>Ga0315284_10011061_pt1 | contig 12870 bp, 14 predicted proteins | sample YL17G09_16_MG_FD_203696 | JGI IMG/M metagenome (GOLD analysis project Ga0315284, IMG submission 203696) | Sediment microbial communities from Yellowstone Lake, YNP, Wyoming, USA - YL17G09_16 | ecosystem: Environmental > Aquatic > Freshwater > Lake > Sediment | place: USA: Wyoming | collected... | reverse complement strand
CGCAACGGCGTCGAGATCGCGTCCGGCGACCTTCTGACCCAGCGCCGCGTGGATCGCGCCATCGAGCAGGCCAAGCGCAACCTCGGCAGCGAGCTTGAGCGGTTCGCCGAGAACACGCTAAGCTACGTCACCAAGGAGAAGTCTCTGCTGCTCGATCCGGCGAATCTGCCCGAGGTAAGGACGCTCATAAACAATCGCCACGCGCTCGTTGTCGTGCGAGGTGAGACCTACAAGGAAGACCTGGGGATCATCAGGACGTATATCCGCGACGTAAAGCCCGTGCTTATCGGCGTTGACGGCGGCGCGGACGCGCTTACCGAGATCGGTCTGACGCCGGACATCATTATCGGAGACATGGACAGCGTCTCCGACCAGGCGCTGCGCTGCGGCGCGGAGCTGATCGTTCATGCCTACGCGGACGGAAAGGCCCCCGGGCTGGAACGTGTCAACAAGCTCGGTCTTCAAGCGACGGTGTGCGCCGTGCCGGGCACCAGCGAGGATATTGCGCTGCTGCTTGCCTACGAAAAGGGCGCGGAGATGATCGTGGCCGTGGGCACGCACTCGCATTTGGTTGATTTCCTGGATAAAGGCCGCAAAGGAATGTCGAGCACATTTCTCGTAAGACTGAAGGTGGGGAATCGGCTGGTGGACGCGAAGGGCGTCAGCAAGCTCTATCGGGTCCATCCCAGCGGAAGGCACTTCGCGGCGCTGGCGCTTGCCGCGCTGGTCGTCGTGTTCACGATAATTGCGCTTTCGCCTGGGGTGCAGGATCGTATCCAGAGCGTGGCCGACGATCTGCGCTCGCAGTTCTGGCATTTGTGGGTCAGGATGAGAATGTGGGAGTGAGGGTCGCTTGATCGACATACGGCATCACATCTACAGCCTCGCGGCGGTTTTTCTGGCGCTGGCGGTCGGCATAATGATCGGAACGTCCTTTGCCGGACGCTCACCCTCCAGTGAGGCCGGACGCCGCACCATTCAGCGTTACGAAGGCGACATGCGCGCCCTCAAGGACGAGATCCTCAAGGCCGCCGGCAATGCCGCTAGCAAAGAAGCCGCGCTCAAAGCTTGCGAGCAATACTGCCGCGCCGTCATGCCGCTTGCGGTCAAGGACAGGCTCTACTGGCGCAATGTGGCCGTGGTTCAGACCGGCGACTATGACGATCTCACCGGCTCCGTTAAGAAGGCGCTGGAAATGGCGGGAGCACAGGTGACGTGCACCGCGGACATCAGCAGCGATTTCGCCTTCGGCGACGACGCCGCGATCAGCCAGGTGCTTGTGAACCACGGCCTCGGCTCGACGGTCGATCTCAAGGCCGACAGGGACAAGTTTTTCAGGATTCTCGCCGACACGATATGCACCGGCAAGTATCCTTATCTCGTGTCCACGCTGGAGAAGGCCGGGGTGGCTGTGTTCGGCGGCGACTGCGACAGATCGTGCAAGATGGTGGTGATGGTCGGCGGAGCGTCGTCGGATTCACGCAATATCGCGCAGAGCGTAGACGCGCAGTTGCTCGCGCGTTTCGGCAAACTGGGTGTGACGGCGGTCGGCTGCGAGGCGTCTGATGCGGCAAGCTCCTACGTCCCCGTCTGGCACAAGTCCGGCATCGCCACGGTCGATAACGCCGATTGCGCCATGGGCCAGACCTGCCTGATCTACGCGCTCAACGGCGAAACCGCGAACTTCGGTACCAAACCGACCGCGGATCGCCTGATTCCCAAGGGCGTGGAGAGTGAGTGATGCCGCGGGTCGCGGTCCTCATCCCGGCCTATAATGAGGCTGACCTGGTCGCGGATACGGTGACGGCAGCGCTTGCCATGCCCGATATAGGCGAGGTTGTCGTTATCGATGACGGTTCGGACGACGAGACGGCGTCGGTCGCTGCTCAGGCCGGCGCGCGGGTGATCGTGCTTGCCGCCAACTCCGGCAAGGGAGCCGCGCTCAACGCCGGCATTGCCGAGGTCGAGGCTGACATCTATCTGATGATCGATGCTGATCTCGGCTCGACTGCGTCCGAGACTTACCGCCTGTTGGAACCGATTCTGGCGGGCCACGCCGATCTGGCAATCGCGGCGATGAGCGCGCCGAAGGGTCACAAGGGCGGGTTTGGGTTCGTAATGAAGTTTTCGCGTTGGGCGATTCGCAGGCTCGGAGGGATGGTGGTGACCGCGCCCCTTTCGGGTCAGAGGGCGTTCCGACGGGAGCTGATCGAAAGCATCGGCGGTTTCGAGCGGGGATTCGGCGTGGAGACGGCAATGACCATCGACGCGCTCAGAAAGGGCTGCAAGATCCTTGAGGTTCCCCTGCCGCTGGCGCACCGCGCGAGCGGGCGGAACTGGGCGGGGTTCGCGCATCGCGGGCGGCAGTTCGTCCACATCGCCCGCGCCGTTTGGAAGAGATTAGGATAGCATGGGGGTATTGGTAGAATGACCGACATTGTGCTTACCAGACGCGACTTTCTGAAGACCTCGAGTATGGCGGTGGCGCTCGCGGGCGCGGGCATGTCCGTGCTCGGCGCGCCCGACGAGGCCCGCGCACAGACCACCGCGCCGAGCGAGAAGATCACCCTCGGGTTCATCGGCATCTCCGGCAGAGGATCGGGGCTGATGAATGAGTTCTTGGCGTACCCGGACGTGCAGGTCGGGGCCGTGTGCGACGTATATGACAAACGACTCCAGGCCGCCAAAGCCAAGGCCGGCCCTGACGCAAAGACCTACGCCGATTTCCGCAAGCTCCTGCAGCAAAAGGACATCGACGCCGTGGTGGTCGCTACACCGCCCCACTGGCATCCGCTCATCTCCATTGCCGCGTGCGAGGCGGGAAAGGACGTCTACTGCGAGAAGCCGATCTCGCTCTACCCGGCCGAGAGCCAGGCGATGCTGAAGGCTGCGGTCGAAAGCAAGCGCATGACCCAGGCCGGAACGCAGATCCACTCTGGCGACAACTTCCGCAGGGCGGTCGAGATCGTGCGGTCGGGCTTGCTGGGCAAGATATCGACCGTGCGCGTCGTCTGCAATATGAACGAGTATCCGGGCATCGAGCGGGTCGCCGATTCCGCCCCGCCCGCCGGCCTCGATTGGGACGTCTGGCTCGGCCCCGCGCGCAAGGTGCCGTTCAACGAGGCGCGGTTCGGCGTGCATCATAACTTCAAGGACTACGTAGGGAGCTGGCTGCACGAGCTTGGCCCGCACATCGCCGATCTCGCCCATTGGGCCATGAATCCGGGCGAACCTAAAGCCGTGTCGGCTTCCGGCGGACGCTACGTTCTGGAGGACATGAGTGACGTGCCCGACACGCTCGACGTGCTCTGGGAATACGATGGCTTCAACATGACCTGGATGCACACCCTGTGCAACGGCTACAACTTCGGATTTGCCGCGCCGCCCGATGGCGGACGCAGGCTCAGCGTCATATTCCACGGCGCCAACGGCACGCTCGCCGCCGACTACGGCTCGCTGCAGGTCGCCCCAGACGGCGGCAGGCTCAAGGACTTCAAGGCGCCCGCGCCGAGCATTCCATCGTCGCCGGGCCATGACAGGGAGTTTCTTGACTCCATCAAGTCGCGCAAGCAGCCGCCGTGCTGCTTTGAATATCACGTGCCGCTGGCGATCGCGCTCAACCTGGCCCACATCTCGCTTTATGCGGGCCGAAAGCTTCATTGGGATGCGAAGGCGGGCAAGGTGATCGGCGATCCCGAGGCGGACCGGATGTGCCATCCGAACTATCGCAAGCCGTGGGCGCTGCCCACAGTGTAGAAGGGTTGCGGGCGGATTGGCAATTGCGCGTAGTGGCTGACCTCCGTCCCAGCCTTGTCCGAGACGAGGAAGACGAATATGAACAGACGACAGTTTCTCGCGGGAGCCGCCGCGACTGCGCTGGCTCCCGTGGTACTGCGCGCGCCGTCTCAAGCTGAGCCGGCGGCCGCGCCCGACAAACCCGGAGGTAAGTCTATGCTCAAGAAAGCGTTTCTGTATTGGATGCTGCCCGAATCGCTAAGCATTGAGGATCGTTTCAAGTACGCGCGGGACATAGGGATCGAAGGCGTTGAAGCCAGGCCGATCTCCGACGCGGCGGAGATAAAGGCGATGCGCGCGGCGTCGGAGAAGACCGGAGTAGCGATACACTCGCTGATGGCGGGCGGTTGGGGAAAGCCGTTATCGAGCGCGGATGCGAGCGCCGCCGAGCAAGGCGTCAAAGAGATTACGGCGGCGCTGCAATGCGCGAAGGAGCTTGGGGCGGACGGAGTGCTGCTGGTGCCGGCGGTGGTGAACGCGGAGACGCGGTATGTAGATGCGTATAAGCGTTCTCAGGAGCGCGTCAAGATGCTGATCCCGACAGCCGAGAAGCTGGGGGTTCGGATCCTGATCGAGAACGTCTGGAACAACTTCCTGCTCTCGCCGCTGGAGTTCGCGCGTTACATCGACGAGTTCAAGAGTCCCTGGGTGCAGGCTTACTTCGATGTGGGCAACGTGGTCGTGTACGGCTGGCCGGAGGACTGGATTCGCACTCTCGGCCATCGGATCAAGAAGGTGCACCTCAAGGACTTCAAGAAAGCCCCGCGCCAGTTCTGCAACCTGCTCGACGGGGATGTCAACTGGCCCGAGGTTCGCAAGGCGCTTGGGGAGGTCGGCTACGAGGGCTACCTCACCGCCGAACTCGACGGCGGAGACGAGGCGTACCTGAAGGATCTGACTAAGAGGATTGACAAGATCATAGCGGGGTAGCGGGCAGGTGGTATACACCACCTCAGCAGAAAGGTCTCGTGTCATGGGGATCATCCCAATAATCGCGACCAAGCGGCGCGACATACTCGATCTGGCAGCAAGGTGCGGCGCGAGCAACGTGCGTGTGTTCGGGTCTGCCGCTCGCGGCGAGTTCCGACCCGACAGCGACGTTGACATCCTTATCGACCTTGAGCGTGGTCGGAGTCTGCTGGATATTGTTGCCCTCAAGCAGGACCTGGAGGACATGCTGAGCCTGCGGGTTGACGTCGTCACCGAGGCCGCGTTGAGCCCGTATATACGGGATGACGTCATCAAGGAAGCCGTGAGCCTATGAGCCGAGATCAGGTCTACCTCCAGCACATCCTAGACGCCATTCAGAAGATAGAGGTGTATACGGCCGTGGGAAAAGGGGAGTTCTTTGCATCTACACACTGGCAGGACGGCGTGATCCGGCAGCTTGAGATCATCGGTGAAGCAGCCAAGAGACTGTCGGAGGACTTGCGCGAGCGTTACAGCGACATCCCCTGGCGTCGCATCTGCGGCCTCAGAGACGTGCTGATTCACAACTATATGGGTGTTGACCTCGACGCTGTGTGGGAGATCACTCAGACCCGCATCCCTGCTCTAAAGATGGATGTAGAGATGATCCTCCGAGAAGCGGAGTAGCTCGGTGTCGGCACTTGAGGCAGCGACGTTCCTTGTCCCCGCAGTATGGCACGTCCTTGTCGCCCGCCTCGCGCCGCGGCTTGGCCTGGTCAGGCCCAACTTCCGCAAGACGCCCGTGATGGCGTCATACGGATTGATCGCGTTCCCCTGTATCGCCGCTGTCGGGGTGATACTCGCGGGACGGGGATGGGTTGAGTGGGCGGACGCCCGACTGTATCTGTCAGTGATGGCCGCGATGTGGCTGCTGGGCGCGATTGACGACATGTGGGGCTCGCGCGAGGTCGGCGGGTTTGGCGGGCACTTCAAGAAGCTCTTTGTGCAGCGCAAGCTGACGACCGGCGCGGTCAAGGCGATCGGCGGAGGGATTGTCGCCCTGATCGCGGGATACGCCGTCTATCCGCGCCACCCGCTTCACGGGCTCATCGCCGCGATAACAATCGCGCTGGCCTCGAATCTGCTCAATCTGTTCGACTTGCGGCCCGGCCGCGCGGTGGCTGTTTTTTTTGCCGGATTAGGTGTAACATATATTGTCGCGGGCGGACGCCTGATTGCATGGCCGCTGGTTGGGACAGTAGCCGCGATTTCTCTCCTCTTCGGAATCGCCGATTCGCGGGGCAGGGCAATGATGGGAGACTCCGGTTCGAACTCGCTCGGCGCGGCGCTTGGGCTGACCATAGTCCTAAGCGCGCCGAATTGGATGCTCCCCGCAGTCGCGGCAATGGCGGCAGTGCATATCTACTCCGAGAAACGCTCGATTTCGGGCCTTATAGAGGGCAATCGTGTGCTTCGCGCAATCGACCGATGTCTGGGGGTGCGCTAGAATTGGGCGAGATCAAGATCGACCGTGAGAGATGCAAGGGCTGTGAGCTGTGCGTCCATTTCTGCCCCAAAGACTGCATCGTAATGGATGAATCCTACAACAGCAGGGGATATCGCCCCGCTATTCCCATCAGTTGGGCCGGGACGTCACGTCCCGGCCCAACTGATGGGAAATGCACCGGCTGCGCGATCTGCGCCCGAATCTGCCCCGATATCGCCATCGAGGTCTGGAGATAGTCTATGGCAGCGCGAAAGCTTATGAAAGGCAATGAGGCCATTTGCCACGGCGCGGTTGCCGGCGGCTGTGACGCCTTCTTCGGCTACCCGATTACACCTCAAAACGAGATCCCCGAGAAAATGTCCGTGCTGATGCCCGCCAACGGCGGCATATTCGTGCAGGCCGAAAGCGAGGTGTCGGCGATCAACATGGTCTACGGCGCGGCGAGTGCGGGCAAGAGGGCGATGACGTCGTCATCCAGTCCGGGGATCAGCCTCAAACAGGAGGGAATTTCATACATCGCCGCCTCCGAACTGCCGTGCGTGATGGTCAACGTCCAGCGCGGCGGGCCGGGGCTCGGCAACACGCAGCCCGGCCAGGCCGACTACTTCCAGACGATCAAGGGCGGCGGCCACGGGGACTACAAGGTCCTCACCCTCGCGCCATGGAGCGTGCAGGAGTGCTATGAGTTCATGCCGCTCGCGTTCGACCTTGCCGACAAGTACCTTAATCCTGCCGCCATTCTGATGGACGCGATCCTGGGCCAGATGATGGAGGCGGTCGATTTGCACGGCGACTTCCACTACCCGAAATACGATAAGCCCTGGGCCGTCACCGGCGCCAAGGGCCGCGAGCACAACATCATCAACTCGCTCTGGATCGACGTGAACGTGATGGAGGCTCTCAATGAGCGACTCCAGGCCAAGTATCGAGCAGCCCAACGAGACGAGATTCGCTGCGCGGAATACCTGACCGAGGACGCGGAGCTTGTGCTGGTCGCATATGGCAGCCCCGCCAGGATTTGCAGGACTGTTATCGATCTCGCGCGCGAGGATGGCCTGAAAGCCGGCCTGCTTCGACCCATCACGCTCTATCCGTTCCCGGTTCCCAGAATCGCCGAGCTTGCCCGGAACGGCGCGCGCTTTCTGACGGTCGAGATGAGCTGCGGGCAGATGGTCGAGGACGTGAAGCTGGCCGTCAACGGCGCGACCGACGTGTCGTTCTATGGCAGGAGCGGCGGGGCCGTGCCGACGCCGGTGGAGATACTCGACAAGGTGCGCGAAAGCTTCGGCAAACCTCAGTTGTGCGTCGCCTCAAAAGACAGGAGGTCGGCGTGATGCAGAAGGTATTCGAGCGCCCCAAGTCGCTCACGGACCTCGATTTCAGCTACTGCCCCGGCTGCGCGCACAGCATCGTCCATCGAATGATCGCCGAGACAATCGATGAGCTCGAGATCGTGGGCGATACGGTCGGCATCTGCCCGGTCGGATGCGCGGTGTTTATGTATGACTATATGACGTGCGATATGATCGAAGCAGCCCACGGGCGCGCCCCGGCGGTTGCCACAGGCCTCAAGCGCATGCTGCCCGACATGATCGTCTGGACCTATCAGGGCGATGGGGATCTTGCCTCCATCGGCGCCGCGGAGATCATCCACGCGGCCGCTCGCGGTGAGAACATATCCGTGATCTTCATCAACAACGCGACCTACGGCATGACCGGCGGGCAGATGGCCCCGACTACGCTTCTGGGCCAGAGGTCCACTACCTGTCCGACCGGCAGGGACGCCGTCGTCAACGGCTATCCGATCCGCGTATGCGAGATGCTTGCCACACTCGATGGACCGTCTTACATCGAACGTGTCGCGCCGACATCCGCGGCCGGACTCGTGAAGACCAAGAAGGCGATCAAGCGATCCTTTGAAAACCAGATCGCGGGCAGGGGGTTTGCGCTCGTCGAGATCCTGTGCAACTGCCCGACCCAGTGGAAGATGACTCCCATCGAGAGCCTGAAGTGGGTCGATGAGAATATGGTCCCGATCTTCCCGCTCGGGGTGTTCGTGGACAAGTGAGGCGTGATGCCTTTGCACACTGTCATTTCGAACGCAGTGAGAAATCTGCCTTTGCACACTGTCATTTCGAACGCAGTGAGAAATCTGCTTTTCCTCAACCTCTACCAAAGCAGATTTCTCGCGCTGCTCGAAATGACACAAAAAGTGCGGGCTGGGTGAGTCACATGCTCAAGCATCAGGAAATAAGAATGGCCGGCATGGGCGGACAGGGGATAATGGTCATCGGCCAATTGCTCGCGCACGCGACCATGTTGGAGGGCGGCAACGTCGTCTGGTTCCCGTCGTATGGTCCCGAAACCAGAGGCGGCGCGGCGGAATGCACGGTCATACTATCGTCCGAAGAGATCGGCTCGCCGGTCACCTCCTCGCCCGACACGCTGATCGCAATGACCCAGCCATTGCTCGATAAGTTCGCGCGGTCGGTGAAGCCCGAGGGGATGATCTTCGTCAACTCTTCGCTTGCCCAGCCGCCGGACTATCGCGCCGACTGCCGCATAGTGGCCATTCCGGCCAACGACATCGCCGCGGAAGTCGGCAGCGCCAAGGCCGCGAACATGGTAATGCTTGGAGCTTATGTCGAACTGCTCAAGCCGGTCAGCATCGAGTCGCTTAAGGCCTCGATGGAGGAAGTGCTGCCCGAGCACAATCGGCGGTTCATCCCCGTCAACAACGCCGCTCTCGATAGAGGCGCCCAGTTCGCCGCCAAGCAGCGCGGCTCCTGATATCGCTTCGCGCGGCCGGAGTCTCACTCCTGAACCGTGAAACTTCTCGCTGACTTCTCTTCCCGCTTTGCCTTCTTGGCAGCCTTGCGTTCCTTGATGCTCTTCTTGGCGGCCTTCGGTTCTTTGCGGATTGACTTTTCCTTCATGACTATGCACCTTCCTCTATTATAGCATTGAGATCAGCTTTACGCTGAACTCAGCCATCTTGGCGCGAAACGCGCGCAGGTCCCCGGGCGTGAGCTTGCCGAGAGGCTTGGACAGAAAGCTGGACAGGTATGATTCCGTGGCGGCGATGTAGTCCTTGTCCTTCTCGCGCTTCTTGTCCTTGAGCTCCCGAAGCGCCTTCATATACGTGGTGATGTAACGCGTGTCGTTGACCCCCTCTCGCAGCGCCTCCGCAAGCAGAGAGTCCAGGTTGTCCGCGCGATCGCTGCCGTCCTTTGGCATCCACATCGGCATGCATCCATACAGCCCGCTGCGCCACAGACCAACCCCCGTGTTGACGCGGTTCTGCTCTGCCGACTGCCGCGCGTCCCACCAATACCACTCCCACTTGTTGGTGCGGCTCGTGCCGCCGTTTACCAGCGCCTGAACGTAGGGCATATCGATCCTGTAGTTGATCCCGTCGAGCACGGGAAGCAGCTTCTGCGCCGCGGCATCGTCCGAGACCGTAGCCGCCACCTGCATCCCTGCCCGGCGAAGCACGCTCGCCCTCTCGCATGCCGCCTGCACCTCCTGGTCGGTCGCGGGATTGTCCGCACAAAAGCAGTAGACGCTTGCCAGACCCGCGGTCTTGCGAGCGCTTTCGACCGCCCGCGCGTCCTCGATGGTCGGCGCGCCGCTTCCCAAGGCGAACGTTAGCACCGGGATCGAGCCGACAAGTCCCGCCGCCGCGCAAGCACTAAACGCATCGCCGATTCTTGCCGGATCTTCGCTCACCGACACCGCCCTGAAGCCGAGCTTGCCGACCGCGCCCAGAAAACGCGAGTACGCATCCCCGGCCAACCGGCAAGCCCCCTGCCCGCTTAGACCCAGCGAAGTATACAGCGCATACTGCTTCGACGACCCTATCAGCCGCAGAGAACGGATAGTGACCTCTATCGGCACGGTGTCGATCTGCTTGCCCTTTGCCGAGAAGGCGATCGAACCCTTGTAGACACCCGGCTTGGAGTTTTTCGGCACCGTCACATCCACCCAGAACTGCTTGGGGCTTGAATCCAACGTCATATTGTCGCACGCGAGCAACTCTGCTCCCTGAACCAGCCTCACAGTGACGTTCTGCCGCCCGATCTTGCCCGGTCCGGCCAGGTCCCCGCACGCAGCCGATACGCCGGCAAGCGACTTCCCGCAGCGCGCCGTGAACGTCGCCGGCTCGGTTTCGTCCGCGCACATGGTCAGGCTCACCTTGGCAGCACCCGACGACGGGGTCTCGAACGGTTGCCCCGCGGCGACTGTCAACAGCTTCGGCGCCGCGGGCCGTTTTGCCGGAACGGCTTTCGCGGGTTTCTTCGCCGCGCACAGACCAAACGAGGCGGCAGCCCCAACCAGGAGCGCCACAGTTAAAGCTATTCGCAAAATCCTATACATACCTGTATCAGCCAGGCAATCTACTTGCCCTTCGTATACTGCTCGATCCTGCGCAGTGTGGCAAGAGAGGCCTTCCTTCTCTCCAGAGCCTGCGAGACCTTGATGGAAAGAAGCTCGAAGACATCCACTCCGGGGATGTTCTTTTCTACGTAGTCGAACGCCCCTCTCTTCATACACTCAACAGCGTTGCCGACGTTCCCATACGCAGTAAGCACGATCAGCTCGGTGAATATATCCGACAAAAGAGCAGCCTGCAGCACCTCAAGGCCGCTGGTGGGCGACTCCATGACCATGTCGGCCACCACCACGTCGTACGGCGGCTTATGCTTTCCTATGGCCTCGATGCCGGCCGCCTGAGTGTAGGCGACGTCAACGCCGTAGCCGTCGCGTTCCAGCCTGCGTTTGACCGCGCTGCACACGGCCTCTTCATCATCGATAACGAGTATTTTGCACACGGAATGCGCCTCCTTGTTGCGCCCGGCTTCGGCGCGTAGACGGGAGTGTTCAAAAACCCGCAGACCTGGCATTCATGTCATTTCGAGCGCAGCGAGAAATCTGCTTTTGGGCACACGCCCACCACACCCAAAAGCAGATTCCTCGTCGTTCCTCCTCGGAATGACACTTCTTGAACACTCCCAAACCAGCGCCGAAGGATCAACCTCCAGACAGATGCCCGAGGTCGGAAGTCAGATGTCCGAACTCGGTTTGCGTTTCCTGGTATGTCGGTGGCGGCTTCCGGCGCAAGGCAGCAGAATGGTGAACTTCGCTCCCTTGCCGGGCGCGCCGCTTTCGTAGATCGTGCCGTCGTGGGCATCCACGATGCCCTTCACAATCGAAAGGCCCAGACCCATGCCCTTGGCTCTCGACGTGAAGAACGGGTTGAATATCTTCGGCTTGTTTTCGACTTCGATGCCGGGGCCTTTGTCCTCGAACCGAATCGCGACGTATCTGCCCGACTGTCTGCTCGGCTTGAGCCATTTCTTGCAGCGAGCATCCGCCATGAATGTGCTGACGTTGATCTCCCCGCCTTCTGGCTGAAAGTTGACGGCATTCTCCATCAGCTCGCCGAAGCACTGCTTCAGCTTCTTGGGATCGGCGGATATCCTTGGCAGACTGCCATCGAGATTCATCTTCAAAACCGTGGCCGATCTCTTCGGGAAGTCTTCTTCGACCGCCTCTGTAACAAGCTCGTTGACGTCAACCTCAACAAGCTCAAGCTGCGTTGCCTTCACGAACTCGCGGAACTCGTTGAGAATCTCCTCCAGCAAAAAGATGCCGTTCTTGATGCTATCGACCAGCTTGCGCACGTCGGCGGGATCGACCGCCCCGGGTTCAAGCAGATACTCGATCTCGTTGACGTCGCCCTTGATCGCGAATACCCTGTTGCCGATCATGTGCGCCGACCGCGCCGACATCTCGCCCCACGCCGCCAGACGCTCGGCTTTAACCAGTTGGTCCACCAGCCGCACGTTATCCAGCGCGACCGCCAACTGCCCCGCTATGGTCGATAGAATCCGCTCATCGTCTTCGGTGAAGTCGTTCGGGAACCATTTGTAGGGGCTTTTCTTGCGCTGCACTCGCAGCACGCCGATGAGGCTGCTTCTGCCGATTATCGGCACGGCCATGAACGCTCCTACGTCCGCGGACGGAAGCTCCTCATACAGTCCCCGCCAACGCGGATCGGCGCTGGGATCGGTCACGCGGATCACCTGCTTGCGCTGGGCCGTCCATCCGGTCAGGCCCTGGCCGATCTCATAAGACGCATGCCCGATCTGCTTGCGCAGCGCCCCACGCGAGGCCCGCAGCACCAGCTTCCCACTCGCCCTTTCGAGCATGAACAACGAGCAGTCCTCGAATTTGAGCGCCTCCGCCGCAACATCGAGCACCTTCTGCAGGACGGCTCGCGCGTCCGTCAGACCGCTGAGATCTTTGCCGATCTGCACCAGCGCCGCCTCGCGCGCCCTGTGATCGGCCAGCGCCATCGCGATCACCGCCAGGTCGGCAAGCGCCGACGCCAGCCGCTCGTGCTCCTGCGTAAACCAGGCGTATTGCGTGCTTTCGATATTGAGAACACCGCGCGTGCGCCGGTTGCTGTCAACCAGCGGAACGGCAAGCTCGCTGCGCACATCGTCGAAAGAACGGATGTAGTAGGGATCGCGGTCAACGTCGGGTGAGTTGTAGGACCTGCCGGTGGCGGCGACCTGGCTGGTGATTCCCCTGCCCGTTTCCTCGGAGACCTTCAGCCGCCCGAGCCTCTTCTCTTCGCTCCAGCCATCGCCGGC
>Ga0315284_10011060_pt1 | contig 12870 bp, 13 predicted proteins | sample YL17G09_16_MG_FD_203696 | JGI IMG/M metagenome (GOLD analysis project Ga0315284, IMG submission 203696) | Sediment microbial communities from Yellowstone Lake, YNP, Wyoming, USA - YL17G09_16 | ecosystem: Environmental > Aquatic > Freshwater > Lake > Sediment | place: USA: Wyoming | collected... | reverse complement strand
CCTATTGATTCTATTCTCTTTTTTGTTTCTTCTATTTCTATGTCGAATATTTTAACAAGATCCTCTTTTGAAATTTTATTAAATATTACTACACTATCTATTCTATTCATAAATTCTGGAGAAAAATATTCTCCAGCTTTTTTCTTCAAAAACTTATTTATTTCATCTCCAGTAAGAGCGTCTTGACTATTAAATCCAACTGTTTTCCGTTTTTCAATTCCATCAGTAGACAAATTTGAAGTCATTATTATAATAGTGTTCCTAAAATCAACAACCCGTCCAATGGAATCTGTGAGCCTTCCTTCGTCAAATATTTGTAGAAATATGTTTAGTACATCAGAATGGGCCTTTTCTATCTCGTCTAGGAGTAAAACTGAGTATGGGTGTTTTCGTATTTCTTCTCCTATTTTACTTCCCTCATCATAGCCAACATAACCCGGTGGAGATCCTGTAATTTTATTTACAGAAATTTTGTCCATATATTCAGACATGTCTAATCTAATAACTTTTTCTTTTCCAAAAAGAATTTGTGAAAGTTTTTTTGATAAATGGGTTTTCCCCGTACCAGTTGGTCCAAGAAACAGATAAACTCCTATTGGTTGATTTGGGTCTTTAATTCCAATTCTAGCTCTTTTTACAGAGTCGCAAACAATATCAACAGCTTCGTCTTGTCCAATTACTATTTTTTTCATATTTTCATTCATAGTTGAGAGAGCTTCTTTTTCTTTTCCACATATAGTAGTTATTGGAATTCCAGACATCTCTGAAATAATTTCATGAACTGTAGAAATCTTTAATTTTTCATTACCGTTTTCCATTGAATCTTTTGCACACGCTTCGTCTAAAACATCAAAAGCTTTATCTGGAAATTTTCTACTTACAAGAAATCTTTCACTTACATTCACTGTTTCTTCTATTGTTTTTAGGTCTATTTTAATAGAATGAAATTTTTCATATTCGTCTTTTACATTAGATAATATTTCTACAGTTTCTTTTGTAGACGGTTCGTCAAGAAAAATATTAGAAAATCTTCTTGCGAGAGCTTCGTCTTTCAAAAATGTTTTTCTATAATCTTCCCATGTTGTAGCTCCAATACATTGTACGGAGCCTTTAGCTAACAGGGGTTTTATCATTGTACTTGCGTTAACTGAGCCTTCAGCAGATCCTGTGTTTATTAGTGTATGAATTTCGTCTATAAACATGATTGTTTTGTTTTCTGTTTCAGAAGCCTTCTCAATGAATGTTAAAATGTTCCTCATACGTTCTTCAAACTGTCCTCTGTACTTTGTTCCAGAAATTACATTTCCCATATTCAATGAAATAACTTTTGTTTTCTTGAATTTTTCGGGGACATTCCCTTCAACAATTTTTCTAGCAAGCCCTTCCACCATTGCGGTCTTCCCAGTCCCAGGCTCGCCTACAATAATTGCATTCCTTTTCTTTTTTCTAGAAAGAATTCTAATACATCTGGCAATTTCATCATCACGACCAATAAATTTTTCTTCACTAATCCTCATTTTTTCATTTAAATCTTCAATATATCCACAATTAATAAGACCTGTCATCATCTTTGATATACTATCAGGGGATGGGGTTGTTTTCCCGCCGTTCCCTTCTTTAAAAATTTCTTTTAACAAATTATATGAATCTTTTTTTTCGTTTATTATCTCTTTTTTAATTTTTGGTCCGGTTATCCCGTGTTTATTTAATATGTCTTTGATTTCTTTTATAGATTTATTTCTTCCTCCATATTGGACAAATGCGAGAAAAACATGCTCTACCCCAATAAACGGATGTTCGTAATATGACACAAGCCTGTCTGCTGATTGTAGTATAAAAGTCGAATTAACATCTAATCCTCTTGTTTTTGATAAAATTTTGGATGCAACAGGAATAGACAAAACATTTTTTAACATTTCGTCTTTGTTTATGTTTAGTTTTTCTATTATTTTATTAACAACAGGAATATCTTCATTTAAAAAACATAAAATTAAATCCTTTGGACATATACATTCTCTTCCACTAGAGCTAGCTATATCTAATGCTTTTTCATCAACAAGACACTTCAGCTCTGGCGATAATTCATTATTAAATTTCTCAAGCATTATTAACAAATCCCCACATTCTTATATCAGCTGTACAAATTCTACAATCCATCCCACGTCTTTTCTTCCACCTATTTTTTGGTATTTTGTTTTCAAGTTTTTTTCCATTTTTTCAACTTTTTCTTCTTTGCACGATTTAACCATTGCTTCAAACAAATACTTACCAGAATATGAATATATCTTTATTTTTTTACCGTTTTCAAAACCAGGGTCATAAGATAAAACTACGGACATTGATTTTTCATTTGAATTTACTGGAATGGCGTCTTTTTTATTATGAAGAATTTTGAAAATTTTGTCTGGAGACAAAGTACCGTTTTTTTTATAAATTATTCTATTCCCTTCATCAAGCAATATAACCGTTGGTAGATTTTCTACATTAACCTGATTCGCAATTGCAAAACCATCACTGTCTTTAACCACATCGACATACACCCATTCGCTGTCTGGAAATGTGTTTTTTAAAGAAAGTGTTTGTTTTTTACAAAACCCGCACCTATCAGCACCAAATACTATAATTCTCATGCAAAAAACCCCTCTATGAACATCCTGTGGTATTTCCACATCTTATACAAATTTTACAGCTTCCGTTATCATTCATCGGAGAACCACATATATCGCATAGGGTTCCACTTGTACTACCTATAGAATCGTCTATCTCCTTAGCTTCATTCTTGTTTATAGAGGGGTTTTCATTTTGTTTAGGTCCGTTAACTCCTATTGACTTTCTCTCTTTTTCATCAAGAAACTTAATTGCTAAAAATCTAACAATATAATCTACAATTGAGCTGCAAAAAACAATATCCGCCTTACCTGTAAATCCATGAGGCTCGAATTGTGTGTTTACAAATTTTTTAATAAGCTCTTTCAACGGGATTCCGTATTGCAGAGACATTGACATTGTAATAGCCCAACAATCCAGAAGACCTCTCATTGTAGATCCCTGTTGACATCCTGTTACAAAAATCTCTCCCAGACTTCCATCTGGATAAAGTCCACATTGAATAATAATATCCATTCCGTTTATTGTAAATTTGTGACGAATTGATTCAACATCATCTGGTAAACGAACTCTTGTAGCACGGCTTCGTTTTTGTTTGATCGTTGTAAGGGGTTGGCTTCCCTTTGAACCATCCCGATATATAGCTACACACTTTATACCCATCTCCCATGCCGTCATATATGCGTCTGCTATTTCTTCAACCGTACATTCGTTTGACATATTGATAGTTTTTGATATCGCCCCGGAAATAAATGGTTGAATCGCAGCCAACATCTTAAGATGACCAAGGTGAGAAATGGATCTAGATCCTTTTCCTTTAAGAGCTGTGTCAAAAACAGACAAATGATCTTTGGATAGAAAGTCACATCCCTCTATAGAATTATTTGCTTTAATATATTCACGAATTGATTTTATATCATCTTCACAATAACCTAATTTAATTAAAGCGGAATTAACTGTTTCATTAACCATTTCTAAAGAAATATCTGATCCAGCCAATAGTTTATATGTAATAAGCCCCAATGCTGGTTCACATCCAGTTGTATCACAATCCATTGCTAAGCTAATGGTGCCCGTTGGAGCTAAAACGGTAACAAATGAATTTCTAAAACCGCTTTTTTCACCAACACTAATTGCGTTTTGCCAAGTTTTTGTTGCTCTTTTTACAATTTCACCATTGAAAGAATTTTTCTCTATATTTTTTGTTGATGACAAATGTTCTTTTAATACATCTATCATAGATGTTTCGTTTCCATTCCACTTAGGAAATGGTTTCATTGTTTTACAATGTTCTGCTGAACGAGAATAGGCGGTTGACGTCATTAGTGAGGTTATGGCAGACGCAACTTCTCTAGCCGTATCACTATCATAAGCCCATCCTTGAGACATTATCAATGAACCAAGATTAGAATATCCAACGCCAATGGTTCTAAACTTTTTTGTTTCTTCACTAATTTTTTGTGTTGGATAATCCGACTTATCAATCCACACATCCATTGCAGTAGATAAAATCCAAACGGTATGAACAAAATCATCAACAAGAAATAAACCATTTTCTTTATTTAAAAATCTTATAAGATTGATACTGGCTAAGTTGCATGCCGTGTTTTGCCAAGAACAATATTCCCCGCAAGGGTTGCTTGCAACACACTCATCTGTTTTACATGTGTTCATTTTGTTTATATGGTCATGAAACTGTAATCCTGGGTCTCCTGTTTTCCAGGTTGCCTCAGCAATAAGATTCATAATTTCATGTGCATTATATTGTTTGAATTTTTTCCCGTTTGTAACAAATTTTGTCCAGTATGGCTTTTTGTTTCTTACAAGATTAATAAATTCATCTGTGACTCTTACGGAATTGTTTGCATTTTGAAAAGCTATTGTACTATAGGCTTCTCCGTTATAAGATGGGTCATATCCCTCTCTAATTAAAGCGTATGCTTTTTCTTCTTCTTTTACCTTACATTGTATAAAGTCTACAATTTCAGGATGGTCGATATTCATAATAACCATTTTTGCCGCTCGTCTTGTAGCTCCTCCTGATTTAATGCTCCCAGCATTAGCATCGGATACTTTCATAAAAGATAGAGCACCAGAAGAATATCCTCCAGATGACAATGACTCATATTGACTTCTAAGTGAAGAAATGTTTACTCCACTTCCACTTCCAGCTTTAAAAATAAGTCCTTCTGTTTTATTGAACTCCAATATTGAATGCATGTTGTCTTCAACGGAATTTACAAAACAAGCTGATGCGGTCTGTTCTCTTCCTTCAAATCCCATATTAAACCAAACTGGAGAATTAAAATATGCATATTGATGTAAAATAATATAAGTCAATTCGTCCCTAAAAACATTTTTATCTTCTTCTGTTTCGAAATAACTCTGTTTTTCCGCCCAAGAAACATTTGTATTAACCACCCTGCTAATTAATTGCCTATAACTGGTTTCTCTGTTTTTTGTTCCAATAATCCCTCTAAAATATTTTGACACAATAATGTTTATTGCGTTTTGTGAATAAAAATCAGGAAATTCAACATCCTTTTGTTCGAATGTTATTTTCCCTGTTTTATAATCTTTTAGATATGCATCAAATGTTTTCCAGTTAACGGCATCAAATGGAAGACAGTCTTTTGCTGTAAAATGTCTTTGGAAAGAATTTCCCATTTATAAAATCTCCTAAACTAAAAAATATATAATTAATCATCATTTACTATTGTTACTTTTTTTGGTTGAAATCCAGGTATTGGATAAAGAGATCCATCCTTCAGGACTTGATGTCCGTTTAAGAGGGAAGCAACCTTTTCTAGCTCTTCACGAGCGTCCATCCCGGGTTTTAATATAAGACTTATATCTCCCATTTGTGTATTTACTGGAAGAAAACATATTTCTAATTTATTGTCTTTTGTTTGTATTCTTAGATGTATTCCGCTTGCATCTTCTGCTACTGTAGTGAAAAGTAAAGTTCCCTCAATTTTCATTTTTCTCACCTGAACCACCGAACATAGACTCTTTAACTTTTGCCAATAAACCGTTCACATTCTCTTTTAACAAAGACAACTCCTCTTCTTTCCCCTGTGTTTTTAGATCTCTCATTTTAATTTTAATTGAAGCAAGTTGATCAAGAAGATCTGGACCTATCCTAAGACAAAGATAATGAGCATCAAAGGGGAGATATGTCATAGAATTCATCACTATTTCATATCCTCTTTTTTTATCATTAAATAATTCTATATCTAAGGTATGAATAGATCTAAATATATTATCAGACTTTTCTTTTGTTACACTTTTTACCTTACTTTTTGGTTTAATCTCAATTCCTTTACACTGTTTTGAAAACGGAACATCTTTTGGATCTAAGTCCAATTCTTTACTAATTGTTTTTAATCTATTTTCCCATTCTTTATCGTCATATTGAGCAAACATACGACAAGAAAACGGTCTGGCTCCATAAACTTTACATAAGGTCTCTTCCAATAATACACACGGCTTTGTGTAATTTGGACTTAAGAACGATTCATAGCAATAATATAAAAGTTCATCCAACTCTTTTCTATCTTTACTCTCAAGAATGTTTAACATATTAATAAATTCAATAAGCAACATAGGTGGAGAAAAGGTTTTACAACAATCGGATTCTACTCCATTCTTACCAGGACACTGCAAGCACCTTGTTTGGGGTAGATTTTCATATATCTTTTTTAGTTTACCAAGAAGTTTTATTGATTCGAGTGAATGAGTATCTATATTAATGCCATAATCTGGATGATGGAATTTCATGTTACATGATTTCTCCCAATATCTGTAAAATCATCCTCAGAATCCAAAATCACTCTTGGAAAAAATTTCACAGTATTAATAATAGAACCAATGGTAACATTTGCTCCGCTGAAAACAAACCTGATTTTTTTAGAATGGCTTAAGATTTCTCTTTGAATATTTCCTGTTTTCATATATTTTTCAGAAACATTATAATGTTCCTGATAACAAAGATCTGCAGAAAAATCATCTTTTGCCAAAACAATTGACCAGGTTCCTTTTTCTTTATTTGTGAAGCGATGAGCTTTTATTTCTTTTTTGTTTACTTTTTTTGACATCTATCAAATTCTCCAATCTTTTATTTATTAATAATCAATAGTCTCAAACATTTCCTTGTATTTTTGTCTACAGGCAACTCTATCGTATTCTTTTATTTTTCTTTTTGGATGATTTAATTCTTTTTGATTTGGATCTTTTTCACCACAGTTTAAATCACCAACTCTCACTAATTGTGTTTCTGGAATTTCATCTCGATGATAAGCAAGATAATGAACGCATAAGTTATTTGTTACCTCTTCATTGGGCAACAAATAATCGTAGCTATCACTACAAGTTGGTTAATTTATCAATTATCGGTTTTTCGCTTGGATCTTTTTGTGGTTCAATATACAATAATAAATTTAAATTAACCGCCATTTTATTTAACTCCTTTCTTCTGCTGTTTTTGGTCTAGCGGGATTATCTTTATCGTTTAGATTAACTGTCGGTTTAATGCCATGAAGCCCTCCGCTATCTACCCAATTTTGAAATTGATTATCTGCTTCCGCTTTATCTGCTGGAGCATCAACGGGTGTCCCAGCTGGTCGAACCTGATCTTGGTGTTTCCCTTTGTAACCTCGTTTTCCCCAACCAGATGAGGGTACGGTCCATCCACCGCCCTTAAAAACCGGAGGACATATATTTGGAGCAATCTGCCTTTCGCACGGCTGTTCTTTTTTGCACTTTGGACATTTGTATTTTTTTAAAGAATCCAGTTTAATACTGTGGACAACTTCAAAAACAGATCCACATGTCTTACATCTATAATCGTATGTTGGCATAATAAAACCTTTATTTTTTATAATATTCTACTTCTTTTTTTATTAGTTTTTTTGCAGTTTTCTTTGTTGTTTTATTTTTTATAACTTTAGTTTTAGAAGGTTTTTGTGTTTTTATAATTGTCCCTGTTTCTACTTTGGGATATCCATTATTTAACAATTCTTTTTCTTCTTTAGAAAGAGGAATGGCAGAGACGTCTATTTTCTCTGTCATAATAGGTTTACACAATGGATCTATTCTTGTTTCTTTTTCTTCTTCTTTTTTTAAATTTTCAAGAAAACAACGAAGATTGTCCCAGTTAACTTCTTCTAAGGTTCCATCTTCTATTAATTTTTTATATTCTTTAGAATTTAATATATCTTTTGGAATAGATTCTTTATCTTTGTATTTTTCAATTTTTGTTTCATTAACAAAAACCGCTCCACCTTTTTTGTTTATAACAAAAGCTTTACTTCCGTCATCATCCGCATCAAAAGTATCTTCCGGAACTGTAGTTTGATAACTTTCTCCTTTTGCTCTATTAAGAGTTGCATTTACTACATCTAAAATAATTTCCAGTCTAGCAATTTCTCTAATATTACTTTCGTTCATTTTTTTTATCTCCTTTTGTTCTTTTTAATGGTTTTTTTGTAGACTTTATATTTGTTTTATTTGTTGGTTTTTTATAATTTATTAAATTATCATAAGGATCAAATATACCAGACAAAGGTTTGGCGGGTTCACATAATTCTTTTTTTACTAGTATAATATTTTTTAAAAAACCACTATTTATCAAATTTTCACAATCATTAAGTTTAGTATTTACAAATCCTAGTTCTGGATCTTCTATTAGATTTTCTTTAGGTAAACTTGAAAGAAACTTTTCAAGTCCCAATTTATCTACTTCTTCTAAAGTTCCATCTTCTATAAACTTTTTATATTCCTTAGAGTTTAATATGTCTTCTGGAATAAATTCTTTATCTTTGTATTTTTCAATTTTTGTTTCATTAACAAAAACCGCTCCACCTTTTTTGTTTATAACAAAGATTTTATCTACATATTCTTTTTTATCTACGATAGTGGGTGGGCCTAGAGTGGTTTGATAATATTCTCTCTCCGCTCTATTAAGGGCTGCATTTACTACATCTAAAATAATTTCCAATCTAGCAATTTCTCTAATATTTGTTTCGTTCATTTTAACAATCTCCTTTATTCGCGGTCTAATTCGATATCATAAGACCATGTTTTTCCATGTCTATTTACTCCAAAAAACTTTTGACACGGCAAACTACATGATACGAGATCGTTGATTGAGTAATCATCTCCTCCAATGAAAGAGGAGTTCATAATTATCTTTCCTCCTGAATTTGTGTCTATTTCTCCCATTGAGTGGAAATGTCCAATTATCATATAATCAAAAGATCTAACATAATTAAATGCGAATTCCATTTTTTGTTTAATATCGGCATCTTCTTCTATTCCAGCTTCTTTCATTGCTTCCCACATTTTATCAATTGCTTTATTGCCGTCTAATATACTACGATACTGAGATTCTAAACGAGTAAGCCCATACCACGGTATACCGTTCCATGAACGAGCGGTATCCCCGTGAGACAACAAAAATTTCTTTCCCATTGCTTGCATGACTTGGAAGGGTGATCTTGGAATAGAAAACTCAATATTCTTGTAAAGAGAAAGACTCTGCTCCATCCAACGATAGATTAAATAGTCCCAATTAACAAATCTTTTCTCTATGCCTCTTTTTGCCATTCTCCCATGGTTTCCGTAAACACCATAAACTTTTATGCTTTTATAAGCTTGTGAAAGTATAATTAGCATCTTGTTGAATTCAGTCATACATCTAAAAATCTGATCAATAATGTTTTGTTCTGAATGTAAAAACCCCCATTTACCGACATCATTCATACCATGAACTAAATCACCAAGAATAGGAATATGTAAGGTGTCTATTCTGTGTGTTGTGCGATGTAATTCGGTGATTCGTAAAACAGCATCTATATATCTTTTTAGTCTTTTTATAAAGATATCCACATTATACGAATTTAATCCACCGACTTCTTCTGGCAGAACGGCCAAACCAATATGTGCATCAGAAACAATCATAATGGCTTCTTGTGGACTTGTTTCATATTTTCTTTTTAAATCAATCACCGGTGGTTTGATAAGTGGAACTTGTGATATTGCACTTATTATTTTTTCGTAGATTAAATCTTCTTTTGCAATTCTATCAATATATTCTTTTAGTTTTCTTTTATCTGCGTCTTCTTGTATTCTTTGTTTTCTCGATTCAATAAGAATATTGAATTTTTCTTCAACTGATTCGGGATTGTCTTTTTTTATGGTCTCGAATTTTTTATTTATCTTTTCTTTGTCTATTCCACTTGCCTTAAAAAAGGCGTCCCAATTTGTTTTTCTAAAAACTGATCGAAGACTTTCTTTTGACTTTTTAAAATCTTTGGCAAACTTTGCCCACTCCGGACCTTCTTCCATATATCGTTTGTATAATTCAAGTTTCTTCTCGGTTTTCCAAAAATCATTTTCATACATAATTAATTCCTCCAGTTTCTTGCTCCTACAATATACGATTTATGCATCTTTCCCAGAGCTCGTTGATGTGTATTCCGGGAAAGTTTGATTATTTACAGGAATATTTTTTATACTTTCTATTATTTCTTCAGGAATTCCACTTGAAGGGAATTCCCATATTATATGGACATATTGTGATCCATACTGTTTTGCACCAATATAAGATGGATAACCCAATCCATTCATTTCAAAAACATATTTATCTCCAGAGTATGGTTTTATTTCATGTTCTTTTTCCCCATGAAGTGTTGGTATTTTTATTTTTCCTCCAATAATAGCATAATGTAATGGAACTTTAATATTTGCTAATACATTACTTCCACTGATAGAAAAGATACTATCTTCAATTATTTTTATAAAAACAATTAAATCTGAAAAACTTCCATCTTCTTGTTGGTTACCTTTTTCTCGTATTTTGAGACCATTATTATTTTGACATCCTGGTGGAATTTTTACTTTTACCTTTTCTTTTTCTTTATCAAAACCAGAACCGCCACATAAAGAACATCTTGTTATGAACATTTTCCCAGATCCGTTACAATATTGACATCTGGAACTTATTGTAAAAAAACCATTTGAAGCTGTAGATGTTCCGTGTCCTTTACACTCCGGACATACTTTAATATCAGATAGATTTTCAGATCCTTGTCCGTTGCATTGTTTACATTTTACAAAGCGTTCATATTCAATTTCTTTTTCACACCCATTAAAAGCTTCATGAATTGTAATAGAAACAACATATTGTATATTTTCTTTTTGTTGTCTTCCTTCTCTGTTAAAATGAGAAGTGAATCTACTCATTATATCAACTGGATCGAATCCAAAACTAAAAGGATTATTAAAGTTTTCTCCAAAATTAAAACCTCCAATATTGGATTCTCCAAGATCATATCTTCTCCGTTTAGATTCATCTGAAAGAGTTTCATAAGCTTCGTTGACTTCTTTAAACTTTTCTTCGGATTCCTTATTACCTTGATTTCTGTCTGGGTGATATTTTAAAGCTTGTTTCCTAAATGCTTTTTTAATATCTTCTTGGGAGGTGTCTTTGGGAACTTCTAATATTTTGTAATAATCTAACATATTTTTGTTTTTAAAACAACGGTTGTTGTTTTAACATCACATCCTCTTCTGAAATTATTTCAACTTTAAACTCTTCTTCTTTTTTTAATGTTTCCATTCTCATTAATGAATGATCAGAGGACCATCTACCAACATCTAGGAAATCATATACGGTAGCACTCTGTTCTTCATACGAGAAATTAGGATCTACACGAATAACTCGACCAACTCGTTGTTTGATTCTAGTAGCCGCTTTTCCTCCTCCAGCAATAATTAAATTAGATAAACAAGGGACATCTAATCCCTCATCTGCGATAACAGAACCAATTAAAACTGGGATTTCTCTGTTTTTAAACTGTTCCAATGCTTTTTTCCGTTTTTCTCTTGGGGTTGATCCGTGAACAAAAACAGCACCTGGGATTCTTTTCTTTAATTCGTTTCCATGTGAAATCATTTGAACAAGGACTAAAGTTCTTTCTTTTTCATCAGAAAGGCTATTTGCTAAAGAAATAATTATTTCGTTTCTTCTTGTGTTTTCTGTAATATTAAACTTTCTATCTTCTGCCCATGTATTTACTATTGTTTTTTTATTTTTTAATTTAATAAATTTTATCGTAGGTCTAATTAGAAACTTTTTTCGGATTAACTCTGATGCCGTAATGACAGCTGTTTTTCTTCCAAAAAGCCCTTCTATTGTCATATATGAATTGTCTAATCTTTCTGGGGTAGCTGAACCACCAAAGCGATAATATGCGTTTGGGGATTTTTGCATAATCTCTTTACATGTTTTGGCTGAAAAATGTTGAACTTCATCAGCATACACACCGTTAGTATTAAAGATCAGGTTTTTAATAGATTCTCTTTTTTCAAAAGACTCTAAATGCTTCATGTTTTCTTTTTTGAATTCTTTATATTCCTCATCTTCCATATCTGCGTATTTTCTTATTTCTTGTCTTATTTTTTCAATTTCTTTCTTTTGTATTAATTTATTCATTGAAAAACAAAGTGTTGCTGTTTGAACGGTTATAACATTTATATCTCTAATATCACATTGACCATCTCCAATAATTCCGACAGTTAAACCCGGGATAGCATCTTCCAATCTTTCCTTTGCTTGATTCATAAGATCTTTTGTTAAAACATAGAAAATAAACGGAGCAACTCCTAATTCTTGAATAATTTTAGCAATAACTATGGTTTTGCCAGAGCCAGTTGCACATTCTAGTATTGCTCTTTTTTTATTAATACATGTAGAAATAATTTTTTCTTGATATTCTCTTATTGGATATTTATCATAATTCCATTTAAGGTCTAAAGTTTTTTTTGGTTCTTTAATTTCCCAAATAATATCAGGGATTAAATTATATTCTTTTTTGAAAAACATACAAGCTCTATAAGTTAATCCAGTAAGAAAGGAGCTTGATCCTTTTCTAAATAGGTGTATTTTTCCATCCCAAGCTTTTTCTTTTTCTTCGGGATCAGTTACATTTCCAACAAATCTATCTGAATATTCACTTCCAGGAACAACGAAAGACAAATATTCGTATAGTTCTTCTTTAACTTCATATGGGATATTTTCAATGACGGACCAGACATTTCTAATTCTAATTGTTGGTTTTACCATAAAGAGCTCCCATGACAATATACGACAATAAGGTCTATCCTAGGTTATTGTCAAGTCGGACAAATGTTTTAGGCTTGATATGGAAATATTTCAATAAACAAATTGTCTCTTTAAAGACAATAAAATCAATGTTATGA
>Ga0315284_10011058_pt1 | contig 12871 bp, 7 predicted proteins | sample YL17G09_16_MG_FD_203696 | JGI IMG/M metagenome (GOLD analysis project Ga0315284, IMG submission 203696) | Sediment microbial communities from Yellowstone Lake, YNP, Wyoming, USA - YL17G09_16 | ecosystem: Environmental > Aquatic > Freshwater > Lake > Sediment | place: USA: Wyoming | collected... | reverse complement strand
AAGCCGTTTTACCTTGTGAGCCTGCCTAAGGCGCCCGAGGCACCGAAAGAGACTGCATCCACCACAAAGGACTACGCCACCTTGCAAGCTGAGAGGATGAAGGCGTTCCAGAATATGACGTCCGACCAACGCCAGACCGCGTTCCGCGAGGAGATCGAGCAGGAGATGAACCTGCCGGAAGACGTGCGCAGGGACATGGTGCGCGATCGAGTCTCCGCGATTCGGAATATGGACCAGGGCCTCCTGCACGATTACATGCGAGCCTGGGGCGAAGCGTTCCGCGGTATGCGCGGCGGTGGTCCTCCCGGTGGCGGCCCTCCCGGGGGCGGAAGGCCACAAGCGGACTAGTTGAGGGATGAGGGTTGAGGGTTGAGGGTTGAGCGAGCCGGCGGCAGCCGCGGTGGCGCATTAGCCGCCCTTCGATACGCTTCGCACTCAGGGCTAACGGAGATTCGCTCCCGTGAAACTGAACTCATTCGTTCATTTCGTTTTGCACCTTTGTTCGCGCTATTTCCACAAAACGAACTACGCTCGGGCCGAGCGTGGAATTAATTCGTTTTGCGCGTTTGATTTGTTTTGCGGCCGTGGGCTTTCGGATTTCGGCTATCGGCCTTTGGGGAACGAGTCTTCATCATGATTGTATGACGGCGGGAAGGGGCGAATGACATCCGTACATTGGGTATGTTTCGTGTATGATCTTGTGAACTAGCGGAAGGGTTGAGTGATGAGTGATTAGGGATTAGTGAACAACTCCCTCTCCGTGGACGGGGAGGGCTGGGGTTTCCCTACTCCCCCCACACCTCGGCGATCTTCTCTTTGATCTTCCGCTCGTGGATTTCGATCAGCCGCTTGTTCGCTTCGATGAGCTTCAGCTCGGCTTCGATCTTGGTGACGATGACGCGTCGTGTTCATCGGCTGGTCCATATTCTGATTTCAGCACCTCGTGCAGCGTGCGGATGCTGCCGATCTCCGGCCGATCCGCGATACCGGCAAGGTTGAAACAGAGGTAACAGTGTTCGATGACGGGCATGGAGCGGGTTTTGTTTGGTCTCGCACGGGGAGCGGTAAATCCGCCGCAGTGCCAGTCACCGGCCGCTGAGTTCCTCCTCCAGATGCCCGACGACATCTCTGATGAAATCGTGAAATCCCCAGCCGATGCCGTCGGTCATCTGCTCCACTCTCGCCAACCGGTCGCGGAACTGTGGATACATCACCCGCGCCTCGCCGCGCAACAGGGCGGCCAGTTCTTCCAGCGCCGACTCCACGCTGCTGTAGAACCGCTCGTCAATGTCCCCATACTCGTGGGTAAATCTCGTGCCGTTCTCCACATAGGTCAACAGCAGTTCCGCCGTGCCAGGGAGGTTGCCAGTAGCCTTGCGGTAATCGCGGATGGCCTTGCGCGCCTCTCCCAACTTCAGTTTGCCATCGCCTCGTGCGGGAAAGAACTGCTGCACGATCTTGCCCCGATACTTTTCCAGTGCCTCGACACCGCCCTCTCCGATCTTACTGCGGGCATGGATAAAGTCGCGGTTCTCAGCGGCAACTTCATACAGGTCTTTCAATAGTGTGAGCAGCGCGGGCTTTTCCCAGGTGGCGAGTTGTTGGCGGACAGCGCTCCAGCCGCCAGGTTTTTTGGTTGCGTTTTTCATGGTTTGAATGGGCGAGATAGGATTGGTTTCAAGGAAGGCAATGATTCGGGCGAAACGATCAGGGTGATACTGCGCGCCTGTCCAGGCACGCGCCTAATCAAGCCCCGCCTTTCCAGCGTGAGCACCATCGAATGCACGCTCGGCGGCGTGATCTGAAAAAACCGCTGCATGTCCGCTTCCGCCGGAGCGCAACCGTTCACGAGGCTGTATTGATGGATGTAGGCCAGGAACTGGCCCTGTCGTTCGGTGCGTGTTGGTTTCATAAAGTTTCTTTCTTGTCGACATTGACCCCATTCATGGCCCACGCCTCCGCCTACTACGAGCCGGACTGCTTTACCTTGCGCCGCAGTTCTCGCACGACCCGCGCCTGAATCGTCTCATCAGACGTGTACTGGCTAGCCATCTCAGCGAGCCGTTCATCTGTTTGATTGTTGTGCTCTTCATACCGGCGCAGCGCATCATCACACAATTCCGGTGAGGTCGGAATGGCTACCGCTCCGCTAATTCCGCAGTCGGCCAGTGCCTTCGCGAACTCGGCACGTCGTGTGTCGCCGAGTTCAATATACCGGCCTTGGATATAGATGCTGTTACGCTGGAACAGATCATTGGCAATCTGGGCCTGGCCCTCTGGCAGGTTGACGATTTCCCCCTCACCTGGGGTCACAAAGTCGAGAGGGGTCTTGGCTGTCGGCTTCTCCTCCAGGGTTTCCCAGATTTCGTTGGCAATCGAATGTGGCGTCGGCCGGCCCCGCCTTGTCGTCTCCGACCGGAACTTCTGCATTCTCTTTTCGGCTGCTCGGATGCTACGGTACATCGCGGTGATCTCGGTGTAAAGCTCGGCGCGAAGCGCCGTGCGCTCCGCTGGATCGGGGACGCCGAGCATTTCGAGCACGGCGTCATCCAAATCCTGCCGGTCGGCCATCTCCAGCTCGCCTCCAGGCGCTTCCCCTTCCGCGTCCACCGCCACCAAGTGCCCGATGTGGCGGTTACGAAGAGAGTCCAGGGCGCGCTCCAGCTTTGCCCGCAGGGCCCCAGTTGCGCGGCGCGGGTCCGGAACCAACATCATCTTCACGTCTACGACCTCGGTCTTCAGTACAGGGTCTCCTCCCATTGTCCGTCCAAAGAAGTGCTTGAATAGTGCTGCGACCGTTGAATTCAGGACGGCGCATAGGGTACCCGCGCTACATCCGGCAGTTGGCCAAATCGCAAACAGGTTGTGGTTGCAGGGGAATAGCCCGGGGTTGAGCGGCACAATGTGGCGGTACCGCTGAGCCATTGTCCATAACACTTCTCCACGGGGCTGCACGGCAAGGTAGTACCAGGGTTGCCGACTTGCGCAGGTGGGCCGCTCGTCGAAGCCCTCACGCTCACCCCAGCGGATATACTTGAGCACGTGCGTGCCCCGCAGTTGGTTCTTAGGTTTCGAGACCAAAACCACACGCCGGGTGAGATCGCTCTCCCTAACCTCGGCGGTGTCAATCTCCATGAGGTTGAACACGACGGGCTGCAGGTATTCCCTCTCAATGACGTGAACCGAGCCATCGCCCGCCTTGACGATGCTGAGGCGGTCCGTCTGATTGGGGGAAATGCCGTACTCCATCTTGAAGCGAACCGGGTCGCTTGTTTTTTCGAGAGCTTCCCTGGTAATGTCTCTTGGAAAGAAGAAAGTGTCACAACCGCTCGTGACGCCACGTTTGACCGAGGCGATCTCGGCCTTTCCTAGGGGCACAAACGCCCCACCGCCGCGCCGCAGCAACTTGAAGAAGACGTCGGGCGCGCGCAGGAATATCCCCCACTTGTACCCGACATAGCCGGCGAGTGCAGCCGAGATAGTAGGTGGGTCCTCCGTCTCGGTAGCAGCGACAGCCACCTCCGCCTGCTCGTCCGTGTTATTGTCGGCCTCACTTTCCGCCTCCTCGTCATCATGGGTGAGCGTGAACGGCAGACATCCCAGATGGCCCAGACCTCCTTGATTCACGATTCGTATGCGCAGGCCGGTCATGGCCTCCTGACGGACCGAGATCGGCTGGTTTCCGGTCAGGCTGACCAGGAACTCGTCCGTGCCGGTCGCCGCCTCGATGCGCTCGCGCAGTTCCTCGAAGGTCAAGCGGCGGTCGTCCTCCGAGCGTACGTAAGTAAGGAGGTCGGAGAGCGGCCTCGTGAGCCAAACGAATTTTACGTTGTTGGCGGCTCTGACCTCCGGGTCCGGTTGCCTCCGCAGAATGGTTATGGCGGTCGTGACGCGCGCGCCGCTGAACCAAGGCTCACAATTGCTTTCAATCACCGCCACAATCTCGAAGTTCTCTAACAGGAACTGCTGAAGTCGGAATCCGTAGGTGGTATCCAGCCAGGTTGACGAGGTCAGCAGACCCAGATAGCCCCCATCCTTCAGGAATGCCAGCCCATGGGTGAAGAAATAGCAGTGAATGTCCGACCGACCCGAGAGTTGGCTTCCAGGCGCGTCCCGCCCGGCTTGCTCTCGAAGAAGCGCCTTGTAGTGCTTGCCGTAATACTCGCCAATCTTTTCCTGCCTCACGTAGGGAGGGTTGCCCACCACGGCGTCCACCTTTTCGAGTTGAATAGCCGTCATTTGCCCTCCCGCGCTCCCAAGCGGCACGCGGAATATCGGGTCACCCGGATCCGTTTTGAAGAAGTCGGCGCGGGTGACCAGCGGGTAGTTGGCTTGGTCAATCAGGTCACGCGTGGCGAGGTTCATTGTGCTTAGGTGCGCCGGGTAGGCCGCGATGTCGAGGCCATGTAGTTGCTGCAGCAGCTTCTGGTGGCTCAGCTCGCCGCCAGCGAGGTCGCGTTTGAGCGCGTAGGCGCGTACGAGGAAGGTGCCCCCACCACAGGCGGGATCAAGCACGGTGGCCCCCGGCTGGCGGATGCAGAAAGCGTTTATCAGGTCAACGACTTCGCTTCTGGTGTAGTGCTGCCCGAACTTGTGGCGCTCTTCAGTCGAAAGCGTTCGTTCGAATATCTGGCCGATGATCTCGTAGCCGATCTGCGTGAAGTCGAAGTGGTCGGTCTGGTCAATAAGGTCGCGCCAACTATCCACGGCATCGTCGCTCAAGAACGGAAGTGAATCGCCGTAATCGCCTCGGAAGACCGTCTCGTAGTCTTTCGTGACCTGGATCGCGTGATCGAAATGGTCGGCCACCAATGCCTGAAAGTCCGCGCCGTTCGCGACCGTGGTCGGGATACGAAGCTCCCTCATTCTGCGGAAACGGCGGCGCAAAGCCTTGTAGAAGATTATCCTGTTCGCCAACACGTAGCACGATAGCTTAGCGGCACGCTCAAGGTTGTCTCGGACGTAGTCTTCCCGGTGGGAGATGATCCACTCCTGGCCTTCACGCATCCACTTGTCCAAAGTGGCCGTGAACTCGCGGTCCCTCAGATAGCGCAGAGACAGTGCTTGCAACGTCTGAGCGACCGGTTGTTCCAGTGCCGCCTCCCACACAAGGAGGAATTTCTCATCCATCGGCACGGAGGGCGCGGGCTCCTCGCCCACCATTATGACGGCGCATCGCTCAAGCAACTGCGCCAGAAACTCCCTTATCCGTTGCTCCACGAGCGGGTGGGCGAGCTGCTCGGATGACCGTATCGGGGTCGGGAACACCGGAAAGTGCGCGACATATCTCTCGGTAATGGATTTTCCCTGCTCAAACGTCTTCCAGAGCACGCACCGGTTCACGTTCCACGTGAAGAAGTACTCTACTCCGATCCTGTCCGCCTTTTCATGGGCATCCAGCACGAGTGAGTCCTGAAAAGGTGACCGCCCATCGGGGCTGTCGGGCATCTTGAGCTCGCCGGTGATCGCCGGCTTCCCGCTCTTTGCGTACAGCGTCAGATCGCGGCGCTTCTGGCTTCCCCGGCCCCGCTCCTCGACGGCGACACGTGAGAACGGCAAATCGGGGCGGTCGCGCAGTATCTGCTCCGCCCACTTGGCAATATCCGCTGTCAGCGTCCATTCATTGATTGATGCCATAGGTGTAGACCAAAATTCAGCCGCTCTGGTTGCTTCTTATGCCTGCCCGGGGCGCTGTCCTGCGGTGAATTATACTGGTGACGGACTGTCCGCCTCGATCGTAAATCTCTAACAGGCTCAGTTTCTTCCTATCCCCACCCACCTCATGCTATAATTGGCCCCTAACTGATACTGGGGAGTTGGGACTTTGGCTGCTATTCTGCCTTTTACGGGAATCCGATACTCGCCTTCCGCCGCGCCTGACCTGGATAGTGTGGTCAGCCCACCGTACGATATTATTTCGCCCGATCAGCGGAAGGAACTGCACGAGCGCGATCCGCATAACTTCGTGCGGTTGGTGCTGGGCGAGGAGCTGCCGGGCGACGACGAATCGTCCAATCGCTTCACCCGCGCCGGCGGCTATCTGCAAGAGTGGATCGAGCAAGGGGTATTGGCGCGCGATCCGAGGCCGTCGCTATATGCGTATCAGCAGCGGTACAAGGGCAGGGATGGAGAGCGCGTCGTTTCGGGGCTTTTGTGTCTGGTAAAGGTTCATGACTACGCTGACCGCGTGATCCTGCCTCATGAACAGACGCTCGCCAAGCCAAAATCCGGGCTGCTGGAGTTGATGCGCCGGACGCGAGCGAACCTGGATTCGGTATATTCGCTGACTGAAGATCGGACGGGCACAACGCAAGAGATCATATCCGAAACCTGCGCCCAGCCGCCCACGGCGGAGGCCCACGATCTCAACGGCGAACTGCACAGTCTGTGGATGATTGACAATCCCCGCACGATTCAGGCGGTGCAAGCGGCGCTCGCCGACCAGCAGATCGTCATCGCCGACGGTCACCATCGCTATGAGACGGCGCTGGCATATCGTGACGAAATGCGCGGCCAGAACCCAAACGCCGGCTCACTGCCGAGCGATTATGTGTTGATGACGCTGGTGGACGCGAGCTGCCCGGATTTGACCATCTTCCCAACACATCGCGTAGTGAGAAACGTTGACGCCGCTGTGGTCGCTTCGCTCCTCGACAACCTGCGCGAAAGGTTTCGAGGGGAGATCTCCTCGCAGGCGACAATTCTGGAGGACATTGCGGCGGCCGGCCCTGACGCGCTGGGGGCCTATCTCGGCGGCGGCCGCGCTTATGTGCTGCGCCCCCGGGATGACAGGCCTGTCATCGCTGTCGAGGGCGAACCCGAAGCCGTGCGCCGTCTTTCGGTCAGCGCGCTCCACCGGCTTGCGCTGGAGGAGTGCCTGGGCATTGGAGCGGAGAGCCTGCGGAACGAGGCGAATGTGACATATACCAGGGACGAGCAACACGCGTTTGACATGGTTGACGCGGAAGGCTACCAGGCGGCTTTCTTCCTCAATCCGGCCCCGGTTCGCGACGTAATCGAGGTAGCCAAGTCCGGCAGCAAGATGCCGCAGAAGGCCACTTATTTCTACCCGAAGCTGCTGAGCGGTTTGGCGCTACGTTCAATGGACGACTGGCCGATCCCAGAGGTGGCGACATGATAAACGGAGAGCCGGCAATCCCTCACCTGGAGAGCTGCAACCCATCCGCCGGTGAGTGGGGATTCGGCGCATTGCCCACCGGCAACTGGTTCGTCTCGATCCCTCGTGTGCGCGTACCCGACGCGGCGGTTGACAATATTGGATTCCTGCACCAGCAGTATCGGGCGCTTGTCGAGCTTCACGGCTCCTCGGATGTGCCGTTGCTGCAACCCATCCTCTCCGTTGATGGCCTGCCGGTTCCCTGGGAGCAGCTTTCCTGGACCCACGAAAGGTGTTGGCTGCCCACGTTTAGAGGCAATTGGGGGGGCGTTCACCTGGAGGGTCGGCTGTTTGCGCCGATCGCTGGAGAGCGGGGCTTCGTGTGGGTGCTGGAGGGATGGTGCGAAGGCCCGCTGGGGGACGCGCACGAAGTCACGCTGGGCTGGCGGGGAGCGTGGGAGCAGACGATTCACTCGTCGCGTCTGGCAAAACCGATGGTCGGGTCCAGGCACGTTGGCCTGAGCCGGGAGCAGGCGGACGCTCTTTTCCTGGAATTCCGCGGTGCGATTCCGGTTTTTGCTCTGGCGTTCTGCCCTTCCGAGGAAGTCGAAACCGATTTCGCGCTGGGGCAAGAGGAGGCCGTCTCGGAGTCTTACGGCCAACGGCTGAAGCCGCATCAAGAGATAGCCACGGACGGTCCAGGCGCGCTGTCGTTCAGTATGAAAAACTCCACGCGCCTGCAGCCCGGTGAGCGAAAGAGCCTGGCGCTGTATGTCGGTATTGGTTTGAAAGAAGTGGCGGCGGTCAGCGCGGCGAGGGACCTGCGGCGGCGCGGATGGCGGGACCTGTTGGCCGATACGCGGCTCTGGCTGACCACTCGAGTAGTGCCGTGGGCGGACAAACGCATTGAGGTAATGCTCAACCGCAATATGTTCTACAACTACTTCTTCTCGCAGGGAATATGCCTGGACTCCGAGGAGTTGGCCCTCGTAAGCTCACGCACGTCCGCGTCGCTCCGCTCGGCCACCTATCGGGACATAGATGCCATGCTCCGCAGCTTGCCCGGCCTCCTCAAGTTGGATCCGGCCCAGGCGCGGCGAATGTTGGAATACGCTTTCACCACCCAGCTTCGTAATATGGGAATCCACTGCCGTTTCATTGACGGCGCCGTGCTGGAACCGGGGTTTGATCTCGACCAATTGTGCGCCCCCATCCAGGCACTTGCGCTCTACTTTGGGGCAACTGGGGACCGGTCAATACTCATGGACCGGCGGGTGCAGACGGGAGTGAACCGCGCGCTCGAAGTGCTTGCGGGCAGGAAGCATCCGCAGGCTTCGCTCTACTCAACCGTCCTGTCACCTGACGATGAGACCTCGCCACTGCCCTATGTGACTTACTCCAACGCGAGGGTCTGGCGCGCTCTGCTCGACTTGGCAATGATCTACGACGAGATCAGGGACGTGGACCGCGCCGAGGACATGAAACGCCTGGCCGACGACGTCCGCAGGGACATAGACAACCACTGTGTGATTGGCACCCCCGCCGGGCCGGCCTACGCCAGTGCGGTTGATCTTCGGGGCAATCACGCGCTCGAAGACTGGCCCAACGCGAGTCTAAAGCATTTGCCTCTCTTTGGTTTCTGCGCCGCCGATGAATCCGTCTACTCGAACACGCTGAAGTGGATCACCGCCACGCAGGAACAAGACTGCCGCACTGCCAACTCGCGTACGCCAGCCGAAAATGGCGTCGAATGTTCCTTGGTTGCCCTGCTCAACGACCTGATGCTGGGGTCCGAGGACGCTCTCGAAGTCCTGCTGAACTCGCGACTGGATGACGGCATAGCTTGCGAGGCGTTGAGCTCAAATGGCAATCCGATCGGCGTAGGCAACGCGGCGCTCGCGGGCCTTCTGGCCTTCGCCCTGCGGGCCAAGATCGAGGGAGTCTCGTTCTGAATCGCGAAGAGCGCGAGATTGGCGAAAAACGCGAAACGGAGCAATGATAGATCGGCGGGGATCTCCAGCTCCCCGCCGAAATCATCCGGACGTCCCGTCCGGCGTGGCGCGCATGGTTTGACTTCCTAAGTCCTCTAGTTTAGAATGATCTCGAACACGAGGAATCATGTAGCCAAAATGGAAAACGCACACTCGGCGAGACAGCTCAATCTGCGACTGCGTCGGATTCTGGGCGACCTTCAATCCCGGTTCCAAGGACTCTACCGCGACCGCCTGATGGAGATGGTGGTATATGGCTCCTGGGCGCGTGGCGATGCAGAGCCACACTCGGACATTGACGTTCTGGTCGTGCTCAAAGGGCCTGTGGATTGTGGGGCGGAGGTGGCCAGGACAGGCAGGATCGTTGCGGATATCTCGCTCGAGTATTGCGAAGTGGTTAGCTGCGTGTTCATGGATGAGCACAGGTTCACGCATCGGAACGGCCCGTTGCTCAGGAATATCCGGCGCGAGGGTGTGGTGGTATGACGGAAGACCAAGCCGAGCTACTCACAGCAGCACGAGATAGTCTTGCCGCGGCCAGGCTCTTGCTGGAAGGGGGATATCCGGGATATGCTGCATCGCGCTGCTACTACGCGATGTTCTACGTCGCGGAGGCGTTTCTCGAATCCGAAGGGCTGGCCTTCTCCAAGCACTCTGCAGTCATCGCGGCCTTCGGCCAGTACTTTGCCCGCACAAGTAGGGTTCCGGTCGAATTCCACAGGTTTCTTCTGGAGTCGCAAGAACTCCGTCACGCGGCAGACTATGGTGGGGACCCCATCACACCGGAACTGGCTCAGACCCAAATGGACCGCGTGGAGCAGTTCCTACGGCTGGCAGAGAGCCTGATCTAGAACCGTTTCTGCAACCAGTGTCGGGAGTCGCGGGCCATACCAAGCATATCCGCCTTATCCTCAATCCTTTACTTACCCGCCTCCACCTCCGGCTTGAACGTCTCGCAGATCGGCTGCTGGCGCAGCTCGTCGCGAATGTCATTCCACGGCTTCTCGTCGCCTTTCGGGAGCGCGCCGAAGACGTACACCTTGGGGCCGGGGATGTCGAATGCCTTGGTGGGTTCGATCTGGCGGTTGACTGCTACATACGCGTCGGGATGTTGCCGTCCATCTTCGTCCTTCCAGAAGGTTACCTGAAGATTTCCCCCTGTCGCCTGCGTTCCAAGCAGGCCGAACACCGCGCCTGAGGTCGGATCACGCCATCCGCCGGACATGGGCAAGCCCAGGCCCGCGACTTCGTCGTCCTTGCCGTCGTCGCCGAGGCTGGACTCAGCATAGTAGAAGTAGCCGCCCAAGAGCCAAGGCTCCGTGTCGGTGTTATACAGGCTCCTGATCTGCGCCGCAAACCAGGGCTTGTCGGGTAGAAACTCGAACATGCAGTACGTGAGGAATGAGCGCCGCCCGGCCAGCTTCTCCTGCTCTGTGGGCACATAGTCGCAGCCCACGATCACGCGGGTCAGCAGATCTCCCTGCAGCAGCGAGATGTCCCGCAGCCTGTTGGGCTTCAGCCAGCCCACGCCGCCGTTTGTCTGTTTGATCAGTGTTTCGAAGAAACCGAGCCGCGTGTCGCCCAGCGCAACCGAATCTATCATGACGCCGCTCTGACTCGTCTTGGTCAGTTTCAGTTTGCCGTTGTCGAGCTGGAATTCCGACCTCGGTGTCGCGGACACGAACTTCCCGCCCGGCCCGGCGAGCGAGTATGTGCGCCCCACCCACAGGTAGTAAGTCTCCATCCTGCCTCCGCCGAGGGTAGCCTGGAACACCAGGTCGTCCGCGTCGGACGGGAGCTTTGAGCTGTCGAGGTCGTATATCTCGAAGTACGTCGGCCTGCCCTCGGCATCCTCCAGGCGAAGCGCGTCAACCGTAAGCATCCTTCCGGCTTCGAAAAGGTTCAGGCGCAGCAGGGGCACGGTCACGATATGCTTGCCGACGGTGGGCGACGCGCTGTACACCCCGATGGGAATCCGGAATGCTGTGTCGTATTGCTCCGCCTCCTTCCATCCTTCCGGCCGATCATATATCATCTCTCGCAGCGTGTTGTCCGAGCGGTCGGCTTCCACCAGCTTGCGGTTTGGGTCAAGCGCCGCTTGGATGTAGTGAGCGCCGCGGCCAAGGCTGGTTTGGAAGGACACGGTCTGTAAGGCGCCCGAAGTGATCTCGATCCGAGTGTCGCGCGACTCGCCGTCCGCCTGAAACTTGACATCTACGGTGGCGGGCAGATTCGCTCCTTGTCCGCGGACTAGGACGGCAACCAATCCATTCTTGATTCCGGTACCGCCGGGGGGAATGCCGACTTCGGTCGAGCGGCCACTGTGGATATCGTATGCGAGTGCGTTGACGCGCGTCGCCGTTTGTGTCAACTCGGGATAGGGCCTGTCGTTTACGTCCACCAGGCCATAGTTGCCGTCCTCCGGGAATGTCTTGGAAATGCCTTGCGCCGGTTCATCCACCCACATAAAGTAATCCGAGCCGACAACGAACGGCAGCCTGCAAAGCGCTTTCTGGAAAACTTCAAAGGCGAGCGCCCGTTCCTTCTGGGTCGCCACGCGCTGACCGGCCCCATGCCTGCAGGGAAGGCCGGCGTCCAGCGCCGGGAAGCTCCATTCGGAGATCATCAATGGTCGTTTGCACTTCGCATACCAGGTTCGCAACTCCGTGGCCAGGCGGGTGGCCTCCTCTTTATCCAAGTCAACCTGGCTGTACAGATTGAGGCTGATTACGTCGCAATACTTCCCCGCTATGTCCAGCACACTGGGCGCGCGCCCGGCAAACCTGCAGCCGAGGATCATGTGATTGGGATCGAACTTGCGAATCGCCACGGTTGTTATCGTGAAATACTTCTCGGCCGCAAGGCGCACGAAAGCCTGCTTGTCGAGCGTCGCCCGCGGGGAATTGCGGTTCCAATCGGTGGCTGCATTGACGTCGTCCCACGATGCCACGGTCAGGTTCCAGGCGTCCTTGAACGCCTTGATAGTCGAATACTTGGCCTTCAGCAATTCCACAAACGCCTTCTTGGCCGGGTCGTCGGCGGGCTTCTGAATGGCCTCTTCGGCGAGAGCCAACTCTGAGCCGAACTTGCCGAGCCATTCCAGCTCGTTGTCCAGGAAGTAGCCGAACAGCCAAGGATCGTCCTTCAACTTGGCGCACTGCGCTTCCGCCTGCTGCTCGCAGAACGTCTGGAATTCGGGGTTGAAGACATCCGGGAAGCCGGTCCACACGGTCTTCTTGACCAAACCGTCCTTTGTGGCGAAATCCGTCCCCAGGGTCAGCAGGACCGCGTAAGCCATTCCAAGCCCGCGAGTTGACGGCGAGTTGTTCGCGCCCAAGAGGCTGAAATTCCAGCCTTTTAGCCGCTCGACGGAGCTTTTGGCCCAGGCTGTTTCGTCGTTGTTGAACTTCGCCTGGACATTCTTGGCGTAAGGGGCATAGCCTAGCGCCTCGCACCCGTGCACGGTGTAGTTGACGTGATCCGTGCCTATGGCAAAAAAGCCGTTCCCCGCGGGCGTGACGGCCCACCAGGTGTTCTTCATCTGAGCGACCCGAAAGAAGCCGGTCGCATTAGACTTGATCTGCGTCCAACCGCCGTACTCGTCTTTAGCGATGGAGGTATCCTGAGCCATCGTAGGAAACGTCCCCGTCATGACAAGAACCGCCAAGATAATGCCGATAAACCCAAGCCGATACATTCATGTCCTCCGATTAACTCCGTAGTGGTCAGTTGCCTTCAACGTAATATCTTCTTCTCTGACGAT
>Ga0315284_10011057_pt1 | contig 12871 bp, 13 predicted proteins | sample YL17G09_16_MG_FD_203696 | JGI IMG/M metagenome (GOLD analysis project Ga0315284, IMG submission 203696) | Sediment microbial communities from Yellowstone Lake, YNP, Wyoming, USA - YL17G09_16 | ecosystem: Environmental > Aquatic > Freshwater > Lake > Sediment | place: USA: Wyoming | collected... | reverse complement strand
TTTCGGCCCGTAGTTTCTCTATCCACCATGACCTCCCCCGAATCCCCGAAGCCCAGGGTCGCCATCGTCGGCGCCGGCGCCATCGGCTGCGGTTGGGCCTCGCTCTGCGTCGCGCACGCCTGGCCGGCTGTTCTGGTCGACGCCGACGCGCGGACGATGGACCGCGCCCTGGCGGAGATCGCGCGCCGCGCCCGCGCCCTGGTGGCGTTGGGCCGCGCCGACGCCGATCTCGTCGAGGAGGGCCTGCGCGGCGTGCAGCCGGCGCGCTCCCTGCTCCACGCCTGCGGCGCAGCCGACTGGATCATCGAATCGGTGCCCGAGGATCTGGCGCTCAAGCAGCGGCTCTTCGAGAACCTGGGCCAGGTCGCACACCACGCAGCGGTGATCTCGTCCTCCTCGAGCGGCCTGCCGATCACCGATGTCGCGGCGCGCTGCCGCGAACCCGGGCGCTGCGTCACCGCACATCCCCTGAATCCGCCGGAACTCGTCCCGCTCGTCGAGGTCGTCCCCGGCAAGTTCACGGCCCCCGGCACCGTGGACACAATGCGGACCTGGCTCCGGGGACTCGGCCGCATCCCGGTCGTGCTGAAGCGCGAGGTGCCGGGGAACGTGGTGGGCCGCATCGCCGCCGCCGTCTGGCGGGAGTGCATTGAACTCGTCCTCACCGGCGTCGTGGATGTGGACGAAATCGACCGCGCCGTCTCCCTCGGCCCGGGCCTCGGCTGGGCGGCCGCCGGGCCGCACCTCACCTACCACCTCGGCGCGGGCGAAGGCGGCGTCCGGGTCTTCCTCCAACAGCTACTGCAGTCCTTCGAGGGCTGGTGGGGGAGCTTGGCGCGGTGGGAGAAGCTCGAGCCCGAGCAGGTTCGCGCGCTTACGGCGTTGATCGAGGAGTCCTACGGGAAGAAGCTCGATGCGCTCGGCGAGGCACGCGACCGGCGGCTCGCCGCCATCCTCCAGGCGCTCGAGCAGGCCCGCCGAGGCTGACCGACCTGGGCGGCGGCTATCCGCCCGCGACGACGCGCACGGTGGCCGCGAGATCCGGCCCGATCACCCGCGACCCTCCACCCTCCTTCTCCACCCGCAGGGTGATGGGCCCTCCGAACGGCCCCCGCTCCGTCACCGTCACCGGCACGCCGGGGACGAGCCCCAGTTCCTGCAGGTAGCGCAGACGCGCCGGCTCGGCGCCGTCCACCAGCGCGATCCGCACCCGCCGGCCTACCGGGACGGCATCCAGCCGGAGAGTCGGCACGTCCTCGATGCGGCCGTCCACGGTGGGGATCGGTGAGCCGTGCGGATCGTAGCGCGGATCACCGAGGGCCTCCGCCATCCGCGCGATGAGGTCGTCGGAGGCGGCGTGCTCCAGATGCTCGGCCTCCTCGTGCACCGACGCCCAGTCGTAACCCAGCTTCGTGATCAGGTATGTCTCGATCAGGCGGTGCCGCCGCACGACCGCCAGAGCCGCGTGGCGTCCCGCCGCCGTAAGGCGCACGCCGTGGTAGGGCTCGTGCTCCAGGTGGCCCGACTCCGCGAGTTTCTTCACCATCCCCGTCACCGCCGCCGGTGTGAGGTCGAGTCGCTCCGCGATGCCGGTGGTCGTGGCGGAATCACCGCCCTCCGAGAGGTGGTAGATCGTCTTGAGGTAGTCCTCGACGGACGGGGAGAGATCCCGAACCGCCGGCCCAGGCGTGCCCTTGAGGGCCTTCACGGCGCCGCGTGGGAAGGAGCGCGCACGAGCAGCACCGGCACGAGCGTACGGTGACGGACCTCGGTGGCGACGCTCCCTCGAACCAGATCGTTGAGGAAGCGATGGCCATGGGTGGCCATCGCGATCAGGTCGGCGCCCTCGCGCTCCGCCGCCGCCACGATCTCCTCACAAGGATCGCCGGACGCCAGCACCGCGTCCGCCGTGAGCCCGTCCGCCTCCAGCTCCGCCCGACACCGCTCGATATACGCGCGGTCTTCGCGAATCTCCTCCGACTCGCGCAGGTCCAAGGCCTCGATGTTCCGGGCGGCCCAGCCGTCCGCCACGTGAATGAGCGCGACGGAGGCGCCGCAGTGCTTCGCGAGCCGCCGCACGTGCGAGAGGATGGCCGCGTCCGCCGCGGAGTGCTCGAGTGTGACGAGGATGCGGGAGTACATGGCTACGCCGCCGGACCGGAGTGCTCAGCCACCGAGAACCTGAGCGAGCAGCCAAACATTCAGCCCGGCGATCAGATACGCAACCGCGTAGGCGAGCCACTTGAGCCAGCGGGCGTTCACGAACTCCCCCATCTTCGCCTTCTCGGACGTGAACCGCACGAGCGGGAAGACGGCGAACGAGAGCTGCAAGCTGAGGATGACCTGGCTCAGGATGATGAGCTTGGCCGTCCCGCTCTGGCCGTACAGGAGCACCACGATCACCGCCGGGGTGATCGCCAGCGCTCGCGTGATCAGGCGCCGGACCCACGGACGCAAGCGGATGTTGAGGAAGCCCTCCATCGTGATCTGACCGGCCAGCGTGCCGGTGAGCGTGGAGCTCTGGCCGGATGCGAGGAGCGCCAGCGCAAAGACGGTGCTCGCCCCGCCCACACCCAGGAGCGGCGTCAGCAGACGGTACGCGTCTTGGATCTGCGCGACCTCGTGGTGGCCGCTGCGGAAGAAGACCGCCGCCGCCACCACGAGGATCGCCCCGTTTATGAACAGCGCCAGCATGAGAGCCACAGTCGAGTCCAGGATCGCGTAGCGGATGGCCTCCCGCTTCCCCGCGCTCGTCTCCTCGTAGCGGCGCGTCTGCACGACGGACGAGTGAAGGTAGAGATTGTGCGGCATCACGGTCGCACCGAGGATGCCGATCGCGATGTAGAGCATTTCGGGATCGCGCACGATGTCGGGCGACGGGATGAAGCCGCGCAACGTCGCACCCATGTCCGGCCGGGAGAGCATGAGCTCGAAGAGGAAACTCGCGGCGATCGTCGCGATGAGCGTGATGACCAGCGCCTCGAGCAGCCGGAAGCCGCGCTGCTGGAGCAGCAGGACGATCAGGACGTCCAAGCCCGTCAGCGGCACGCCGAGGGCGAGCGGGATGTGGAAGAGAAGTTGGAGCGCGATCGCCGATCCGATGACCTCGGCGAGGTCGCACGCGGCGATCGCGATCTCGCAGATCACCCAATGAAACCGGACGACCGGCCGCGAGTAGTGATCGCGGACGCACTGGGCAAGGTCCCGTCCCGTCGCGATCCCGAGCTTCGCGGCGAGGGCCTGTAGCAGGATCGCCATGAGATTCGAGATCATGATCACGCTGAGCAGCGTGTAGCCGAAGGCCGATCCACCGGCGAGGCTCGTGGCCCAGTTGCCCGGGTCCATGTAGCCCACGGCGACGAGATAACCCGGCCCGGCGAACGCCAGGGCCTTCCTCCACCAACTGCGGCCGCTGACGGGGATCGAGCGGTAAACCTCGGCGAGGCTCGGCGCGAGGCGAGCCCGCCGCCACCCGGCCTCCGCGCTCGGCCCTCCCGGGTCCTCGCCCTCCCGGCGAACCGCTGCGTCGGTCATGGATGCGGTAGTTAGTTTAGTTTGTCCAAAATTACAAGATGCTACTGCGGAAATCATTGCTTCGGCGTAGCTACATCGCCTCCGCGCGCAGCGCCTACTGTCTCGGCAATGCCAAGCCTGCCAGACCAGGGTGACCCTGCCCGCTACAACGTGGTACCTGCGAGGTCGGCGATCTGCCGGATGATGCGCTCGGTCAACCCCCAGATCACGCGGGAGTCGATGCGGATTGAGGGGAAGTCCCGGGTGCCCGTCGGGAGCGGGACGGAGTAGGCGGTCTGGTTGTACGGGTCGAGCAGGTCGCGCACCGCGATCCACAGCACTTCATCCACCTCGGCCCCCGGAGCGACGGGGGCCCGGCCCGGGACGAGGAAGACGTGCGGCGTCACGACGAGTGGCGGGAGGAACGGCGTGCGGGGGGAGAGATCGTCGAGCGCGCCCAGGAAGCGGGACGTCCCGAGGTCGAGGCCGGTCTCTTCGAGTGTTTCGCGGCGCGCGGTGAAGAGGACGGGTTCGTCGTCCGCGGCGCGGAATCCGCCGGGGAACGCCATCTGCCCCGACCACGGATCTCCCCCGCGCACCTGGCGCCGGATGAACAGGAGGGCGGGCTCGCCCTCGTCGCTCAGAACCACGGCAACCGCCGCCCGTCTCACTCCCGCCCTATCGTCCAGACGGGTCGGCGAGTGTGCGGCGAACGCCGCCGCCACCTTGGCCGCGAGTCCATCGAGTTGGCACGCCGGATGCGTAGCTGGCCCTCCGGTACGTCGGTAGCACGGCAAGAGTTGCCGGTCAGGTATCGGTGACGCTGGGGGTGGAGCAGCCGCACCCTTCACCGCCGCAGCACCCACCGCCGCCGCCCTGGAACGACGCCGCCGGCGCGACGCTGCGAGGCGTGCTGGCGGCGGAGAAGAGCTTGTCCACGCGGGGCGAGGCACACGCGGGACACTCGACCGACTCCGAGGACGAACGGACGAGCCTCTCGAATTCATGATCGCATTTCAGGCACCGATACTCGAAGATGGGCACTGCGACCTCCATATGACGGTCTACTGACGCCTCGGACCTAGAATTGACACGGAACCCATTCCGGGAGCCAAAGGTGATACGCGACGCGGAACGAGAACTCCCATCAAGATGTATAATTCAGGATGACCCTGGCCCGGGAGGCCCCATTCGGATCTTTGGTGTCGGTCTGCTGGCCGTCGCGGCGCTTGCCGCGGCCGGCCTCTGGTTGAAGCGGCGGCATGAGCCCCTGGCGATTCAGGGCGGCGCCTACCGGCTGAGCGGCTTGGACGGGCTGCGAGCTGCCGGATTCTGATTCCTCTCGTCCACGAGAAGACCGCGCGGCCCGGGCCCGATGGTGTCCGGGCCGCTGACGTTTCCCGACCGAACTCCGTGTCCCGCTCAACCCAGCGTTCCGCTCAAGAACTTCGCGGTTTCCTTCATAGCTTCGTCGAGATCGGGCGTGCTGCCGGCCCAGGGATGTCGAGCGCCGAACGTGTGCCCCGCGCCGTCGAGGAGCAGGAGTTCCGTGCGGGCGGACCCGGAAGCACCCGCCAGCTGCTCTGCTTCGCTGCTGGCCACTGACTCGTCCGCCGTGCCGTGGACGATGAGCCACGGCACCCGGATGCGCGCGGCGGCAGCGAGCACGTCGAGCGGGCCCCTACCGTTCTCTTCGAGGTCGTCGAGCGAGACCGTGCCCATCGGCAGGACCTGCCCGGTCCGGGCGTTGACGACCTCTATCCGGCCCTCGCGCCGCCACCGCGCGAGCTCCGCCGTGGAGTACCGGGAGAAGCCCGCCACCGCGGCCCAAGTCACGAGCGCCCGCACCCGTGGTTCGCGCGCCGCCTGAATGGCCATCGTGCCCCCACCACGGCTATGGCCGACGAGTCCGATCCAGGGAGGCGCGGCCTCCGCCACGTGGCCGATCACGGTGTCGAGGTCGGCGAGGTCATTGCTCAGCGTCTGCCGGAACCACCGGTCCGGTTCGTCCACGACCTCGCTGTCCGGGCCGACGCCGCTCCCCGAGAAGTTGAACGTGACGGCCGTGAACCCTGCCAGGGCAAGCCGCTCGGCCAGGCAGGGGAAGAAGCCCCAGTTCTTGAATCCTTTGAAGCCGTGGCCGATGACGACCGTCGGCCGGACCTCGCCGGGACGCGCGCCCGTCCGGACGTCCACGTAGAGGGGGCCGCCGTCGGCACCGACGAGCCGCAGGCTCGCTAGCCGAGGGGTAGCCACCGGACTATCTTCCCCGCCCCGTGACCATCCACCCCACACGCTCATCCTCGCCGTCGCTGCTGGTCGTGGCCCGTGGCATCGCCGGCGTGCGCAACGAACTCGTCGCGAAGTGGATCGCCTGGCTCGCAATCCGCCAGTCCGGCAGCACGGCGCTGGATGGAGACACCACGGAGCGAATGGTGCGGATCGTCGCGGACCTCCTGGTGGAGATGGCGGGGCCCCTCCGGCGCGAGACGCGCGACACCTGGTATGCGGCGACGGAGCTGTACGGGAGGCTCGCCGCTGTGCGGGGACTCTCGGCGGGCGAGGTGGTGGAGGAGCTGCAGCGGCTGCGCGAACTGCTCATTCTCGAGTTGGCGGAGTTCTTCGTGGCGCTGCCGGCTCGCCAGCAGTTGCCGACCGTGCTCCGCATCAACCGCGTGCTCGACAGTGCCGTCTCCAACGCCGTCGTCGGGTACACCGACGCGCTCGTCGCCTCGATGTTCAGCCGCGAGGGGGTGCCGGTGCCGACCACGGACAGCATCCAGCAGCTAGTCGCGCAACTCGAGGGCATCGAGGCGGAGGTCAAGCTCCTCGCCGAGCGCTCACCCCGCTGAGATCTCCTCGCCGCCGTCCACGTTCACGATGGTGCCGGTCATCCAGCCCGCCCCGGGGCGGCAGCGCGCGTGCATCGCTCCCGCCACGTCCGGTGGCGTGGTGAGGCGCCCGGACGGGTTCTTCCGCGCGGCGCCCGTGCTTCACCAGATCCTGCGTCCAGTAGACCAGACTGTGCGCCATCACAGCGAGCGTCATGTCCATCTGCCGCTCGGTGATCGCGTCTTCACCGACGAACGGCTTCAAGGAATCTGCCACCCCGGACGGCACCAGAGCAACCGCCGCGGGTAAGAGGGCTCATGAGACGCGCCGTTCACGCTCTGTTGCTCTTCGCCGCCCTCACTATCGCGGCGCCGTGGCCCCTCCACGCCCAGGAGGAGGAGCGCCCGCGCCGCGGGAAGATCGACAAAGTCGAGGACGAAGCCAGCGGCGAGGACGACGTGCCGTGGGTCCTTCGGGTGATCTGGGAGACCGGCCGCGCGATCTGGCATCTTGCCACCTTCATGGCCCACGACCGCGGCCCCGGCCAGGGCTACCTGGACTATCCGTACGCCGACCGCCGGGCTCTCGATCACTTCGTGCTGTCCGACGTGACCGCGCACCGCGGCTACAGCGCCCTCTCGGCGGCCTACTATCTCGACGCGGGGTCCACTATCCGCGGTGCCCACGTGGCGTGGGAGGGAGCGCGCGGGATCGTTGCCTTCAACGCCGAGGTCGATGCCTTCCGGGAGCCCACCGCGAGCGATGTCGACCACCTGACGTTCGTCCGCGTGGGTGCCACCGGCCTGGCGCGCCTCAGCCACGCGACACTGTTCCGCTCGGGGCTGGGTGTGCGGGCGATGGTCCTGGACAACGGCGGTCTCGCGCTCGGCCCCGAGTTCGAGGCGGGGATCCAGACGTTCCCGTTGCGTCCGCTGGCTTTCGATGGAACATTCCGCGTCGCCGGACTGTCCGGGGCCAGCGCCTCCTGGTTCGGGACGGCGCTCCTCGAGGGTTCGGCGGGAGCCGGCGTGCTTCTGGGGCGGGTGGAGTTGCGCGCCGGGTACCGGGCCCTCGTGATCGGCCACGCGACGACGCTGGCCGGCCCCACCCTCCGCGCGCGGATCTGGTTCTGAAGCGACCCTCGCTCTCGCTGCAGATCACTGTCGGTCTCCTCGCCGGTCTCGGTTTCGGTCTCCTCGCCGCCGCGACCGGCCAGCCGTTGCTGCACCGCATCGCCCTCGGCGTCGAACCCGTCGGCACCATCTGGGTGAATCTCATCCGGATGGTGGTCATCCCCCTCGTCGTGGCAGCGGTGATCGGCGGTGTCGCCGGATTCGGGGACGCGGGTCGCCTCGGGCGCCTCGGCGTGCGGGCGATCCTCTTCTTCCTCGCGACCGGCTTCGTGGGGATCGTGATGGGACTCGCCCTCGCGCGACTCGCCCTCCCGCTCGCGCCGCTCTCGGCGGAGGCGACGGCGGCGCTGCGCGGAGCCGCGGCGGCCGGCGCGGTGGACGTCGGCCGCTCGGTGCAGCAGATCCCCGGCTTCACCCAGTTCCTCACAAACCTCGTTCCCGCGAACCCGGTCAAGGCCGCGGCCGACGGCGCGCTGCTGCCCGTCATCGTCTTCTCGGTGCTCTTCGGCCTCGCCGTCGCGCACCTCGACGAGGTCCGCCGGGTGGCCGTCACCGGCTTCGCCGACGCCCTCGTCGCGGCCTTCGTGAAGATGATCAGCTGGTTCATGGTGGCGGCCCCTCTGGGCGTGGCGTGCCTCGCCGCGCCTGTCGCCGCGCGGCTCGGGTGGGAGATGCTCGCGAGCCTGGGGGTCCTCATCGGGGTGGTCGTCGCGGGATGTGTGCTCTTCACCCTCGTGGTGTATGCGCCGATCGTGCGGTTCGTCGTGCGCCTGCCACTGGGCCGCTTCGCAAAGGCGGTGGCGCCGGCGTACGCCGTCGGCTTCTCCACCACCTCTTCGATGGCCGCGCTTCCCGCGATGATGGAGGTGACAGTCGAGGACCTCCGCATCTCACGCCCGGTGGCGAGCTTCGTCGTACCGCTGGCCGCCACCCTCAACCGCCCCGCCTCCGCCCTATACCAGGCGGTCGCCGCGGTCTTCGTTGCCCAGCTCTACGGCGTGCACCTCGGCCTGCCACAGTTCGCCGCGCTCGCCGCCACGATGCTCATGCTGACGCTCTCCGTGCCCGCGATGCCGCGCAGCGCGGTGCTCTCGCTCGCTCCCGCGCTCCTCGCCGTCGGAGCGCCGATGGAAGGGATCGGGCTCCTCATGGGCGTGGACCAGATCCCCGACATGTTCCGCACCGCCACGAACGTCACGGGGCACGTGACCGCCGCCGCGCTGCTCGCCCGGGGCGAGGGAGAGCCCCTGGCCTGACCCTGCGGCGCATTGCGAAGGGACCAACCCGGTGCCCGCGCGGCCCGCGATGCCCGCGCCACCGCCAGCGAAGGACGCGCCGATGACGACGCACACCCACTATCTCTGGTTCGAGACCGCACGGCGGCAGGAGATCATCGACATCACCGACGAGGTCGCCGAGCAGGTAGCGGTGAGCCGCGTGCAGGAGGGCTTCGCCCTCGTCTCGGCGATGCACATCACCGCGTCCGTCTTCGTCAACGACCACGAGTCCGGGCTCTGGCACGACATTCTCCACTGGCTGGAGACGACCGTCGCGCCCTGGGACCCGCCCCGCTACCGGCACAACGACACCGGGGAGGACAACGGGGCGGCCCACCTGCGGAGCCTCACCATCGGCCACGAGGTCATCGTCCCCATCACAAAGGGGCAACTGGACCTCGGGCCGTGGCAGCGGGTGTTCTACGGGGAGTGGGACGGGCAGAGGCGGAAGAGGGTGGTCGTGAAGGTGATGGGTGATAGGTGATGTGCTGAGCGATGGGTGATAGGTGATGGGTGATAGGGGGCGCGTCTCGGGATTCCGTGTGGCCGCGCAAGCCGCAGCGTGGTGTGTTCGCGCGGTTCTGCTCGCCCTTGGGGGCGCCGCGGCCATGGCGCCGAGTTGTGCCCGGACCCCGGCCAACGCGACGAACCGGCAGCCGGTCCTGGAGCTGCGATTCCTCAACGTCGGCCAGGGCGACGCGATCCTGATCCGCCACGCGGGCAAGACGGTGCTCGTGGACGCCGGCGAGACGGACGGCATCGTCGCCATTCTGAGGGGGCTCGGCGTGGACACGATCGACCTCGCCGTGGCGAGTCACAACCACGATGACCACATCGGCGGGTTGGATGCCGTGCTGCAGGCGTTCCCCGTGCGCGTCTACCTCGACAACGGCCACCCCGCGAACACCCGCATCCAGCGCACGGTCCTGGAGCTTGTCCGGGACCGCGGCGTCGCCTACCGGGACGCCGGCTCCCTCACCGACTCCGTCACCGCGCTCGGCGACGCCACCCTCCGCGTCATCCCCTCACCGGTGACCGCCAGCCGCGTGAACCCCAACGACGAGAGCGTCACGCTCCTGGTCGAGTTCGCCGGGTTCCGGGCGCTGCTCACCGGCGACAGCGAACGGCGCGAACTGGGGGCGCTCCTCCGGGAGGCCCGGATCCCGGACGTGGACGTGCTGAAGGCGCCGCACCACGGCAGCCGCACCGGCTTCATCCCCTCGTGGCTAGCGCGGACGCGGCCGGAGGTGGTCGCGATCAGCGTCGGCGCCGGCAACACGTACGGATTGCCGGACGAGGACGCGCTCGCCGCCTACGGGGAGGGCGGCCGGACGGTGCTGCGAACCGACCTCGACGGCGACATCGTCGTCACCGTGGACGGCCGAGGCTGCTATGAGGTCCGCGCCGGCCGCACGGGCGAGGAAGTCCGGACGCGCGGAGGACCAGCGGCCTGCGCGGCGCCCCCAACCCAGGAGTCGCGCCCGTGACCGACCGGCAGGAAGTGTGGATCGTGGATCGCTTCGAAGGCGAGTATGCCGTGGTGGAGCGGGCGCTGCACGAGACGCTGCACCTTCCCCGCGCGCTCCTCCCCGCCGGCGTCCGGGAGGGCGACGCCCTGCGCGTCACCGTCTCCGCGGGCGACCAGGAGGTCCGGCTGGCCATCGCCCGCGACGCGCAGGAAACGAACCGGCGCGCCACGGAGGCGCGGCGGATCCTCGGCGATCTCAAGCAGCGGAATCCCGGTGGCAAGGTCGAGCTGTGAACGCCGACGGTACGACCGTTTCCCGTCGGGCGTCTGCCAAGGGTATCCGAGGCAACTCCTCGGAGGGGAAGCCGAGATCGCGAAACACTTTCCCGCTGGATCGATGCATCTTGGTGGCCATGGTACGCTCCTATCGATCCGCGCGCCCAGCTTGAACGGCAGCGAGCCGTCGCCGGGCCAACGCGATGTACCCCACACGGCCCTCGGCGGAAACGAGGGCAAGACGCCAGACCCGCCCCTATGCCCTGGCGACCACGCCGCCAGTCGCCCCTCACCCTTTCTTAGGAAGAACCATGGTCGAAGCCATCAATAGGTCCCTTCGAGAATCCGCAGCGGCCCGCTGGACCGCCATGGCGGTGATCTCGTTTACGATGTTGTGCGGCTACTACGTCGCCGATGTCGCCGCCCCCCTCAAGCCGCTCATCGAGCAGCAACTCCGCTGGACGAGCGCCCAGTACGGTTTCTTCACCAGTTCGTACGGTTGGTTCAATGTCTTCCTCGGAATGCTCGTCATCGGCGGCATCATCCTGGACAAGAAAGGCCCGCGCTTCGCTGGCTTGTTAGCCTCAATTCTGATGGTGCTGGGCTGTAGCATGAAATGGTGGGCCATGAGCACCCACAGCCTGGACGGACAGACACTGTTTGGCGTGAATGCCCAAGTGATGATTGCCTCCCTCGGCTTCGCCACCTTCGGCATGGGCATCGAACTCTGCGGCATCACCGCCACCAAGATCATCGTGAAGTGGTTCAAGGGCTATGAGATCGCCCTGGCGATGGGCCTGCAGGTGGCCATCGCCCGCGTCGGCACCAGCCTCGCTCTGGGATTCAGCGCCCCCATCGCCAACGCGTTCAGGGTCTCCACCCCCATCCTGGTGGGCGCGCTCCTGCTGGGTGTCGGCCTAGTGGCCTTCTTCTTCTACATGGGCATGGACAAGAAGCTGGACGCCTCCGATCCCGAGGGCATCACCGGCGCCAACCCTGAGGACGCCTTCCGCTTCTCGGATATCCTCACGATCCTTGGAAACAAGGGATTCTGGTACATCGCCATCCTCTGCTCACTCTTCTACTCCGGCGTCTTCCCCTTTCTGAAGTACGCCCCGGACCTCATGGTCCAGAAGTTCCATGTCTCCGAGAAGCTCTCTGGTTTCATTCCGAGCCTGCTTCCCATCGGCGCCATGCTGCTGACCCCCACCTTCGGCCGCATCTACGACAAGAAGGGCAAGGGCGCCACCATCATGGTCCTGGGCTCCATCCTCGTCATGACGGTGCATATCATCTTCACCGTGCCCTTCCTGAACAATTGGCTGGTCGCCGTGTTCGCCATGCTCCTCCTGGGCGTCGGCTTCTCTCTGGTCCCTTCCGCGATGTGGCCCTCCGTGCCCAAACTCATCCCTGAGCGCCAGTTGGGAACGGCCTACTCGCTGATCTTCTTCCTGCAGAATCTGGTGGCTCTTATGTTCACCCCCTGGTTCATCGGGCTGCTGCTCGACAAGTACTGCGTGACCGGCAAAGACATCATCCAGAAGATGGTCGATGGCCGGATGCAGGACGTCCCGATCGTCCACTACAACTACACGCTGCCCATGGCTGCCTTCACCTGCTTTGGCCTCCTGGCCATCGTCTTCTCTCTGCTGCTGAAAGCCGAGGACAAGGCCAAGGGCTACGGCCTGGAACTGCCCAACCAAAAACGCTGATGTAGGCGACTCGGTAACAGGCCCCCGCAGAGACGGGGGCCTTCTATCTTGGCTACCCATTGAACGGGGCAACAGGACCAGCCGCGACACCGACTTGCGACTGGAGGCCAGGGGGAGCTTCAGCCTAGCGCCTGCCCCGCAACAGAAGGCTCCGTAGTGCAACGGCGGGGTACCTAGCCGGCCGTTGCCGTAGCGCATCGTGGGCACCGACCCGACACCGGTGCGCCCGATGCCCGTGACGCGCGAATTGCTCGCCCGCCTTCGCACCCTCGACGACCTGCTCGAGTTCGTCGCCGCACTCGGCTACGTGCCCTGCGCCGACGAACTGAACGCCGAAGCGCAGCGACGGCTCGGCCTCACGGCCCCGGGTCTGGGCATTCGCCGGGCGGCCATTCTCGGCCGCGCCGGCACGCTCGCCGTCTACGGGCTCGTCGCCGACCACCCGGTGCGCGGTCCGCTCGCCGTCGCCGTCGAGCGCCTCGCGAGGACCACCGCGGGCGGCCAGCACCTTCTCCTGGCGCTCGATTCCGCGACGACCACGCTCGCCTGCGCGGTCGCCCCCGCGGACCATGGCTCGGCCCCCGCGCGACAGCTCCGGATCCCCCTGCGGAACCCGAGCCCCGTCGCCCTCGAGATCCTCTCGGGGCTCGCGGTGCGGCC
>Ga0315284_10011055_pt1 | contig 12872 bp, 12 predicted proteins | sample YL17G09_16_MG_FD_203696 | JGI IMG/M metagenome (GOLD analysis project Ga0315284, IMG submission 203696) | Sediment microbial communities from Yellowstone Lake, YNP, Wyoming, USA - YL17G09_16 | ecosystem: Environmental > Aquatic > Freshwater > Lake > Sediment | place: USA: Wyoming | collected... | reverse complement strand
TTTGTAATCCTTCCGGGCACGCCTACAACTGTGGAATCAGGCGGCACATCCTTAATGACCACCGCATTTGCTCCTATATATGAGTTATCTCCGACAGTTATATCACCCAGGACCTTTGCTCCTGTGCCGATAACTACGTTATTGCCAATAGTAGGATGTCGTTTACCTTTTGCTAAGCCTGTCCCGCCTAAAGTAACTCCCTGATACAAGAGTACATTATCTTTGATAATTGAAGTCTCGCCGATTACTACTCCCATGCCATGGTCAATAAAAAATCCTTTACCGATCTGTGCGCCTGGATGTATTTCAATACCGGTCAGAAATCTCGAAATTTGACTTATAAAACGCGCTATAAAAAAGAGGCGTATCTTATAGAAGAAATGTGCAATACGATAGTGTATCAAAGCGTGTAAGCCTTGATAAAGCAAGAGTACCTCTAAAAAACTTTTAGCAGCGGGGTCCTTAGCGCGCGCTGCCTGAATCTCTTTATAAAAAAATATGGAAATAAGAATAATCTTTAAGATAAATAGAACAATAAGAATTCCTAATATCTTTAATAACAATACGCAAATGGTCATTTGTCCTCCTTAGATGTTACTGTAACCACAGCGTAAGCCGCTATAGCTTCTTTTCTGCCGATTTCTCCCAAGCCCTCATTGGTTTTGGCTTTTATGTTGACACTATCTTCTTTAACGTTTAAGATCCCGGATATTGTCCTCTGCATCTGTTTTTTAAAAGGTGAAAGTATAGGCTCCTGCGCAATTACTACCGTATCCACATTATTAATCAAGAAATTCCTCTTTCTTATCAAGTTATAAACTGTTTTTAATAATTCTCTACTCGAAATGCCATCGTATCGAGGATCTGTGTCAGGGAAATGCTGGCCTATATCGCCCTCTGCTACCGCACCCAATAATGCGTCGCATATTGCATGCAAAAGCACATCTCCATCAGAATGACCCAGTAAACCCTGAATATATGGAATCTCAACCCCCCCGATAAATAATTTACGGCCACCAACTAAACGGTGGATATCGTAACCCACTCCTGTACGATATTCCATCTGCATTATTGCGTTAAGCGCTATAACGCCTTTGCTATTGCTTGAGCTATTATCAAATCCTCAGGCGTAGTTATTTTTATATTATTATACGAGCCTTTGACGACGCTGACCTTTGCCCCAAGTTTTTCTACTAACATAGCGTCGTCAGTAACACCTATATCACCGAATTTATCATATGCCTTTAAAATTAAGTCTTTTCTAAAAACCTGCGGAGTCTGAATCTCCCAAAGCTTACTTCTATCTAATGTCCTATCTACTATATTTCCTTTGAGACTTTGAGACTTTGAGACTTTGACACTCTTAACAGTTGCCTTGACCGGAACACCTACAATAGCAGCGCCGCATGATTTGGCAGTTTTTATTACCGAAGATACCATTTCTTTGTCAATAAAAGGCCGAACTCCATCGTGGATTAAGACTAAGTCTGTATGGCTGTCTATCGCCCTTAGGCCATTGGCTACTGAGGCTCGACGTACCTCGCCCCCTAAGACCACATCTTTAATCTTATCTATACGAAATCGCTTTATTGTTTTGCGTATATCTTGCAGATTCCGGGGATTAGCTACTACAATAATATCTTTAATATAAGGGTGTTTGCCCAGTGTATTAAGGCTGTAGGTTATAAGGGGCTTGGAATCGATTTTAATGAGCGGCTTGGAAATCTTTGACTTTAATCTTAAACCTTTCCCTGCAGCAAGGACTACTGCTGTGACATACATTTAATGAGCCCACAACTTACGGAACGTTAGTGAGCGTAAGTTGTTTGGGCGAATTAATCCCCCTTCTTGCTTTCGCAAGAAAGCAGGGGGACAAGTTGTGACCTTGCTCATTTCTCTATTTTCGTAAAAATCATCCGGCCTGCCTGGGTCTGAAGAACCGAAGTAACCACAACTCTTACTTCCTGGCCGATTAATCTACGCGCCTCTTCCACCACAACCATTGTGCCGTCATCCAAGTATCCCACTGCCTGATTATGCTCTTTTCCCTCTTTGAGCAATTTAATATGCATCTCTTCTCCGGGGAAAACCATTGGCTTTAAAGTATTGGCCAGTTCATTTATATTTAGTACTTTTATACCCTGAAAACTGGCTACGCGATTTAAATTAAAGTCTACCGTCAATATCTTTGCCTCTAATAACTTAGCTAGCTTAACCAGCTTTGCATCTACTTCTGGGACATCCGGAAACTCTTCTTCGTGCAGCATTATATCCTGGTCCATTTCTTTCTGGAGCGTATGTAAAATCTCAAGGCCCCGGCGGCCCCTTTGGCGCTTGATAGGGTCTGTTGAATCCGCAATCTGCTGTAATTCCTTTAAAACAAATTTAGGGACAACAATCTTGTTTTCTAAAAATTTTGTTTTGCATATATCCAGTATCCGGCCATCGATAATGGCGCTGGTATCAACAAGAGTTAACTCTTCTGACTGATCCTGCCTGCGCAACCGTACGTAGGGAATAATAATATTGAACTCATCTTTTCCGCGAAGGCCGATAACCATACCCAAATAACAAAAGATTAATGTCAGGGTAACCCTTATCATAGACAGACTGGCGCTAGATATGGGTGCAAGGATAAATGCATCAGTAACAAGTTTAGCCATAATCAGGCCCAGGATAAGTCCAAATACTGTGCTGGAAAGGCCGCGCATCGATACACGGCGCATACCCATCTCAACAAGTATAATTATACCGCTTGCTATAACACCTATAAGCGCGCCCAGCAAACCTAAATGTTGAGGCTCCAGAGCCTGATAGCCGATAAGGATACTGGCAACCATAAAAAGAATACGCACTGCTAATAAATTCATATATTTACCTCGCTTTCGCTTTTGCAATTGCAATATCTAATGCTTCTTTTAACGTGGAAACCGGAATTAATTCTATATCTTCTTTTTTATCCCGCTGTATCATTTTAGTTTCGCCAGCGGGATCCCGCCCGCTATTAAATACCTTAGCGGGACCCTCTAAGTTCTTATAATTATTTCTGGGTAATATACAATGTTTAAACCCTAATTTTGCCGCCTCATTTATGCGTAATATAACCTGTGATATGCTTCTAATCTCACCCGCAAGCCCTACTTCGCCCAGAAATAGTGTATCGCTAAGTGCAATCTGCTCACGAAAGGCTGAGGCTATTGCTATTGCTACTCCTAAATCAGCTGCCGGGTCTTCTATTTTTATTCCGCCAGCCACATTGACAAATATATCCTCTGCCCCAAGATATAAACCTATCCGTTTTTCTAATACCGCAACTAATAAACTCAGGCGGTTATAATCAAATCCCTGAGTCCGCCTGCGCGCATAACCAAAGGTTGACTTACTTACCAGGGACTGGATTTCTACTAAAAGCGGCCTGCTTCCTTCTAAAATAGATACTACTACTGAACCTGAAACATCGCGCGGCTTCTCTGATAAAAATATCTCTGAGGGATTCCTCACTTCTTTTAAACCCTCTGAGCTCATCTCAAATACTCCGATCTCATTGGTTGAGCCGAATCTATTTTTTACCGCGCGTAGAATTCTGTATATTGAGAATCTATCGCCTTCAAAATAAAGCACAGTGTCCACGATATGCTCCAGAACTCTAGGGCCCGCAATAGTGCCTTCTTTAGTTACATGGCCGATGATAAAAATAGATGTGCCTGTAGTCTTTGCTAACTGCGTAAGTATGCCTGCGCATTCTCTTACCTGGCTGACGCTGCCGGGCGAAGAACTGATTGAAGGTTCAAAGATTACCTGTATAGAGTCAATGATTACTACGTCGGGATTAATCTTTTTTATATACTCAATAATTAAGGATAAATCTGTCTGATTGACTATATAGAGATTCCCATCCTTTGCCGCTCCCAGGCGTTTTGCCCTTAATTTTGTCTGAGCAACCGATTCTTCGCCGCTAACATAAAGAACAGTATGCCCTTGGCCGGTCAATTGATTGGAAACCTGCAAGGATACCGTGGATTTACCTATGCCGGGGTCTCCGCCGATTAATACCACGCATCCTTCAACTATCCCGCCGCCTAATACCCTATCCAATTCTAATATTCCCGTCTTAGTCCTACTATCTTCCTTAACCTCTACATCCTTTAATAAAACCGGCTCATCTTTATATAGTGCCCTTCTTTCCTTATGTTTCGCGGACGGCCGAGCATAATCTTCTTCCACAAAAGAATTCCAACTATTACAATCAGGGCATCTGCCTAACCATTTAGGAGACTGATAACCGCAATTCTGACAGGCGAATACTGTTTTGGTTTTCATATAATCTATTTTTTCTCTTTGCCCTTCCAGAATAATTTCCAGGGGTGTTTTCTTAAGTCTGTAATCATCGCGTCTAACTCATTATATATTTTGTCGTCGTAAAGAAGTTTACCCACCGTGCCTTCTTTATTTATTATCCTTGTAAGGCTCTCGTCTAAATGTTTGGCTATATCCCTGGCCAAAACAGATACCTCTTGCATAGGAATAGGGTCAACGCCCACTAATGTTTGTTTGGCGAGAAGGATATTACTGGAATCCTTACCCGGCATAATCTCAATATACTTTTCACCTAATAATCCTAATGTGTTTACCCAGACCGTAGAGTCAATAGGCACCCTTATATTTTTCTTAACCGAGCCTACTATCCGCACCTTAGGCTTAGGATCATCGGCTGTCGTAACAAAGTTTATCTCCTTGATTTCTCCTACATCTACACCGGCAAATCTTACAGGCGCGCCGATTTTTACGCCATTGGCAAAATTAAAGATAAAATTAACCTCGTAACCCACAGTCATGTTTTTAAAATCCTTCATCGATAAAATAAAGGTAGTTAAAATCACAAGGCCTATAAAAACAAAGATACCTACTTTCAACTCTAATTTTGACTGACCGAATATCATTTCTAGCCTCCCTTTATCTAAAACTATCCTAACGTCTCTGTTATCGGACCCTGTGCTAATCCGTTTATAAATTGGTGCACAACCGGATGCTGTGTATTTTGAATTTCTTCAGGGGTACCCTCAGCGATAATCTTGCCCTGATAGAGCATCGCAATTCTATCCGCTACCCTATAAGCACTTTTCATATCATGCGTTACTACAACAGAGGTAACTTTTAATTTATCGTGAAGAGTTTTGATAAGTTCATTTATACTATCTGCTGTAATAGGATCAACGCCGGTTGTGGGTTCATCGTAAAGTATAATATCGGGTTTTATGCATATTGCGCGGGCTAATGCCACGCGCTTCTTCATGCCGCCGCTTAACTCTGCAGGCATTAAATTCCCGATGCCGCACAATCCCACCAAAGACAATGCCTCTTCTATCTTTTCTAATAATTCTTTATGACTAATTCTAGTATGTTCAATAAGGCCAAACCCCACGTTTTCACCTACAGTCAAAGAATCAAAAAGTGCGCCACCCTGAAAAACCAATCCGATCCTTAGCCTCAAATTGTCTAATTCTTTGTCATTGAGCATATCCAGATCTTTGCCCTCAATATAAATTTTACCTTTCTCAGGCATCAATACGCGCACAATATGTTTTAATAAAACGGATTTGCCGCAGCCTGAACGGCCGATAATCACACAGGTTGTCCCTTTTTCAATCGTAAGATTAAGGCTATCCAAAACCTTATGCGTATTAAATGATTTTGTCAGTTCTTTTATCTCTATCATGGAAAAATAAAATAAAATAAAACGGTGAATAAACAATCAAAGGCAATAATCAAAATAAACATCGTAACCACAGCCCGCGCGGTTGCCTTGCCTACGCCTTCTGCTCCGCCTTCTACATTAAACCCTTCATAGCAACTGACAAAGGCAATTATCATGCCGAAAAATAGCGCCTTAAACAGGCCGGTAAATAAGTCTTTGTAGAGCAGGGCACTGAAGGTAATATACCGGTACATACCGGAAGAAACGCCTAATCTATATACACAGATAAGATAACCGCCGAATATACCAATTATGTTAGCATATAACGTCAAGAGCGGCTCCATTATACTCAAAGCCAGGAGGCGCGGCACTACCAGATATTTTATAGGAGTAGTGGCTAATGTTTGCAGGGCATCTATCTGTTCAGTTACCTGCATGGAGCCTATCTCGGCGGTAATGGCTGCACCTACCCTGCCGGCAACCACCAAAGCAGTAATAACCGGCCCTAGTTCCCTTACCATAGAAAGCGCAACAATACTTCCAATATACATCTCAGCACCCAGCCGCTGCATTTGATAAGCAGTCTGCAGCGCCATAATCACGCCGATAAAAAAAGCAATCAAGGAAACTATGGGCAAGCTATCCATGCCTGCCTTTTTGCATTGCTCAAAGATACGCTCTTTTTTAAAAGGCGGAATGAATAGCCAATAAAAAGTCTGGGACGCTAAATAGCTTAAGCCCCCTAAAAGACATAACAAAGCTAATACTTTCCTGCCTAAAATTAAGAATAGTTTTTTCATAGTTCAAAAACCAGTTCTTGATTTTTACACGATACTTTTACCTGAGAGCCCTCTTTAAACTTCTTGGAAATTATTTCAGATGCCAAGGTATCTTCCAGAAACCTCTGTATCGTCCTCTTCAGGGGCCTGGCTCCGAATATAGGGTCAAAACCTTTTTCGATGAGAAAATCTTTTGCCTCTTGATTAACCTCCAGTAGTATATTGTGCTCTTTGAGCCTCTCTGCAACGAAACCAAGCTCAATGTCAATAATACGTAGCAGGTCTTCTTTGACCAGCGGCCTAAAAACAATGGTATCATCTATACGGTTTAAAAACTCCGGCTTAAAGGTGCGCTTTACTTCTTCAAGCAATTTTTCTTTCATCTCCTGATAAGTTACGTCTTCTTTTTGAGTTTTAAAACCGAGCGAACCTGTCTTACGGATTAATTCCGCGCCCACATTAGAGGTCATAATGACCACTGTATTCCTGAAATCTACTTTCCTGCCAAAACTGTCAGTGAGGCGGCCGTCTTCAAATACCTGAAGAAGTATATTAAATACATCCGGATGCGCCTTTTCAATCTCATCCAATAATATAACTGAATAGGGCCTGCGCCTTACTCTCTCGGTAAGTTGTCCGCCCTCTTCATAACCTACGTATCCGGGAGGCGCGCCTATTAAACGCGAGACATTGAATTTTTCCATATACTCTGACATGTCCAATTGCAAAAGCGCATCCTCGTCGCCAAACATATACTCAGCCAAGGCGCGGGCCAAAAGCGTCTTACCTACGCCAGTAGGGCCCAAAAATATAAATGAACCTATGGGCCTCTTGGGGTCCTTGATGCCTGCCCGCGAACGCCTTACTGCATGGGCAATCGCAGATATGGGCTCATCCTGGCCCACTACACGTTTATGCAATCCTTCTTCTATTTTTAATAATTTCTCGCTCTCTTTTTCTTCTAACCGAAATATTGGGATACCTGTCCACTGAGAGACAATTTTAGCAACCTCCTCTTCGCCGACTTCGGGGCGCATCTTATCTTTGGCTTGTGACCATTCCCCGTTTAATTGCTCTAAACCCTGACGTGCCTGCCTTTCCTGGTCCCTTAATGCTGCTGCTTTCTCAAAAAGTTGGCTTTTGATATAAGACTCTTTTTCTTTTCTGAGAGACTCCACCTTCCCTTCTAATTGCTTAATCTCAGGCGGCACAACTAAAACATTTAATCTTGCCCGGGAACCTGCCTCATCAATTAAATCCACTGCTTTATCGGGAAGAAAGCGGCCTGAGATATAACGGTCGGATAATTTTGCTGCCGCCTCCAATGCCTCATCCTTAAAGGTAACACGATGGTGCGCTTCGTATCTGTCGCGCAGGCCCTTTAATATCTCAATTGTCTGTTCTACGGAAGGCGGCTCAACCATAATCGTCTGAAACCTGCGTTCTAATGCTGCATCTTTTTCGATATATTTTCTATACTCATCCATAGTGGTTGCGCCGATGCATTGCATCTCACCGCGAGACAGCGCGGGTTTTAAAATATTAGAAGCATCAATCGCACCCTCTGCCGCACCGGCACCTACAAGCGTATGCAATTCATCAATAAAAATAATTACATCCTGAGAGCGTTTTATCTCCTCCATTACTGCCTTGATTCTCTCTTCAAATTGGCCGCGGTATTTTGTCCCCGCAACCATCAATGCCAAATCCAAAACAATGATGCGTTTATTACGCAATAGTTCAGGGACATTCCCGGAAACAATGGACTGGGCAAGGCCTTCAACTATAGCGGTCTTTCCCACTCCTGCCTCACCTAATAAAACCGGATTATTCTTAGTGCGCCTGCTTAATATCTGAATGACGCGGTCAATTTCATTCTGGCGGCCAATCACAGGATCAAGTTTATTTTCTCTGGCTAATTCAGTCAAATTCCTGCCAAAGGCATCTAATGCCGGAGTCTTTGTCTTGGCGGGAGCTGCTCCAAAGCTAGGCAATGTCGAACCGAGGAGCTCCATTACTTCATTTCTTACTGTATTTAAGTCTAAGCCGAGGTTTAATAATACTTGAGAAGCCATGCCCTCTCCTTCACGGATGAGCCCAAGGAGTATATGCTCTGTGCCAATATAATTATGCCCTAATGCACGCGCTTCCTCGGCAGCTAATTCTAATGCCTTCTTTGCACGCGGGGTAAATGGTATATCCCCGATAATCTGCGTAGTGGGCCCTGGCTGCACTAATTTTTCAATCTCCAGGCGTATCTTTTCTAAAGAAACGCCCACCTTCTGTAATACGCTCGCAGCTACGCCTTCGCCTTCACGGACTAAACCTAACAATATATGCTCTGTCCCGATATAGTCGTGATTGAAGCGCCTTGCCTCTTCCTTGGCTAAGATAATTACTTTTCTGGCTCTCTCGGTAAATCGATTAAACATCGTTTCCTCCCGTTGTCACATTCAGGGACGGTTCTCAACTCAATCGAGAAGTGTCCCTCTTTAGGGGACAGTTCTGCTTTGGCTAGAGAACCGTCCCTACTAATTCCTACTAATTCTTACATCATCAGTTTCCTTCTAATCAACTCTGCCCTATTCACATCCCTTTCCTGTGTAGAGAGTTTCTTATTTTCTATTTTTTGTAAATGTGCCGGCTGAGTAGTAATAAATAACTCGTTTATTGTGCGGCGGTCGAGGTCCTTAAGCATCCCCAGGTCGCAGCCCAGCCTTACCATGGATAACAACTCAATAGTCTCCTGGCTAGTTATAATATGCGCGCTCTTCAGTATACCGAAACTCCGGTTGATCCTATCTTCTAACACCGCCCTATTGCGGGATAACATCGTCTCTCTTGCCTGGCTTTCCTGCTCGATAATCTGCCTGATCAAGCCATTTATATTTTCAATGATATCGTCTTCGCTATGGCCTAAGGAAACCTGATTCGATACCTGAAAAAAGTTTCCTGTTGCTTGCGTGCCTTCGCCATATAGGCCGCGCGTAGTAAAACTTAACTTGGCAATGGCAGCCAGGACGCGATTAATCTGAGTTGTCATTACCAATGCCGGTAGATGCAACATCACCGAACCGCGCATGCCCGTGCCGGTATTGGTCGGGCAGGCAGTCAAATAACCCCAGTCTGCCAAAAAAGCAAATTTTAACTCTTTAGCCAGGCAATCGTCGAGCTTATTAATAATATTCCAGGCCTCAAAGAGATTAAAACCCGACTGCATCACCTGCATCCTGATGTGGTCTTCTTCGTTAATCATTATTGATATTATCTCTTCATCGTCAATTGTGACTGCCTTGTTATCTGCTCTCTGGCCATGTTCGTAAGACATCAGATGCCTTTCAATTAAAAACTGTTTATCTACGCTATCTAAGCCTGCCAATTGAAAGGTTGTGCTAGACTTAAGAGAATCTACTTTATCTGCTGCCTCTGTAATTGCATTGAGCACTCCCTCGCTCTGCTTTTTGTTCCCCCAGTGCGGAAAAGGAATTTTCTCCAAGTTTCTGGCTAAACGTATACGGCTGGAAATAACAATATCGGAATTAGGGCCTGTGCCTTTTAGCCATTCACTGCTATGATTAATGAGATCGTCCAGCTTCATGTATTTTCCTTATGAGCCGCTATTATTTTGAGATTGTTTTTTTTCTAACTCTTTTATTTGGTCGCGAATCTTGGCTGCCTCCTCAAATGCCTCGGTTTCAATTGCTTTCTGGAGCTGATAACGCAGTGCTTGCAAATCTCCTCTTTTGTCCAAGACTCTGGCAACCTTAAACGGAGACTTACCAAAATGGAGAATTGAACCATGGATTTTCTTTAATAGGGGGCCGAGGTATTTTTTGAATGTACCGTAACATTCGCTGCACCCGAGCCGACCGATTTTCTTGAAGTCCGCATAGGTAAGCCCGCAATTTGCGCATTTAATGGTAAGAGTGGCTTCTTTTTCTTTAGTGGGTTTCTCAAACTCAGCCAGACCTCCTAAAAGGTCGCTGAGGCCGAAGTGTTGTTCCATCTGTAAACTCTTCTGGTGAGCGCACTGTTCGCATAGATGAAGTTCGTTCATTTGGTCATCGATGATTTCAGTCAAATGCACAGTTGCAGGATTTTTACCGCAAATATCGCAAAGCATTCTTTTCTCCTTTAATACCCCATCCCTTCTTTCTTCGTCAGCTCTTTAAACTTCTGCATCAAATTCAGGGTAAGCTTACCGGGTTTACCGTCGCCGATAACGCGGCCATCAACCTTTACCACCGGTATAATCTCTGCTGCTGTGCCGGTCAGGAAACACTCGTCACAAATATACACCTCGTGTCGCGTAATCACATGCTCGTGCACAGGAATCCTGTTATTGCGGGCAATCTCTAAGACTGCATCACGCGTAATGCCCCTTAAGGTTCCCATGCATTGTGGCGGCGTATAGAGATGATTTCGCTTCACAATAAAAATATTATCGCCGGTGCACTCTGCAACATAGCCTAAGGAATCGAGCATTATCGCCTCATCAAAACCAGCGTTGACTGCCTCAATCTTAGCTAAGATGTTGTTCAAGTAGTTTAATGATTTTATCTGCGGGTTCAGGGCCTCAGGTAAGTTTCTGACTGTGGGCACGGTAATAATTTCTAAACCCTCTTTGTAAAACTTCTCCGGATAGAAGGCTATTTTATCAGCAATGATTATGATTGTAGCTTTTCCTGCGCATTTGCGCGGGTCAAGCCCCAAATCACCAATGCCCCTGGTGACCACAAGACGGATGTAGGCATCTGTAAGCTCATTCTCTTTTAAGGTTAAGATAACTGCCTTTATCATCTGAACTTTAGTCAAAGGGACCTTAAGCATTATGCTATGCGCTGATTCGAAGAGCCTGTCAATATGCTCTTTCAACTTGAAAACCAAACGGTTATAGGAACGTATGCCTTCGAATACGCCGTCACCGTATAAAAGCCCGTGGTCAAACACAGAAATTTTGGCATCATTTTTTTCATAAAATTTCCCATTAATATAGACCTTCATATTAAACCTCCAATTCCTAGCGTTTAGCGGATAGCGTTTAGCGTTTAGAAAAACTATCCGCTCTACGCTCTACGCTATACGCTAACTATACCGTCCCTCAAATGATATACAATCTGGGCTGTCTTTGCTAATTCCGCGTTATGTGTTACTAAAACTACGGCCATCTGATTTTCCAGGTTTATTTTTTTCACCAATGCAATTATCTCATCGCTGGTTTTAGAATCAAGATTGCCCGTAGGCTCATCGCATAAAAACAAACTCGGCTTATTTATCAATGCGCGCGCAATCGCCACTCTTTGCTGTTCTCCTCCGGAAAGTTGACTGGGAAAATGTTTAATTCGCTCGTTTAGCCCCACTTCTTCCAAGAGTTCTAATGCTCTTCTACGCGAATCACAAACCTGAGATTGCAAATCGTCATTGATTAGTGCAGGCATAGATACATTTTCCAAGACCGTAAATTCTGATAGCAAGTGGTAAAACTGAAACACAAAACCTATTCTTTCATTTCTTATTTTGGAAAGTTCAATATCGCTTAGGTTATAGATATTTTTTTGTCCGAAAATAACCTCTCCTTGCGTCGGTATATCTAAACCGCCTAGGATATGTAGCAACGTGGATTTACCCGCACCCGAAGGCCCGACTATAGCCACGAACTTACCCTTATCTATGCTTAAATTTACGCCCTTCAATACTTCTAATTGTTTATTACCGTTATAATAAACCTTATGCAGATTCTTTGCTTCTAACAACCTGATATTATTCATACCTTAATGCTTCAACTGGTTTTAATTTTGCGGCTTTGCTTGCAGGATAAATAGTTGAGATTAAAGTAATGGCTATAGCTGCCAGTATAATCAAAACAATATCCGGCCAAAATTCTATAGATACCGGCAGTTTATCAATATAATAAATATCCTGAGGCAATTTTATAAATTGATATTTCTTTAATAGGCCGCATAGCACGAGCCCGCCGACGGTGCCCGAGAAAGTGCCCAGGCTGCCGATAATCAAGCCTTCGTAAATAAAAATCTTTCTTATCCGCACCGAAGTCATACCTATGGCTTTTAATATTCCGATGTCCCTGGTTTTCTCGACGACCATCACCACAAGCGTGCTGATGATATTAAAAGAAGCAACCAGGATGATTAATGTTAATATAATAAACATCGTCAGTTTTTCTAATTTTAAGGCGGCAAAGAAATTTTGATTTGCCTCCATCCAGGTCTTCAGATTATAATCAAAACTCAGAACGTTGCTAAGCTGGCCTTTCACCTTATCCGCTAAATTAAGCTCATCTAATTTTATGGCAATGGCGCTGAATTTATTATTCAAACCTAATATATCCTGGGCTGTCTTCAGATCCGTAAATATCAGGTTTAAATCGTAATCATACA
>Ga0315284_10011054_pt1 | contig 12872 bp, 6 predicted proteins | sample YL17G09_16_MG_FD_203696 | JGI IMG/M metagenome (GOLD analysis project Ga0315284, IMG submission 203696) | Sediment microbial communities from Yellowstone Lake, YNP, Wyoming, USA - YL17G09_16 | ecosystem: Environmental > Aquatic > Freshwater > Lake > Sediment | place: USA: Wyoming | collected... | reverse complement strand
AGATATGCCGGTTGTCAACACTGCCGTCCAGGGCCGTGAGTGCGGCGGCGTGGCTCTGGATGAGGGTTTCGACCGCGGTGCGCACGCGTTCGCCCAACTCGCTTGACAGTTCGGCCTGCCCCTTGCGCGACTCCTGGATCGCGGTGAGGAGGGGTGAGGGTGTGTCCCGTGAAGTCAAGGAGTCCGGGGAGAGCAGGATTCGCAGGGCGGTGAGTTGCGGCGCCTCGCGTCCCTCCTCAAGCCACAGGTCGCTATCCCACTCCACCCAGGCGTCGAAGTCGATGCCTGCATAGACAAGGCGCCACTGGAGGAGGTTGGTCACCAGCGCGATCTTTGCGTCCTTGGCGCGCAACCACTCCACAGCGCGCGAGCAACTGCGGCGGCCGCGGCCTACGCCCAGACGGGGCACGTCGGTATCCACGAAGATCGGGATGTTCGCGTCGCTCTTCCACACCCACCGGGGTCGCAGCGTTTCGCCGCTCAATGCCCGGGCAGTGAACTCCGTGCCCAAGGCAGGGCCGCGAATCCATCCATCCCGCAATCCGCATACGTCCTGCAGCACCGTCGTCAGAACCACGTTGACATGCGCGTCTTTTCCGCCGTGGTCGCGCGTGAGGACCTTGCGCAAGGCGTACAGAGATCGCTCGGGAAGAGAGTCGATGGTTCCAGGAAAATGCCCCGGCAGCCGCGCCGGAGCGATGAGCATGCCGCCGTGTTTGAGGCTGTTGAACCATTCGTATCCCGGTGCGCTCATCGGCTGCCTCCGGGAAGTCGGATCTCAACGGCTACGGGGAAACAGTTGACGCTTCCGCGCAGGGCAAAGCGGCGGGGGAGGAGGAAATCCATGATGCGCTCGCGCTCCCGCTCGAGTTGTTTGCGCAGTTCCTCGTAGTGCCGGGTGCGGCGTCGCATCTCTTCTTCCTTCTCTTCGATGACGTGCTCATATTCGTCAAATGCGCGTGCGCCCTTGAAGAGGTCGGTCTGCATCTGAGCAAGCCGCAGATCCTCGATCTCATTCTCGATCTTCTGCAGTGAGAGCTGGTTGATATACTCTGACAGCTCTCCTTGACGGCTACGGAAACGCTCCGTCTCGAGTTTGCGGGCATCCTCGTACTCGGATTTGAGGAGGCGTGCAATGTCTTTCGACAGGGCGGTGGTGCGCCCTTTGATGAAATCGCGCACGTCCGTATCGATCTCCTCCCACAGCTCGCGGGCATCTGTCGCGTCGGAGGGTTCGCCGGGCAATGCGCCGCGCAAACCGGCCGCAGGAATGTGCGGCAGCGGTTCGCCCAGCCGGGATCCTTTGATCGGGAGGCGGATCGTTCTCACCCAGTGGTGAAAGGTCTCGCGCAATTCGTTGACCGCGATCTCCTCAATGGTAAGCAGCACCAGCGCGTCCGCCCCGGCGGGGACTTCGCCCCGGGTGACTGCCCAACGTGTGGCTTTGACCTCCGTGCCCGGTCCGGGGAACCGCAGACGAGCGAATGTTGCCATCGCTTTGTGATACATGGGGTGTGCAAGATGCATGAGTGCGCTTCCCGGCACCGGCCGGAACACGGGTCTGCCCCCGGTTGTCGTCATACAAAGCACAGGGTCGAAGAGCAGGCTGCGCAGAGTGCCTTTCACACCGCGCCGGCCAACAGTCCTCAGCGTGTCGTCAATGAGATTTTCCCACTGTCCGGGGATCGGGTGTACGAAGGTATGGCGTCCCTTCTCATCCGGTCCGGCGAAACGGGGCACTCCCGCTCCCACACCGAGCGCGGCCTCGAGAGTGTCTTTGAGCGCCGCCGGATCGATGTCCAGTTCCTCGCGCAGCCCGACGAGACGTTCGATCTCGCGTTTTTCGCTGATGCCCGATGCGTCGTCGAGGGTTTCGGCCACAGAGACGCGGCTGTCGCGAGGGAGTTCCATGTTCTTGATGGCCCGGTCAATGGCCGTGTCAACGCCGCGTCGCACCTCGGCCTCATCGTGCCCGTCAATGAACCGCTTCTCAAATGCCGCGTCAAAAATCTCGCCAACGGAGCCGAGGTCTTCGCGGATTGCGTTGACCTTGCTCACTACGTAGGCGAGAAACCGCATGTCGGCATCGTCGTCGCTCTCGAAGTAGTGGACAAAAACATCACGCGCCTGCCCGTGGCGATCGAGGCGGCCGTTGCGTTGTTCCAGACGAGAGGGGTTCCACGGTACGTCGAAGTGCATAAGCAGATGGGCGGTTTCGTGCAGGTTGAGACCCTCGGATGCGGCGTCGGTGGCAACAAGAATGCGCACCGGATCGGCCGGATCGTTAAACGCCGCCTTGATCGCCTCGCGGTCGTCGCCGTCCATGCCGCCATACAACACATCCACACGGCCTTCACCGGAGAAGTCCTTTGTCAACCGCTCGAAGAGATAGTCCATGGTCGTCTTGTATTCGGTGAACACCACGAGCCGTTCGTCATCGCGCCACGATCCGCCATTACGGATCTTTGCGGTGATAAGGGCTTTGAGTGCATCGTAGCGGCTGTCGGCGGTAGGAATGACGACGCTTGTTGCATTGACACCGGTGAGGGCGAGATTCTTCACCGCCGCGTCAATTGCCTGCATTTCCTCGGCAAGATCCTTGGCCAGGGGCTTGAGCCAGGCGCCCACCGCATTGGCGGCAAAACCGGCGCGGCTTTCAGCCTCGAGGTCGTCCTCCGATTCCTCGCGTACTCTCTTCTCAGCCGCCCGTACGTCGGCAGCCTCGGCAGCATCTTGTTCGTCAAGTCCCCGCTTGTACCGCTGCCAGGAGTCGGCAAAGGCATACGGGCAGGAGAGCAGCCGTTTGCCCAGAATCTCCACGGCAAAGCTGCCGGCCAACTGTTCGCCTCTTTTGGCCTGCGCAATGAGTTGACGCAGCTTCCTGCGAAACGCGGAGAATGCAGCGGAGAGTTCGCGCTCGTGCGGCGAGAGACTCACCGGCACCGGTGAGGGAAACCGTTCGCTGAACCGGGGCGTGTCGGACTTTGCATTGATCTCCCGCTTGAGGCGCCGCACCACCACGTCGGGCACGCGCCGTTTTGCCGCGCCCTTAAGTTCGGCCGACTGGTGAAAACGCACCGGGTCAAGTTTCTCCAGCAGTCCCGTGAAGCTCCTCGTATGGCCGTTGTGCGGTGTTGCGGTAAGGAAGATGCGGTGTTCAAAAAGCGGCGCGATTATCGAGAGCATCTTCGCCAGGTCGCTCTCCTCACCCATGGCTGCAGGCGCGCAATTGTGCGCTTCGTCAACGATCAGCAGATCCCACGGCAGATGCGGCGATCCCTGGGGCGTGCGGGATGCCGCGCAGAACTGCTCGAGCACGTCGGGCTGCTTGAGATAGTGATAGCTCGCTACAACCCGTTGAAACGTGCGCCACGGGTTGGCATCAAGTCCCATGCTCTTGCGCAGATCACTTGTCGCCTGCCGGTCCACTTCATCAAAGTGGATCGCGAACTTCTCGCGCATCTCATCGCGCCACTGAGCCTTCAGCGACGCCGGTGTGATGATCAACACCCGCCGGAGCCGCCGCCGGATGATCAGCTCAGCCAGGATCAAGCCTGCCTCAATGGTTTTGCCCAAACCCACATCATCGGCAATGAGCAGAGCGATGCGCGGCATGAGCATGGCCTTGAGCAGGGGCATGAGCTGGAAGTCTTCGGCCTGGATTGCGCCATGCAAGGGGGACGAAATCGGGAAGCGCGTGAGCGGCCCTTCGGGTCCGTCGGGATCCATGTACGGCGAAATCGCGGACCAGCGGGTTGCGCGGACCATGGCATTGAACTCGCGCAAAGCCATGGGCGCATCGACATTCACATTCGGTAATGCTGCCGGAGGAACCACGCGCGCGCCAGGCTCGTTCTCCCACACGACCTGGTCCTCGGGCTGGCCGTCGGTGTCGACGTACTCGACACTGACGAGGTTGGTGACGCCGTCGGGGCCGTCGAACGGCTCCACGCCGCTGACGATGCCGCGGCGGTTGCGCAGGGTGGCGAGCATGCCGGGTTGGGGGGGTGGGGAAAGGGGGGCGGTTTTTGGCGTTGTCGAATTCACTGGTTCAGTGCCCATCTATCAGCAGGCGGACAAAACAGGTCGTGAGAATTCGAAAATAGTGCGTCGCAGGGATGACCTGTCCTACATCCCATCGAAAGCTATCCGATTCACAATGCGGCTCCCATCAGGATCAATTTCCCATATCTCAACCTCGTCAGGAATCAGGTGCTCCTTCAGCCTTGCATAGTATGTCCCAAGGGTCTGTCCATTCTTCTGATTCCGGTTGTGCAGACAGCACAATATCTTCCTGTACCTTCGCGGCGCCAGGTAGAAATACAGCATCGCTTGGTCCCATGTGGTAACCTTGGCGGAAGGCACATTACCCGACTCGGTCCACGTGTGTGATTTGCATTCCACGATAATTCTCTTGCTCGCGCTCCCGAAGTCAAACTTATGCTTCTTCTTGCGCACATGCCCAATGTCAATTATGAAGGGAGATTCGAGCTTTCCGAATTCCTTTGTAAGCAACCGGGCAACAGCGCGCTCGAAATCGCGGCCGACGTGTGTGTTGCTTGTGGAGTTTTTGCGTTGGTAGTTCATGGTTTCCGGCCCAAACCTACAGATTCGTTCAAAGGCAACAGGTCGCACTTCATGTCAGCATCCCACCTTCGACGCAGCTTTGATCAACGCGCTGTTCTTTGTCCCTTGGAAGCCCGAGTCAAACAGCTCCTGCGAGGCCGTGGAGATTCCCTGAACCACAGCGTTCACATGCGGCAACGCGGTGCGAGTTCTGTCCAGTAGCGATTGTTTCAGTGCTTGGGCCTTCGCCATGCTCTGCTGGGAGGGGTGTTCGCGAAGCAGCGCCCATACTTCAGACCATGCAGCAAGCGCAATGACCTCCAGTATGGTGGTGTCGCCGGCACTGTCTGCCAGCGAGAACAACGTGTCAAGCATCTGCAGGCTCTCCGCTTTCTTTCTGTAAGCTGCATGCATAAATGCCGCATATCTCAGAACGCCATGGACGGGGAACCCAACCTCCTTCGCTGAGAGCCAATCGTTGGGCGTGGTCATCAATGCGCAAAGGCCATCAAAGTAAAGCTTCGCCTCATCACCATGGCCTCTCCTATGCGCTTCGGCACCGATGCGAAGCCAATGCAGAAGTCTGAACCCTTGCGCCATGCCCTTGAGCTCACGAATTGCGGTCACCAATGTGGCGCAGTCATGGGCAGCGCAGCCAATGCTCTTCGCCAGATAGTGCCGCGCTTCATCAAAGTTCCCGGCAAAGGTCTCGAGATGGCATCGATACTCATACTGCCTCTTCTTATCATCTTCCGAAGAGAATTCCTCAATCGCTCTCTCACTCAACTGCCTGGCCGTGTCAAGACGTTCTGGACAAACGAGTCCGGCATAGTATTCTGCCTGCAGCCAAGTGCCCAAGGCGATACCCCGAGCGTATGAATGGATCTCCTTGTCTTTTGGGAAAACCCCTTGCAGAGAGCCCTTCAGCAGGTCGGCAAGAGCACCATAGTGTTCATCAACCGTCTTCATTATTGCGCAGGCATTCGCGTAGTCAAATGCGTCAGTCAGGACAACCGCTTTGTGAACCATACCGTTGATAATTGAAACGGCGTGATCGAACTGGCCCGCAAGATGGATTGCTGCAGCATCCATTTGGGCGACGTGCTCAAGAGCCTTCTGCGTGGCACCCAAATGCGTCTGGATCGTCACGGCGCGCAACTGCATCAGGTGTATGAACCAATTAAGGTCCTGTTGCCTCGGACCCTGAAGCTGAGCCCCGAGGTTTGGCAACACGTCCTTCAGCAGCCAAAGCACGATGCGGTAGGTTCCTGAGAGATCGTTGCGGTACTCTATTCGCTGCTGCAGCACAGCGTCAATTGCAGAAAGCTGACTATTCCGTGCATACGAGTTCATACCGGCCAGTATGCTCAGGCACTCCTCAAGCTTTCTTCCTCTCTCCGCGGGAGGGGCAGTTTGCAGAGCCAGATCATCCGCAAGCAACAGGACCGCCTGAGCAACGAACCTGATTTCGATATAGATGGCGATTGTGTCCAACAGGTTGCTCGATGAAATCTCAAAATCATATCCTTCTGAGATCTCAAGCAGTGCATCCCTGCTTGCGCCGTCGCATTTGCTGTACTTGGAGAAACTGGCATTGCATAAGAAATCACTTATCTGGAGACGGCGGTCGGACTTGGCAGAGCCAAGATCGAGAGTGTAACTCCACCTCCGGAATTTCTGCGCAACGCCACGGCGCACAACTGCCTGGGCCATGTATTCATCGAGAGCATCCTTATACTTGCTTTCATGTATCAGCTTTGGGGGCTTGGATTTGTCGGTCTCGAGATTTACAACGCCGCCAAGAATATTGAGCTGGATGTCGCCATCATCTATTGTGGAGAGCTTATCGAGAACCCGGATGCACATCTCGGCAACCAGGTTGACATAATTGGGAGCCCTGTCGCCATAGCCGACAAAACTGTCATTGACTAACCTTACCATATGCCAGTGGTTTTGATGGACCGAATGTGCGATGTTCTCAACAATTATGCGATATCTGTCTTGCCCTGAAGTGCTCCATAGGGTGGTGGCATGAACCTTCTCTGGGTCAACTGCGAGTTCCTTGAAATTGAGACCCGCAGATGTGAAAGCGTTGACGAGGATTCCTTCGGAAATCTCGCTCGTTGCCTTGCCATTTGACACCAGGATGCCGGCCAACTGGAATGGGCGAGGGTCGGCCTTCCTTGTTCCCCCGGAAAGGGGGGGCTCGTTACTGATCCCGCTCTCGTCGAAGAAGAGGTCGTATTTTGCCATTTTGTTCTCCATGTGATGGATTTACTCATCGGAATATGGGATATCTTCATCAGAAGGCAGATATCCGCCTTCTGCGTATCTGCAGGGCCTCAACAAGACTTGCGACCGATACTAACCAAAGTCTCTTCCATCCGTCACTTCTCTTCACGCCCAGCACTGCGGATGCACTTTCGCAGCGGCCTTGCTCTCATCAGATAGGCAAAGGGCCTATTTCTTTGCACAAATCAATCTCCCTCAACTTCCGATAGAACCGATGCACCACCGGATCAAACTGTATATCCTGCTGTCCGATCCTCCTGTGCAGCGTCACATCATCCAGGCTCCTGCATCGGCTCAAGGCGACATAAACTTGCCCGGGCGCAAATGCCCGGTTGCCGAGGTCAAGGTGTACCTTTGACAGTGTCTTGCCCTGACTTTTGTGGATTGTCAATGCCCAGGCCAGCATGAGCGGAAACTGAATAAACTGGCCCTCGACTTCATGCCGAAGTTTCCCGGTGGCCCGATCATAGGTGTAGCGGAACTTCTCCCATTTCACCCGCGACACGGGATACTGCGAGCCGTTGACTTCGACCTGTATGCTGTCGTCCTGTGTTTCCCGCACAATGCCGACGGTGCCATTCACCCACCGATGTCCCTCGTCGTTGCGGGTGAACATGACTTGTGCGCCGTCCTTGAGTTCCAGCCTGGCGGGAGAGGGTGGGCGCGTGGTGGCAATGTCAAATTTCCCGCTGGTTGTCGCCGCATACGTACGCGATTCACCGGGGAGTTCACTGAGCCGACGCGAGTTGATCTGGTCGGCGCGGTTGACTGTGGTTGTTAGTGTCGTCACACCGTCATCTTGCGGTTGTCGACCGAAGCAGCGGTTGTTCAACTGCTCTATCACGTGGTCAAGGTTGTTCCCCCAACGCAAGTCATTAAGCAGGTCAATTGAGTCTCTATCCTTCTGCCTCAGAACCGTTTTGAGGTCTATGGAGCCGAGGGTTGCATCCCTGAGGCCAGTGGCGCTGAAGAAGTACTCGCTTCTCCAGATATCCTTGATGATGCTCTCTTCATCGCGCGGGACAACCGGCGGCAGTTGAAACAGGTCGCCTACCAGTACCACTTGGGCGCCGCCAAATGGCTTGCTCGAATCGCGGCCCTCTTTGCGCATCCGTGCCTCAACCGCATCCATGACGTCAACTCGTACCATCGAGATCTCGTCTATGACAAGCACATCAATCTTGTCATACAGGTTTCGGTTGCCGGGCGGAGGGATGTCTTCTACGCGCAAGAGACGCGGAGGTAGTTTGAAGAAAGAATGGAGAGTACTGCCACCGATATTGAGGGCTGCAACGCCGGTTGGCGCAAGAATCACAGTGCTTTTGCCGAGGGCATCGGAGAGATACCGGATGAATGTCGTTTTGCCGGTTCCCGCGCCACCTGTGACCAGAAGTACGGGCAGGCCCTTCTCGATTGCCTTCCTGGCAATGTGGTATTCCGGCAGTATCTGGTATTTGTCGCGCTCGGGTTCGGTGCCCGGCACATCGGGCGCTGCATCGACTTTGGCACATGCTGAGTCGAGGTCACCGATCCTCGTCACCGGCATCCCGAGTATGCTGCGGATGGTGTCAGTGAATCCCATGGATAGCGCTATCCTCCAGGTTTCGTCTCTTCCTGTCCGTCCGCGAATCCGCTCACGGTTGATGGGGCAGCATCACGCACCGCCCATGTTGGGATTACTCCGTCCGTCGCCGCCAGATCACTTTCTGCTCTTCGTCACTTCGCCCCGTCAATCTCGCACCCAAACATCCGCGCTGCTTCGCCCGTCTCCCGCACAGCAAGTTTCAGTCGAGACGGAAGCTTGGTGAGGGATATCGTCGCCTCGCCATTCTCGATGCGCATGGCTTTGCCGTTGAGCGTGGCAGTAGCGATTTCGCGGTCTTCGTTGTATACGAATTTCCGCAGATGCAGCGTGGTGGGGCCTTTGTCGGTGCGCTCAAATGACAGCGCAAAGGAGAGCCCATTGTCAAAGTAGAATGGCAGCGACTCGACAGTGGTGCCGGTGCGCAGGGCTTTGGACCGGAATGCCAGCGCAACCTGCGCCTGGGGCTCGGGAACCCGGATCAGCTCCAGGAGCAGCCGCCCAGTGCGCACCGCATTGGTGACAGCGATGCGGTAGAGGATGGAGGTAGACCGGGGCAACGCGCGGGCGCGGCCGGCAGCGGCAATGCGCTTGACCATTGCGGCACTGGGAGCTGGGTCGTACCACGAGGCAAGGCCCGACAAGAACGCGCGGCCATCGCGCGAGTTGAGGATGTGCTCGAGTGCACGCAGAGGTGTGGGTGCATCGAGGAGGGCGAGCATCTCGCCTTCGGAGAGTCCGCACGAATCGCGCGATGGGGGAGTGTCGAGCATACGCGCGGCAGAGAGAAGAACGGGCGCGGCATCAGGATCACGAGCAAGCCACGACGCAACAGGACCTTTTGCGTGCTTCTTCTCTCGTGTCAGATAGCGGTATAGGTGGACGAAAGCGGGGGTGTCTTGCATGTGAGGTGCCTTTGGACTCTTTGTTTGCAGTTGCTGCGTGGCGTGCGTGGATGCTCTCACTCTGTCATGTGCGCAAAGCCCACATTCGAACGTCCCAATCTGATCTGCGTCAATCTGTGGACTCCCGCATTGTCCGAACGGGGCAAAGCAAATGCATCCACAGATTGACGCAGATTAACGCAGATTGCAGCGCACGCGTGTCTGCGCATACCTGACTGACCGCTGATTGTCGACCCGTTGAAAGGCTTAAACGCACGTTGTCACGATTCTCTGTATGGACTAGACGTCCCCATCGCCGGAATCTTCCACGACGCACTTCTCCTTTGCCGGGCGGCTGCCATACGCATCAACAGCAATGGCCTCGAGCTTGCGTCGAGCACGTTTCATGAGATTTCTTGCATCGTTAATACGTGGCAAATCAATGAGTTGCTGAAGGTCGCCCTCGGTGCAGAACCGCACGCGCTGCTCCGTTTCCAGGTGCTGGTTGCCCACGCGGGTGTGCTCATCGATGCTATGGAGCAGCTCTGCGGTGCGCGGGTCGGCATCATCTACGGTGTCTCGACCACGACTCATCTTTGCCAGTTCCGCCCGGTTTCTGAGGGCGAGTGAGAACTGCCGGTCGGCCAGATCCCGCAGCTTGAGGGTCTCCGCAAGGTATCGGTCGCGCAGTGCGGCAAAACCAGCGTTGAATGCCGGTGGCAGGTCAACGAAGACCGTGCGGTACGACGCTGGATTGTGCATGTCAAGAATATCGGTCGATGTCTGTGTGATCAGTGCAAGTGCCAGGGCTACCCGCCGATCGGGCTCAGTGCGGATTGCGTTCCCAATAGCCTCCACGAGCAGTGGAGTGGCCTGCCGTGGTTCATCGCGGTCCGGCGCATCCGGAGGCGCCGGATCAACGCCGAAGTCGGCCTCCACATCGACCTGCTTCTCCTGCGCTCTGCTGTTGACGGGCTGCGCAGAGCCATCGTACGCGGCCATTGCCTTTTGTCCACTGTCGTCTGAGAGATGGTCGCGCAGGAAATCGACCATCAGGTTGCGCATGGTGATGCCGCCAACCAGGATCTTGCAGAAATTGACCCACTGCGGGAACTGGCGGGCAGTTGCAGCAATTGCGCCAAAGCGCTTGCCGGAGATCCACAGAAGCACATCCACCACAGTCGATTCGAACCTCCTCGCACCGCTGCTGCTCCCCCCAACGTCGTTGAGTGCCATGTACTGGCGGATTGCGCCGCCGAGCGAGGTGGTCTCCTGCAGTCTGCGAATGGCGATGGCGGTGAGGGCGATGAAATCCGGGTGAAACAACAGACCCACACGCGCCTTGACATCAGCGACACCGTTCTCGGCCAGTGCCGCAAAGCACTCGGGGAGTCGGGTGCGGCTGCGGGTGTGCGGTGCGCTGTTCATGTTGGGATCTCAGGACAATCGACTGCCATCGATCAACAACCGAAATATACGAACTTGCCCGCCTGCTCCCGCGATCCCCACTGCGCATACATCCGCGTCATGGTTTCGCGATACGAGCCAACGAAATCCGGGAAACGACGTTCGCCAAAGAGAATTCCGTAGAACTCACGCATCCACGCGCACGATTCCTCTCCGGATATGGGTGCCCGTGCCGCAACAATGCCGCGTACCCCAGTGAGCAGTAGCGCCGAAAGCAGACCATACGGCTCATTGAATATGCCGGAGTGCGTGACCGCCGAATCGCATTGCGCGGATACGACCAGGCGCGCGTGGGGTCGCTGTAGACCCAGTACGTCGGCGGTGGAGATGCTTGCTTCGCCTGCGCCAGCAACGTGCGAGAACCCCTCGATGTCGGCCGACACCACGTGGTGAGCGGCAATGTGCACAACGTCAGATGCGTCAAGAGCCCGCGCCAGTGTCCCCACATCCGCTGGCGCGGGTGTCGGCGTTTCGTGGCCCGCTGCGCTCATGGTCGCGGCAATGGCGGCAAGCTCCCGGTCAGCGCCAATGGGGCGGCTATCTCGGCCGTACAAGAGCGACACAGACGCCGCACCCGGTGGCATTCGTACGACTTCGCGGCACCGCGCGGCCAGGAGTGGCAGCGACAGATGGTAAATCACGGGCGCAACGCAGAAGGCCGGTTCGCCATTGACAAGCGCTGTGTGAAAGGCGATGTGGCGTGTGCAATCGTCGGGAATCACGACTACCGGGCCTCGCGACTCGGCCATCTCCTGCAACCACCGACCGAACTCCTCCTGAGCGCGGCACCTGCCTGTGGGCGTGCGTGTGTCGGGTATGCGCGCAGTGCGCGCGCCCAGGCACGCTGCCAGGCTCGATCCCTCGCGACGTGCCCACATGAGGCCAAAAGTGCCTTCGTACCAGGTGGGGAAGCAGATCATAGCAGTGGGCAGAGCATTGAGCACCACGTTGAGCATGGTGTGGATCTTCCCGCGCCGCAAAGCCATGCCTCCGCGGTCACCCTTGAGCGCATTCTCCACAGCACTCAACGTTGAGTCCCGGCACCCGGCATCGACCAGAGGCAACGACGACACGAGCAGGTCGCTCAGCGTGCGCGACTGGTTCATGATGTGGTACCACAGGGCATGAGGATCCTGTGCATCGAGCCGCAACGTAACGCCGAGCTGGTAGAAAACGCTCCAGAACTCGCGAAATTCGCGCATGTCATGCGGTGTCTTGAGTCGGCGCCGCGCATTCTCGATAATGCCGATGGCGCGGTCGCACACCACTGTCATGGTGTCGCGGTCTCCTTGTTCGCGTGCTACCGCAGCAAGCCGGGCAAGCAGCGTGAGATCGGTATGCTTCGATGCAATAATGTCACGGCTGAGTGGTGCCAGACGTCCTGTGTGCCGAACGGCTGCCCGCTCAACTCGAAAGTATAAGGCCTCTTTGGGATGTGCGCGCAGGTAGCTCTGTGGCACGTTATCAAGACATGCACTGGCGGCTCGCGCATCGCCGTGCAAGGCATGGCAGTGCGCCAGGTGAATGTGCATCAGGGCCTGCGTGCCCCAGTCGTCCTCTACCTGCGCGATCCTCTGCGCGTGAGCAAACTGCTCCAACGCGGCGGTAGAGTCTCCGGCAGTGAGCAGATGGCGCCCTTTGCAGCGGTGGTACCGCATGAGTAGTCGCGCACGCAACGGACTATCGGGCAGAAGGCGGCCGCTCTGGTACGCGTTGTCGAGCACGCGCTCACCTTCGTCAACATACCGTCCGCGCATCTGACGGTACACGTCAGCAAGCGTGAGCAGCGCTTCGGCTATCTCCTCGTGGAGTTGCTGGTGCTCAAACAGGGCGATTGCTTCGCGCAGGCGGTCGCAGGCGGTAAGCAGGTGCATGTCGAACTGGTGGCAGCGAGCCTCGTACACCAGCATCCGCGCGCGCACCCACTGCGGCCAGGCGGAAACGGTCTCCACGGGTACAGCAGCGAGATGTGCGCGTAGTCGGGTGTACTGGCCTCGATCGTAGAGCCGTTGCGCCGCAGCGAGCGCCTCGCGGGGGTTGGCGGGAGTGCGCGTACGCCGCGATCGTGCTGATCGGCCATC
>Ga0315284_10011053_pt1 | contig 12872 bp, 8 predicted proteins | sample YL17G09_16_MG_FD_203696 | JGI IMG/M metagenome (GOLD analysis project Ga0315284, IMG submission 203696) | Sediment microbial communities from Yellowstone Lake, YNP, Wyoming, USA - YL17G09_16 | ecosystem: Environmental > Aquatic > Freshwater > Lake > Sediment | place: USA: Wyoming | collected... | reverse complement strand
CCGCGTCGAGTTCGAAGCGCGCGGCCTTTTCCCCCACCTGCTGCCAATTGATGGCTGCCGAAACACAAAGCGCGTGAATGTCCGCAAGCCATTTGAGCGTGTGCCACTTGTGATAAGCAGCATGCCCGGCCAGGTAGAGGAATTCCCACTCAGGGGTCAGACCGAATGCCGGGACGCCGAAGAAGTCTTGGGGGCGAGCCTGGGACCATAGGTCCTGCATGGCTTCCTCATCCTTGCCCGAGTGCTGCAAGAGTGTCCAATGAACCTCCAACAGGTAAGCGAGCGCCGGTCTTTGCGGAAGCAAAGGGCAATCGGCGCTGGTGCGGAACTGATGATTGACGAAGAACTCCTCCGTAAACGGGCTGGTATACCCCTGGGCGAGAAGAAGGCGGCGCGCGCGGAGCACTTCGCTGGGCGGAACCAGAATATCCAGGTCATAACATACCCGGAGGGCCGCATCCCCGTAAAGCGACTCTGCCAGCGTGACGCCCTTCAGTGGGATCACCGGCACTCCGGCCTCGTTCAGGAGCCGCAGCACGCGAACTAGTTCCCCGGTGAGGAACGCGTTCCGAACCGCATTCACTCGCCAAGCCGCCGTTAACTGCGCGCGCACCTCGTCGGGGACACGATGAAACTCCATGGTGCGAAGACTGCGGTAGATCAGCGGGAATACCTGGTGATCGTGGGCGCGCTCGAGGAGAAGATCCCAGCGCAAGGGAGTTGCGAGCAATCCTAGCGCCCGCTCCCGCACCTCCGCTGAAAGCTGCCCGCGCGCCAACAACAGACACAGCTCATCTTCGGGAGACATATCCACGCGCATGATTCCTTAGAAGTGGCTGAGCGTGCCGCGTGTCCTCGCCTGCCGCACGCCCCAGTAGAATCCGAGCAAACTGACGGGCAGACCCACTACGCCGAACAGGGCCAGCATGCCGATTTGGGGAAGTATCTGCGCGATGGAAACCCCGCCGAGGAGCGCCGCCCGCATCCCCACGAGGGCGTGCGTGATGGGCAGAAACTGACTAGCGTGCTGGAGAAATCGGGGCAGGACCTCCACCGGGTAGAAGACGCCTCCCAATAGCCAGGAAAGGCTTCCGAAAAACCACACGATCGGGTCTCCCCGCTTAAAGACGAGCGTAAAGGTCGCGGAAAGAATGCCGATGCTGCTGAAGGCCACCGCCGACAAGAGGAAAATCAAGAGCATGGCCGGAAAGTTCACCCGCCCCAACGACAGCCCAAACATCGTCCCGGCGAGCAGATAGAGCACGGCATCGACGGCGGCGCGCACAAATGGGTAAAGGGAAGAATAAAGGATGAACGCGACCGGAGAGGTAGGCGTGACCAGTACCATCTTCAGGGTGCCCAGCGGCTGATTCCCCCGGATCGCCTGCGCGAAGCAAGCCAGGCAAGTACTCATGTAACCGTTTACGGCCACGCCCACTAAGATGAAGGGAAAGGGGTCGTACCCCCGAAAAGCAGCTTTCCCCAGAACCCTCGCCAGGAAATAATAAGCCCCGATGCCGGCCAGGATATCTATCACCTGAAGAGCGAAGGAAAACTTGTAACTGAGGTCCGTAAGCAAGTCGCGCTTGAAGAAGGCCCACGCCTTCCAGGCTACCGGCATGGGGTCGCACCCACGGCTCTCTCGAAGGCCGTCGTCAAGTCCTCGCCACCACAGGATTTCTTGACTTCCTCGAGGTTTCCAATGTTCACGATTTGCCCGCGATGGAGAATGGCCAGCCGATCGCACACTTGTTCGGCTTCGGGCAGACTGTGCGTGACCAGCAGCACCGTTTTGCCCAGCTGAGCGACCACGACTTCCCGCAGGAATCTCCGAATCTCCCCCTGCAACACCGGGTCAAGGCTCCGAGTCGGCTCATCAAGGAGCAATACCTTGGGGTCGGTTAGGAGCGCTCGGGCCAGGGCCAGCCCTTGCTTCATTCCTTCCGAGTAGCTCTGGAATTGAGCATGGCTCCCGGCATCAATTCCCACCAAGTCCAATACCGTTTGGATTTTGCTCTTGGCCTCGCGAGGCGACAGATTGTTCAAGAGCGCGAAAAACTCCAGATTTCGCACTCCGGTCAGTCGCGGGTAAAAATCCCCTGACGCGGACGGACAGTAACTGAGGACCTTTCTCACCTGCCCGCCTTCTCTCACCACGTCGTAACCGCATACGGTGGCCTGTCCGCTGGTAGGAAGCAGAAGAGTGGAGAGAATCTCCAGTAAGGTCGTCTTGCCCGCCCCGTTCGGTCCGAGCAATCCCAGGACTTCGCCTTCATAGATTTGCAGGCTGATCCCCTTTAACACCTGCGTTCCCCCCTCCGGAGGGGGGTTCTTTTGAAGTCTCCGGAGGATCCTCCCTGCTGAGAAGGTCTTACTCAGGTTCTGGATCGCGACGGCCACCTTGCTCATAGACTGCCCAAATCTCTTCCGACTGCCGGATGATACTCTCCAATTATACCCGAAATTTCCATTCTGATTTGCCCAGTGAGAGGTCAAATCGCATCGCACAACCGTCATGCTATTCGAGGATCCTTCGCCGTCCTGGCGCGACCGCCCGTAATTGACCCGCCCACAACAGCCAGCGGCTCGCCGCGTCGCGAACATCGCGGGCAGGCTCATTTCTTTGCCGCCCCGCCTGCCCTACGCCGGCCAGAAGCCCCAGACGTCCACGACGGTTTTCCCGGGCGGGAACTTCAGCCCGCGATAAACCGAATGCGGGACCCCCAGGATAATGATATCGGCCCTTCCGGTCGCTTTCTGAAGGGGAACGAGGCTGGGGTCGGCGACGTAGGGATCAGTGCAGAGAACCTCCCGGGCACGAACTTCCAGTAGTTTCCGCAGCCGGTACGCCAGGCTTTGCCGGTTATCGTCAGAGTCTCCTTTGAAAGCCATACCCAGGATGGCAACCCGCCGCGTAGACAGGTCCTGCCGCGCCAACTGTTCCACTACAAAATTGGGTAGGCCTTCGTTGACCTGCATGGCGGCTTGCCCCAACTGGAAAGTGTTGCCGGAAAAAACGGAAAGCTGCACCGCGTCCTTCAGCAGACAAGGACCTGCCGTAAATCCTGCCCGGGGAAAGTCGCGCAATCGCGGATAGTCCCGCGTCATGGCCTCGTGAATGCGGTAGAAATCCACGCCATGACTCTGGGCCAGCATATAGAACTGATTGGCAATAGCGAAATGGATGTAACGCCAAGTGTTGGTAAACAACTTGGCAAGTTCCGCCTCGAGCGGCGCCAGCTCAACCACGCTGGGGGCAATCGTCAGGAACAGTTCCGCCGCCCGGCGCCCCGCCTCAGGCTCGAAAGCGCCGACGATTTGGGGAAACTTCGGCAATTCCGCCAGCGCTTCTCCTTCCGCGCTGCGCTCCGGACAGTAGGCCAGAAGGATGCGCCGGCCCAGCGCCTTGATCCGTTCGTAGACTAACTGGGTTACACCCGGATAGACGGTGCTGCGCAGGATCAAGAGCGAGTCATCATGCATTCTGGCCAGAAGCCGGTTGGTGGTGCGAATGAAGTCATGAACCGTCGGATTGAAATGCCGATCCACCGGCGTCCCGATCAGGGTAATGACGACGGCCGCTTGTTCCAGGCAGGAATCGTCCGTGGTGGCCGTGATAGACTTCCCAATAACTTGCCGGAGGAGGCTTTCGGCGTGTTCCTCCATGAACGGAGCCTGACCGCGCTGAATCTTCTCGACCTTCTCCGGATCAATGTCCAACAACGTGACCTGTAGCCCCGGTCGGTTGGCGAACATGAGCCCGAGAGGGAAGCCCGCGCGGCCGGCACCTCCCACCATAACTATGTCTCGACGTGCGCTCATGATCACCCTTCCGCGTAGCCCTGCCAGGCCAAATTCATCTCAAAAGCAAAGAACGAGTCTTCCGCGAGACCCGTGACCGAGTCGGCGGTCGCCAGGAACTGCAGGTCCGTCCACCCGGAAACAGAAACGCCTGGCACACACGCACCCGCGACGGAGGGGAAAGTCTCAACCGGACGCAATCGAGCCAGGCTGACACCGGACTTTCCCGCGAACCATTCCTACCCTGCTCTCCCCGCGACCATCGAGGGCGCTCTGCTGGAAGCTACCATTTTGCAGCAGAACTTGTTGGCCAAGAGCGCTCTGCTGTGGCATTATCTATCCCCGAGGCTCGACGGGTTCGGACTAAGAAGCGAAGTCGGAGAATCAGAATGACCAATGAGACAGTCCCCGTATTTAAAGACTCTCGCTCCCATCGGCTCTTCCTGTGCGTCGTGGCCGTGGAACTGGCGGTGACACTGATACCGTGGGGCATCATCAAGCTCGGTCAGTGGATTGTGATCGAAGAGCCTCTCCAACCGGCACTCGCCATCGTCATCCTGTCCGGGCATGTGCCCTATCGTGCCATGGAAGCAGCCGCGCTCTATCACCAGCACCTGGCGCCGGAAATCTGGGTGACCCGCCCCGATGGTTCCAACGATAAGATAGCCTTCCGGCGGCTACGCATGCAGCCGACTACGGAGGAAATCACGAACGTCGAGGTACTGGAGCACCTTGGGGTTCCCGCCGGTTCCATCCGCATTCTTGACCGCCCCATCCGAAACACAGACCAAGAGATCCGGCTCATTGCTGCGGAACTTGGTCGCGTCCAGGGCGATCAAGTCATCATTGTCACTTCCAAGTACCACACCCGCCGGGTCAGAGCGATCTGGCGGGCGGTGGTCGGAACAAAACCCAAAGCAATCGTCAGATACGCCTACGAAGACCCTTACGATCCTGCCCGCTGGTGGCAGAATACCCGGGACGCCCTAAAAGCCATCCAAGAGAACCTGGGGCTCCTCAACGTGTGGGCAGGGTTTCCTCTCCGACCCGAACGCCGAAAGTAGAATTCAGAAACTGGGACGATAGTCGACCAAATCTGGACTGTCAGATCACAGATCACACGTAGCGTGCTCAATCACTCCTGCCGGAACCAAGATAAGACTCAGAATTGCGTGTGGCCCCCCGTTGCTGTCAATCCCTTTTGTCCGAAAGTACGGCGGGCCCTGCCTTTCGACCGGAGAGCGTCAGGGAGAATGGTCTGGAAGTCAGGATCGAACGGAGCGCGAGGAGCAGAAGGCGTGGTTGCTTCAGGCCCAGGCGCCAAAGAATCTGGCCAGCCTCATCCCGGCTGTAAAGACTGAGTACCCGCCGGGCGGTCCCATTGAGGAAATCGAAAACCTGGATGTAATCTTCCCGCTGGAAGCAGTGCAATGCCTTTCGCACCAGCAAGTGGAGGGACAGTTCGCGACGCAGAGCTTTCAGTTCTCTACTTTCCCCTCCATGCAGAATGGCCTCCGCCACTCCCAGTGCGCCGCGGAACCCGCTGACCACACCGCCCAGCGTGGTCACCTTGACGTGGCCGGCGGCGTCCCCTACCAGGTAGACATCGCCTTCGCCCAGCCTCCGGCGGACGGGCTCCCATCCCGAATAGAGTGGGGTCACCGCCGCCTGGTATCCAAGCGGTTCCAGGCGACGCTGTTCAAGAAACTGCTCAAGATGCCGTCGCACAGGCTGACCATTGGCGCCGATCACCCCCAGCACGCCGCGCTCAGATGATTCAGGGATCAACCAGTAGAAGTACGGCGTATGCTCCGGCACAAACCATATCCGCGCGGTGTCTGGAGGGAGATCGGAGGGAAGCATCACGCTAGTCTGGAGCAGGGGCACGGTTGCCCGTGGCGGCCAACCGCCAGCCTGGGCGACCTTGCTGGTAGCCCCGTCGGCACCGATGACCGTGCGGACATGAACCTCCTCTGCTCCCCGCCCGTTACCGTTGTTCCTCCCCAGGCGCAACGCCAGCCCGCCGCGCTCCGCCTCAATACCCAGGAATCGCCGGCCCAAATGAAGCTGCGCCCCGGCCCTTTGGGCATGCGCGGCGAGCACGCCGATCAGCTTCGCGCGCTCCAGAATCAAGTCAGGCTGGTCAAGAGAAATAGTCACAACCCGGCCGTCGGCAAAGAGCTCAAACCGCCGGATCTGGTTAACAACCGCACTCTCTCCCAGGGATCCCAGCAACTCTCGGACCCGATGAGTCACAATCAGGGTACGGGCACGCGGATTCAGTTCCTCCGCCTGCTCGTAGACACCCACTGCCTGTCCCCTGCTGGCGAGCAGGTACGCAGCGAAAAGTCCGGCCGCCGAACTGCCAACCACCGCAACATCCGGAGTTGTGCCCTGCTGGTTAAATGTCATCTTGACTCTTTCGCTATCAACCCTGACTCACAGGCGACATAACTTCTACAAGCCGCCAATCCCAAGAGGAGTGCAGCAGTATAGCCGACCTTCGCAATCTTATAAAGCATCACCACCCACCGACAAGCCCCCCCCATTCAGCCACGACCGGCAGATCATACGGCGGACATCCCTCCCCGCCCCACGCTGCTCCGAGAAGCTCTCGCGGGACCCAATAGGCATACGAAGGGTTGGCCTCACCGCTGTTCAGGGTTCGTCACACTCGGACTATTAGCGCTGGTCTGCCGTTCAAAAGGGGCCCGTTCGAGTCCGACGACCGCCAGCATGGCTCCAAGCACCAGCAGCGCCGCCAAGACGTGATTGCCAGTCAGTTTCAGGCGACTCGCCACCAGGGCCAAGATTCCAAACACAACGCCCGCCCCGTAAATGCCGAGAACGGCGCCGCGTTGCCCCAGGCCCAGATTAGCCAGGCGATGTGCGGTGTGGTCCTTACCCGGTGAGGTGAAGGGAATCAACCCCCGCCGCGCTCGCGAAACACAAATAAGGAGAGTATCAAATACAGGCACGCCCAGTATCAGCACAGGGATCATCACCGTGAGCAGACGGGGGTACTCCGTCAAGCGAAGTTTCAGGCTAAGAGTGGCGAGTATGAAGCCCAGGAACATGGCTCCCGCATCTCCCATAAAAATCTTGGCAGGATTGAAGTTCCAGCGGAGGAAGCCCACGGCAGCGCCGAAGACCGCCGCCGCTAGATTGCTGACGAGTTCTTGACCGCTGCCAATCGCAAAGGTCATAAAAAACGCGGACGCAATGGCTGCAACTCCAACGCAAAGTCCGTCCATGTGGTCGAGGATGCTGAACGCCGCCGTGATCCCCACCACCCAAAGGATGGTGAGCAGCGCGTTGGCCAAGAGGGCAACCTGAGCCGGCAGGAGGCTGGAGAAGACCTGAGTCTTGATCCCCGCCGCCAGGAGAATCAGGGCCGCCGCCGGCGTGCCTAGGAAGAGTTTGATCTGAGGATGTAACAAGCCCCGGTCGTCCAAAAGCCCAATGATGAGCAACAGCGTCGCCCCGGCCAGGATACCGGCGACTTGGGCGTAGGTGCGGCTGTGAAGGGAAACCAGGAGTGCCAGCGCCGCACCCAGATAAATCGCCACCCCACCCAATAGGGGCATCGGCTTGGCATGGACCTTGCGCGGACCGGGCTGGTCAATCATTCCCACGCGCAACGCCAGGGGCCGTACCAAAGAGGTCAAAACCAGTGCAGCCACAACGGCGATGCTGAAAGGAATGAAGGCGCTATGGACGATGGCTTGCCAACTCACGGGACTCCGTATCACCCCGGCACTTTACTCAAAACCCCATCTCTTCGGCGGCTGAGCAGCACCCTATCATAACAGTCCAAGGGGGCGGGCGTCCTACAGGAAACAAACCGAGTGCCGGAGGGACGATCAGAGAGCGGGCCACGGTTATGTCTCAGGACTCCATGACTTCCTCAATTAACCGCCGGAACAGTCTCAGTTGACCCGCCGCCTCGAACCGCCGCGCCACTTCCCGGGCGCGTTGGCCCATGGCACGCAGTTGCGCTTGGTCGTTGCGGACCCCCCTGATGGCAGCCGCGACGGCGGCGGGGTCATCGGGGTCGGCGATCAGGCCACATTCGTGGCGACCCACAATGCGCGCCACATCGCTCCCCAGCGGAGTGACCGCCAACACCGGTCGACCCGCCGCCAGCACCGGATACACTTTGCTGGGCACAACCACTCCCTCGAGCCCCCGGCGGAGCGTGACTACCTGCAAATCACCAGCCGCCAGCACATAGGGAACCTCTTCCGGGGGTCGAAAGGGCAGAAACCGGATGGCGCGGCAACCCGTGGCCGCCGCTTCGACTTGCGGGCGCAGAGCCCCGTCTCCAACAAAGACGAATCCGACTCCTTCATTCTCGAGCAGACGAGCCGCCTGCAATAGCGTTTCCCAAGCGCCAGAGAAGCCGATATTCCCCGCGTGGAGGACCACAAAACGAAAACCCGAGCGAATTTCCTGCACGACCGGATGGTCGGCAGCAGGCAAGGATTCGGGAATTCGAGCGCCGTCGCGGACAATTACCACGCGCTCCGCTTCCACTCCCTTGGCGACAATCCGCTCGCGCACGTCTTCACCCAAGACTCGGACGCGTGCGGCGCGCCTCAGCGCCCAGCGGTGCAACCCTTCCCATCGCTCCACCCATCGCGTCGGCTTGACGATTCCGCCGGCCAACGCCATGTCGGGATACAGGTCCTGGATGCTGTAAATGAAGGGCAGTCGCCGCAGCCAAGCCACGAGGGCCCCGGCGATGCCACACACCGGGGGATCGGTCATGGCCACAACGAGGTCAGCCCGAATCGTCAAGGCCCGCAGCATCGCCAGACCGAGGTAGGAAAGATAGTTGGCCAAGCGCCCCCGCATGGAGCGGCGATGATACGTGGTCGATCCCACGCGCTCCACAACGAGGTTTCCCTGCCTCTCCCGCCGCAGCAGGTAAAAGGGATGGCGGGTCGTGGGGTCATAGGAAGGACGCCCCGCCAGCACCGTGACTTGATGCGCTTCCGCAAGCGTCTCCGCCAGCGCGGCCGCTACCTTGGCCGTGGCCGAGGTGTCCGGTGGATAATACTCATTCAGCAGCAGAATGCGCATAGGAAAGCTAACGGGGGACTGTGGTGGAGACCCGCACGCTAGTGTTGTGCCACAGTAAAATGTTTGCGAGAGCGATTCGCTTGGATCCCCTCACCCCTTTGGGGGAGAGGGGAGAGTTGGTTCAAGTTTTTCTTACCCTCGCCCCTTTGGGGGAGAGGGTGGCGCGGCGCGCCGGGTGAGGGGGTGCTCGATTGTAAGGAATTGACTGTGACAGGACGCTAGGAAGCGGCCACGGGCGCCTCAGCGCCTTTCTTCTGCAGCACGTGGTTGCCCAGCACGAGCACATCCATCCTGGTGCGCAGGAAACAACGGAGCGCCTCCTCCGGGGTGCAGACAATGGGCTCGTTCTCGTTGAAGGAGGTATTCAGGACGACCGGCACGCCGGTGAGGTTTTCAAATTCCTTGATGAGCGACCAGTAGAGCGGGTTGGTCTGGCGACTCACCGTCTGTAGCCGGCCGGTGCCATCCACGTGCGTGGGCGCCGGAATCTTCATCTGTTTATCCGACCGCACCCGATAGGCCAGATTCATAAAGGGCGAAGGATAAGAGCGCTCGAAATAATCTCCCACCGCCTCCTCCAGGATGGAAGGCGCAAACGGACGAAAGGGTTCGCGATGCTTGATGCGCTGATTGAGAACATCCTTCATCTCTGCCCGCCGCGGGTCCACCACGATGCTGCGGTTGCCGAGAGCGCGGGGGCCCCACTCCATGCGTCCTTGAAACCAGCCTACAACCTTCCCATCGGCAATGTGCTTGGCGGTGATCTTCACTAATTCTTCGGGTGGCAACTCGGACACCTCAAGCCCGCCATCCAGCGCCCGGTTCCGGTTCAGCGCTTGCCGTATCTGTTCGGAGGTGAAAGCCGGTCCCCAGTAGGTATGGTTCATGACAAAGCCGCGCGGATGGCCGAGAAGCTGGTGATAAACGTAGTAAGCCGCCCCCACCGCCAAGCCGCCATCGCCCGCCGCGGGCTGCACGTAGATTTCCTGGAAGGGCGTTTGCTCGAAGACCTTGCCATTGGCCACACAATTGAAGGCGACTCCACCCGCCAGGCACAAAGCTTTTTGCCGGGTCTGCGCATAGAGAGCATTCAACATTTTGAAAAACACTTCCTCCAGCACCGCCTGGAGGGTCGCGGCTATATCGCGGTGCTTTCGTTCCAACGGCTCCGTCGCCGCGCGGGCGTTTCCCAAACGCTGTTCGAGGTAGGGCGAGAACAGGCGTCCGAGTTCCGGGGCTCGATCCGACTCGCGCCAGGTCATGTCGGCGCCTTCGCGGTGGTGCTGGAAATAGTCGAGGCCCAGGCGGAAGGACAATCCTCGGCCAGACTGTACAATGCGATGGAACTCATCCCGATAGGCTGGTTCACCGTAGGCGGCCAGGCCCATGACTTTGTACTCGTCGCCGAATTTCCAGAAGCCGAGATGCTGGGTCAGCGCGGTGTAATACATCCCCAGCGAGTGCGGGAAGGCAATCGATCCCAGAACCTCCAGGTTGTTCCCTTCTCCGCGGCCCCACATGGTGCTGGCGAAGTCCCCCAGGCCGTCGGCGGACAACACCGCGGCCCGTTCGAACGGGGACACAAAGAAAGTGCTGGCCAGATGCGCGAGGTGATGTTCGATGCGATGATAGTGAGCCCGAATGCGGTGCGGATCGACGTCCAATGCCCGCGCCAGATCCTCCCCGATCCCCGCGAACTGCGCCATCACTTTAGCCCGTTCCCAGGCAAAGCGCGGCAGACGTACCGCATAAAGCAACTTTCTTCCGAGCCGGGCCCAGGGGTTACGGGGAATGGCAATATGGTCAACGGCGTCGACACCGATTCCCGCTTCCGCCAGGCAATAACGAATGGCCTGGGCGGGAAATCCCGCGGCATACTTGACCCGGTTGAAGCGCTCCTCCTCCGCGGCGGCTACCAATTGGCCGTCCTGCAGGATCGCCGCCGAGGCGTTCCCGTGGTACGCAGTAATGCCGAGGATATACATGTCAGGAGACTCTTGGAAAAACGCCGGAGGAAGCGGTCCGGTGAGCCGAAGCCGCCGAGCGAGGCCGGTCCCCAGGATCAGCCGTAAGCGGTGATAATCTCAAGAGTCAACTCTCCTCGATATTGTGTCTTACCCACTGGTTCAATACGTAAAGGCTCCAGGGACGAGCCCAGCCGGTTCGGCCTTCGAGAAAGGCTTGCCAAACAGACTGGAACGCATCGGTGCTGACGAGGGGCCGCAGCCCGTCGGGAACGTGCGTGATTCCCGCCGCGACCTGTTCGCACAAAGCCCCACGCAACCAGCGCTCCCACGGAAAGGTGAAGGTTCGCTTGGGCTGAGAGATCACCTCGGAAGGCAGCAGGTCTCGCAAGGCGTCTACCAACAGAGCTTTGGGAGTCTTTCGCAACCGCTTCAGCGACGGCGGCAATTTGGCCACAAACTCGACCACCGAATGATCCAGGAACGGGACCCGTACCTCCAACGAATGGGCCATGCTCACCGCATCCGTATCGCGCAACAAGGTGTTGACCAAATAGGAGCGAGCTTCCAGCAGCGACACGGCCGTGAAACTGTCCAACGACTCCGCGGCAGCGCCGGACTGGGCCAGCCAACGCCTCCAGCCTAAATCATAATCCGACTCGGGTTTCCCCGCACGCAACGTCGTTACCTGCTCCGGCGTGAAGAGAAGACGCAGGTAGAAATATGGATGCGGCAACTGCGCAGGCTCACGCCAGAGCGCGGCGAGTTTTCGGGCCGCGTCGGCCCGGCCATGATGCTCACCCCAGCGCGAAGCCAGCGCTGCGCCCCACGACCGTAATGGCCGCGGAACCCAGCCGGCCAGTGCTGCCAATTTCTGCAGACGGGGAGTCAGGCGGAAGGTGGGATAGCCGCCAAAAACTTCATCGCCGCCCAGGCCGGACAGGGCCACCTTCAAACCCGCCTGCTGCACCGCGCCGGAGACAAAGTAGGTGTTGATACCATCCATGCTGGGTTGGTCCAGTGCCGCCACCGCGTCGTCCATCCGCCCCAGCATCTCCTCCCCGCTGAGCAGTAATTCCTGGTGGTCCGTTCCGAACTTCTTGGCCGTGCGGCGGGCCAGTTCGGCTTCGCTGAACTCTTCTTCGGGAAAGACGACTGTGAAGGTGCGGACTCCCGATTGTTCGCGGCTGGCGAGCGCGGCCAGGGCCGTCGAATCGATGCCCCCGCTCAGGAAGATGCCGACCGGCACGTCGGCGAACAAGTGCAGACGCACGGCTTCTTCCAACAATGGCCGGAGTTGGTCCAACGCTTTTCGCCGGTCAGTAATCCCCGCAGCGGAAGTGCCGGTGGCCGACGCAGGGAAATCCCAATAGGGTTCGGGGCAAACTTCGCGCGGCTGCCGCTGGGCGTCGAGGAGTATCCGGTGTCCCGGGGGAAGCGAATAGACACCTTCGACCAGGGTCATCGGCTCGCCCACCGAGCCAAACAGCAGATAGCCGTCGAGCGCTGTCAGCGAGAGCCGCCGCGGAACCCGACCCGTAGCCAGCAGCGCCCTCACTTCGGAGGCAAAAAGGACAGTTCCGTCGACGCAGGTGTAATAGAGCGGCTTGATACCCAGGCGATCGCGGGCCAGGAAGAGTCGTTCGCTCTTGCCGTCTGTCCGGTCAGGAACTTCGTGGATGGCCAGAGCAAACATTCCGCGCAGGCGGCAAACGCAGCCAGCACCCCATTGCTCGTAAGCATGAACGACGACTTCCGTATCTGAGCGAGTACGGAAGACATGGCCCAGCGCTTCCAGTTGACGACGCAAATCGCGGAAGTTGTATATCTCGCCGTTGCAAACAACCGCGATAGTCCCATCCTCGTTGAAAACCGGCTGATGACCTCCGGCTAGGTCAATAATGCTCAGGCGGCGCATCCCGATGGCGACCGACGACCCCACATGCAAGCCCTCATCGTCCGGACCGCGATGCCGCATCGCAGCCATCATCCTGCGGACCTCAACCTCGGCGTTTTCCTTTG
>Ga0315284_10011051_pt1 | contig 12872 bp, 15 predicted proteins | sample YL17G09_16_MG_FD_203696 | JGI IMG/M metagenome (GOLD analysis project Ga0315284, IMG submission 203696) | Sediment microbial communities from Yellowstone Lake, YNP, Wyoming, USA - YL17G09_16 | ecosystem: Environmental > Aquatic > Freshwater > Lake > Sediment | place: USA: Wyoming | collected... | reverse complement strand
CAGTTTCTTCGGTTGTAGTCGCACAATATTCCCGTTGGGAAAGAGTACACTAAACATGGCAAATGTGCCAGCTGTGTACTCTTGATTGTGGCGCCAGGTGCCTTCTGAAGCCAGCTCTTTGTACTTGCGCTCGAAGAGCACATGCCGCTCACCAAACAAACAGAGTCGCACGCTGGCATCCGGTGAAACCACCAGCACGTAGTCTGCGACCATCGCGAGTGCCACAGCTGGCAAACTCTCCAATATGCGGAGGCGTTTCATCTGCGGGTGCTTTTCCTCCATGAACACCTGGCGACCCATCGCAAAGCAGATCTTGCTGTTTTGCACAATCAGCTGCACGATCGGCTTTTGTTCCACAGTAAACTTGTTGCCGCTCTTTGTTTGCATCTCTCCGCCATACTGAAAGCGGCTTATCTGACTGAAGGTCTTCTCCGTGTCATTTTCGCGGCCGTATGCCTCAACAATACCACTATCGCAACCAATCAGCAGCAACTCGTGAGTACATGCAATGGAGATCGTGGTAAGCTCCGGTAGAATGGTTTGCAAGTGCTCTCCCGTGTCGGCATTGAACAACTGCACACCCCGATCAAAGGTCTCCAAGAAGACGCGACCAAAGCCACCACGAATGCCACACACGTAGTCCGCAGCCAATGTGGGATTCTCGGCTTCAATTTTGTCGGTGCACCACACTTGAAACGGCTCGGGGCCGGAAACACAGTCAATGCACCGCAGCGTCTGCTTGCAGAAGATAAACAGCTTGTAGCCTCCATTCAGCAGGCCGGTGCCATTGTGTGAGGGGAAACACAGCGTGTCTGGTGCCTCTTTCCACGTGCTCTCTTTTGCAAGCAGGGTCCACAGACGATACGAACTTGCATTGTTCTCCTTGCCGGAGAACATGAGACCGGCTGCAAAGTACTGGTTCACTCCGAGTCCAATGAATGCGGCTCGCTTGCGTGGACTTGTCACTTCCGGCGCCTTGATGATGACCTCAGCAATGTTGTCCGCACTCCAGGAGTTGAGATAGAGCGCACTCTGCTGCTTGATTCGCTCGAACGCCTCTGCAGCGGGCAGAGATTTCGTGTCATCAAATGCCCCAATCGCATCGTAGACGAGATGCGGCCAGCGCATCAGATAACCAGTCATGCCAGCTACTCCGGCCGGGAGTTCAGACGGTGATTCGTCCTCATCACCCAGCACTATGACCTCCTTTGCTTTGGGCCGCTCTTTCATCAAGATCGTGTTTGCAAAGCTGAAGATCGGCACGTCATCGGTGGCCCGGAGTGGAATGCTCTTGTAGAACAGCGATCCGCTCATTTTGTGCTTTTCACTCAATGCTACTTGCGTTTGGCTTTACTTTTTAAAGACCAGCATGCCGGGAATTTTCGACGCCTACTTTGAGGCGTTGCACTTGCGCAGTACGGTCAAGCCTGATCAAGCAAAGCAGAAGCTCGGTTTTCTCTGGAGCGGTCTTGAACACGATGAAGCTGTCAATGATCAAGTGGCACGAGAGCAGGCCGGCTCTAGGTTTGAGAGAGCCATAGCCATCCGAGAAGAGATCATGCAAACACTTCGCGAGGAGCTCGAGTTCCTTGCGATGTCAATGCAGTGTGCCTACTGCAACATCACATACACGCAGAATCAGAACTTTGGCTTTCATCGATGTACATGGCATCCGCAGTCTGGTGCCCACCCGCGCTTTTACGATTGTTGTGGCCAGGTAAAAGAGGCATCAGGCCACTCCGGCTGCACCCCCTGTGATCACTCGGCAAAATACAATCCTGCCGAGCGTTGGCACTCTGAAAACCGAACCATAGCGGTTCCGCTGCTCATTGCAATGCAATACAACATTCCAGCCAGCAACTACACTGTGGAAAATCAGGCCGATCTTCGCCTTGCTAAAGCTGTGGTCCGGCGTTGCAAGTAAAGACTTTACTCTCTTTTCACATGTCGTCGCCAATCGCGACATTGATATCAAGTGTGGGTACACTCTCGGCTTCGTGCTTGATCGCCTCCAGCGTGGTGTTGGCGCCAATGCCCAGCACAATGAGCCGCCGCTTCTCCGATGCGGTCAAGTGATTGCCCCGGGTCACCTGGCCAACGCGGTACTTGCCGCCGATCCGCAGTTTGCCACTCACATCGGTGTAACACAGCACATCCGACTTGGGTGAGCCACGGCCGCACCACGGAATGAACTGATAGGGGCCGTTTTCTTCTTTGCGCAGCACCACCCACAGGTCATCGCCGACATTGGCGTCTTTCCAGTAGTTAACCACGATGCCGCGGCCATTGTGCACTGTTGTGCAGGAGCGATCCGGCATGAGGCCGCCGGTTGCTGAAGCGGAGGTCTTCTTGACACCCCAAAGCCGATACTGTGACATGATGGCCATGCGGCCGAGATTGCAGAAGCGTTTCATCTTTTCGTCTTGTCGGTAGTGACTACCGTAGAGCGTTGCATCTGATCCTTCGAACACATCTTCTCCCTCATTTGAGTAGTCAGTTGCCAGTGCGTACTCTAGTCCGACTCTCTTGGCTTGCGGTACGCGCTGCAAGTCTTGATACTTGTTCCAGGAATCGCGCAGAATCAAGTTGACTTGGCCTAGTGAGAGAAAGCGCGGCTGGTCGGGGAAATCTCCCGTGTCCCAGGGCATCACAAAAATCAACTCCCGTTGCACTTGCATTGCATCGAACGGGGTATCGGCACGCCAGCGAAATGGCGTGGTGTAGCCGGTGATCACATCAGCATTTCCCGGCTGCGAGGACTCCACACCAACGGGAAAGATGCCAGGTCGATCGCGACTCACTGCAGGGAACACGCCGGGACCCGCCAATGCATTGCTCCAATCGCCTGAGAACGGCTTGCCCTGTGCCATTGTGCTCAGTCCAGTCTGCTAACACTAAGCTCTGCGCCGGAGGTATGTAGGGATATTTCCTGAAATCACCAACAACACCAATGGCACTGCCGGTAAATTATTTGCTCCAGGATTCGTTTGTGCTCAGCTGCACGGCCGATTTCTATGAGCAGTGCATTGCAGAGCTTGAGTTGAGTCAGGACTTGAGCGCGATCGAGCTGAAGGAGTTGCAGAAGTGCCGCCGGCGTATTCGAAATCGTGAGTATGCCAAGGATCGACGCTCTCAGAAACGGCAGGAAATATCCGCTGTCTTCCAAGAACTAGAACGGCTGCGCGCTGAAAACACCGAGCTCCGACAGATCCTCTCGCAATCTTTTAAAATCAAATAAAAAGACACAAAGCAGTGATGCGGCAGTCAGTTGGCCTGCTTTGTTTGCTGGCGTTTTGTGCGGGGCGCAACATCACTACCTATGACTTTTTGGTGGATGGCGACTTTGAGGCGTACGGTGGCTGGCGGTTGAATCCACTCGAAGCCTGGTGTAATAGCTGGTGCTTGTTGCCTTCTGATTGGACCGGATTTGCCAAATCCGGTGAGAACTTCCTCTACCGGCCTCCGAAAAGCGGTGTGTTTGCCTACCAGGGGTTCAACTACACCACGCTGAACATCAGCTACTACAAGTACTGCAATTTTGAGGTGTTTATCCGCGCCATCAATCCCGTCAACATCGTGTTCAATGTGCGCTGGAATGGCCTCGATATACCGTATGATTGGAAATCCTACACCAGCGATAGCCGCGCCATGGAAGGCGACTGGACCAAAGCCAGCTTTGTGCTCACTGGCATGTCAGATTATCTGGAAATCCGCGTGAACACCGGCAACGATGCGTGGTTCGCACTGGATGACGCGGCGTTGGTCTGCTACGAGTCCGACTCATTCAGCTTGGGCGAGTTGGAGATTTTCGTCTTGCTCATTGCATGCGTGGTGCTATACGCTGTCGTTTACCAGATTTACACCAAACGCGGCTGTGGGGCATGCAGTCGCAAATACTGCGGCTGCTGTCCATTTTGTGGTCGAAATGAAAACCGCTTTGTGGTACTGGGTGAAGAAGTTGTTGTTGAACCCGTATCCGTTGAGTTGCAGTCCATGAAGAAGAAATCCTCATCTTCGTCTTCGGTGTCAGTTGAAAATCCCAACCCGGCCTTCGTGACAGACTGAGACCACTAAAATATCGAAGTCACCTTCATTGTATAAGCCCAGTCTCGGACAGCACTTAATGCAAGCGAAAGGATGAGTTGTCCTATTTGTACAGAGCTCATTCAGCGGCCGGGTTCCATTGACTGCTGTGTACATAAGTTCTGCTTCCCTTGCATTGACAGGTGGCTCCGCGTCAACAACACCTGCCCCCTCTGCAAGGCCACGGTCACTCGGCTCAATGGAGAGAATGCCACAAAGCCCATCCATCCGCCTCGTGTCGACTATGCCACCAACATTGCCAACTATCTGTTTGGTCCCGCGAGAAATGTCTGCCCGCGCCTGCCATACGAGCAGCAACCCAATCTACCGGGCTTTGTCAGTTTCCTCACAACCGATGAAATCCTCACCGCTGAGCTGCAAGAGGCCAGTGGTCATGAAGAGCCAATGAGATGCTCTCTGCAGGAAGCTGACTACGAGCCAGTCTATACACGAACGCGCCAGCGTAGCAAGCCAGTAAACTCGAAATGACACATCCCTACCTGCTGTATGTCATTCACTGCACCGATCCACAGCAGCGCATTCGTAGCTACATCGGCATCACCAACAACCTGGCCCAGCGCCTGCGGAAGCATCGAGGTGAGCTGCGAGGCGGTGCCAAGTTCACTACGCGCTACAGTCAGCAGGGCTGTTACTGGCAGTTGGCAGCCACGGCACACGGCTTTCGTGACTGGAACGAGGTGCTGCGGATCGAGTGGGCTCTGCAGCACCCGCACCGCTCAAAGCACCTCAAACATCGGCCAGCCACTCGAGTCAGCTCATTGGAGCGCAATCTCTCCAATCTCTTCTACCTGACCCATCCCAAAAGAGCACTGGCGCATATATGGGCTGCGCTGCATGAGGCGCCTCCAACAATACAACGTGAACTCAGTGCAGAGTACAGCCATTTTCTTGCATTACCAGCGCAGCTATTACTCGAAAATCACTACAACGCTTTCATTGCACTGCGCCATGAAGACAGCACGTCACTCGCAAAACCTGCTCTCCAGCATCGATCCCAGCGTAAATACACTGCGGAGCACTATCGAGAGCAGGCCCGAGCGCTTCTTATCCAGTCGCGAGAGCGCCCTGCTCTTCCAGGCGGCCCGCCTGCTGGACGATCTCGCACCGAGCAGCCACAGTGCATTGTTATCAATTGAGGCGCGGAATCTTGCTCGTCTCTTGTTCACTGCTCTCAGCGAATGTCATACATAAGAATGCAAGCAATTCTCTACATTCTTGCTGCCTGCAATGGCACACTGCTGGGTGCCCTCCTGATGGGCTATCCCATCTTTGAGTACGCTCTGCTGCCGGCGAAACACCCGCTGATTCTCCCGCTCGTGCTCATTGGCGCCACACTCGGCTGCCTAACCGCGTGGTTGATTGAAGCCGACTATCTCATGCCAGTGGTTCTGATCGAAAGTGTTCTTAATATCGCATTCGCCACGCACACGATTCGCGAAGGCAGGGCAGCACATAATAAGTAAAGCCCACTTTCAATGGCTCAGAAATTGCTTGAACGCATTCGCACAGCAATGAGCGGGGAAGTTGAGTCAGTGCCAGTGGTGCAGCCAAAGAGGAAGCAGCGGCGGGCACCGAACAAGCGCCGGACCTACGCCACGTATCTCTACCGCGTTCTGAAGAGCATACACCCGGATATTGGCATCAGCAAGAAGGCCATGCTCATTATGGACTCATTTGTCGAGGACATGTTCGAGCGGATCATGAGCACGGCAGCTGATTTGGCCCGCTACAACAAGCGCCACACACTGACCACACGAGAGGTTCAAAGTGCGGTCCGAATGGTACTACCCCGTGAGTTGGCTGTGCATGCCGTCAGCCAGGGCCACCAGCACTGGATTCAATTTCTCGGTCCCAAAGCACCAGCCGAGTAGTATGATATTTTATTAAAAACGACAGATCTCTGTCATTTTTTCACATTTTCAATGCCGCGCAATCCCTTCTTTCTGAACAAAATCCCACCAAAGCGCGAGAAAAAGACCTGCTACGCCATCTACTTCAAACAAAATCCCGAGTCCAGTACTGTAGTTAATGACTGGGGCGAGGCACAGCTGGCCATGAAGGGGCACAAACATGTCCTGCACCACGGCTTTATGTCGAAGAAGGAGGCCACCGCGTGGATTGCACAGACACACAAGATTCACGCCCCCTCGATGGCCAAGAGTACCAGTCCCAAGGAGGCAGCAGTCACGGGCTATCCCGAACTTGTGGCGAGAATGCGGAATCGCCACATGCAGCTCTACTACACTGACTGCTCGTTTGATCCAAAGACCAAAGTCTGCACTGGTGGCATTTGGAATCCCGATCTCTTCTTCCAGAAGCAGATGACATTCACCGGGGAGCTGGATAACCACCAACGCGGTGAGATGACTGCTGCCCGTGAGGCGTTCCAGCACTATCTCATTGTACTTGATGACCACCCAGAAGAGACTGGCATCTGTGTATTGACGGATAGTCATTATGTGGAGCAGACACTCAACAAGTGGGTGTACGACTTCCAGCGCAACACCGACCTGCTCGGGCGTTGGCTGACCGCTCGCAATACTCCAGTGAAGCATCAGGACGTGATACGCGAAATCTTGGAACTCAAACGTCAAATCATTGAAAAGAAGAAAGTACCAGAGCTTTTTTACATCCCGCGCGAGCTCAATTCGTTTGCTGATGCCATTTCGCGTGGCCGGACTATCGAGCGGGATCCAGAGGCTGACGGCAAGTTTCGTATTGTGTAAAGCACAAGCTCACTTCTTGTTCACGCTGAAAATGTCTGAAATGCGCTGTTGCTCAAATGTGTTTGTCTTGGGGCCAATAATACTGCCCAGTGAGGATGCAATGCTCATCTTCTCATTGTGACCGATCATTTTCTTGGGGTCTTTGCTTAGAATCTTCAACTCGAGTTCAATCGTTTTGAAGTAGGATTCCTGGTACTTCTTTGAGATGCGGACATCGCGAGCGGCTGGTACACGGCCATCGGCTAGAATTCCCGCGTCAAAATTATACAGACCAACCTCACGAATGGTACGCCTGTGTGATTGCAGCTCACGCAATGTGTTGTAGATCCAGTGCGACGGCTCAAGTCGATGCATGGTCAAGCAGTCGTAGACTTGGCGCGGTGTCCAGTCTGGCAGAGGGCGCTCGCCCTTCTTGAGACCGCGATTGGTAGGAGCTTGCACTGTGGTGGCATATTGATAGGCAATCTGAATGGAAGCCAGAATGATGTCGTTGTTTGGCAGCACCTCGCGGATGTACTTCTCGAGATTCTCCACCAGTTTGCCATTCATCAGTGGAAATCCAACACCATGTGTGCAAGCGAAGCACGGTGTTCCAGGTGGTAGACTCGGCCCGAGTATTTCATCCACCTCAACAATGTCGGGTGGTTTGCAGGGCAGGTAGATGATGTTATCCGAGTCCATGTCCAGGTACTCATCGCGTGCCGGCTTGCCAGCTTCTTGCAGCGCGATTAGGTTCTTCGCTTGCTTTTCTTCTTTGGAAGCCACCACCTTTGGATCATTGGTCGCCTCAACAATCTTGGCTTTGCGAGCATTCAGTTGTGAGAGCTGGAAGAAGTTGTAGCTCTTTTCCGCATCACCGGCCTTCTTGGCGTGCTCCTCATAGCGCCGGAACGCCTCGGCATTCATTTTGAAAGCTGGATTCGGATCAATGTCTGGCGCATCCTCGCTGAAGTCAGGGGTTTCGTAAACAACAGGCCGCAGCGCATTATCATCGTGCTTTTTCAGGTATTTGACTTTTTTGGCGGGATGCAGCGCTTCAGAGGCGGCCTCTTCGAAACTGGACACATCTAGATCTCGCGTTTGCTTTCTTTTCAATTTGTCCTGCTCCTCGAGCCAGTCCTCGTAGTCAAAGTCCTCTTCAGAACTCAAAGACATGGAGTAGTATGGCTAAGCGAAAATTCTCCACAGAGGCGCTGGCGCACCGACTTGGCCTTGTGCGCGGGGAAGTCCAGAATGTTGATGCGCTCGATGACCGCTTTGGCCTCTCCTACAGCCTCACGTTCTCGCTGTTTACGTTTTCTGATGCACCACAGCCCCTGCCAATCCCTCGCTCACAGCTCGGGGTAATAGACTTAATTCGTACTCTTGAAAAGATATATGACGAACTGGATGGCGCTGACAATGAGGACACGCTGCTCCGGGACTGCTTCACCAACCTTCGGCAGAGTCTTATTGTCCTGCTTATTGCAGACTCGCTTTATCTTGCTGACAAAATCATCATCGCCGATACGCCGGCCTCTGGCGACTCGGTCACCTGGCTCGATACAGAGATCTTTCTCGTGGTGCTGGCCATTTGTCTCTGGCTGGCACCTGCTGAGTTTGTCAACTACACCTGCCAGTCCCGCCTGCCCTACATTGTACAGCAGCGCCTGGTCAGTGGCCGCATTGTGAACAAGCCAATTCTGGAGTTCCACACTGTCGAGCTCATCGATTGCTTCCAGCTGCTGGCACAGAACTGGCATCAACTGCGTTATTCTGAAGAGCTGGCCGACTACATTGACCTGTTGCTCTGCCGCTTGGCTGACATGTTTTTTGTCCCGCAGAACAGCGAGAAATCATCGGGTGGCCGGCCGGAGTTCGAACAGTCACAAACACCGGGCTGGTTTACGCTCTGTCTCCCTGTTGTACGGAACATTGGCTGGGCAGTGAAAAACATGTGGAAGAAGCTCCGCATCCACCAGTGGGTCATGGCTAATGGAAAGCCAGAGCCGCCACGCTTCAGCGATACTGATCGCAACACACTGTTGCAGAAGTGTCTATTCGTTGATCGAGAAGACGATTTGCAGCGGCCCTTTCTCAACTTCTGTCTCAACTACCTGCTGATGCCGGGTGAAATGGAGCACTTCAGAGCTGAGTTCCCCTTCAAGGATCCGCGTGTCGATCGCGTGCTGAAACATCGCAAGGGGTACAACAAGATACTTGAGGCGACCGAGAACATGCTGAGCGGCCCGGTCCGCAATATTGTCACCGACAAGCAACAACTCGGTGCGTGTGTGGCAGATCTGGCCCTGGCCTGGCTTGCCTCGCTCTACTTGGGCAATCGCATGGGCGTGCCATTCACCGAGTATTTCATCATCTTCTACGACTGGCTGGACAAGCACTCGCATCAGCTGGAGCGCCAGCTCGGCACCCGCACCTATCCGCTGATCATGCAGTCATTCAACTGGATGGGTGTCTACTACAATGGCCAGTATTACGAACACGCCTCGCTGCTGGACAGCATTTTGCACTGGATATCGATTGTTGTGCGGGCGCCCTTTCACTACACTGTGGATGGCATCTCAATTCTGTCACTCGATCTCAATGACTACGAGTTTTACCGCTCATTTATGCAGGAACAGCATGCGGGGCTTTGAGAACGCCACATTGCCTGGGCCTCCCAGCGTCTTGGAGATAAACTCCTCGAGTTCTTTGTTCTTCTGTGCATTGATAATGCGCTGGTGCAAGACTGTGCTGTCTGCCAGCGGGCTCCCAGTGAACACTCGCTCTGCAAGAAAGGAGTGTCCAATCTCGCGGCCGGCCTTGTTCTGTTGGCCCGTTTTCGCTGCAGTGTAGGGAAGGAAGGTGCGACTTGGCCGCTTGGCGATGAGCACCGCGTGGGCAGGTCCAATGCTGTAGACAGCGCGGTCACCGCACTGGGGATCATGACCCCAGGCCACAAGGCCAGAGGCAATCTTCACTGTGTTCTCATCGACAGCCACGGGACCCGGATTCATGGACAATGCTGCAGGCACGGGGAGCACTGTGCCCTTCTTCTCTTGCAGATTTGGTCGGCGATGGCGTAGGCTGATGTTGAAAGACTGTGCAAAAAGAGAGGCGATTTTGCAGGCATTTCGTGCGGAGATCTCACGGGCAATGAGACCGGCCGGATGCTGGGCAAGCTCCTGGGCAGCGGGTACATCGGACTTGTAGTAGGCGTTGGTAAAGAGCTGTGCCACAACGGGAAGCTGAGGCACTGCAACGTGCAGCAGGAAGCGCTGGTTGTCTTCAGGGGAGTCGGGATTCGGCACTATGCTGATGTGACCTTTGCCGAGGAAAGGAACCCAACTGTGAAGATCTTTGCCCAGCGACTCTGGCAACACGTGCTTGTAGGCAATGTCTGCCAGAGAGGGGCCCTGGCCCAGAGTGCTCTGGAAGGCCTTGGTCTGCTCCTGGAGGCGATCATTGCGCAAGAAGGCCAGCTCTGAGAAGGGTTCATCGATTTCAAACAGTGCATTCACATGGGACATATTGGCGGGCAGAAAACTGAGCGGAACTTGCGTTTTCCGGTCGAATTCCGCCACCGTACCAAAGGGCAGCTTGGTGTTGTCCTGAATGCCTTTGAAGTTGAGTGCGACATGCAAGCCGGCCAACTCGGGATGCAGGGCCATGAACTCAGTCAACTGAGCAAGCTCAGTCGGAGTGAGCGGCCGATCAAACGTGACGCGCTCCATGCTTCTCTTTCTCTGCAACTAGAATGGCGCCCGACTACACCTTAATATCGCAGCGACCTTTATTTGTTAGTCCAAAACTGGGACCGTGGCAAACGCAAATCAGCAATGCTGACCGCGTCGAGTGAAACATGCATAGTTTCAATCTCCCGTTGCATTCGGATCCTGTGCTGTGTCACTTTCCATAGCATAGTTGGCAACACGAAGCCGTGGAACAGGAAGACCCAGGTGGCCAACCACACATTCTGATCAAACAGCGTACTCAATGTCAACACCGGCCCCAAGACCCCAAAAATGCTGCTCACTGCAGCCAACATGAATTCGCCGATTAAGCGATGTTTGGCCTTGGTCTTGCTGCCACTCAGCTTCAAATAGATTGCAGGGGCATGGATTTTGCAAAAGAACGCCGCAATGAAGCATATCACAGCCACAGCCTCGGCCACCCAGGCCCCGATATTGCAGGCATCAGAGATCGCCCGCTCTCTGCATGCCTGAAAGAGAAAAAAGTAGGCACAGGAGGCCGCGCTGCCGAGAAGCCACATCACAGGAACCAAGCGATAGAGCACATTGTATCGAGTCAGCTGCTTGATTCCAATGTCCGCGTGATTGTAGTGCTCAGAGAATAGCCGGTGACACTGTGCATTGGCACAGCGCAGGTAGCCGTGGATGTTGGTCTCGAGTCGCACAATGCAGCCGAGGTGTATGTGACTAGCTCCGCAAAACATACAAAGTGGCAGGAGATCATCAGACCTCCGGCGCGATGCCAACACGGCATGCCGCTCACAAACAGCACAGCGCGGAGAACTCTCATCAAGCTCCACGAGCTGTGCTTCCTCGTTTTCCATTTCGCTACAAACGACAAGCCGTTGCTTGTCTTTGGTTTATTTTCTAAAACCACCAACTTGTAGTATGAGTACAATGATTGTGGAACACGGCACGGATGATCTCGGTGTGCTGCTCGACTTTGCATGGAACTCGGCCTGGATGATTCTTGAGAGACACTCTGGTTTACTTTGGAAAGTGTTCTTTGTTGTTGTCTTGATGGCCGCTCTCCGCGTCTACACTCTTCAGAAACGCAGCAAACCCAAAGCCGTTCCCAAACAACACCATCATCGCGAAGACAGCGACAGTGATGAGGAGCCAGCACCGCGACATTTGTCCTCCCGCGGCCGCTCACCCCACCGTCATTAAATTTTCACAGTCTCTATTCGTATCCTCACATTTTCACTCATTTCTGGCAAACATGAAGGTCTGCGTGATGTGCCTGGATGAGCACATGGGCCGCCTGTGCATCCAGGGAAAGGAAGAACGATCCCGTTCTCGATCTCCAATCGCATCACCGAAGACGAAAAAGCTAACACCTGAGTATTTTTCGGTTGATCGCTTGATTGCGGGCACCTTTTCGAAACTGCGAGTCCAGGCAACAGCTGATCGTGCTCGTGTGACAAGGTGGAAAGACCAAGCGATACTCCCACGATTGGAACTCACTGACTCGGTGATTCCTGGGGCAGGAAGGGGTGTTTTTACAAGAGACTTCATCCCAGCCAAATCGCTGGTCACAATGTACGGGGGCAAAGTGTTGTCCTATGGAGAGGCGATGGCACTGCCAGAGAACGAGCGGGGCTGGATCAAACAGGTGGCCTATCATCAAGAAAGCATCGATGGCATGGTGAAGGATGAGTACACTGTCGACTTTTACCTACAGCATCACTACCTCGGCAGTTTTGTGAATGAGGACACGCGAAGTGGAGATGACATTGAGTCCATTGCAGCAGCTGCCAATTGCACTTACGTGCGATTTGAGTCACCCAAGTCTGATTTGCAAATCTATGGGCCGGACAACGAGTTGCAACCAACAACAGCTCTCTTGATGATTGTCGCAACACACGACATCGAACCCGGCCAAGAGTTGTTCAGCTACTACGGAGCAGACTACCCACAACGGACTCAGTACTAAACTGAAACAGTGTTTATTTTTGGCTTTCGAACTGGACTCGCGTCGCGGCTCGGCCGGAGGGGGCTGAGTACGTCAAGCAGCCTCTCTTCCATTTCCCACTTATCGGCAGCGTCTTTGGCAGTCCAACCCAGTTCAAGAAAATCAGGAGTAAAACTTTCATACGTGATGACTCTAATCAGAGTCTTGACAACGCGGGTCTCCATCTTGGGAGTCTTGAGGGGCACCTTCAGCACATTGCGAAAGTAGTCTGCAAACACGGTTTCCATGAAAGGGCGAATTTTGATGGCCGTTTCTGGTGAAAGTGCCGCTGCTGCCTGTTCAATCATCTGCTCGCGTAGCTCAGCCATCGTGGTGGCCGTCAGGTTGTATTTGAAC
>Ga0315284_10011050_pt1 | contig 12873 bp, 12 predicted proteins | sample YL17G09_16_MG_FD_203696 | JGI IMG/M metagenome (GOLD analysis project Ga0315284, IMG submission 203696) | Sediment microbial communities from Yellowstone Lake, YNP, Wyoming, USA - YL17G09_16 | ecosystem: Environmental > Aquatic > Freshwater > Lake > Sediment | place: USA: Wyoming | collected... | reverse complement strand
GGGGACTTCGATTTTTCTACAGGGAAAACCAGACCTGTCTAACGCTCGGCCAAATTTACTTCGCTTCGGGTGGAACGAGCGCCGGTGGGACCTGGACTCCTTTCTCCTTGTAATATCTATAGGCTCCTTTGTGGAGAGGAATCGTCACGCCCAGCAGCGCATTTTCGAATTTTACATTTCTCCCTTGCTCGTGGGCGGCCGCCATGATCTCGGCACCGCTGGCCAACTCCTTCTTTTCCCGATAGATCTGGGGCGTCTTTTCCCAGAGGTGGTAGGTGACGTCATAGATCGCCTGCTCATCGACCTCCGCACGGGTCACCCAAAGGCATATGATAGCGACCGTTTTCACCGGGTAATTCTGTTTGGGGTAAGATTTCTCCGGCATGGTCACCGGTGCGTAGTATGGGAATCTGCTATGCAGCTTATTGATGATCTCATCGGGGAAGGGTAGGAAAACAACATCCTTCGTTGTTGCGATTTCAATGATGCTGGAGATGGGGACCCCTGCCGTCCAGAAAAGGGCGTCGGCCTGTTCGTCCTGCATCCTTTGAACCGCGGCGGCATAATACACAAAAATGGGCTGGATATCATTGTAGGAAAGCCCAAAGGCTTCGAGGAACCTGCGGGAGTCCATTTCTGTTCCACTCCCCTTGTCCCCGACGATGATTCGCTTCCCTTTGAAATCATACACGGACTTCATTCCGGCCTTGGCGAGAGCCACCATATGGACCGTTTCCGGGAAGAGGGCGGTGATGCACCTCAGGCTTTTGACTTGAGGGGTCTTCCACTGTTCTTTATCCCCCGTAAAAGCGGCGAGCGCAACATTATTTTGGGCGATTCCAGATTCGACTTCCCCCCTGGAGATCAAGTTGACGTTGGCGACAGAAGCATTCCCCGTCTGGGCGGTGACCACCATATCCGGAATCTTGTTGGTCAGAGCTTGGGCCAGAGCACCTCCCAAAGGATAATACACTCCTCCCACCCCTCCGGTGCCGATGCCGAAAAAGCGTTTCTTCTGCGCCATGGCTGGGCCAGATAGGGCAAGGACCAAAACGAGAGCAAGAATTCCGATTACGAATAAGGGCTTTCTATTCATCCTGCACCTCCTTTAGTAATTAGGGCCCAAAAGGTGGACTACCATTCAAGGACCCATTGACAGCCGTAAACGTCTTTATCCTATCCAAAAATTTTTGTCAAGTGCCGAATTGCCCTGTGTCGAATTGCCCTGCTCAAAAATTCCCTGCCGGATAAAGCTATCCCTGGGAGCAGTCCAATTCACTACTGGATCCCAGCAAGATGAAGGTTTGGGAAAAAACTTATAAAAACAGAGAGGTACTCTTCAGCGAACGCGGTCAGGAGACATACGAGTCTCTAGCCACTGGGCGAAACGGGACATGCTGTAAGTAAAGCACCAGTACACGACAGCAATGAAGAGGTACATCTCAAAGGGGCGGAGTTCCCTTTCGCTCACGGTTTGGGCGGCCTTGGTCAAATCCATCATCCCGATGATTGAGGCGAGGGAAGTGTCCTTGAAGAGGACGATGAATTGAGTGACCAGCGAGGGAATCATATTGCGGATGGCCTGGGGCAGGACAACATAGATCATCGTTTGGGCGTAGCTCAGACCGGCTGCAGTAGCGGCGTCTACTTGCCCCCTGGGCACAGACTGGATCCCGGCCCGGATAATTTCTCCGATGTAGGCACCCTCAAAGATCACGAAAGCAGTCAGGGCCACCCAGTACTCCGGAACGGGGCGGCCGATCATAACCGGCACAAGGAACCAGAACCAGAAGATGACAATGACCAGCGGGACTCCCCGGATTAATTCGATATACAGGGTAGCCGGATAATGAATCCAAGGCCGGTTGGCTAGCCGGGCCAGGCCCAGGATTATACCTACGACGAACCCGAGGAGGATGGCCGGGATGGCTAAACGGAGGGTACCCCCGCCGTAGATACCAAAACCCAGGAGCCCCTGGACGAGGAGGAATTTGGCATTCGCGATGACGACGGACCACTCAAAATTCAATGTTCAGCCTTCACACCCCGGGCGATCAAGCCCGGGATGGCAAATTTACTTTCGAGACGGTTCATAACTGTTGATATGGAAAGACAGAGGACAAGATAGAGCAGAGCGGCGGCACTCAGCGCTTCTACCGCTTTGGCGGTATAGGTCTCAATCTGACGGGTGGCGAAAGTTAACTCGGCCACGCCAATGGTCATGGCCAGAGAAGTGTTCTTCAAAAGGTTCAAAGACTCATTGGTGGCGGGAGGGACGATCAGGCGAAGGGCAACGGGGATGATGATCAGGCGGTAGGTTTGAACCACGGAGAGACCCGAAGAAATCCCCGCTTCCAGCTGAGTTTTGGGAATGGATTGGATTCCCGACCGGATCACTTCCGCAAGCCTGGACCCGTGGTAAACGCTGATCGCCGCAACCCCGGACCAGAATTCAATCCCATGCCGAATGAACCATTGTCGAACGACCTCCGGGAAAACTTCCGGAGCCCCGAAATACCAGAAGAAGAGCCAGACCAGCAAGGGGACATTCCGGAAGAACTCCACGTAGGCCGTAGCGACGATCCGCACCGGACGGAAAGGCACCGTTCTCATAGCCCCGAAGAGGATCCCCAGGAGAACGGCAAGACACCAACTTATGGCCGCTAAGCGAAGAGTGGTTGAGATTCCGTCGATCAGCCAGGTTAAATGGGGCTGGACCCAAAGGACGGACCACTTGAACTCATAGGTCATGCCTAAAAATCCAAAAATCATCCGAGACCCAAATCCGGGGAGGAATCACCTCCCCGGAATCTCTTCATGGTTCCTATTTGGGAACTACCTGGTAAAGGAGGAAGGTCTTGAAGGCTTGGCTCATGGGGTAGGGCACGTCGCTTTTGGCCCCAAACCACTTCTCGTAGAGCTTGAAATACTCTCCTCCCTCGATGGCTTCCATCAAGGCGTTGTTTACCACGGCGCGAAAATCGGAGTCATTCTTCCGCATCGCCATCCCATAGGGTTCGTAGCTGATCCAATCTCCTACGACTTCCCACTGGGCCGGGTCGGAGGATTTATACTTCAGCCCCCAGAGTTGAATGGCGTCATTGCAGTAAGCATCCAGCTTTCCTTGCTGCAGAGCCATAAAGGCAGCGGCCTGATCGGGGAAGCTTACCAGCTGAGCTTGAGTATACTTTTCTCTCAGCACTCGCTCATTGGTCGATCCTTGCTGGGTACCGATTCGTTTCCCGGCAATATCCTTGGTCCCGTGGATCGGGCTCCCTTTCTTAACGATGAAGTCCGCGCCGGTTACGAAGAAAGTCAGGCTGAAGTCAACGCTATCCCGTCGGGGCCGAGTGTCAGTCATGGTTTCGGTAATCAGGTCAACCGACATGCTGGTGAGCAGCGGAATCCGGGTAGCCGGGGCGGTTTCCTTCATCTCCAATTTGACCTGCTTCCCCAATTTCTGCTCAATCGCTTTATGAACAAGCATAGCCAAGTCATTGGAAAAACCAGCTCTTTCATTCTGTTTGTTAATGAAAGAGAAGGGGGGAGAACCATTGCGGACCCCGATGGTGAAAACCCCTGAATTTTTGATCTTATCCAGGGTTGACGGGCACTGGGCAGCTGCCATCGCGGCAAAGGTTAAAATTAACCCGGCCACAAGCAAAATCATTCCAGAGCGCTTCATGAACTTTACCTCCTTTTGAGATATTTGTGACAAGGAATTTAGTGAGTCAAAATGGTACTCAAAAATGCCTTTGTTCTTTCGCTCTTGGGCTGGGAAAAGAAGGTGTCCGGCGAGCCTTCTTCGATTATACGGCCTTCATCCATGAAGATGATCCGGTGGGAGACCCTCTTGGCGAACCCCATTTCATGGGTGACCACCACCATAGTCATGCCCTCCCGGGCCAGATCGGTCATGACGTCAAGGACCTCGTTGATCATTTCCGGGTCCAGGGCTGACGTGGGTTCGTCAAAGAGCATGATCTTAGGCTGCATGGCCAGCGCTCGTGCGATGGCCACCCGCTGTTGTTGGCCACCAGAAAGGTTGGCTGGATAGCTGGCGAGTTTTTCGGGTATCCCAACCTTGGCCATCAGCTCTTTGGCGATCTTTTCCGCCTCCTCTCGGGATTGCTTGCGGACCTTGATCGGGGCCAGGACAATGTTTTCCAAGGCGCTCTTGTGGGGATAGAGGTTGAACTGCTGAAAAACAATACCGATTTCGGCCCGCAGTTTCGTAAGATTCGTCTTGCGGTCATTCAAGGACATCCCATTCACGGTGATGTTTCCTTTTTGGATGGGCTCAAGCCGGTTGATGCAGCGGATAAGGGTGCTCTTGCCTGATCCGCTGGGCCCGCAAACCACTACGACTTCCCCCGGTTTGATGAATAGATTAATGTCGTTCAGAACATGAAGCGAACTAAACCACTTATGAACACCCTTAAATTCAATCATCGAAAGTTAACCTTTTATAAATGATTTCCCACAGATTAACAAATGGTGAAGGAAGGTGTCAAGGGTAAAACTATCTTGCCAATCCTGATCTTCTCTGCAGCTATGGGATGAATGGAGCAGAAGGTTTCGGGTTCAATTTATCTTCGGGTCGACTACGTAAATATAGATTTGCAGGTTCCCTTTGTTGGAAGGGGGCCGGAACATTAGATTCAATATTCAAGATCCAAGATATAAACGAGGGCGGGATCAAAATATGCGTCCAAAGAGAAATCGTGAAATTCACCATCGACTTTTAAAAAGCAGGTCACAGAGAATCGCCGTTGGTTGTAGTGATCCCTTCAGGGGTTTCGATTCGTAGCATTTACTGGGCCTCTCCTATCTGTCCTGAGGATTTACTTTAAGGCAGGCAGGCCGTATATTTTTTACTTTGAAGTTTACATAATATATCTTATCAGACGTTATAATGACATTAGAATGCGGTCTTTATTGTATCGTGAGGTATCTTTTTCGGATCGAATTTAAATTCTTGCGGTTGAGGAACAGAATTTTCTGATCGCCCTTCTGAATCCTCCCATTGACTTCTCAATAACTCGATCCTCTACACAATAGGCCAAACGGAAATATCCCGGTGTTCCAAATCCCGCTCCGGGAACGGCTAAGATATTTTCCTCTAAAAGCGCCTGGACAAATAGAATGTCGTCTGGGATGGGAGATTTTGGAAAAAGATAAAAGGCGCCCTGAGGCTTCATGAATGAATATCCTGCCTCAGATAGCCCCTGGCAAAGTAAATCCCTTTTCCGGCGGTATTCTGAGACCTCGACCATGGTCCCCTGCAATTTAGGAAGAATCCGCTGCATCAGAGCCGGGGCATTTACAAAACCCAGAATTCGGTTGCAGAAAGTCAAGCCGTCAGCAACCTGTCTCCAATTTTCTGTCGCGGGATTGATGGCGATATATCCGATGCGCTCGCCGGGTAAAGAAAGGTCCTTGGAATAAGATGTGATCAACAAGCTGTAAGGATAAGCTTTAAAAACACTGGGGACTCTTACCCCATCATAAACTAATTTGCGGTATGGTTCATCGGAAAGTAAATAGACCGGGTGGCCATATTTCTCCTTCATCTTTAATAGAACTTTTCCCAAAGAATTCAGGCTGTTTTCATCATAAACCCTTCCTGACGGGTTATTTGGGGAGTTGATAATAATGGCCTTGGTCTTTTGATTGACTTCCGATTCGATTGCCGCTAAATCTAAAGCAAAATCTTCCTTTGTAGTTACTAACTTCCCAATACCATTATGATTATTTACGTAGAAAAAATATTCCACGAAATAAGGCGCGAGGATGATCACTTCATCCTTTTCGTCTAATAAAGTTTTGAGAGCCACGTTGAGGCCTCCGCCAGCTCCGCAAGTCATGATGAGATTTTCCCAAGAAATCTTTAGGCCGTGCTCTTTTGATAAAAAATTCGCCACCGCTTCTCGCGTTTCTCTCAAACCGGCGTTCGGCATGTAGGCATGTTTCCCGGGACGTTCCTCTGCGAGCACCTCCAGGATGACTTCCTTAACTCTTTTTGGGGGTTCTAAGTTAGGGTTGCCCAGGCTGAAATCGAAAACATTCTCCGCGCCGAGTTTGCTCTTAAGCTCCAAACCCTGTTCAAACATCTTGCGAATCCAGGATGCTTTTTCCATGTATTCTTTTATTTTATTCGAAACCGACATAAACCCTCCTAATATTTGGGTTAAAGCTCGGATAAGATTTCTTTCATCGCCTGCAAGACCTCCTCCATTTCTTCCCTCGTTCCAATGGTCATGCGCACTCCATCCCGTAGACCTTCTTCATCGTAATAGCGGGTCAGAATTTTGCGAGCCAAAAGGGCTTCGTAAAATTTTACTCCCTTCCCCTTCTGCGGTGGCTGGGGAAAAACGAAATTTGCTTGAGAGGGAATGATCCGATATCCGAGGGCTATAGCCTCTCTGGTGAACCAATCCCGGATCTTAACGATCTGGGAAATATTTTTTCGCAAATATTCCTGATCATCCAAGGCAGCGGATACGAACGACTGAGTCAAGCGGGTGACATTGAAAGGGTCTTTGACCTTGAACATCTCAGAAACGCAAATCTCTTGCCCGATGGCATATCCCAGGCGCAACCCAGCTAACGAGTAGGACTTAGAAACCGTTCGTACAACGAGCACATTGTCAAAATTGCGGACAAGCTCTAAAGCATTTTCCCCGGCAAATTCGGCGTAGGCTTCATCAACCACAAAGACTCCTTTTGTTCTCCGTGCCATTTGAGAAATGAGGGCAGGAGGATAGCCAAAGCCAACTGGAGAGTTAGGGTTGGCCAGGAAAAAGATCTTAAGGTCCTCAGGGGGCTTCGGAGGGCGATCGTAAGGTTCGGCCATGGGGAGGGAAATGACTTTTACACCATGGACAATCCCTAAGACCCGGTAGAGGGGAAAGGTGGGCTCGAAAAATCCTACAGCTTCCCCAGGCTCGGAAAAGGTGCGAATGATGATGTTCAGGATGTCGTCGGAACCATTCCCGCAAATGATTTGACCCGCCGAGAACCCATAAAGCGCTCCCAATTTTTCGCGGAGTTCCAGGCTCATGGGGTCCGGATAGAGCCGCAGGTCCTCGTAGGCGCATTTCCGGAGAATTTCCTTCACCCGGGGTGAGGGAGGAAAAGGGTTTTCGTTGCTGTTCAATTTAATATATTTTTGCCGAGGATCTGGCTGCAGGCCTGGTGTGTATCCTTTCATCGAGGCGATAGAAGGTCTGGCATAGTTCATCGTTTTCCTATTCTCTCTTTCCATTGAATACCTTGATTTTATATATCACTGAAAGGGGCTAAAAACAAGAATCCGAATTTTTTCTTTTTCATAGAGGGCCAGGAAAAATGAAACGAAAGCGGGAAGACCCGACAGGATATATTATTTCATGAAATGAGAGGGGAGGAAAAGGGCAATCTGGGGAAATAGAAATAGCAAAAACGCACAGACTACGAGACTGATCAAAAAGGGGTAAACCCCCTTGTAAATCACGCCAAACGGCACCTTGGTGATATTCTTTACCACAAAGACATTGATCGCCACCGGCGGGATCACCACTCCGATCATTACCGTAATCCCGATAATCATACCGAACCATATGGGATCATAGCCAAGTTTTATGATCACCGGATAAAAGATCGGAGTAGCCAGGATCATGAAAGCCAAATCATCAATAAAAGAGCCCCCCACGAGATAGATGAGAGCGATGAGGATCATCGTCAGGTCTCGGTGCAAATTAAGCTGGATGATCCAATCGGCCGCCAACATGGGGATCTTGGTCACGGCCAGAAAATGGCCGAGGATGGTGGAGCCGGCGATAAGCATGAGGACCATGCAGGCGGTGCGCAGTGATTCTCCCACCGATTTTATGAACCCTTTAAAAGTAAGGTCCTTTTTGACAACGGATAAAAGAAGAACGGCAAAGGCTCCCACGCTGCCCGCCTCCGTGGGGGTAAAGAATCCTTTCATCAAACCCCCGATCACCAGCAGAAAAATGATCCCCACCCATACGACCTCTGGGAGGGCGGCAATCCGTTCTTTCCACAGAGATTTTTGACCTTTGGGCCCGAGCGACGGGTTGATCTTGCACCATCCGAAGATGATCAATATGAAAAAGAAGGCAATCATCAGGCCGGGGATTAATCCGGCCAAAAATAACTTTCCGATAGATTGCTCGGTGATAATGCCGAATACGATCAAGGTGACACTCGGGGGCATGAGGATCCCCAGGGTTCCTACCGTGGCCACGATCCCCGTCGACAATTTTTTGCTGTACCCATACCGATCCATCTCCGGAACCGCGACGCTGGCAAAGGTTGCGGCCGTGGCCGGCGAGGATCCGCAGATGGCTTTGAAGGCGGTTGCTCCTCCCACGGTGGCCATGGCCAACCCGCCGGGAATATGGCCGACGAATTTGTAGGCGGTGTCGTACAGCCTTTTGGCAATGCCCGCGTTGAAGGCGATCTGCCCCATGAAGATAAAAAGAGGAATGACCGTAAACCCATAGGAGGAAAAGACGTCGAAGATATCCTTGGCCATCAGGTTCAGCCCAGCTTTTACGGATACCACGTAGCTGAACCCAAAGAAACCGACCAGGGCCATGGCGAACCCCAACTCAATCCCGGTAAAAAACAAGGCCAATACCAGAAAAAGTCCGATGATTCCGGCCACCACTTCATTCATATTTATCCTCGAAAACCTTCCACACATCGGCCAGCAATACCAGGCATTGGATAAAGCAGCAAACCCCGACCGCATAAACAACCGGATAAAAGGGCATCTGAAGGGTGGGAGAAACCTCTCCCGACTTAGAAAGGTCTGCTCCCATTTCAAGCAGGTTCCAGCCGATGACGAAGAATAATCCTATCCCTAAGCAGCGGGTGGCTGTATGGAAGACCATTCTCGTCGTTCGCGGAAGTCTTTGGACGAGAAAATCCACGTAGATATGCCCTCTCACCCAAGAAGTGAACGGAACGGAAAATCCGAGCACCAGCGCCCCGGAAAACGCTACAAGTTCAAAGGCGCCAACGATCGGCTTCCCGAATGACCTCAAGATCACATCGGTTACCGTGATCAGCATCATGAGAATGAGGATGATACCGCTGATCCCATTGGCCCATTTACTAAGCCGCCGGGCAATTCCAAGGAGTCCAGCCATCCTTCTTCCCCAACCCCCGGGTCCCCGAAAACAAATTCTGCGGGAGCTTTCTGCGCCTCCCCTGCCCTACCCTATTGATTTTTCTTCAGATCATCCAGGCAGAATTTCAGGGCTTCTTCTCCGGGCAGACCTTTGGCTTTCATGTTCTGCACATAATCGTCGAGGATGGGCCTGACCGCCTGGCCCCATCTTTGATCTTCCTCTTTGGGAAGAGGAATGATCTGGTTGCCCAGCTTCAGAGTAAAGGCCCTTCCAGACTTATCGATCTCATCCCACAACTTCCCAGTCTTCTCAATCCATTCCGCATTTACTTTCTCGATGATTTTCCGGACGTCGGGAGGAAGTCCATTCCATTTGTCCTTATTCATGACCACGAAAAAGCCGGTACTGTAAGCAGACCCGAAACTTTCCGTGGTAAACTTCACCACCTCTCCCCATTTCCATCCTTCCAGGGATTCCATGGGAGCCATGGATCCTTCGGCCATCCCTCTCTGTAAAGCATCATAAGTCTCCCCCATGGGCATGGCCACCGGGGTGGCACCGAGGGCAGATACCACTTTGGCACTCAGACCCGTGGAACGAATCCGCATTCCTTTCAGCTCTTCAAGTTTGGGAACGCCCTTTTTGCTGTGCAGAATTCCGGGTCCATGGGCATGCAGGTAGAGGACGTTCACCTCATCAAATTCTTTGGGTTGGAATTTCTGGTAGTATTGATTAATCAAGTTGGTTGCCACAACGCCCTTTTTATATCCCAGGGGGAGGTCAATCACCTCGGTTAGGGGAAACTTTCCTCTGGTGTAACCCATGACAGACATTCCAATGTCCGAAATCCCCTTGACCACGCCGTCGTAACACTTGTCCGCGGGAGTCAGGGTGCCGCCCGGAAAAATCGTAATCTTTACTCTTCCATTGGTCCGTTTTTCAATTTCTTTTGCCCACTCACCGGCCAGAACCGTATTTTTATGGGGAGCAGGAAAGAAAATCGAGTAGGAAAGCTCAACGGGTTTGGTTTGGGCGAAGGAATACGAAATGGGAAAGCAAAATCCAAATCCGAATATGCAAAAAGTCGAAAAAATTAATTTCCAGATTTTCATTTTTTTTAACCTCCTATAATTTTAAGTTTTATATCATTTAATTGACTAGAAGTATTCAATATTTTTATAATTCCCCTTTGGTTATTTTTTTCGTCGGTCAATCACCCTTAAAACTTTCCCTTCCGCGGGCTGCAGGCTTTCCGGGGCTACCAGCTTGACCTTGACACTTACCCCGACGATTTCCCGAAGTTTGCGCTCGACCTGCGAGGCGATATTCTGAAGATTTTTTATTTCATCTGAAAAAACTCTCTCATTCATTTCCACCTTCACTTCCAGCGTATCCACACCTTCAACCCGGTCCGCGATAATCTGGTAACGCGGCTCCACCCCTTCCATCTCCATGAGGATGGACTCCACCTGCGAAGGAAAAACATTTACCCCCTTGATGATGATGATGTCATCGCTGCGTCCGAGCACCTTCTTCATCCGCGCCAGCGTTCTGCCGCAGGGGCAAGGCGAATAATCCAGAGAGGTAATGTCCCGAGTCCGGTACCGGATCAGCGGGAAGGCTTCTTTGCTCAGAGTGGTCAGCACCAATTCCCCTTCGGCACCCGGGGGAAGAACTTGCAGGGTCTGGGGATCGATAATTTCGGGTATAAAGTGGTCTTCGTTTATGTGCAACCCGTTTTTAAACTCACATTCGGCGGAAACCCCCGGCCCCATTACTTCGCTCACTCCATAATTGTCCGTGGCGCTGATGAACAGGCGCTCTTCGACCTCCCGGCGCAGGGATTCAGGGCAGGGCTCTCCACCGAAAAGGCCGAGCTTTAGGGACAGGGACTTGGACTCAATCCCCTGGGTCCCCATGTACCGTGCCAGAAGCAGGGCATACGAGGGCGTACTCACGAGGGCCGTAGTCTTGTAATCCTGCATGATCAAAACCTGTTTGCTGGTGTTGCCGGTAGACATGGGAATCACTGAGGCCCCAATAACCTCGGCTCCGTGGTGCAGCCCGAAAGCTCCAGTGAAAAGCCCGTATTTGAAGGTGATCTGTACCACATCATCCTTTGTCACCCCGCCAGCGGTAAGGACTCTCGCGGTTAGCTGGCCCCAGTGGTGCAGGTCGTTCCGAGTATAACCGGTAACGGTAGGCTTCCCCGTAACCCCCGAGGAAGAATGGAGGCGAACCACCTCCCGCAGAGGGAGCGCAAACATCCCGTAAGGATAACTTTCCCGCAGATCTTCTTTGGCGGTGAAGGGAAACTGAGCGAAGTCTTTGACGGATTGAATTTCCTCCGGAAGGACCTTTAACAAATCGAACCTCTTTTTATAGAAGGAAACGTTTCGGTGGACCCGGTTCAAAGTAGATTGCAGCCGCTCCAGCTGGAGCTGCTCAATCTCTTCCCTCTCCATGCATTCATGGCGATGATCCCAGATCATTTCACCCCCCTTTTACTCCCATACCTCCCGGTACTCTTTGCCCAAATAAGCCCGCTGGACCTCTTTGTTATTCAAAAGGTCTTCGGTCTCGCCCTCCAGAATGATCCGACCGGTCTCGATGATGTAGCCCCGGTCGGCAACCTTCAGGGCAGCTTTGGCATTCTGTTCGACCAAAAAGATGGTTGTGCCCCGGGTCCTCAAAGTTTGAATGGCCTTGAAGATATCGGTAACGACCCTCGGAGCAAGGCCCATCGACGGCTCGTCTAAGAGAAGAAGTTTTGGCCTAGCCATCAAGGTCCGGCCGATGGCTACCATTTGTTGTTCCCCCCCGGAGAGCGTGCCGGCACGCTGTTTCTGCCGTTCTTTCAAAACTGGAAAGAGCTCGAAGATGGCCTGTAAATCTCGGAGGACTTCATTTTTTTCTTCCCTTTTGAAACGGACGTAAGCGCCGAGGGTAAGGTTGTCCATAACGGTGAGCGGAGCAAAAATCTGCCTTCCTTCGGGGACCTGGCCTATTCCCAACCGCAAAATGCGCTCACCCGGTAGCCCGGCGATATTTTGGCCGCTGAACAGTAATCTCCCTTTCGTGAGAGGATGGATGCCCGATATAACCTTCATCAGGGTGGTTTTCCCGGCTCCATTTGCCCCCAGAAGGGTGGCGATCTCTCCGGCGCTCACGTGGATGGAAACGTTGCGCAATGCCTGAATGGCCCCGTAGAAGGCGGTAACACTCTCCACCCTAAGCATTCTGGGTTTCCTCTCCCAGGTAAGCGGCAATGACATCGGGATGCCGCTGGATCTCCTTCGGGCGGCCTTCGGCGATCTTCCTCCCATAATTCAGGACCAGCACTTCATCCGATATCTCCATAACCAGGCTCATGTCATGTTCCACGAGCATCACCGTAATCCCTCTTTCCCGGATCCGGAGGATCGTTTCCGAAAGCTTCACAGTCTCCCGCATGTTCAACCCGGCGGCCGGCTCGTCGAGGAGAAGAAGCTTGGGCTGGGTGGCCAGGGCGCGGGCAATTTCCAATAACTTCTGTTCCCCCAAGGGTAAGGAAGTGGCGCCCATCATCGCTTTATTTTCTAACCCCATGAAACGGAGCTCTTCTAGTGCTTTCTCCTTGATCTGTCTTTCCTCTCTCCGCATTCCGGGAAGGCGAAGGCCGGCGCTGAAGATACCCGCAGCAGTCCGGCTGTGCCGGCCAAGCATCACATTCTCCAAGGCAGTCATGTTC
>Ga0315284_10011049_pt1 | contig 12873 bp, 10 predicted proteins | sample YL17G09_16_MG_FD_203696 | JGI IMG/M metagenome (GOLD analysis project Ga0315284, IMG submission 203696) | Sediment microbial communities from Yellowstone Lake, YNP, Wyoming, USA - YL17G09_16 | ecosystem: Environmental > Aquatic > Freshwater > Lake > Sediment | place: USA: Wyoming | collected... | reverse complement strand
CTATGAAGAATTTGGCACATTTAGCCGTTGTGACACTTGCTTTTGCCCTCATCACGGGCGGGACCGTGGTCTATGCCCAGGGCACTTTTAAGATCCCGTTCAAGTTCCAGGCGGGCGGTAAAAAGTTCCCGCCGGGCGAATTCCGGCTGGACCAGAAGGAAGACGGGCCGATCAGCCTTCGGCAGGAATCGACCGGCAAGGAAGTCCAGATCCCCTTCATCATGAAGCTGGCGCAGCCAAAGCCGCCTATCGAGGAGCCCCTGCTTGTCTTCGATATGGTGGGGAACTTCGAGCCCTCGTATACGGAATATGTAACAGACTACGTGCTGGCGGAAGTATGGCTGCCCGGGCAGGACGGTCTCCAGGTGCACGCCTTGAAGGGCGCCCACCAGAACCAGACCGTCAAGGGGGAGATAGCTAAAGAATAAGCTGGGATCATCGTTCTTCCAGAATGATGACGGTATATCCGTCCGCGAAGAGGCGTTGCGCCAACTTATGGGCGGCGTCGCCATCGGAGGCTTTGAGCCGAACCCGATAATAGACCTGGGCCGATGTCTTGAATAGAGTAATATAAACTCCTTCGTAATTCCCCTTGAGCTTGCCGGCGAGGTTGGACGCATTTTTCTTGGAAATAAAAGACCCGGCCTGGACGGACCAGCCCCTCCCCCCCGGCGCGGGCGAGACGCCCTTCAGGATTTCGAGCCTGACCGGAATGGTCCCCGGGCCGATCATCCCGAGGACCCTGGCCGCCGCGTAGGACAGATCGATGATCCGGTCGCCCACGAACGGGCCGCGGTCGTTGATGCGGACCGTGGCCGTCCGGCCGTTGTCGAGGTTGGTCACCATGACATACGTCCCGAAGGGGAGCGTCCGGTGGGCCGCGGTCATGTCGTACATGTCGTAGATCTCTTTATTCGACGTGAACTTTCCATGGAAATCGGGACCATACCATGACGCGACACCGGTTTCGATGCCGCCTCGGGGGTGATAGGGAGCGCGGGCGCACGAGGAGAGGATCGCTACAACGGCCAAGATAATGGGAAGTTTCTTAAGCATCGTTCAGGGCCATGATGCCAAAGACCGGCGACAAAATCAACCCGCGTGGATCACTAGGATTCGAGCCAATTCTCGACCTTGAGCCCCGGAATCCCGGCGAAATGGCGGACGTTTCCTGTGACGACGGTCAAACGATGCTCCAAGGCGATCGCAGCGATTTGGAGGTCAGGTTCGAATCGCGGCCGTCCTTTTCGCTCGAGCCCGGCTTTAAGCCGGCCGTAGACGATCGCGCTTTCCCGGTCGAAAGGCAGAATCGTTAGGCGCGGGAAGACCCGGTCCTCGAAAAAGCGAAGCAGAATCTCTTGAAGGCCCTCACGCCCCTGAATCCGGAAAATCCCGTAGAAGATCTCGGCTGCGTTCACGGCGCTTGTGAATTGGGAGGCCAACGGCGTTTGAGCGAGCCGTCCCATCAGCTTTTCCGGCCGCCGTTTCTTGGCCAATTGGCTGAGAATATCCGTGTCGAAGAGGTACATCAGAGGGCTGGCTTCCGGGCCCGGGATTTTGTCCGCGCCTCATAGATATCTTCGATCATAGCGTCGATCTCAGCATCGTGGTCTTCCGTCGGCGGGGCGACGGCGGCAAGCCCGCCGGCCCCAGCGGACGCACGTCCTTCCCAAGCCTCATAGGGAACGAGGGCGGCAACGGGTTTCCCACGCTTGGTGATCACGATGTGTTCCTTCAAATGGATAAGACGGTCGACGAGGCCGGAGAATCTCGCTTTCGCCTTTGTCAAAGGAATCGATTCCATGAATGCGCTCTCGCCTATTAATATGGTCAAAATGACCAGTTTTGTCAATAGATCTCGCCCGGCCCCTAATCCTTTCGGGCATCACCTTGAGGATCCTCTAGGCCGTCGGGTCGACAGGCTCGAGGAAAGCGAAGCGGTGGAAATCGGTGTCGCGCGTATAGATTCTCTTGATCCCGTGCTCCCGCATCAAAATGGCTGTTTGGGCATCATAGAGAAGGTTGCCGCGCAGATTCGTCGATTTCCGGACGACTTCCGCCGCGACCTCGGCATGTCTCTCTCGAGGCACGAGAAAGCTAAAGGAGGGAGCGGCTAGGATCGCCTCGACGAAATCCCAGGCCTTGGGCGCCGTCCAGGGCTTGTGGAATATGCGAGGGTGGGTGATCACACGAAGGAATTCGTACATGATCCCCCAGGTTGAGTACCAGGGTGTGGCCAGGCTCCGCCATTCCTCGATTTTCCCTCGACAGCAATGATGGAAGGGGGAGTCTTCGTCGGCGGCATACACGAAGATGTTGGTGTCGACGACGAACACTAGCGACCCTCCATGGCCTCGTAAAGGGCTTCCCTATCGGCAATTTCGACCATCGAGCCGCCGCTTTTAAACGAGGGCAGAGGCGGCATCGAGCGAGGACCTCCCTTGGCCGTCAGAAGCAGACGGAGGGCGGATTCCATGAGCTCAGACATGGTGCACCCCCGGCGTGCCGCTTCTTGTTTCAAGAGGGCCATGACCGAATCGTCGATGTTCAAGGTCGTTTTCATCCATATAACCATACAGCAGATATGGCTATATGTCAAGATCTGCGATTTTGCGCCCGCTGAGAGAGACGAATTGCTAGATGAGAATATCTCATACGGTTTTAAAATATGCCCTTATTCATATTTGATGCATCGGGCGGGATTGATTCGGGCGGTTTTTAGAGTCTGGCGGCTGATCGTGAGAAGGGCTACGCCCAAGGTCAGGGTCAAGGCCAGGACGAAGGCCGAACCACCAAGGGAGATACGGTAGGCATAACCCCGCAGCCATCGCTCCGAGATTATGTAGGCGATGGGCGAGGCGATCAGGTTGGCCAGGAACACCCAGCGGAGAAATTCCTTGGCCAGCATCAGGGCGACTCCCGCGGACGTCGCTCCCAGCGTTTTCCGGATCCCGATTTCCCGGGTCCTCTGTTCGGCCAGAAAGGAGGCCAACCCGAACAACCCGAGGCAGGCGATCGTGATGGCCAGGACCGCGGCCCATTGGAGAAGCGTCCCCATCTGCCGCTCCGATAGGAACATCCGTCCGAAGTCCTCGTCATAAAATCGATATTCGAACGGATAATTGGGGAAGACGAGCTCCCAAATCGTCCGGACCGCGGCCAAGGAAGCGCTGATATTTCCCTCGGGAAGACGGACGATGGCGAATCGAACATGTTTGGGCGAAGTGAACAGAACCAGCGGTTCGATTTTCTTCTGGACCGTCTGGAAATGGAAATCCTTCATTACCCCGACGATGACGCCATCGGTGCCTAAAAATTTCATTCTCTTCCCGACCAAATCTTTTCCGCCCATCTGGCGGCTCAGTTCTTCGTTGATCAGGAAGGCGTTCGCCGGATTGGCGACATATCCGTCCGGAACCGTCCGAGCCATCGACCGGTTGATCAGGGCTTCGTCAGCGAAATCTCCGGACAAGTCGGCCGAAAACGGCCGGCCTTGGACTATTTCGATCTTCATCGTCTCGATATAGTGGGGATCAACGGCCGAGTAAAAGATCGACGGATTCTGTTCAGGAGTCCGTCCCTCCCAATCCGCGCCGCTAACCCGGCTCCCGAACATCGTCGGCTTTTGGAAAATCCCCGTGACTCCGGATACCTTCGTTTCCCGTATCATCCGCTCCCTAAAGACGTTGAAACCGTTCCGGGTTTCGCCCTGAAGACTCACGTAAATGAGTTGGTCCTTGTCATATCCGATGTTTTTAGACCGCAGGTAGTTCAATTGCTTCAGGACGACAAGCGTCCCCACTAGAACGATGACGGCCAGGCCGAATTGGGTAACGATCAGGGCTTTGCGGACGAGGCCGCTTTTCGCCCCCGTCCGCAGGGTCCCCTTCAGGACTCTGACCGGCTGGAACGATGAAAGGTACAGCGCCGGGTAGCTTCCCGACAAGAGTCCTGCGACGAAAGCGACTCCCAAAAACGCAAGGAGGTATTCGATTCTTATCAAGGATCGGACGGTCAAGGACTTCACGGCCAGGGCGTTAAACGAAGGCAGCAGAACCAGAACGAGGCCCAAGGCCAATAGGAGGGCGATCCCAGCGACCAGGAGGGATTCACCGTAGAACTGTCCGATGAGATTCCGTCGGCTGGCGCCGACGACCTTCCGCAAGCCAACTTCCAGGGCACGCTTCGAGGACCGGGCCGTCGAGAGGTTCATGAAATTGATGCAGGCGACGAGCAGAATCGCGACCGCCAGCCCGCTGAACAGATAAACGGTCTGGATTTTTTGAGAAGTTTGGCCGGGCTGGGCGGAGGCGTGTAAATTGATCGAGGTTAATGCGACCAATTCCGGCTCCGGGGGAGAGGACGGCAATTGGGTCCGGAACAGTTCGGAGATTTTCGTTCGGACCGCCTCTGCCTGTCCACGGTCCCCCAACTCCGCCCAAGTCGTGACGTTAACGCTTTCCCAGCGGTCGATGTACCAGCCAAATTCCCTCATGAACTCCAAAGGGACGAGCAAATCATACTGGATGGTGGAATTCGCCGGGACGTCCTTCATGATTCCGGCGATCGTAAAGTCGAACTGCCCGTCCATGGTCAAGGTCTTGCCCATCGGGCTTTCCCTGCCGAAATATTTTCTGGCCAGAGTCTCCGTCAGGATCAGGGAATGAGGCTGGCTCAGGGCCGATTCGGGATTTCCCTGGAGGAGGGGAAAGGAAAAAATCCGAAGAAACGACGGATCGACGGCCTGGGCGAAGCTTTCGTAAAACGTTTTTTCTCCGGCCCTCAGGACCACGGTTCCCAGCGATGCCTGGCGGGCGGTCGTTCTGACTTCCGGAACATCCTTCTCAATGGCGGGTCCGAGGGGGTAGGGCGTCAGCGAGCTCCGAACGGTCTCCCAGTTGGCATCCACCCTGAAGATGGCGACCGCGTTTTTGTGAAAGAAGTCGTAGCTCCGCTCATCCTGCACCCAGAGGACGAGAAATAGGCAGGCAGCCATCCCCAGCGCCAAGCCGGAGATATTGATGAAGGAAAAACCCTTGGATTTGGCCAGATTCCGGCTGGCCATCTTGATGGAATTGTGAATCATAAAGAGTCCTCCTCGTATGGCATCAACGATCAGCGGACCGAAGGTCGCGGCGAGCCGAACCGCGTGACGGAGGGCCGCGATCAGGGGGCCTTTTTCTTGCCGATCGGCGGACCGCTGGAATTCGAGGTCTTCGCGGATCGTGGAGGCCATTTCGGCATCCACAAGGAGGGACAGGAGTCCCTTGCGGGCAAAGACGACTTTTCGGTCCGGCATCTTATCGTCCGCCGGTATCGTTCGGGAGAAGCCGAACGCCCGCCCAGAGGTTGCGAGTCATCGCCTGGATGGCGCATAACTCTTCCCGTCCGCGGGGTGTCAAGGTGTAGTAGATTCGCGGACGGCCGCCATATTCGCCCGGTCTATCCGCCGTCCGGGCGGCAATGAACCTTTTCTTTTTAAGTCGATTGAGCGGAGCGTAAATCGCCCCGGCCAGCCAGTCCACACCCGTATCTATCTCGACCTGCTCCCGGATCGAGATGCCGTAGGCGTTGTCCCGGAGTTTCCAGATGGCCAGGAGCAGGATCTCCTCGATTCGGGTAAGGCTGGTCATGATAACTCCTTGTTTATTATTATTCGTTTCCTACTATTCATTTATTGTATACTGGCGGGCGGAGAAAAGGTTGCGAGGCAACCCTTTTTCCTTTTGAATAGTCCCTTCCTATAGAAAGCCAAAAAATATCAAGTTACGACCGCGGAATCGCTTCCTGTGAGGATCGGGATGTTTAAGAATTATTTGAAGACGGCGACCCGGGTCTTTCGCCGGGATAAAGGGTATGCCTTCCTCAACGTCGGAGGGCTGGCCCTGGGGATGGCCTGTTTCGTTCTCCTGATGATATGGGTCCGGGATGAGATCGGGTGGGACCACTTTCATGAGAATTCCCGGGATCTCTATCGGGTTCAATCGTCTTTGATTTCCCAGCCCGGTGCGCTCACTCCGCATCTGGAGGCCAACTATCCCGAGATCGTGAACGCGGCCCGCTTCTATATCAATTATATTCCTCTATCCGTTCGATATCGAGAAAAGAATTTCGACGAGCGCGGGTTCGCCTTCGCCGACGCTACGCTCTTCGATATGTTCACGATCCCTTTCGTCTCGGGGAACGCGCCCGCCGCGCTTAGCGATCCCGACTCGGTCGTTTTAACGGAAGCGACCGCTCAAAAATATTTCGGAAAGGACGATCCTATCGGCCGGATACTGACCGTGGACGATCAATTCCAGGCACGGGTAATTGGGGTCGTTAAAAACCCGCCGAGGAATTCGGATTTCCAATTTAACATCCTGGCCGAGTTCCAGTTCTTCGCCCATTTTAGAAAAGACCTCAATACCAGCTGGCAGTCTCATAATTACCGCACGTATGTCCAGCTTACGAAGGGCCTGGCCGCCCGGCCGCTTGCTCTTAAGATCGCCCGTCTCGTCATGGACCGCAATCGGTCGATGACGGCGCCGCTCGGCTTGAATCCGCTCACCCGGATTCATCTCTATGACGACGGCGCCATCGCCTATGTCCGCCTCTTCTCTCTCGTCGCCTTTTTCATCCTAATCATCGCAGGCTGCAATTTCGTCAATTTAACGACCGCGAGGTCCGGCAACCGGGCCAAAGAAATTGCGGTCCGGAAGCTCATCGGAGCCGTCAGGCCCCAACTCATCAAACAATTCCTGGGCGAATCGGTTTTCCTCTCCCTGTGTTCGCTGCCGATCGCCGCAACCCTCATCGCCTTGGCTCTCCCATCCTTCAATGCCCTCGCCGGAACCCTTTTCAGGCTGGAATTTCTTCTGACCCAACGGCTCCTCCTCGCCCTGTCCGCAACGGCCGTTGCCATCGGTTTGGTCGCCGGCGGATATCCCGCTTTTCTCCTGTCCTCATTCCGGCCGGTCCGTCTCTTTAGGGGCGGAAGCCCGAACGCCGGCCGCGCCTCCGGCCTAGCCCGCTTCCGGAAAATCCTCATCGTCGTTCAGTTCTCCATTTCCATCGTTCTTCTCGTCTTTACCCTGTTCGTTCACAAGCAGATCGCCTTCATCCGAAACTATGATCTGGGGATCCGCAGGGATAGCCTGGTCGTCCTTCCGGTCAAAGCCGCGCTCCTCAAACACCGCGAAGCTTTTGTCAATGCGCTGACGAGCCGCCCCGGTATTCTTAACGCAACCTTCGCCTCAAGCTTCCCCTCCAATCAAGTCCAAATCACCGGCAGCAACATCTCTTGGGAAGGAAAGGATCCGGGCTTCAGGCCCTCCTGGCAGTATATTTCGACGGACAGACGCTATTTGGAGACGCTGGGGATCGAACTCGTCGAGGGGAGGAACTTTCCCGAGTACACGCCCATCGACGAGCCGGCCCCCTATTTCATTATCAACCGGAAAGCCGCGGAGGAAATGGGGATCGCCAATCCGGTGGGAATGCGGTTTTCCGTGTTCGGAGCCCAGGGAACCTTGATTGGAATCGTCGAAGATTACCATTTCAAACTCCTCCGGGAGAATATCGGACCGCTGGTCCTATGCATGACTCCTTGGGATAAGCGTTATATTCTGGTCAGGATTCAGCCCGAAATGGGCGGGAGGCAGCCCATTCTCGCCGGGATCAAGGAGGTCTGGGATCAATATGCGCCGGGGATGCCGTTCAGCTACGATTTTTTCGATACCGCCTACGACCGAAATTATCAGGCTGAACAAAAGATGGAATCGGAGTTTAGGATCTTCACTTTTCTGGGGATCTTCATTTCCTGCCTTGGGTTGATCGGACTCGTGGCCTACGTCGCCGAGCGGAAACGGAAAGAAATCGGGATTCGAAAAGTGTTGGGCGCGACCCTGCCCACTATTCTGGCACAGATCAACAAGGAAATCCTTATCCCCGTCCTTCTGTCAAACCTGATCGCCTGGCCAGCGGCTTATTGGGCCATGAAAACTTGGCTTAGGGGATTTGCCTTTCATACGGATCTCTCTCTCGGAATATTCCTGGCCGCGGCCGTCTTTACCTTGGCCGCCGCCCTGATCACGGTCAGTTTCCAGTCCGTCAAAGCGGCTCAGGAGAATCCGGCCCGGTCGTTGAAATCCGAGTAGTGCCCCCCCCTTAAATCGGCCCAGGCAGACTGAGAAAGACGATGATCGGGCCTGGGGCCGAATGGGGACGCCCTATTCTTCGCCCCTTTTCTTGACGACCACCAAGTTATCGTTCGGGTTCCGGTCGATGAGGAGATGGAAGGGATCGATCCCGGCCTGGGCCGGGGGGCGATCCACGATGAATTCCAGAACTTGGGGGCCGGCCTCAACCGGACGCCATCCTCGATAAAGGATCTCGCCCCGTTCGCCGAAAACGCCGAACTCCAACTCGTTCCGAAACGGCGCGGCCATCTCTTTTCCGCTTTCGTCGCAGCGGTTTTTCACGGCCTCAACCCTCAAGTCGACCTTGTATTTCCCGCCATCGAATTCCTCCGCCTCGGCGCCCAGGGCCCGGTTGTCATAGAGGACGATATCCTCGACCATCTCCCGGACCGTCTCCCGCGCGCCGTCGGGCGCCTCCTTTAGGAGTTCCTCGATGAACTCCTCAGCGATCGGAAAGGGAACCGTCCGGAGAGCCCCCTTCTCGAAAAACGACCGCACGGCCGCGTCGAGCGTCCCCTCGCCCATGATCTTCCGCAGAGCGTTCATGACGACCATGCCTTTGTCGTAGTGGACATAGGATGTCTCGAAGTCCGTCCGGGCCAGCGGTTTTTCTGCCGACGATTCCCTGGCCCGGCCCCGCAGGTAGCGATCGATCCTCGTCTTCATGTAATCGGCCAGCGTCGCCTCGCTATACTCGCCGCGGAGGACCATCAAAGCGGAATGCTGGGCCAAGGATTCGCAGATGAAGAATTCGCCCTCAACCCCGGCACCGATCGTCTGCATGCCCCACCACTGGTGGGAGACCTCATGGGCGATGACCCGGACCAATTCCTCGACGCCGGCCCCCTTGTGCCGGGCGATGAAGCCGTAGCCCTCGGAGAGGGGAACGACCTCGGGGAAGGCCTCGCCGGAGAGCTCGTACCTGGGAAACTCGACGATCCGGACCGCACCGTAAGGATAGGGGCCGAATTTTTCAGAAAACAGCCGGAGCGATGTTTTAGCCGCCGAGATCATGCGCCCGACGTTGAAGTCGTGGCCGGGATGATAATAGACTTCGATCGCAACGTCTCCCCAGCGGTCTTTTTGGAGTTTATAGGAGGCCGATAAAAACGGCAGGTACTTGAGGATTCGGCCGCGGGCTTCGTATCTGAAATAGCGCCGCCCGTCTTTCTCCCAGGTTTCGACGAGCTCTCCAGCCGTCAGCGCGATTTGGTCTTTGCTCGTGCCCAGGACCGCCTCGAACCGGATCCAGTCCGAATCCGGGCCGATGATCGTGGACATCCTCGCCCCCGGTTCGTCCGCCGCCGGAAGCCTGCGGCGGGGCGCAAGCCCCTGCCTTTTTCGGGCCGAAGCACTCTCGAGCTCCTCGAACCGGTTGTAGCCGAGCGAGGGGAGCAGGTGCCGATAATCCAGGGACGTCCCGTTCCGGACCAGGCCGGTGTTGACTCCGTGGTCCTTGAATCCTTTCTCCTCGACCTCAAGATCGAACGCGATCCGTATGGACTCCCCCGGCCGGATAGGCTCGGCCAGCTTCAGGATCCTGACACCCTGGGCGGGGGACTGCGCGCCGACTACGGCTGAGAGGCCTGGATCGAGCCTTTTTACGCGGGCATTGCGCGGCGTCTGCACGAAGATTTCCTCAATGGGGCCCTCCGTCTTGTTGGCAAAGGTCATAACGCCCCGCGAGACGATCCGGCGCTCCTCTGGATAGAGATCAACGGTCCAGGAGAGGTCGGTCGCCCGCGGCTGCGGCCGGATTTCGGAGGCCTTGAATGTTTTTTCGTAGTCCGCAGAACGCCTCTCTTCCCAGGCCGCGGGCTCGAACCGGTTGAGCACGGTCGTGTTGTAGACAATCCATCCGCCGAAGACCACGCAGCCGAGCACCCCTATGCCGATGGCTGACCATTTCTGGGGCGTCCACCTCAACCGGATGTCCCGGAGGCGGGATTTCAATCCCGAGTCCTCCCCACGCACGTAAAGGAGGAGGGTCGCGACGACGACGAGTACCGCCGCGAACAGCCAATAGAGGTTATAAGACAGGATGGCCCGGGCGAACGGGCCATAGCCGCTCATATCCGAATAGATATAGGGAGGCGTTTGACCGAATGTCCAGAGCCTATGCTCGAGACCGAGCATGGCCGGCAAGTCGTCCGTGAAAAGCAGGACGATGAGGTATCCCAGGACCCTGTTGCCGGCCAGCACCTGGGCGAACAACGCGAAGATCGCGATGAGAGCGAAATAGACGAATCGCACGCCAAAGAGCTCGGTCAGGTAGAGTCCGGGTTGGAACCGGGTCCAGCCCTGGATCGCCTGGACAGCCAGACCATTGGCCATGGCGATGGCAATGACAACGCCCGTTACGGCAATGAGGGCCGCGGCCTTCCCCAAAAAGAACACGCCCTCGGGGACCGGCGCGGCATCTAGGAGGGCGTTGACCTTGCGAGCCCGGTCGCGCCGGACGAGTTCGCCCGAGCAGAAAAGGATCACGAGGAGAAGGGCAGGGTGGAGCAAGGTCAATCCCGCGTCGAGGACCTGGGAGGTGAGCGGATAGGCCGTCGTCTCGCGGACGAGCCCTATGTTGCGAAAGCTCACGACAAACTGCAGAATCGAGACGAGAAGCAGGATAACGAGGAAGGCCGTGCTCCGGACGATGCCTCCGAACTCAAAGGCCGCGGCCGAGAGCGTCTGCCGGATCCGGGTCATCAAGTCGAAGCGGCGGACAACCGGACCGATCTCATCCTGGACAACCTCATCCCCGGCCAGGTCGAGGGAGCGTTTCTCATGCGCTTCTCTCGATTCTTCGACCTCGCGGAATTGGAACCGGCGCCAGAGAACGACCAGGATCAAAACGGCGGCCGCCAGCCAGATCAACCGGTTGAGAAGGTACGGCCCCGCGAGCGGGACCAGCCGTTCGCCCCTCTCGGCCAGGCTCCACATTCCGTAAATGCTTCGGGCTGCGAACTCGCCGAAGGGATCGATGAGCGCTCCGGCCAGCCGCGTCCCCGTCCGCACAGCGAGCGCACCGCCCATAAGAAGGAGGACCATGATTGCGATGCCGCCCGCATAGACGGGAAGCATTTTTCGCGTGAGCAGAGCCAGGGCGAAGAAGAGCGCGCCCGCGACGAGGAGCGTCGGCAGGACGCCGGCGAGATAGGGGAGGAAGTAGGCGGCCGGCCGGGCCGGGCCGCTCGACGCGGTTTCAAAAAGCGGCGCAGCGCCTCCCAGCCAAGCCCCGAGTCCCGTCCCGGCGAAGATCGCCGCCGTTGCGGCGAAGGCAGCCGCGAATCGTCCGGCCAGGTATTCGGTTTTTCGGATGGGATAGGAAAAGATCAGGCCGTGGGTACGGTCCCGGAAATCACGGAGCCCGGCCTGGCCGAAGACGGCGCAGGCGATGAGCGTCCCCGCGTAGCCCATGATGTTGATCAGGAAATGGAGGACGTAGGGCGCGCTCGTATCGGTGATGCCGGAAGAAAGGCCGCCCATCAACTTGAGCGGCCCCCGCCCGCGGACGACGGCCATGTAGCCGATGACGAAAAAGAGGAGGAAAAAGAGGACCGTTGAGACCCGCCGCGCCCAAAGCCGGAATTCGAATGAAAAGATATGACGAAACATGGAAAGTCTCCTTTCGGACCTCAGGAGGCCGGGCGCTCGGCCTCCGCGCCTTTGACCGCGGCAAAATAGACGTGCTCGAGGTCCGCCTCGGCCGGCTCGAAGCCGTCGGGCCTTTGATCGGAAAGGACGTCGATCTCCAGGTTTCCGGCGAACATCCGGCTGACCAGGACGTCAAAGCGGCCGTCGAAATCGGCCGCCTCCTCCCTGCGGATGATCTTGCGCCAGATCCTCCCGGAAAAACGGCGGATGGCCTCTTCGGTCCGGCCGGCCAGGAGGATCCGCCCCTCGTGCAGCACGGCCATCCGGCCGCAGAGCTGCCGGACGTCGTCCACGATGTGGGTCGAGAGGATAACGATCCGGTCGGCGCTGATTTCGCTCAAGATGTTATGAAAGCGGAGCCGCTCCTCGGGATCGAGACCGGCGGTCGGCTCGTCCACGATGAGAAGGCGTGGCGATCCCAGGAGCGCCTGGGCGATCCCGAAGCGCTGCTTCATGCCGCCCGAAAAACCGCCCAGCTTCCGCCGGCGGACGTCCTCGAGGTTGGTCAGGCGGAGGATCGAGCGGACCGCCTCGCGGCGGACCCGGCCGTCCGAAAGGCCCTTGAGCATGGCGATGTAGTCCAGCATCCGCTCGGCCGTGACCTCGGAGTGGACGCCGAAATCCTGGGGCAGATAGCCCAGAATTTTTCGGACGTCCAGCTTGCGACGGAGGACGTCCAGACCGTCCAGGGAGACCGCACCCGCGTCCGGCATCTGGAGGGTGGCGATGATGCGCATAAGCGTCGTTTTCCCGGCGCCGTTCGGCCCGAGCAAGCCGAACATCCCATCGCCGAGGGCGAGATCGACCTCCCGGAGGGCCCGGACGCCGTTAGGGTAGGTCTTGGAAAGATTGTCGATGCGAAGCTCCATGTCATTCTCCTTTACTTCGTCCTTATCGGGGAGGGCGCTTCATTTCGGTTACTCTGATTAACGCAGAAAGAGAGCGGCGAGTTCTATGGGGAACCGGTCCTATCTTAAAAAATGGGACCGGTTTACTAGCGGCTCCTTTCGCATCTTGACGGGCGATATCGCCCGCCGTAAGA
>Ga0315284_10011046_pt1 | contig 12874 bp, 7 predicted proteins | sample YL17G09_16_MG_FD_203696 | JGI IMG/M metagenome (GOLD analysis project Ga0315284, IMG submission 203696) | Sediment microbial communities from Yellowstone Lake, YNP, Wyoming, USA - YL17G09_16 | ecosystem: Environmental > Aquatic > Freshwater > Lake > Sediment | place: USA: Wyoming | collected... | reverse complement strand
ACTACCCCTCCCACCAATGAACAGAACATCAATCTAAGACGTGCCTTGGTGGACGTCAAAGAATACCTGGCGTCCGTCTTTAAATCTGATTATGTTGTCTACAATTTCGATGGGGCAAAGAGCGTCCCTGAGTTTGGAATAGACTTTGTTCCAAATATTGGCATTCCACCTAACTATTCATTTCAAAACACTGGATTAGTATCCTTTACTTATGCCCCTGCCACCGGGGTTGTCACTTATGCTAGTGCAGTTGTTCTTGGGTCAGTCGTAGCAGGCCACGTTTTCATTGATGGTAGTAATGTCGAGTTTAAGGTCACTGCTATTGGTGTTAACCAAGTCACCATCGTAGGTCGTGATCTATCGATCCCGTTGACTATCGACGTCACTCAGCCGTCAAACATCAGTGGGTCAATCAAGCCGGACAACAATCCCCGTAAACTGAACCTTGCCAACCTGGACTGTATTGTTGGCCGCGAACGTATTATGAGCCGCGTCTTAGAGGTCGCACCAAACGACTTTCTACCAGAAACCGGCAGTATTGGGTACGCGATTCAGTCTCCGCTGCATGATCTTAATTTTCGGGAGCCGCGAGTCCGCTTTTACGGTAGTTGGCAGAATCGTCTATCTGGTACCCAGTCTAGAGTAGTTGCTACCAATATCGCCCGTATGCTAATCACTGGATTCTTCACTGATTTAAAGTTGTTGATGGATATTGGCAACACGTCGCCGTCTGTGACTATAAAGGTGGATGGTGTCCAAGTTGGTGGCCCTCTGGACCTGTCACGCGGTGGATTCGTGTCGAACGCATTCATTTCAGTGAATGACGTTCAAATGCAGCAGGTGACAGTTGCGAGCGGGCTACTTGACCAAGTTCCTCATACCGTTGAACTGATTATTACAAATGCTGTTGGTGACTTCATTGTTTATGGTGTAGACATGATTAGGGCAAGTGCCTCCAACACCTTAATTCTTCCTGGTCGATGCTTTGTGCAGTCCGATTTGTATAAGCTTGACACAATTCAGGCTCCATCCACTCCCGCTACTGGTGTACAGCGCCGTGGGACAGTGGTCAAAAGGCTAATTGATAGGGCCTTAACATTAGTTACCAGTTCTTACGCGATGTCTGACTTGGATGGCTCTTCTAACATCCCAGCTGGGGTCGCTACTTCTGGCTTCCCAAATTTCTCGGTATTGACTGGCCTTACCAAATTTGCTTATTACAAGGCCGGAGATGTTGTTAAACTCATCACCGCTTCCTCCGAAGAGGTTCTACAGATTTCTTCCATTCCAACCCCTGGCAACATCATATTCACTAGCAACATCGCCGGGAGTGGTTCGGCGGTACTTTTCCACATTGCCAGCACAGTAGGTCCTCCGCTTGACCCGACGCGGGAGTATGTTAGGTTCGCCCCTATGGACCTTGGCATTGGCCAGACCACAGATTTTAGCTTGGACTTCACAGTTCCAGGAAATAGAACGTTCACTCTTGATGATGGTACTACCAGCGTTGCTGGTCAGAATGTCAAGTATGTGAGTGCAGGTATCGAGGGGGTGGATAACGCTCTGCAACTTGTATCTGCAGGGTCGGTGTTAAGAATTAGGGCTGTCTGCAGCCAGATGGATATTTTGGTTGCAAACAACGCTGCACTTAACGCTTCAATTACCATAGATGGTTGCCCGGCGTTTATCAGGTTAGTTGGTGGTGTTGGCCTACAACGCGTCACCATTCTAACCAACGCCAGATACCAGTCACATGAAATCACTATTACCAATGCGGCTGGTGTAGACTTTGCCGGTCTAATACTGCATGAACCAACAACTTCAACCATTCCACAGGGCACGGTCCTATCAACTCAGAACGAGCTAGCTAGATACCTCGTCAGCCAGTCTACCAACGGCAACGTCTTACCAACAGGTACGGTTGCTATTGACCCCATGACCAACGGTGGGGTGTTTGTTGATAGCTCTGGAACAGGTTCTGTCAATTGGACAGCCTCACTGGACTTTACCAAAAACACGGCATTTGGCAAATATATCACCACCGACAGAGCCAATGCCTACTTCGAATACACATTTATCGGTGATGGATTCGAAATTGAATACTTCTCTGGGCCGGATCAAGGCAAAGCCCGACTGCTTTTGGATACAACGGTTCTCAACAACGTCAACTTCCCTACCGCTTTCCTCAAAAATGTTGATGTAAGCACTGGTGAAGTGGATATGTATTCGGCGACCGTCACTAGAAATAAGCTGGTAGTGGCTAACCTGCCAGCCAATAAACATACCATACAAATGCAGGTTCAGAATCCAAGAGTCAAAAACGGAGCAAGCACGGGGTTCCTCATCAATGTGGGAACATTTTATGAGGTTAACTCCAGCGGAAGTTTATCGGTCACACCATCCGAGTCATTCCGTAAAGACTTTTTCTATGGCCTAGATACTCTGCGCGATGAACGCAATTTTGACTCCGGGGCAGTCGCGCCGGATACGACAGCGGCAGCAACTGCTGTTACACCGACAACGTCGGCTGGTGGTGCTGGCAGTCTGAATTGGTGGCAGCCGGACGACGGCTCTGGCACACCCGCAGCATCTATCACAGAGAACGGACAACAAGCTTACCTGTTCTCGGACAGTTTAAGTCAAGAGGTACGCGCTTGGTTAAAAGTACCCACTGGATATATCGCGGGCAATCAAGTCACCTTGAAAGCAGCCCATTATTCGCCTGGTATATCTAGTGGTACCATGCTTATTAGCACTAAAGCCACGCTCGTTAGAAGATCTGTGGACGCTGTGAGCAGCACTACTAATCAACGAGTCAGCACCAATACTGCCATCACAATCAGTGCTACGGCCAATCGGTATGAAGAAGCCTCATGCGACCTGACCAGTTCTAGTGGTCAGATTAATGGTGTGTCCGTTAGTCCTGGTGATTTAATTCTGATTGAACTGACACGAAACACAGCCGTCGATACTGACACCAACGACGTCAGGTTCCTTCCATCTGCCACGGAAGTAGCATTTCAGTAAGACCCTGTACCAGTTGCCTTCCTTTGCTATGTTGTAAGTAGCAGCAGTATGGAGAAGTTATGACATTAAAAGCAACGCTGAAGTGGGCTAATTCAGATTCAACGCGAGACTTAAACGATAAGACCAGGGTGGTTTTTTCGAAAGGAATCATTGCTGACGGTTTATTAGTTCCGGTTGTTGGCCAACTTCAAATTGTTGTGCAGACCTTCACAGCGATTTCTGTTGATGGCATGGTTGTTTCTTCCGATGCGGGCACTACGTTATCAGTGGTTCCTGGTCAGACCTCTGTAGTAAGCATTTTAGCGCAGTATAACATTGGATCAGCTCCAACTCTAAGCATTGATATCCATGAATCCAGTGTCTTCAGTTTGCTTGTTGACAAGCCTTACCGATTAGTGGTAGGGGCTATGACTGTTTTGCCTTTGGCCATCGACGTTTCAGTATCCGACCTAGACTATTCGCTGCGGGACAGTATAGACCAGATTACCAGGTCACACTTCAGAGGATACCTAAGTAGCATTGTTGATTTGCCTGTTGCCATAGTGTCTCTTAACCATCCAGGTGATTTCTATATTATCACGAATGGCATGGGTGACTATCCGCAAATTTATGCGTGGAACGGTGTAACTTGGATTTTCAGTAACCCGGGCCCTACCATCGCCACCGATTTGGCTATGCACCGAGCGAATGGGTTCCCAAACGAAATCCATTTAACAAACAATCAATCCGACGCGGCTTTGGGGAGCTATGGTTCACCAAACGCTGCCAATCCCTATGTAACCAGCATTGACCCAAGGGTTCCGACGCTAACTGAAGCACAAGCGCTGCCGGGTTCGGATGGAACCCCCAGTACAACCAACCTTTATATCACCCAACAGTATCCAATCACTGCACCATCTATTTTGTCCTATATTTTGCCGCCTGGTGGTGTGGTTCCAGTTGGTTCTACAGACGGTCCGTTCTATGTTGGCAATGGCCCAATCGGTTCTGCTAGTCGATTCTTTGCGTTGATGGACCCATTCGAAAATCGTGGATATGTGACTGCATCAAATTTAGTCCCACAGGTTTCTGGTGTATTCAAGGATGCGTTTCTATCAATTCCACTAAATCCAAGCGTGGACTCTGACGCCCTAGGCTATTTCACCGGTGACGTATATCTTCAGTTGGTAAACGCTCCTATTGTGACAGCATTCAGGCTGATGTATGGGAAGAAGTCAACACTCAAAGATATATCTAAAGACTTCACTGTAACTTACACCCCAGATGACGAATATATTTCGGCGCTGGTTGCTCAGTCGTTGGTCAACATCAAAGGTTATCCGTTTGGAACATTGATAGCCACCAGGGAGAACAACAAGAATCTAAGGATAGTCCTGGATGACCTGCAGGCTTATCTGGGGTCGGTTCTTGACACAAACGTTGTTGCATCAGCGGAAGACTTTGATAGGTTAAAAGACCAACCTACCTATGGCGCCAGTTTCGTTCCTAACATCGGTATCACACCGGTTTATGAGTTTTCAAATACTGGCTTGGTGAGCACTTCCTACAATAGCGTGACTGGCCAGATCCAATATGCGTCTGCGGTGGTGTTGACGGCCGTTAATTTAGGCAGCTTGTTCAGGGATGGCGGCGGCGTATTTTACACGGTTGTGGCAGTCAACACATTCCTGAATACCGTCGATATCGTTAATACCGACACTGGTTTAATCCCATCTTTTGGTACAGTAACTGACGGTGTCCCAGGCTCTGCCATAGACGACAGTATTCAGGTAAACTTCAACCCAAGAAATTTGCTTCTATCGGAAATGAAACTGACGTTTAGCAATGAAGTTGTCAAAGTCAATAAATTAGTATCTCTACCCTCAGAGTTTTCAAAGCCTGAAGGCATGGTAACATTTGGTGTAGAAAGATACCCAGGATACATCGACCCTCGAATTGCTTTTTATGGTGGATGGGAAAACTTTCCAGTTAGCAGCGCCAAAAGCTTTGTGCGCAACAAAGGCGCTTCGGGCATAATTGATATCACCGGGTTTTTCACTGGTGTGGCACTTATTCTCCGTCGCAAAACCAACGGCCCAGATCTTACCGTGTCAATAAACAGACGGCCTGTTGTAGCAACTATCAGCACATCTGGCAGCAATTTGTTTAACGCCAACGTTGCAGCCATGACAGACGACAAATATTACAAAGTGAAGATGACGCCATCGCCATTACCTGATTCGCAGCCTAACAACGTGCGTTTGACCATTTCAGCAGAAACATCAGATGCGTTGGAAATTTATGGCATAGAATTGTATCGGGATGGTGCAACCAACTTCAATATGGCGTCTTTGGAATCTGGCAGGGCATTTAATGCCACCACCTTAATCAAACGAGATACGGTTGATGTAAACGTTCCTGTTGACCCTATGAGTGGTGGCGTCCTTGTCTCGTCGGAAATTAACCCTGATAGAGGCGCCCACACTGTTTATACTCTGGCCGATAATTTCTATGCTTTAGACCAAAATGTGCTAACTACCATCAATACCGTCTACACAATTGGTGCTGGCACTGTGTTTTCATGTGTTGCTAACGCGATGGAAAACTACCGCCCTAAAGACTTAGTATATCTAAGCAATCAGTACAAAGTATATACCGGTGATGTGGGCGTTTTCACCAACATCATCACGTCGGTCAGTCCAAGTCCGACTGGGTTGGCGGTCGGTGGCCTTATTACAGGAGCCGGAATTCCTGATGGGTCCACAATTTTATCCACTGGTGTTTCCACGATTGCAATTAGCAACACTACAACCATTGCTGGTAGTGGTGTATTTCTAGAAGTATACCCAACTGTCATTGAAATTCGCCAGATTGTTAGCCAAACGGCGACATCAGTCACCATCAATGCAGCATCTAGCATCACCGACCCAGTATTCAGACATCTGGCCAGCACAGGTGGTGTTTACCCATTTGAACGTGATGAAGTAGAAATGGCTAGATATAGCCTGGTAAACGACTTCAACAACAACTCAACGATGGACTTTGAAGGGGCTGCATCAGCGAACAGGTTTGTGATGCATCGAGACGGACTGACAGTGGTGTCTGGTCAAAACCTCAGCGTGGTATCAACTGGACTGAATGGCGCTCCTAAAGCTGTGAAAATTGGCTTAACTGGAACACTGCGATTCACAGTTCTATGTACCAGACTAGACATCATCACCGCCAATGAGGCCACCGCAGCTGGTGTGACCTATACAGTTGATGGATCCCCCAACGTCACGACAACCTTTATTGGAGGGGCTTCCAGACGCCAGACTCTGTTCTCCAACTCTAGGTATCAAACTCATGAGGTTGTAGTTACTGACCCAAGTGGCAATCTTTGTATCAGTGACATGATCATCTTTGGGGTTGGCAAGCCTGTTTCTGTTGGGCTGACAAAAACAGCCGAATTGATGTCCGTGGCGGCCTATGAACCGTCCAGCACGGCCTTGATTACTCAACCGTTGACGTTTCCAACCGGTGGAGTGTTTTTTGAATCCTCCTCATATATATCAACTTTGAATGGTGTTGGTGTAAACCCCGACTGGGCCGTGGTTACTGACTATACCAAACAGATAAACGGCCGATATATTAATACCGAAAATGATGGTGCGTTTGCCGAGTTTTATTTCCTTGGAGATGCGTTTGAGTTACAATATGTAACTGGTCCAGATCATGGAATATTTACTGTAACTATTGATGCTACCCCAATCACTGCGCTGGGTGGAGCCATTGTCGGCAATCACGTTGGCGCCACAGTGGATGCTTACTCTGCCATATATGGCAGGTCAAACATCGGCCTTTATAACAGCTCTCTCGCATATGGTTATCATCAAGTAAGAATGACAATCTCTAATCTACGTACCAACAACATATCATCAAGCGGCTACAAGATGGCATTTGTAGGCTACTATATTACAAACGCCAATAGTTGCTTGACGTACGGTATTGATAGAGGCGGGTCGTACACTGGTACGATCGACGCCAGAGACTTCATGCCGCTAAACCCTGAGGACACCCCCCAGGTTGTAAACGTGACCGGCGACCGCAGAGCTGGAAAATTTTCAGTTCCGAACGGGGCAACAGCGGTTGTGGTAACTTTCACCTCCCCATTGTCTGATGCTAACTACATCGTAACGCCAATTTTCTACAACACTGTTGATATTTACCCAGAATTCCAACCAATTGTAATCACATCCCAGACTGCCAGCGGGTTCACGGCGTCGTGGAACTCACCACTCACCACTGCTAATGTGCAGATCGGATATCTGACAGAGATTATTAACTGACGCTGTTACGTTTTCTATAGTCTAACCAAGGACTGTTGATGCCTTTTACTGATTTACCGGACAATATTGTTGCCACACTAACTGACGCAGGCCGGCACGCCCTCGCTAGATCTACCGCAGGGGAAATCGCTTTTCAAGCGACCTCCTTTGCAGTCGGTCGTGGTGGTTATAACATGGCCAACCCCGTCAAAATAGTCGCCATTGACCCAGGCAATACAACACTAGACGACCAGTTCTTCCCAGTTTTCCCAACCCTTCAGCCAATCACAGACATTGAACGCCCTTATCCACAAACCATTGTGTTTAATTGTCGGCTAGCTAGCACCGATGCCGTGGCGGGCCTGGGCGAAATTGGTATTTGGGCCACTTACTTATGGTCTCCGGGGAACCCATCTGAAGTAGGAACCACGTTCCTCTTCGCAGCAGCGCATTTTCCTTTAAGTACCAAAACGTTGCGACAAGTTGTCGTATACAGAGTAATAGTCCAGTTCTGAATTGAGGTCAGCATGAAAAAGTTGATTGCAACATTATGGCTAGTTGGGTGCACAAACGTCGCACCTGTGCCGACCCCAACTCCACCGACGCCGGCACCAACACCAACACCAACACCAACACCAACACCAACACCAACACCAACACCAACACCAACACCAACACCAACACCAGGTCCGGCATGTCTGCCGATGAAAAAGCTGTCGCTGCCGCACGCCAAAGGCACGATTGTCGAATCGGACACGCCAGTCCCGGGGGCTGAGCATTTATTCAATGACTACTATTTGGTGAATGACAGTCTGCCAAAAGCGGCCCACTACAAAAAGGTGTATTCAAATCAAGACGTGCACCTGATTTACCCGGTCAAAGAGTTCCGCCCTGAAGAGTCGGTGACGTCTTATAAGAACTGGGGCCTGGCCGATATTAACGTCCAAAATCTCAGAGCACTGGCCAGCACTCGCAAACTTGGCCGGAACGTCAAAGTCGCGATTATTGACACTGGTGGCTGCTTTACACACCCAGACTTGAAGTCTGTTTATAAAGGCAGTTACAATGGAATTGACCCTACTAAGCCGGCTAGTGACGACAACGGGCATGGATGCCACGTCTCTGGGACAGTCGGCGGCGATCCTAGTTATAGTGTTGGTGGTGGTTTCGTTGATCTTTATGCAGGGAAATTCCTAGCATCAAATGGTAGTGGCGGAATGGTTGCCGCCATCAAAGCTACGCAGGCCGCTATTGCTTGGGGCGCCGACGTCATTTCCAACTCATGGGGTGGTGGCAATGCTTATCAACCTTACACCGACCTGGTGACACAGGCCGAAGCCAAAGGTGTAATCTTCACCTTCGCAGCAGGCAACGACAGCAAACAAACCGCATCATATCCGTCGTCTATCGCCGGTGCGATTTCAGTAGCCTCGCACACATCTAACGACCAGATGTCCAGCTTCTCCAACTGGGGCCCACAGGTTTGGATCTCGATGCCAGGTTCCAATATTTATAGCACTTGGAATGATGGCAGTTACAACACGATTTCTGGCACGTCGATGGCGACACCACACGCAGCGGGTGTGGCGGCCTTGCTTCTAGAGTCTGGCCTAAAGCCAATCGAGGTAATCAAAGCAATGCAGACGACTTATGCAATTAAAGCCAACTGGGTCAAGTATGGCAGAGATGCCGGGAAATCCTGTCCTTAAGGGGCCAAATTGGGTCGGTTAAATGATATCGAGAAAATAGTCAATGGCACGATCATCCACGCGAGCCACGTCAAAATTATGCCGCGTGGACTGCAGCGGTTCATTGACCAGTTACTTAGAGGGACAGTTAGATTCGGAAAGCGCACTGGTAACAACATCGCTGTTATCAACGTTGACAATACATTTCCGATAGGCGCAAATACTAATGCAAGAGACAGTTCCGTAACTCTTGCCAGAAGTAACCAATGGTTAGCACCAGATTCTATAGTGTCGATGGGTCCGGGTAAAGAACTACAAGTAGTCAATGATATCATTGACTTAACGGTTCAATTCAAAGGCCGACTTCAGTCTACCTACACAACCACTGACAAGATTTTGCTCGTAGCATCACCTATAGTTGTTTTTTCTCCATTATCACCAAACTCTACCGCCGTTACAGTGAAAAGCAACTATAAACTAGCAAATGGTGATACGTTCTGCTACTTGCAAACGTCGGGTTTGATACAGTCGCTAACCGAAGTAAAAGTTACCACGGCTACAGTTCTAGGAACATCTGGTGACCCAAACTTTCCTAATTTGTATTATCTGCAGTTGGCTGGTCCAGTAGTCAAGTTTATTGACGCTGGAACTGTCGTATACATCAGAGCCTACCCCGCGTACTTCTCTTCGACGGTTAGAGTCCCTAACTCGGTGCTTTCTGGACAGTCAATGGGACCATTCCTTATTGACAATCTGTCAGCTAGGCTGCTTGAGGGCCAAGCATACAAAGAAGTTTTATCTGTCAAGCTTCAAACGCAGCCTGGTGTTTATGTGCTGGGTGATGCCTTCTCATATGCAACTATCCAAAAGAACTTTGTTGTTACCAATAGACCATGGCATGCCCATTTTCCTCTGTTCTGGGACTTAGCGGAGGGGACTACCAGAATCACACCCAGTAGAATACTACTACGCGTTAACGAAGCTGGTTTGTTCTGTATTGGCACTAAATGTGTGCCAAAATTCCCACCAGGCGGTTCCTGGCGAATTAGCGTCAAAGCATCAGATGATTGCAACCTCCGATTTATTTTCAGTCCTGACGCGCCACAGGACTTTACGTTATTGTCCGGGGTAACCAAAAACATTACAGTCAACGCACCAATAGGCCAGGATGCTGCCAGTATTGAAATCAATGCTTATTCCGCGTCTAGTATTTGTGAGATTTCGCTTTCAGATTGGACACCAGCCGTAAACACGGTTGACCAAATTTCTTACTCTATTGTGATTGAGGCTACCGGCATTGCTGCCTACCAGTCAACTGGGTTGATGGTGAAGCCTTACTTCTTAAGTTCTGATTTTCTTGGGACCAACTGGGACCTTGAGGCCAACTTTGATAGCGGTAAAGTGTATCTATAGGAGTCTATCCGATGCGGAAGTATTATGTGGGGCAGGATGTTGGCAGGAACAACGGCGAAGAGGAAAATGAAGAGGGTACATTCAAAATGACCCTCAACGCTATCCAGCGATACGTTCTTGATGGTGGTTTATCAGCAGACTTTGAGGACAGACGTGATCACGTTATTGTCAAGGTTATGGCTTATACTGGCACCAATGAATATCTGTCACGCGGTCCTGGCACATTGTCTTGGCTGACCAGAAAGGCCTACAAGCGGGAAGCACGCGGAGTGGTAACCAAATTCTACATCAAATATGATATCCAATCTTGACCGACTCCTCTCGACCATCATCATCATAGCAGAGGTACACGACCACATTCGAGGGTACCCCCTGCTAGGTCGAGAGTTTATTCTCAAAGAGCATGAGCCGCGTTTTGATGAAGCGGAACATCTGGATGGCATGAAGATCAAGGACCTTTATTACGTCGTGGATAGACAGGAATATTTGAGAGTTGTTCCGGAGGCATCAAAATCCGATTTCAACTCATCAAACGTCTACATCCCGGTTTATGTTTGTAAGAGGTCGTTTAGACCGAAGTATATAGGCAGGTAATAGGAAGGAGAATTCAATGACTGATACAGCTGGTGTAGACCTACCGGATATCGAGTTAGGGTCCACTGAACCAACAAAGTCAAACACAGGCCCAGAGCAGGACCTGAAAGATGTGTCAGTCAAATTTGGCTTTATTGGCGCGGGTCAGGGGGGATCGAGAATCGCGGATTCTTTCTATCAGATTGGCTATCGGCGCGTCTGCGCTATCAACACGACTGCCCAGGACTTCCTTGGTTTGACTTTGCCAGCCAACAATCAGAAGGTCCTAGAGTCTCCGGGCGGCGCTGGCAAAGATCCAGAGCTGGGGGCATCAGTTCTGTCCAAGTCGTCCGAAGACGCGCTCGCTTTTATGCGTCAATGTTTCGGCGAAGACGTGGACCGGATTGTGGTTTGTGCTGGCATGGGGGGCGGCACAGGCTCCGGGTTCGCGTTCGGCTTAGTCAAGCTAGCCAGATATTATCTACAACAGCTTGGCAAAGAGGCTAAGGTTGGAATGGTAGTGTCGATGCCGCGCAAATCTGAGGGTGGCAAAGTTCAGGCTAATGCCTACAAGGTTCTAAACATGTTGGCGCCAATGGCTGATTCACATGAAATCAGCCCATTCGTAATGGTTGATAACGAATGCATACATAACATGTTCCCGAACCTCCCCGCCAAGACGTTCTGGTCCACAGTCAACAAGAATGTGGCAGGCCTGTTTGATATCTTCAATGTGCTAGCCAAACAACAGTCTGCCTATGTGACTTTCGATCGCGCCGACTACCAGTCCGTTCTAGACTCTGGTGTAATCATTTTTGGGGCTACGAAGATTGATGCTTATAGTCACGAAAACGACATCGCCGAGGGCATCTGGAAAAACCTAAACAAGACACTCTTGGCTGAGGTAAACCTCAGCACTGCTAGTCATGTCGCGGCAATTTTGTGCGCTCCTGACAGTGTTCTTGGTGTGATGCCACAATCGCACATTGACCACGCATTTTCGACACTGGAGCGCATCTTATCAGGCGAAAATCGGAATCTCACCATCCATCAAGGTGTGTATGAGGCCAAGCGCCAAGGTCTGCTTTTATATACCATGGTTGGCGGTCTCCAAGTTCCTAAAGCTAGACTTGATCTAATGAAAGTTCGCTCTGGAGTATAAAATGGCGCGAGACCTGCCTGGGCTTAACTATGACAGCAAGCTGTCAATTGACGACCTCAAATTTGAGGCAGATGTAAATGAAGTAGCAATCCTGTCTAGGATGAAGCTGACTTTTGGGGGTGGACTAACAAACCCAGCGTATGGAGTAGTAGATGCCATCAACCCCACCAACTTAGTATCTACTGATACTGACCGTCCATTGTTAGTGTACACTTCTTTGTTAAACCCTCTGTTAATTAACGTCACACCGGGGCAAGTTGTTACTCTTGGCGGAGCCATTGTTGCTAATCCAGCGCTGCTGGAAGACTTTGCTCTAGTTAGAACGTTGGAAAACGACGTTTTAGTGGTATTTATTGAAAATGTGATTGTCGATGCACCACCTGTTAGAGCCACCAGATTTGGATTTGCGCAGCCTGTTAGGCGGATACAAAGTCCAGCAGTGCTTAATTCTGCTTTAATCGCCGACTATGCTAACCCCGTTCTATTTCCACCAAATCGGCTGAATAACATTGTCGTTCTGGCAGTAATTAAAGTGGCGAATACCACTTCTGGTCTTCAGCTACAAATGGACTATACCAACAGTAACTACTCATTCAACAGACCGTGGTTTTCGCCAATTGATGTAGTTCATCGAAGTTATCTAGGGTCTGGTATTCAGACCACCTCAAATACTCATGCTCTTTCGTTTAATGACTTGACCAACGGTGTATTCACTCTCTACACCA
>Ga0315284_10011045_pt1 | contig 12874 bp, 10 predicted proteins | sample YL17G09_16_MG_FD_203696 | JGI IMG/M metagenome (GOLD analysis project Ga0315284, IMG submission 203696) | Sediment microbial communities from Yellowstone Lake, YNP, Wyoming, USA - YL17G09_16 | ecosystem: Environmental > Aquatic > Freshwater > Lake > Sediment | place: USA: Wyoming | collected... | reverse complement strand
TCCACGCGCACTTCCGGATAGCTGTTGACCAGCGCCAGTTCCACCCGCGATTGCCCGGCGGCGCCGAGGCTGCTGAACAGAACGATGAGCAGGACAAGGCGCTTCACCCGCTCAATGTATCAGAGAACGGGAAAAAGGAAGTGGGAGGCGGATGAACCCGGATCATCCCGCAGGGCGGGACGGAACCAACAGAGCCGCGAGTGCAAGACCGGGGGGCCGGCGAGACGCCAGCGCTCCATAGGCGACCGTTTATGGAGCGCTGGCGTCCCGCCGGCCCCTGGTCGGGCGTGCATTTCGCTGCTAAAAAAAAGCGAATGGTACGACTGCTACGCAGACCCGCGCAGAAAAGATCCGCGTTCATCCGCGTTTATCTGCGTCCCATTTCTTCCCGGTGTGGTATACAGGAGCAGTCTCGTCAGCGGAGGAATCGATATGCGGCTTGGACTTGTTACCTACAATCTGGCCAAGGACTGGGACATCCCGACCATCATCAAGAACTGCGAAGCGGCCGGGTTCGAGGGCGTCGAGCTACGGACCACCCACAAACACGGCGTGGAACCGACGCTTACCAAGGAAGAACGGGCCAAGGTAAAGCAGACGTTCGAAGCTTCCAAGGTGCGCCTGGTGAGCCTGGGCACCACCTGCGAGTACCAGTCGCAGAAGCCCGACGAGGTGGAAAAAAACATCGAGGAGACCAGGCGGTGGGTGGAGTTGGCACATGACCTGTACGCCGTGGGCGTGAAGGTGAGGCCCAACGGCTTCCCCTCAGGAGCCTCGGAGGCAGCCACGCTGAAGCAGATCGGCCAGGCGCTGCGCAAGTGCGGCGAAGTGGCCAAGGACCATGGCGTGCAAATCTGGCTGGAGGTGCACGGCAAGGGCACCTCGCTTCCCTCCAACATCCGCACCGTCATGGAGCACTGCAACCACCCCAACGTGGGCGCCTGCTGGAACTCCAACCCCACCGATGTCGAAGACGGGTCGGTCCGGCGCAACTTCGAAATGCTCCGTCCCTGGTTGAAGAGCTGTCACATCAACGAGCTCTGGACGCCCTACCCATGGCGTGAATTGTTTTCACTGATGAACGCCACCAAGTACGACGGCTATACGCTGGCCGAAATCCCGGAGAGCAAGGATCCGGAGCGCCTGATGAAGTATTACAGGGGGCTCTGGACTGCGCTCTCGAAGTAGAGTGTGGAGTGCGGAACGCGGAGTTCCGCATTCCGCACGTTTACCAGGTGTTGTAAGGGGTGCCGTCGAGGCTGGTTTTGTCCGAGCCGCTTTTCACGTCGATGATGCCGGGGGCCGTCTGGTCCACGGCCTGCAGGCTGTCTTCCATAACCGTCTGCCAGGTGGTGTTGCTGCCGGTGAAGGGGTCGCGCGGAACTTGGCGGATGTAGCCGCCGCTGACCAAGTCCTCGAGCGACTGCGGCGCTTTCTGCTTGTCCATCGTGTATTCGTCGATCAACTGCCGCATGGTAAACAGGTTGTCGCCCAGGACGGCTTCCCTGGCGCGGATCACGGCGTTGCGGTAAATGGGTGCGGCCATCGAAATGAGGATGAGGATGATCGACACCACGATCATCAGCTCAACCAGGGTGAAGCCGCGGGCCACCACCCCGCTACCATTCTGAGTATTTGCTTCCATCCAGCGCCGTGTCCTGGCTCTTGGTGTAAACATCAAACACATTCTGGCCGCCGAAGGAACTCGACTTCGGGTCATCTTGCATGGAGCGCAGCCCCCAATCGGGCGAGTTCGTCATCGGGTCGCGGGGAACCCTGCGCAGGAACTTGAATTTCTTGTCGACCTGCCCGACGATGTTCACCCCATTGACCAGCGTTTCCAGGTCGGGCGGATAGCCCTCGGTGCCCACCTTCACCTGGATGAGGCCGCGGTCGGCGGCGTCCTTGTAGCGGTCGATGGCGTCGCGCATCTGCCGCACGGCATACCGCAGGTCGCGCTCGCGCTCGCGTTTCACCGTCACCCGCGCCAGCGGCAGGGCGGCGGTGGTGAGGATCAGCAGGATGGTGAAGGCAATGATCAGCTCCACCAGCGTCAGACCTGTTTCAGGCTGGAGGCTGGAGGCTGGAGGCTGGAGGCCGACAGCCAGGCGCTCAGCCCGCTTCTCCCACGCCGACCTGCGGTTATCGGTGTTCATCCGTGTTCATCCGTGTTCATCCGTGGTGAATTCCCTCCAGCCTCCGGTCTCCAGCCTCCAGTCTGACCTCATCGCACCATCACGCGCGTCTGGGCTCCGGCCAGCGAGACAGGCTGCTGGGAAGCATCGCGCGCCGCACTCCGCAGAATGTTCAGCGCCGATTGGCCCGGAGCGAGCGCCTGGAAAGAGACCGTGGCCAGAACCCCGGACCCGGAAACACCGGCGCTGCCGGGGGGCCGAGTCAGGGTGATGGTGGCCACGCCGTTCTGGTCGTCCACGCGCTGGATCACGGCCACGGCCTGCCCGTCCCGCCCCAGCAAATCCCCGTTGAGGATGTTTACCACCTTGAGCTGTTTCACGTCGTAGTACAACTGGAACGGAACCGAGTGGATGTTCTCAGCGTTGTCGATGCGGATGTTGACGAGAAAGGTGTTGCCAACCGGCTGGCTGTAGACGGCGCTATCGAACCGCAACGCCGGGGCGGTGGGAGCAGGCGCCGTCTCACTGGGCCGCGCCGGCGCGGCTTCACGCGCCTGCGGCTGGGTTTCGCCGCGTGGGGTCTCAGGCGGCGGCGCTTCGCCGGCGGGCGGCTTGGCCGGGGCCACCGCAGCGGGCGCTGTGCCGGGTGCCGCTCCTGCCCCGGGCGTGGCTGCGGGCTTCACCGGCAGCGTGGCCGGAGCCTGCGGCGTCTCCATCCGCAGGGGCACGCCGCCGCCGGGAATCGCCGAGGGAACCGCGGAGGCGGCCTTGCTCCGCACGGCGATATTGGTCTGCGTTCCCACGTCGATGCCGCGCAGGTTCAGCGCGGTGATCGCCGGCAGGCGCACGATATGCGGCGTCATCAGGATGAGCACTTCGCTATCCGACTCCACCTGATTGACGGAGGAGAACAGGTACTTCAACAGCGGAATCTGGGAAAGCCCCGGTACGCCGCTCAGCGTACTCGAGCGCTGGGTTTGCATGATGCCTCCCAGCACGTTTGTCTCGCCTTCCTTCAAGCGGATCTCTTCCTCCACCGTACGCTGGCCGATGATGGGCTGGTCGATGCCCCCGATATTGACCCGCGAGGTGACAGAGGAAATCTCCACCCGCATTTTCATGGAGACTTCGCCGTCGCCATGCACCCGGGGAGTGATTTCCAGGATGACACCCACATCCAGGTACTGGAACTGGGTGTTGACCAGGGGGTTGATGCCCACGCCGCCAATGCCGGGCTGGAAGCTGCCGGTGGCCACCGGCACGCGCTCGCCGACGCGCAGCCGCGCGGTCGCGCCGTCGGAGGCGCGCACCTGCGGGTTTTGCAGCAGCCTGGTGCTGGCGTCGCTCAATAACAGATTGATAGTGCCGCCGGGCAAGACCATGCTCCAGTCCCCGGTCGAAAGCCGTGCGAGGCGCCTCAGCGGGACTGAGGTGCCCGTCGTGGTGCTGGCCGTGGTCGTGGTGGTTGAGGTGCCGGTTCCCGTGCTGGTCGTGGTCTGCACGCCGCCGGGCGCGAACGCCACCGGAATCGTCAAGCCCGGGCTGCCGGGGTAAATGCCCAGGGTGCGCGAGTGGTCGCGTGCCACCTGCAGCACCGCCACATCGATAATCACCTCCGCTTTTGCCTTATCGATGTCGTTCAGCAGCTTCTCCACCACCGCGATCTTGTCCGGGGTGTCGCGGATGACGATGGCGTTCTGCGAATTGACCTGCTGCACTTTCTGGGCGTCCAGCAGGTTGCGGATCACCTGCGTCAACTCGGTCAGCTCGTTGGGCTGAATGGTATTGGAAAGATAGAAGGTCCTGATGACCTGCGGCTCCTGATCGCGCCGCTTGGTTTCCGGGTAGATGAGGATGGTGTTGGAGGTGAGCGGCTTCCACAGGGTCTTGGTGATGACGGCCAGGTTGTCGAGCGCCTGTTCCAGCGTGACCACGTTCAGGTCAATGGTGATGCGGCGGCTCTGGTAGTCCTGGTCGAACAGGACGTTGATGCCGGCCAGCTTGCCGATGGTCTCGAACAGCACCTTGCTGTCGTTGGTGGCATGCAGGGTGATGGGGGCGCGCGAGGGGGGCGTCAATTCCACCGGCCCCTCGACGTCGGCCAGCCGCTGCTGCATCTCCGCTTCCGCCTGCTGCCGCGGCGTAAGGGCCTTGGGGCCCGGCGCCTGCGCCGTGGACCTGGCTTCGATCATGGCCAGCGTGCGCCGGATTTCCTGTTCGGCGATGTCGCTGGAGGGATCGATGGCCAGGGCGCGCTCGAATTCCTTCAGCGCTTCCTCAAGCTTGCCGGAATTCCGCAGCTTGTGCCCGCGGTCCACGTGCACAATGGCCGCCTGGAACCGAATGCGCCGCGCCGAAGCCTTGTACTGAATGTTGCGCGATTCCGCATCTAGCGCCTTCTCGTACAACACCAGAGCCCCGTCCAGGTCGCCCTGCTGCTCGGCCTTGCGCCCGTCCTTGAAGAACTTGCTGCCGCGGTCGGCCGAAGCCGGGATGGCAACCAGGGCGGCAGTCAAGAACAAAAAAGCCAGACATCTCCGGCGAGCAAGGCGCAAAGGCCGCGTAAGAGGTTGATCCGCAAGCAGTTGCATAAAACTCCAGTTTACCGTGTCCACGGGCAGTCCGGTGCATTCCCCGGCCCGCGTGTGCTACCATCGCTGTTTTGTTGACGGCTCAGCGGCTTCCACCGTTTAGGGAAAAACCAGTCCTGAGACCTGAATCCTGGGATCTGGGTCTTCGGTCGCGGGTCTCCGCTCTGGAGTCTCAGGACTCAGGTCTCAGGTCTGACATTCATGGCGGAACAGCAAAGCGAGAAAGTGTTGAGCGTGAACCGCCAGGCCGGTTACAACTACCACCTCCAGGAGCGCTTCGAGGCGGGCATCGTGCTGACCGGCACCGAAGTGAAATCGGCGCGCGAGGGCCGCGTCAACCTCCGAGACGGCTATGCCACGTTGAAGGACGGAGAAGTGTGGCTGGTGAACGCCCACATCAGCCCCTATACGCACGGGAACATTTACAACCACGATCCGCTGCGCTCCCGGAAACTGCTCCTGCACAAGGAGGAGATCCGCAGCCTCCTGGGCAAGGTACGCGAGCGCGGCTTTACCCTGGTTCCCACGCGGATGTACCTGAAGAAGGGCCGGATCAAGGTGGAAGTGGCGCTGGCCAAAGGCAAGCGCAAATATGATAAGCGGGAGGCCGAGCGCCGGCGCGAAGCAGACAAGGAAGTGCGCGACGCCATCCGCTCCCGCAAACAGATTTGAGACCTGGGACCTGGGACCTGAGTCCCAGCAGAGCCGCCTACCCCGGTCTCTGGTCTCGGCACTATAGACAATGGAAATCCAACTGAATTTCGCTCCGCTGGAAGAGATTGAAGCCGAGGCGCTGGCCGTGGTGGTGTTCGACAAAGAGAAGGGCGAGCCGCTGGGCCCGCGCGCCGAACAGAGCGAGCCGCTGCGCAGGCTGGTCCAACCGCTGCTGGAGTCCGGCGAAGCCAGCGGCAAGCCGTACGAAGCGGCGATGATCCACCGGCCGGAGGGGCTGAAAGCCCGGCGCCTGGTGCTGGTGGGCGGCGGCAAGCGCGACCGCTTCGGCGCCGTGGAGTTGCGCCGCGCGGCGGGCGCCGCCGCCCGCTTCCTGCGCCCCAAGTCGATTTCGCAATTCGTCTTCCTGGCCGACGCGCCGGGGCTGGAGCCGGCCGCGCAGGCCGCCGCGGCGGTCGAAGGCGCGGTGGTGGCCGATTTCGAGGCCGACAAGTACAAGACCGAGAAGAAGGAGCAGAAGCGGATCGAGCGGCTGGAGCTGGCCGGATTTGACCAGGCGCTGGAAAGCCGGCTCAGCGAGACCATCCACCGCTCGCGCATCCTGGCGGAAAGCCAGAACTTCGCCCGCGACCTGATCAACGAGCCCAGCAATCGCATGACCCCCACCATCCTGGCCGAGCGGGCGTGCCTGATGGCCGCCGAAACCGGCCTGGAATGCGAGATCTTCGGGCGGGACAAGATCGAAGAGCTGAAGATGGGCGCGTTCGCCGCCGTGGCCCGCGGCAGCGCCGAGCCGCCCGCGCTCATCGTTCTCAGGTACACGCCGGCCGGCGCCCCCGAGCGGCCGCTGCTCGGTTTCATCGGCAAGGGAATCACCTTCGATACCGGCGGCATCTCCATCAAGCCGTCCGAGGGCATGGAGAAAATGAAGTACGACATGGCCGGCGGCGCCAGCATGATCGCCGTTTTGCGCGCCATCGCCTTGCTGCGGCCGCCGCTGAAAGCCATGGCCGTGATCGCGGCCACCGAGAACATGCCCGGCGGGCGGGCGCAGAAGCCTGGCGACATCCAGGTGGCGATGTCAGGCAAGACCATCGAGGTGGTCAACACCGACGCCGAGGGCCGCCTGGTGCTGGCCGACGCGCTGCACTACGCGAAAACGCTGGGCTGCACGCACCTGGTCGATGCGGCCACGCTGACCGGCGCCATCGCCGTGGCGCTGGCCGGCGTCAACCTGGGCGCCTTCAGCAACGACCAGGCCTTTCTGGAACAGTTCCTGGCCGCGGCCCGCGACTGCGGCGAGAAGGCCTGGCCCATGCCGCTCGACGATGAGTATCGCGAGCTGATCCGCGGCCACATGGCCGACATCCAGAACGTCGGCGGACGGCACGGCGGCGCCGTCACCGCCGCCATGTTTTTGAAAGAATTTGCCGGTGACACGCCGTGGATCCACCTGGATATCGCCGGAACAGCCTGGGTGGACGAGGCCAAGGCGTATATTGCCAAGGGCGCCTCGGGGGTGGCCATCCGCTCCCTGGTGACCCTGGCGCTGCGCCTGGCCTCTGGATGAAGGCTGCAGGCCACAGGCTACAGGCTACAGGCCAGACTGCTGTGACCGCTTGAGCCTGTAGCCTGTAGCCTGTAGCCTATAGCCTAAGAAGATGCAGCATCCTTACGCTGTCTTCATTACTGCGGTCGCGCTCATTCTGCTGATCGCGCTCATCTGGGCGCTGCGGCGGCCGCCGAAACTGCCGGTGGAGGTCGCCGAGGCCCGTGCCAGCGTCAGCGGCCTGCGCCGCATCCTGGTTCCCGTGCGCGGCTTTCGCCACGAAGAGCGCGCCGTGGAGCTGGCCTGCCGCCTGGGCCGGGAGCAGAAAAGCCAGATCGTGCTGGTTTCGGTGATCGAAGTGCCGCTGACGCTTAGCCTGGGCAGCGCCATGCCACAAGAAGAGGAACGCGCCCAGGAAGCCCTGCGCCGCAGCGCCGAGCTGGTGAAGGCGCACAAGCTGGAGGCGGTGATGCGCGTGGAGCGCGACCGCGATGCCGGCCGCGGCATTCTTCGCGCCGCCAGCGAATTGAGCGTCGACCTGGTGGTGATCGGCGTGCACCCGGCCCGCGGGTTCGCCGTGGATGCGGTCGGCCCCACCACCGAGGCCCTGCTTCGCAAGGCCAATTTCGAAGTGATCGTCGATCGCCCCGCCACTGCCCTCGCCGACTGACGCTGCCATCCGGCGGAAGAGCGGGCTGTAGGCTGTAGGCAATCGCGCTGCGTTTTCATTGCTTCCCCCGGCCTCCTACAGTGCACAGCCTACAGCCTCTTTCTGTGGTTGTTGTTGTCGAAGGCGCCGCTGAACCGAGGCGCCCTGCTGGCCCATTGTGGCGCTGGCGCTTCCGCACAGGGTCTGATTTTACCCCCAAAGTGGCCGAGGCGGGACTACCGCGGCGGCGGCACAAACCCGTCGCTGAGGTCGGCCTGTGGCTGAACCGCGCGGTGCAGGGGTATTTCAATTACCACCCGGTCCCAAGCAATCTCAGGCGACCGGAGGGTTTCCGCAGCGAGGTTTGCCGCGCATGGCGGCACGCCCTGCTCCGGCGGAGCCAGCGGAGCCGGTTGTCCTGGGAGCGCTTCAATCGGCTCGCCCGCCGCTACGTGCCGCGCCGTCGCAAGCTCCATCCTCGCTCGGAGGAGCGGTTTCATGCGTCACGACCTCAGGCAGGAGCCGTATGCGGTAACTCTGCACGCACGCGTCTGGGCGGGGGGCGGCGGGCAATCGCCGTCCCTACCGCGGCCAATGAGCAGGCCACCCGCGCGGTAGTAGCTGGTCATGCCGTCATGCGAATCGTGTTCTAGCATGGCGCCTCCCCGCGTCGTCAACGGGTTTCGAAGTGTCCCGAAGGGACAGCAAACTAGCCCACCCAGTCAGTCACTTGTCCCGATCCGGCCGAGGGTGGGCCGCCTATCCGACTCAGGCAGGTTGCAGCCGGAGTCCGTAGCCAGCGGAGGTGGAGGGTCCACCGTAACCGTGATCCGCAAAGCGTTGAGGTCGGCGTTCACGGCAGTTCTCGGATGGCATTCTCGGGGCTCCCCCGAGAACCCGTAGTGGAGGAACGCGGCTATCTCTCGTGCGCTGGTGCCAGGCTCGAATCTCCACCGCATCGCCGTCGCCCGCGCATGATCGCAAAGGATCGGGTGGGGCCCCTTGGCGGTTACGTTGGTTACCGTCCCGCCGGGGCTCACCGTCAACTGGAGCACTACGTCGCCCGATTGCATAGCTTGCCTTGCAACGGGCGGGTACTCCGGCGCGGCGAAATACCAAATCCTCGGGCGCTCCGAATGTAAGCCTTGGCGCGCCGCAAGGACGCTGGCGACCAGGGACACGCACAAAACGAGAACAAGGCTACTTGCACTTCTCCGAGAGTTTTTTCTGAAAGTCGCTGGAAGCACTGGCATCTCCTTGGTAAACATTCGCAGCCCTGGCCAGATCCGCATCACCGAACCTGAAAACCAAGTGCATGGCCTCGTGGAGAATCGTCTGATTCTGCTCCTTGACGCTCTTGGCGAAAAAGGCGTTGTAGAGGGCTATGTGCTGAATGTTCCCGTCGCCATACTCCGCTTCAGCCGACACTTCATTCCCGTACTGGTCTGTTCTTGGTTGGCCCATGTCAGAGAACGTGGCTGGGCGAAGGTGGGTAGGGATCAGTTCCCTAGGATTCCCAAGCATGAAGTACAGAACCTGCTCGCTGGGGCTCAGGTCGTTGACGCTCGACTTGCCGGCGATGTTCAGGAGCGCTTTCTGGCCGACGTCGGCCAGGAAATCCGTGCAGGGCTTAGAGTCCAGGAGAGCGGTGGCTCCGTCCACCAGGGCCGACTTATCGTAGCGGGCCCCGCCGCCGGTGCTGCCGGCCGGTGTTGCCGCGCGGCCCGGAGGCGCGGTAAGCATCGGGTAGTAACCAGCCACCGCAGTCCCGCCCTCCGGGATGGGGACGTAGAACGGCATCAGCCGGAACCACCATTCGCCCCCACCAGAGGGGTTCGGGTCCGCCTCTTGCAGGCCAACGGGATCGAGGTAGTTGATTGGGTCATTGTGGACGTAGGCGTACCGGTTCCAATTCTGTGGAACAGCAGGGCCGCCGCTGGCTTGGTAGGGATCGGGCGTCAGGAAGCGGGCAGTGCCGCTGGCGTAGTAGCGATTCACGGCGTAGTCGAGGCCGGTGGCGGAGTCGCGGTAGGTGGAGGCGAATTTGAATTGGTCGTTGGCCGTCGAGCCGATCTCTTCGCCGAAGGGGTAGTAGTTGCGCGTGGTCCAGCCGCCGCCGTACTGCTCGATGGTCTCCGTGGCGCGCGTCGAGCCCAGCCGATCGGTGTAAAAACAGGCTGTAGACCATAGGCTGGAGGCTGTAGGCGGGCCGACGGCCGAAACTGCAGGCTGGAGGCTGCAGGCTGTAGGCTGTGGGCAATCGCGCTGCGGTTTCATTGCTTCCCCCGGCCCGCTACAGTCTATAGTCTACAGCCTCCAGCCTGCCTTTCCACGCCGTCCGGTTCCCATGTATAGCATAGCTGAATGGGAGGCTGCAGGCGACAGACCCCAGGTTCTCGCGGCCCGGGTGTTTTTCCCTGTAGCCTGCCGCCTACAGCCTCGACCCTGGGTTCCCAGTCCGCCTGTTGTTGGTTCCGGCAGCCGGCTGGGTAGACGTGGCGCAACTGCAGCGGCACCGATTGTTGCGGAGGCGCTTCAATCGGCTCGCTTGCCGCCACGTGCGGGACTGTCGCAAGCTCCATCCCCACCCGGAAGAGCGGCTTCATGGGTCACGACGTTAGGCAAAAACCGTACGCGGCAATTCTGCACCTACGGATCTGCGCCGGGGGCCGTGGGGAACCGCCCTCCCTACCGCGAACCAGCGGACCTCAGTTTCGCGCTCCTGCATTCGGGGAACGAACAGGCCGGGAAAAAATCGCTGAGAGCTTTGCACGCCAGGGAACGGACCTGATCGTCCCTGTGTGAAGCAAGGAATTCAAGCCGGCCAGCCAAGTCTACAACGCCCGGGCTCAAGGAGGCAGGCCAGGTTTTCAGAGTCTCTACTAGCTGAGGAGTGTTTCTCGCGTGAACTGCAAGCACCTCCTCCGCCCGTCTGCGCATCTCCGCGTCCGACCCCCTTGCCACTTCAACCAGACAGGCGTCTGCCCCCGCGCCGGCGGGATGTTCGGCGAGCGCCAAACAGGCCTCGCCGCGCACTCTCGCGTTGCTGCTTGCAGCAAGCTGCTTTAAGAGCCAAACGACGTACTGGTTCGGCGCCATTGGCCAAAGCCTTCCAACACCCCTGATGCTCGCCACCAGAGAATCCGGGCTGGAGTCCCTCCCGGGAGTCAGCGCAACGTACGCGATCCGCATCGCGGTCAGCGAGGTTTCTGCCAACTCCCGGTGCAAACACGGCATGACGCGCTCGGCTACGGAACGCATGTCGGGCAGATCGGTCGTGTTGTGGAAGCCGCTGTACAGAGGAACCTCACTCCTGTCCAGATCCGCCATGGTCCGCAGCACCTCACCCTCGCGTCTAAGGAAAACCACGCACCGCTCGTCCGGGTGTATTCGCAGTTCCTTAAAGAAGGGAAGGTCTGCAAATGTGTAAAAGCGGGCGGGCCCGGGCTGGAGAGAACCCGAGATAATCGTCTCGGCTGCAGCATCGATCTCGACCAGACGCAAATCAGCGCCACTCGGCAGCCGGATCTTGGGGCCAACCAGTCTTACCGCTCGAACCTGAACAACCACAACATCGGGTGCGGACAACCAGAAGTCGTAGCCGACTCGCTCATTGGTCGCGAAGACACGCGGGCATGACTTGGGCACTCGCGAGCAGCCGACCATCGTGAGCAGACCCGATAACAGCAGCGCTTTCCAAAAGGAGCATTTCAGAATTGCGTCTTGCATCGCGGGCCGTTCTTTCCCCCTCCGTTTGTGTCGTTCTCGATCGAGATCGAGTCAGCTCGGGCCTGGATGAAGTTGGAGGAGCGCCGCCTGCCGAGGCGGTCTATTATGTCGACTTTGAACTCCTGCCCCCACACGCTAACCGTAAATGTCTGCTTAACATCGAAGGGACCAGAGTTACCAACAGAAATAGTGTCAGGAAAGGTAAAGCCGTCCTTGCTAGAACTCTCGGGAGGCTTCTCGTCTCCCCAGGTAAGCTCCAGATGTTCTGAGATGACAGCGCCCTGCATGTAGTCGAACACCTCGTTGTCATCCCCATAGAGTGTGTACTTGACCTCCCGAGTCCACACGCCAGGCGCTCCAGCGTTCGGGCGGTAGCAGTCATCGTCTGATAACTTCACCTTCAGGTATGCTGGCCTGCGCCGCGCTGGGGCGTTGCTCGTGCCACCGCCACCAAAACTGAGGCAGACACCGCCCGTGCCCAAGAGCATGCGCATCGTGCCATCGTCGCAGCCAAAGTTGTTCATCCCATCGTGGCAATCAGGGTCATCGGGGAAAGTATTGCAGTATTCCGCAGTCAGTGCGAGTCTCCCGCCGGGATCTTTATAGTTCACCGGGTCATTCAGCGCGTAAGCATATCGGTTCCAACTCTGGGGGTCAGCGGGTCCACCGCTTGCTTGGTAGGGATCGGGCGTCAGGAAGCGGGCGGTGCCGCTGGCGTAGTAGCGGTTGATGGCGTAATCGAGGCCGGTGGCGGAGTCGCGGTAGGTGGAGGCGAACTTGTACTGGTCGCTGGCGGTCGAGGTGATCTCTTCGCCGAAGGGGTAGTAGTTGCGCGTGGTCCAGCCGCCGCCGTACTGCTGGATGGTCTCCGTGGCGCGCGTCGAGCCCAGCCGATCCGAGTAAATCCGCGTCACCGCCGTGTCCCCACTCAGCGTGTACAACAGCCGCCCCCCAAAGTAGACGTAGTCGGTGATGTCGTTCCAGGCCCGATACGACTCCAGCAACTGCCCGCCCGGGCCGTACAGGTACTTCTCGCTCCCCTTTGACAAGCGCCAGCCCGAGGGGTGGTACTGATATTGGTCGACCTGGCCCTGCTTGGTCCACTTCGTCAGGCGGTTGTCGGGGTCGTATTCCAGCGTGGCCCCGTCCGCCGCGTTCAACTGGTTGCCGTTGTTGTCGTAGGAGTAGCCGACCATGCGGTTATTGCTGCCGAACGTGGCGCTGAAGGCCGGCGCGCTACCTGCCGTTACCGTCTGCGCCGTCCGGTTCCCATATACATCATAACTGAAACCGAGGCCCCAGTTGGTGTTCCCGCCGGTGGCCGAGACCGCGGTGGCCAGGCGATTCACCTGGTCGTAGGTGTAGCTGACCTGGGTGTTGGTCAGGTTGTTGATTTCGGCGCTGATGCGCCCGTTGTTGCTGCCCGCCGCCGGGTAGGCGTAGCTCAGGTCGAAACGCACGGCGTAGGGCGCCGCGGTCCAGGCCGCCTGGATGCCGGTGAGCTGCTGCAGGTCGTTGTAGCTGCGCGTCTCCCGCAACGTGTACCCAG
>Ga0315284_10011042_pt1 | contig 12876 bp, 11 predicted proteins | sample YL17G09_16_MG_FD_203696 | JGI IMG/M metagenome (GOLD analysis project Ga0315284, IMG submission 203696) | Sediment microbial communities from Yellowstone Lake, YNP, Wyoming, USA - YL17G09_16 | ecosystem: Environmental > Aquatic > Freshwater > Lake > Sediment | place: USA: Wyoming | collected... | reverse complement strand
TTTTTTATTCACTGTTCATTGTTCTCTGTTAATTGTTCATTGTTTTTTACGATGAACTATGAACAACAAACTATGAACTGAATTCAGGAAGTATTATGAAGGAAACGATGACCTCTCGGCAACGGGTTTTGACAGCGTTGAATCATAAAGTCCCTGACAGGGTGCCAATCGACCTCGGCGGTTTTCAAAGCGGTATTCATCGAAAGGCTTATGAAAACCTGCTCAAACACTTCAATATAAAAGATAAAATAAAAATCCTCGACTGCGTTCAGCAACTTGCGGTGCCATCCGAAGAACTATTGCAGCGATTTCACGTTGACACCCGCTACATCTGGCCGAGGGGCCCTGACAGCTTTGACGGCAGCATAAAGAAAAATAAGCGCGGCGGCAGATTATGGCACGATTTCACCGATGAATTCGGCGTGGTCTGGTCTATGCCGGACGACGGCGGCCTTTATATGGATATATCCCATCATCCCCTTGCCGATGTAACAATAGACCAGTTACGGAAAAGGCCCTTCCCTAATGGGGCCGACCGCACCCGTTTCAGCGGCGTCCGTGAAAAAGCCCTTGCGATACGCAAAAAAGACTATGCCGTCTCAACCACTATCGGCGGGTCAATGTATGAATATAGCTGGTATCAGCGGGGTCTCGAACGCTGGTTTATGGATATGCTGGAAAATCCTGATTTTTGCGAGGCGCTGCTCGACAAGATGCTTTCCTTCTGGAAAGACTATTATGCCAGCTATATGGCCGAGGTCGGCGAACTTGTCGACGTGGTGCAGATTGGGGACGATGTGGCCGGTCAGTATGGGCCGATGTTCTCGCCCGATTTTTACCGCAGCATTATCAAGCCCCGCCTGAAAAAACTGATAAGCCATATAAAATCGCTGACACCGGCTAAAATATGGTATCACACCTGCGGCGGATGCACCAAGCTGCTGCCCGATTTGATTGAGTGCGGCATAGACATCTTGAATCCCATACAGGTCAGCGCCGCCGATATGGACCCGAAAATGCTCAAGGAAAAATTTGGCGACAAGGTCGTGCTTTGGGGCGGAGCCTGCGACACCCAGCATTTTCTCCCCTTTGCCTCGCCGCAGCAGGTGGCCGAGCAGGTCCGCAAAAATATCGAGATTTTCAAACCCGGCGGCGGCTACGTCTTCAACAACGTCCACAATATCCAGGCTGATGTGCCTGTGGAAAATATTATCGCTATGTTCGATACCGCTTATGAAGCCGGCTTTTATGACTGAAAAAATTTTCAGGGAGAGCGAAAAATGAACCTTCAAAATTTCGAGAAAAAAAATACAAGGATTCGCGAAAAATTCGAAGAGCTTAAAAAAACTCGTCCTAAGCAGCTAAAAGACCGCCTTAATCTTTCCTGGAGCAATTGGGGCTTCGGTATGGAGTCTCTGGCTGCTTCTGCCAAACGGCTGGCCGGAGCCGGTATAAAACTTATCGAGCTTCACGGCAATCATTACGGTCCTGACCTGGGGTACAAAGTCAAAGAGACATTGAAAACTTTGGGCGATTACGGTATCAAAGTTGCAGGAATATGCGGCATGTTCTCTGTTGAGAACGACCTTTCGAGTAACAGCGGCATTTGCCGCCAGAACGCCATCGACTACATCAGGCGTGAGCTTGACTTTGCTGCTGCGGTTGGCGCCGGTTATATGCTGATTGTCCCCGGCGCAGTGGGCAGACCCACACCCTACGACAATTCCGAGTTCGACCGTTCAGTGACCACATTACGCCTGGTTGCTGACTTATTCGTCGAGAAAAAAATAAAGGCCGCTATCGAACCGATTCGTGCAGCCGAGGTCAGCTTTTGCCACACAATCGTAGATGTGAAACGTTATATTGAGGCAGTAAATCATCCCGGCGTCAAATACATAAACGGCGATGTCTATCATATGCAGGTCGGGGAATCACACATCGGCCAGGCCCTGCTCGATGCAGGCGAACAACTTATCAATTTGCATATGGCCGACAGCAATCGCTGCGCCCTCGGCGATGGCTCGCTCGACCTGGATACTATAATTATGGCCCTGTATGTCATTGGTTATAATAAGCCGGGTTGTTACGTTACCCCCGAACCGCTCGGTCCCGGCGGCGACCCTTATCCGGCTATGCACGGCAAACCGGACCCCAAATCACTCGACAGACTGGTAAACAAAACCGCCGCTTATTTTAGAAAACGCGAAGACCTTCTCCTCGAAAAATAATAAAAGGAACTTGCAATGGCCCGAAAGGAAAATATTGAAAAGGCATACGCCCTGGCAAAACAATGCTACGCAGAATATGGTGTCGATACAGACAAAGCCTTGAAAAAGTTGGCACAAATTCCTATCTCGCTGCACTGCTGGCAGGGTGATGATATTACCGGCTTTGAAAATCTCAAGGCTCAATCCGGTGGCGGTATCCAGGCGACCGGAAATTACCCAGGCAAGGCACGTAATGCCGATGAATTGCGCGGCGACCTGGAAATGGCCTACAGCCTGATTCCCGGAAAACACCGCCTGAACCTGCACGCCAGCTACGCCGAGACCGGAGGTAAAAAAATCGACCGCGACCAGTTGCAGCCCAAGCATTTTATTAACTGGATTGACTGGGCCAAAACCAACGGCATCGGTATCGACTTTAACCCTACCTGCTTTGCTCACCCCAAAGCCGACAGCGGCTTCACCCTTTCCAGTTGCGATGAAGGCATACGCAGGTTCTGGATAAACCATTGCATCGCCTGTCGCAAAATCGGCGAACACATTGGCCGACAGCTCAACAGCCCCTGCGTGACAAATATCTGGATTCCAGACGGCTACAAGGATATTCCCATTGACCGCAGGAAACCACGCGAGATTTTGAAAAAATCACTCGACGAAATCTTCGCAGAAAAAATCGACCCCAAACATAATCTCGACTCAATCGAGGGTAAACTCTTCGGAATCGGTTCGGAAAGTTATGTGGTCGGCTCCCACGAATTCTACCTCGGCTATGCCATCGCAAACAAGAAACTACTCTGTCTCGACACAGGCCATTTCCATCCTACGGAGGTCATCGCCGACAAAATATCTTCTGTACTAACTTTTCTGGATGAGATTCTCTTACACATCAGCCGAGGCGTGCGATGGGACAGCGACCACGTTGTAATCCTGACAGACGAACTGCGGGCAATAGCCGAAGAACTTGTCCGCGGCGGCTTCCTCAAGCGAGTGCACATCGGCCTTGATTTCTTCGATGCCAGCATCAACCGTATTGCTGCCTGGGTCATTGGCACCCGTTGTATGATTAAGGCACTGTTAATTGCTCTGTTGGAACCGACACAGAAATTGCGAAATTTGGAAATAAACGGCGACTTCACATCTCGTCTGGCCCTGCTGGAAGAATTGAAAACTTTGCCCTATGGCACTGTCTGGGACTGCTACTGCCTCTCACAGAACGCTCCTGTTGGCTCTGCATGGCTTGATATAGTCAAAGCTTACGAAAAAAACGTCCTTTCCCGAAGATAGTAAAATTAGGGTGCAAATTTTTTCAGAAAAGCGGCTTTTTTTGTAAATTTGGGTGGTATCAGAGCAAAAATATACAAGAAATGTGCAAATCTTGCGCATCTCCTTGCGCAAATGACGGCTTGTCGATTGAAAATTCTGTTAAGATAGGCAAAATTCAACCCCCAAAATCCTCTCCCCTAGTACTGGAGACGGAGGGAATTGAACCCTCATTTCCGCAATGCGATTGCGGCGTGTTCCCGTTGCACCACGTCCCCGACTTCCTATGTCAAATCAGTGTAAATCCGTGTCTAAACTATGCCGTGTGAATCCGTGTCCAAAACCGGTCGTATTTTACCAAATCTTAACTTCTTTTTCCACAACAATTTAGAACTGCCATTTGTCATAGCAGACAATTTTTTCTATCGGCTCGCGGCTGGCCTTTCCCTGCTGGTCAGCAGGGTATCCAATCGCCATAAGTTCAATCACTGCAACATTTTCCGGTATACCCAGTATCGCTTTGACTTCTTTTACATCAAACGACCCTATCCAGCAGGTCCCCAGCCCTAACTCCGTTGCCTGCAAGGCGATATGTTCGAGTGCAATCGCCACATCTATCGGCCCTATCGCCTGCCCGCACTTCATCACGGAATCGCTGTTGCTGCACGCCGCTATAATCACTCCCGCCTTTTCAAAAACTTCCGGCCTGTTGGTCGTTTTCGCAACTCTTTGTTTTCGCTTCTTTTCCGCAACCACCACAAACCGCCAGTCCTGCGTATTTTTCGCCGATGGCGCAAGTCTTGCCGCTTCGAGAACTTGCACCAGCTTCTCTTTTTCTATCGCCTTTTCCTGGTACGCCCTGCAGGAATACCTATTGCGAATAGCTTCAAATACATTCATAAAGCACCTCTAAACAAGTATTTGGCCGCTAATATAAAGCATTAAGACTATTGACGCAAGGCCTAAAGACGTGTATTTTTTAGCATCACCCTTTTTGGGCGATTAGCTCAATTGGTTAGAGCGCCTGCCTTACACGCAGGAGGTCACAGGTTCGAGTCCTGTATCGCCCATTTCCACAAACCTTTGTAAGTAAAAGATTTACAAAAAATCATTCCTGCGTCATCCTTACTCAGTAATTGAAATACTCGGCCAGGAACGAGAATTATTCTTAGTCGACAAGGTCGCGCTCTATCTGTTCAAGCGTTTTGCCTTTTGTTTCCGGCACGCGTGTCAGGATAAAGATAAAGCCCAGCAGGCACACGACCGCATATGCCCAAAACGTCTTGGCCGGCCCCAGACCCTTATTCAGAATCGGAAACGTGAAGGTCAGAATAAAGCACGCAATCCACAGCGAAGATACCGCTATCGACACCGCTGCACCACGGATGCGGTTCGGGAATATTTCCGATATCAGCACCCACGTAACCGGTGCCAGCGACATCGCATAGCAGCCGAGCGTGCATAACGTGAATATCAGCACGTATAACCCCTTCAGCCCCATTGTATATGCAATGCCGATAAGTATATGCGATAGTCCGATACCCGCGCAACCAAGCAGCATCAATACCCTGCGGCCAACCCTGTCCACTGTGCCGATGGCAATAAACGTAAAAACCAGGGTAATTGTTCCTGTAATTACAATATTAAAGAGAATATCACTGACGCCGTAACCGGCGCTGCGGTATATCTCTTCGGCGTAATTAAAAATCACATTGATACCGCTCCACTGCTGCAAGACCGCCAGGGCTATACCGATACCGAGAATCTTCACCATTTTTGACTCCAACAGGTCCTGGAAACGTACATGTTGTATCTCCCCGGCGGCAATCGTGTTTTCAATCTCGCGCACCGATGCGTCCGCACCGGTACCGCCGATTCGCGAAAAAACCCGACGCGCCAGGTCGCTCCGGCCGTTCTTCACAAGCCAGCGAGGACTCTCCGGCACCAGCATTGCCCCGAACAGAAACACCAGCGACGGTACCGCCACTGCTGTGAACATCCACCGCCATCCGTACTGGCCGTTCCACGACTGGAGAATCATCTCTGCCGTTGCTCCGTCAGGGACCTTTTCGGCAATAAGCATATTTGTTATCTGTGCCGCCAGAATGCCTATAACGATAGTCAACTGGTTAATCGAGACAAGGCGACCTCGCATGTGCGCCGGCGCAACCTCGGCGATGTACATCGGCGAAAGATTCGATGCCATCCCGATAGCCACACCACCCAGGATACGCCACATAACAAACCACGAAAACGTTGGCGCCCAGCCGGTAAGCACCGAAGAAACCGCAAACAGGAACGCTGAAACTATCAGCAGTTTCTTTCGTCCGAAGCGGTCGCTCATGCCGCCCGAAATCAACGACCCCAGCAGGCATCCCAGCAGTGCGCAACTATTGGCCCAGCCGCTCATCGCACCGCTTTGCAGGCGGAAGTATTTCTCAAAAAACGGCTTTGCGCCGCCAATTACCACCCAGTCATACCCAAACAAAAGCCCGCCAAGGGCAGCCACAAGAGAAATGGCCCAGACATACTTCATATTGTACTGGGCCTTGAATTCCGAATCTGCGATTTGCTTTTCCAGCATTACAACATAATACTTTGCGTTGTTTGTGCTGTCAACATGATGTGCCGTGCCGGTTTCTCTTCACTTCACGAATGTACATAGAAAAATGGGGGCATCGGAACCCGCAATGATGCCCCCCGGGACAAATAGAATTCCCCCCCAGTATTTCATTGCTGCCTGCCGGGCCATCCGCGACTTCCAGCAGACCTATCTGGAATGAAACGTCAGGCAGTCAGGCTCACGTTTTTTGTAACCTACAGAGATTGACGGCGCACCGCACTCCAAATTGTTATTGTACTTACAGGAAGAAACCTTGCAGGCGCCTACGCCGGCCACAAGCTCAATTTCTCCGCCCTTCATTGAAGACTTGCAGAAAGTATCGCATATCGGATTCTCACTATCGCCAATAGTTATCGCTATCGCATGGCAGCACTTATCCTCATTGTAAGCACAATCATTTACCTCGCACTTCTTAACTTTCGGCATTTCCATAACTACCCCCTTTTTTCACAATTTGATTTTTTTATATTTTTACCTCTTCTGCGATAAAAAGAAAATTCAGGAAATTCCTTCTTTTCACATAAGTAAATGCTTATGGCAATATGCAAACCATCCGCAGAAACACTGAAAAATCAGAATTTTATGCCTTTAAAAATTTCGCCAAGGGTCTTCGCAGAGTTCTCCAGGGCAGCCTGTTCATCCGAGGAAAGCCGGGCGGCTACTATCCTCTCAACGCCGGTCTCGCCAATTACACACGGAACGCTCAGGCAGACATCACTGATACCATACTCGCCGGCAAGCAATGAAGAAACCGTCAGCACGCTATGTTCGTTTCGCAAAATTGCACCGGAGATGCGAACCAGAGACAGTCCCACCGCATAGTAAGTGGAACCTTTGTAATCAATAATATGATACGCCGATTCGCGGACCGCAGTGGTGATTTGCTCGTGTGCCTGTTTGGAATCACAACCCTGACAGAGATAACAATAATCCTCAATCGGCACCCCTGCGATGTGAGCCATACTCCAGGCAGCGACCTCACTGTCCCCATGTTCGCCGAGAACGTATGCGTGGACGTTCCTGGTATCAATACCGCAGTGCCGGCTTAACATATATCGAAGGCGGGCGGTGTCGAGTACCGTTCCGGAGCCTATGACTCGATTGCGAGGCCAGGCCAGAAGCTTCAGTGCCGCGTATGTCAATATATCCACCGGGTTTGTTACCATAACCAGAACCCCGCCTGTTTCATATTTTTTGATTTGGCTGGTTACGGATTTAATTATCTCGGTATTGCGCTGAACCAAATCAAAACGGGACTGCCCCGGTACCTGCCTGGCACCTGCGGTTACCACAATCAGATGTGCATCGGCGCAATCGGAATATTCACCTGAACGTATGATTACCGGCGGAATAAACGGCAGGCCGTGCGAAAGGTCCATAATCTCCCCTTCCACTCTTTTGCGGTCAATATCAATCAGGACAATCTCGCTTGCAAGGCCCGTATGAATCAGCGCGTAGACATAAGTGGTTCCGACAAAGCCTGCCCCTATAACAACAATTTTTCTCGGTTCCTGCTGCATTTTCGCCGGCGGCTTTCAGATAGTTGAATAATGAACTTCTTATCTGTTCGGGTGGGCCGGCTCACAAATCTTCTCCAGCACTTCCCAGCTCAAATGCTCGTCACAGGCCTTTACGGCAATGTCACTCAGTGTGAAAATGCCTACGGGTTTGTTCTGGTCGTTAAGAACCATCAGCCGATGAACCCGTTTTTCCTCCATCAATTTTGCAGCTTCTTCGATATCTTCATCCTCGGAACAACTGAAAACTTCGGGCGTCATAACCTCTTTCACCGATGTTATTTTGGCGTCCCGACCGGCGGCTATCACTCTGCATACAACGTCCCTGTCGGTAATAACGCCAATCAGCTTGTTGGTTTCCTGCACAGGCAGCACTCCCACATCGAGCGATTTCATCAGTCTTGTGGCTTCACTTACCATTGCATCCGAACGAATCATCTCAATCTTCTTGGTCATAACTTCTTTAACTTTCATAACACACCCGCCTTTCTTCTAAAACCAAACCGGAAATCAATAACTTACATCACTCTTCTATTGAGATTGCCCCGGCGGGGCAATTATCCGCCGATTCTTTGCAGCTCTGCTGATCGCCGGCAGGAACACGACTGACTTTCACCGTTGAAAGCCCCTCATCGTTAAGCTCGAAAACTTCCGGACAGGTTTCGACACACAAACCGGTGCCGTTACAAAGGTCTGGATTAACATAAGCCTTCATAAATCGTCTCCTTTCATTTTTGCCTCGAAATGCTCCCCAATTATCTATTCACAAAAAAAATACCCCCCAAATATCAGACAAGTTACACCTGTGAGACGGCAGGGCAAATAGGGAAATTGCTTAATTGGGGTTCTGTAATTGCTCAATCTGAGGTCATTCACCGGTTCACGGTTCAGGCAGAGTCAGCCCTTCCTGGACGGCATATTTTGTCAGTCTTGCTATGCTGTCAATCTTGAGCTTGCTCATAAGTTTCAGACGATGCGTTTCGACCGTCTTGGGGCTGATGTGCAGCCGCTTGGCTATTTGCTTGGTAGTTCTGCCCTCCGCCAGCATCTGCAGCACCTCTCTTTCCCTTATCGTCAGGGCAGAATACGCCGAATCCTTCTGCTGCGGAACATTACGTACATAATTCTCAACAACCACCTCAGATATCGAGGGACTCAGATATGCTTTGCCGGACACCACCACTCTTATGGCGGCGGCCAACTCCTCAAAAGCACAGTCCTTCAGCAAATACCCTGAAGCACCGGCCCTGAGCATCTCTGACACAAACTTCCGGTTCGAATACATCGACAGAGCAATAACCTTCACCTTTGGAAATTCACGGACAATCTGATAGGTCGCTTCTATACCGTTGAGGTCCGGCATAGCTATATCCATCACCACCACATCCGGCTGCAGGTCTTTGACCATTTGCAGAGTGGAATAACCGTCTTTTGACTGGGCAATCACTTCCATATCCTCTTCCTGCTCCAGCAATTTACTCAAACCGTGACGAACGATTGCGTGGTCATCGGCCAATATAATTCGGATACTCATAACCTTACTCCCCCTTTCCCGGCTCCAACGGCGCCAGCAAAGTAATCTTTGTTCCTTTGCCAACGTCAGATCGGATATCGAACCGCCCGCCTATATTCGTCAATCTTTGCCGAATGCTCAACAAACCTAAACATCCCCTCTTTCTGGTCCCATTATTCACATCGGCTATATCGAAACCTACACCATCATCTTCAATAGCAATCTGAATATCGTTACCGGTCCTGCATAAAGTGACATTTACAACCTTCGCCCTCGAATGTTTGGCTACGTTCACAAGCAATTCCCGGACGGAACGATAAAGAAGAACTTTCATATCTTCAGTTATTGGCAGAGGCCGGCTGCAGTTTTTAAAACAACATTTGAATCTTCCCTCCTCGGAAATTCTGTAGGCCAACTCTTCAATCGCAGCATCCAGACCGAGTGTATAAAGTTCGGGCGGGCTGATATCAAAAATCAATGTTCTGGTCTGTTCTATTGAACGGTCTATCATTTCCCGTATACGGTTTATAGTCTCGGCCAACCCTCCAGACAGGTTATACTGCTGTAACTTACCCACCTCAATCCTCGAAAATGCCAGCAACTGTGCCAAAGAATCGTGCATCGCCGTCGCAATCCGGCGGCGTTCCCGCTCCTCAACACTTAACAACTCCGCACTCAATGACCTGATTTGCTCCTGGTCTGAGAGAATCTCCTGCTCCGCCTGCTTTCTCTCAATAATCCCACCCAGTTGTTCGGCAACTGTGTTTATCAGAATCTTTTCTTCCTTCGAGAAAGGCCCTTCATCGATTTGAGGTCTTTCCCGCAGATAGCCGACCTCCAGCCGGCCGCAACACCGCTGCCCTGCGAAAATGTTACATGCCTGCATTGAGACGGCCTTCCCAAAATTCCTGTTTTTGTATTCCCTGCCCCCAACGATAATCCTCACACAAACAATTTCGGGATACCGCCAGGCTGAAGGGATTAACTCTACGGTTCTGCGGAGTATTTCCTCCAATGAAACCCTCGGGGCGTTAACAAGGCAGGAAATCGCATAAAGGCAGTTTAATTTCCTCGCCACCTGCCCGGCAGATTCACTTGTCTGAAGCTGTAACATCTTTCCTTACCCCCTGCTCAAAGCTCTTATTTGAACTTATCCAACCCTAACAAGTACACCCCCTTATGTGATTACTCAACTCTTCTGCACTTAAGCCCTGAATATATGATAATATCTTACAGTCCTGATACAGTCAAGGCAAGAAGTAAAAAAATAAAAGAATTTCTATAAAAAAGCGTGGCGGCTATTACCGGCCGCCACGCTAAAAAACGCCTTATACAACTTCTGATGCAGTTAACCTAATTAATACGAAGGAATCTCAATAACATCGATTCCCATAAATCCGCCTATCCAAAGCTTGGTGGCTGACTGCATATGCACGCAAAATGCAATGCCGTATTCGACCTGCAGGCAATCGTATTTCGTCCATTTGCCTGTGCTTGGGTCAAATTTCATCAAACCGCCGGCCCACCCTTCTCCATACGCAAGCCACACTACGCCGTTTGGACCAAACCCAAACTCACCAAAAAATATTGGATTTTCCCACGGCAGGCCGTTCTCCGAATTATATACCGTCCAGTTAACTCCATCAAATTTACTCACTCCGGTTTCGCTCAGGACCCATACGTCGCCGTTCGGTGCAATACTGATATCAACAGCATTCGAATCAGCCAGTTCCGTAACATACATAGTCCAGTTGCTCCCATCGAACTTAAGCACACCATTACCCTTGTTGAGGGTGCTGCCATAAGTTGCAATCCATTTATTGCCCGCTGCATCGACAGCAACGTCTTCTATAGCCACGTAGTCGGGACCAATCGGCGGACGATATGTTGTCCAGTTAGTGCCGTCAAATCTTATCAGTTCCGTTGAAGAAGCCAACCATATAATGTTACCATTCTGTATCGCTACACCTTCACTATAGGTCAGGTCGGGATAATCCAGCCAGTCCCAATTTGTAAACTGGCTCCTGTTATATTTACTAAGTCCCCAACCTGTCGCCATCCAGATGTTATTTGACGAATCCAAAGCAAGGCCGTTGATTATGTTAGACTCCAAACCGTTATTGGTTCTGTAGTTGGTCCAGCTCGTGCCGTTAAATTTACACAGACCGCCATACTGGGGGTCGGCACCCCAACTTGACGTTGCAACCCAAATAAGACCGCTGCTGTCTCCAACTATGTCCCACATATAATCCGCATAGTCATACCCGGTATTGCCGTGCCGTGCAATTACCGACCTGTCATAATGCGTTATATTGACGCCCATCGCAGACAGGCTTATAACTATGCTCGGATTGTCCTGTGCATTGCTCTGAATGGTCACTGTGCCGCTATTATTGCTGACGGCAGTCGGCGTGTAAGTTAGCGGAACATACACGGAACAATACGCCGGCACATTCAGCGGCGCGGATGTAGTTGTCGTAAAGTGAGAATCGCTGATGCTTATTGCGCTTATCGTTGTCGTGCTGCTGCCTCTGTTCGTCAGCCGGATGGTCTTATATTTCGGCTGACCAATCGAAACCATTCCATAATCATAAGTGAGCAATGCCGCTGAAAGCCTTTTGTAACCGCCGGTTACGGTTATCGTTACAGGAATCAGCATTGTCGCCTTGGCCGGGTCGTTCGTCGTCAGGCTCAGGGATGTGTTATAAGTCCCTCCGCTGGCAGTGTTGGCATCGACCGTAACCGTAAGTACCTGGTTCTGTCCGGGCTGCACAGACCCAGACTGAGGCGTAACCGTAATCGACGGAGCCCCTGCTACGCCGCTCTGCAGCGCCTTGAGCGCATTGAGCCTTCCGTTGGAAAGGCACTTGCCCTGCATCGAATCAATCAGGTCTACCGAGTTGAGAATGGTCTCTTTGATGCTCATTCCCGAAACATTCGGGCTGCGGTTCTTCAGAAGCGCCGCCACACCCGTAACGTGCGGGGTCGCCATCGAAGTGCCGCTCCAGTAATCGTAAGTATTGCCCGGAAGACAGCTTACAATAAGAGAACCCGGCGCAGCCAAATCAACACTGGCTTCTCCATAATTGGACCACGTTCTCAAATCATCAAATCTGCCCGTTGCAGCCACAGAAATAATATTCTCCATAGTATATGCAGCCGGATACATCGGATAAACATCGGCATCCTGTCCGTTGTTGCCGGCAGCGGCGATAAACAGGTATCCCTTTAAACCGGCCTCGTTAATTGCATCCACCAGCGCCTGCGAGTATCCGCCGCCGCCCCAGCTGTTGCTCGTAATCGGAATCTCCATTGCATTGGCATATTCAAGTGCATCGGCAGCATCCGATATCCATCCGGAGCCTCCCGCATCAAGGAATTTCAATCCGACAAGCTGTGCTGACCAGCATATACCGGCCACACCGGCGTTATTGTTGGTTATCGCTGCGATAGTGCCGCCGACGTGACTGCCGTGACCCATATCATCCATCGGGTCCTTGTCATCGTTGCAGAAATCCCAGCCGTGGATATCATCCTTGTACCCGTTTCCATCGTCGTCTTTGCCGTTATTCGGAATCTCGCCCGGGTTCGTCCAGACATTATCGGCCAAATCAGGATGTGTATAATCAATACCGGTATCGATAATGCCCACAAAGGCGTTCTCGCCGCCGGTATGAATGTCCCACGCAGACGTAGCGCTGATGTCCGCTCCGGGTGTCCCGCCGGGATAGGTCTCGC
>Ga0315284_10011041_pt1 | contig 12877 bp, 14 predicted proteins | sample YL17G09_16_MG_FD_203696 | JGI IMG/M metagenome (GOLD analysis project Ga0315284, IMG submission 203696) | Sediment microbial communities from Yellowstone Lake, YNP, Wyoming, USA - YL17G09_16 | ecosystem: Environmental > Aquatic > Freshwater > Lake > Sediment | place: USA: Wyoming | collected... | reverse complement strand
TATTACCGATTTTTGGGAAGGAAAGAATCTGGATTCATTTGAAATCAATATTTCCCATCCCGAAACTCAAGCCTCCATCATTAAAAGACTCGGAAAGCCTCCTTTCTGGGATGTTAAAGATGATTTTATCGCATCAATGAACACTTTCTATGCCTTAATTAGTAAATCCGCCATCAAAATAGCATACAATCAACGGATAGAAAATAATAATATCCTGAAAAATGAAGGCTCGGAAAAAAATTTAGGATAACTGCACTATTCGATATTTTTTAAAAAAATATGGGTTTACTCCCCGAAACCGGCTTTAGATGAAAATTCTAAAGCAATGCTCATTAATAAAATCCAAACATATATTACATTATCAGCAAAATTAAAATCATCATCAGCAAAAAGTGGAGATTCAAAAAAAATGAATAGATACTCTCAAAAATATTTATTGTTATAGAGAATATTATTTAATTTTAATATTATTAAATTTATATAAATTGGTAAAATTTAGCTGTGATTTAAAAACCAGTAATTAAACATTAATGTTGTATATGGATAACGATTTATTCTCACTTAAAGTAATTTTAAGGCGTGTAAAAGATGGAGAATTAAATAAAAATGATGCTGCAGAAATATTAATATCGTTGATCGAAGAAAGCGATAATCCCGAGGTTTGCGTAGAATGTATAGATGTTTTAGAAAAAATATCATATAAAAGCGAAATGATTTTTAAAATTTTAGAAAATCACTTAATTTCCGATAAAAATCCCTCGGTAAGAAATGCAGCTGTGAAAGTACTAATAAGTAATTTTTTTAAGGAAGGTATAAATTCAATTTTATGGGCAATTGAACACGATAATTCGCCTTTAGTGTTAAAATCTATTAGTGATTTTATTAAAGAGTGTAATGAACCACAAATTGATTTATTAAGCCAGAAATTATATAATTGGACAAATAAATTTGCATCCAGTATAGACATTGTTCCAGAAGAAGCTAAATTCTTTTTAGATTTAGAAGTTTTACTTGCCTATGGAAACGAGAATTATACAATTGATACCGATACCTATAAATATTTTCGGATAATAACAGATTATAAAACGAAAGAACCTTGGCTTGTTTTAAAAAATCAGCACGTAGAAATTTTGAATTTTAATTATTTTAATTGGAAATACATAAAAAACAATAAAGAACAAATCGAATCTCTTTTGAATTTAAGTAATCCTCATTTATTTCTTAGTTCCATTCAAGGATATTATTTTGGGGATAATACACCTGTAAAAATACCAGATTCTATACGCTTATTGACACGAATTAAAAATTTGAATTTAAGCGGAAATAAAATTAAAGAGATTCCTCTATCTATTAAGTTTCTTACTTCGCTTGAGAAGCTAGATTTGAGTAAAAACGAAATTCAGGAAATTCCCGAATGGATTACATCCCTATGCTCGTTAAAATTTTTAAATTTAAATAATAATAAGATAGAAAAAATTCCTGAATCAATAAAAGATATCAATTCTCTTAAAGATTTAAGACTGAGCAAAAACATTATTTATTGTATTCCTGAATCTCTAAGACCTTTTTTTAATGCTCTTGAAAGTTTTAAATTTTAAATTTATTTGTTTTGTGTAGAAAAATGTGATATTTTGAGAAAACCTTTGCGTTTCGTAACTGATTTTTTAACAATTTTATTATATGGGAACGTGCAAAAATTATTTAAATGCTAAACGCAGATTTTTAATTAAAAATATTTAAATACTAAAAGTAGTTTTTAATGTTTTAATAAAGGGAGAAATTATGGAAGAAAAAAAGAAAATTAATGGTGGAGATGTGTTAATTAAATGTTTGCTTCAAGAAGGCGTTAAATACATGTTCGGTATACCTGGAGGGCAATTTTTAAATATGTACGATGCAATATATCGCTGGGGAAGAGAAAAGGGAATTAATACTATATTATTTCGTCACGAACAAGCTGCAGCCCATGCAGCTGATGCATACGCGAGAGTTACTAATAAACCAGGCGTCTGTTTTGGAACAGTAGGTCCAGGAGCTTTACATCTCGTTCCAGGAGTAGGAACGGCGTGGAGCGATAACATACCGGTCATCGCAATCGTTCCGCAAGTAAATACCAAGTATGAGGATTCTTTTACGCTTCAAGGTAATTTGGATCAGATGACTATGTTTAAACCAATAACAAAATATCAGAAAAGCGTACGTAAAATAGAAGACATTCCTGACGCTGTTAGAAAAATATTTCGCGAAGTTACAGGAGGTAGACCTAGGCCTGTATTGTTAGAAATTTTCGAAGATGCATTTCTTGGAGAAATTGAGGAAGATAAAATGTCTATGTTATCTACCGATCAATATAGAGCCGTGGGAAAACCTGGAGTTGATAACGAATCGATTAAAAAAGCGCTTGAGTTGCTATTAAAAGCAGAAAAACCACTGATTGTCTCTGGCGGAGGTGTCATGCGTTCTGAAGCGTGGAATGAATTACAACAATTTGCAGAATATTTACAAATCCCTGTATTGACTAGCATTATGGGAATTGGGACAATCTCAAATAAATCAAAATGTTTAATAGGATCTACGATTGCTGGTCCCGGTTTAAAAGCAGCAGCAGAAGCAGATGTCATTTTAGCTCTTGGCTGTAAATTTGCCTTTGATATGGGGCATGGCATCCAGCCATTTTGGAAGGATACGCAAAAAATGATACAAGTAGATATCGATTCTTCAATAATAGGAAGAGCAAAACCAGTTGCGTTAGGTATTGTGGCGGATTGTAAAACATTTTTAAAACAAATTCTTGAAGAAGTTAAAAAATCCAAAAAAATAGATAAGAGAGATTGGTTAGAAACCTTAGCCGGATTGAGACAAGGTATCATTACATCAGCAGTTAAAAAAGCTTCAAAAGATAAAACACCAATATTACCTAATAGATTAGTTAAAGATGTACTCGAATTTATAGACGAAGACGCAATATTAATAGTTGATGGTGGAGATATCGCCGCTTTTATCGTAGAACAAATTGATTTTTACAAAACACGAAAACCGCTTTCACAATTGCAAGCTATGGGTATGGGAATGCTCGGAGTTTCTATTCCATACGGGATTGGAGCGAAATTAGCTAAACCTGATAAACAAGTTGTTGCGATAACCGGTGATGGCAGTTTCTTGATAAACGTTCAAGATTTAGAAACATCTGTTAGATTAGGATTAAAAAATTTAATATACGTAATAGCAAATAACAACGCGTGGGGAATGATCAAAAGCGGTCAAAAATTGGCAATGGGAAAACGCTTTATAGACGTTGATTTACCAGAATTTAATTACGCAAAATGTGCCGAAGGTTTTGGTTGCTGGGCAGAAGTTGTTTCCGAGCCCAATCAAATTAAACCTGCTTTAGAAAGAGCGAAGAACTCGGGTAAGCCAGCAGTACTTGACGTAAAAATCGCATTTGAAACTCCCGACGCTACAAAACTTCTTTTATCGATGGGAATTCTATAACTATATAATCTATATTTTTTTTATAAATCAATTATGTTCATTAAAATTAGCAGAAATAATAAAAATAGTTAATAAAAAAGTAGAATTTGTATTAGTTATGAAGTATTTATTTTAATTAATAATAGTAAAAAAAATGATATCGTTTAGTTATGAAAGAGCAATATATTACTGTTCAGATGAGGGTTTTGATAATAATTTTAATTCTTTATTTAAATTCTTTATTTCGCCTTGAATTGCAGAAATTTTAGTTTTTTTATCGCTTGCAATCTCTTTTAGTTTTGTTTTAAGTTTCTTATCTTTTTCTTTAGTTAGAGTAATCTTTTCTTTTTTTAAATTTTTAACGCTAGTGGTTAATTCTTTCTTTTTTGCGGTCCACTCAGCAGCTTTTGCTGATGCTTCTTCTAAGCTTCCTTCCTCTGCAGACAACTTAGATTCTGCATCAGATATTTTTGGTCTGTATTCAGATTCAGTTTGTTTTTCTGAAGAAGCTTCCTTTTTGCTCGCTTCTTCTTCAATTCTAGTAATTTCATCTTCTTTTGAGGCTATTTGGCTTCTAATCTCGTTTTCGCTCATATTTATCTCCATTCATTTTAATTTTTAATTTTTTTAAAAATTGAAATTCAATATTAATTATTAATTATTAATTATTAATTATTAATTATTAATTCAATATTAATTATTCTACTCGAATATTTTTTTTAAGAAAAAAAAATAAAAAATTGAATAGAATGAATTTAATAATTAAGAAAATGAAATTTACAATAGCAAAATGTAAATTAAACGTTAAAATATATTTGAAAAAGGAAAACATTTCAATTTTTATTTTAATTTTGGTATCGCAATACTTTTTTTGGTTTTTTGAATTATTATTGATTTCAGTTTTCTATGAATTAACTTTTATAGATTTAACGTTCTTTCTAATGTGGCAGAGCGCAGCAATAGCTCTCAATATTTTAGTCTTATATTTAGGTATAAGATATAAAATTTTTAGAATTTTTTATTATTTTATTATTATATTTATATCAATTATAGCGTTTGCATTTATTATTCAATTAAAAGCATTATTCTTTTTAAAAATATACATAATTACATTTTTGGTTATTGGTTTTGCTGGATTTTATCTATCGATAAAATATTTTAATAAAACTAAAAATTTTAATATAAACAAGAAAAAAGAAATATTTTTTCTTTTCTTATTGATTTTCTTGTTTTCGTCTAGCGTTTACATGTTAAATAGTCCAAAACACGAAATAACAATTAAACCAAGAACTAATCCGGAATTAATTTTTTGGGTTGATCCTTATTTTTTGCCCAACGACGAAGAAATATATCAAATATGTAAAGAATACAATATAGCCTTTATGCCTGCTATAGGGTTGCATACTTTGAACAAATCTTCTTTAATGGACCGTTACAAATTAGCTATTGCGAATGAGATAAACCTATATTTTCTTTTAATTACGCCTCCAGACGCTTTTATCAACATGGATAATACAGGCGAATATTTATCTTTGTACAAAGAATTTAGACAATGGTTTATCAACGAAGGAATATTTGAAAGCCCTTGCGTGAAATCGTTTGCTGTAGACGCAGAACCCCCAAGTCGTTACACCAATAAGGTGAGAGATTCATCTTTAGTAGAAAGCGTTAATTATTTCATCGACGAATATCCAACGCAAAAGGAAATAGAAGAAGCTAGTCGTGATTTAAAAGAATTAACTGAAGAGATAAGGTCGGATGGAAAGGAAGTCGGAATAGTGAGAATCTCTTCTTATATGGACCAATTAGATGGAGATGGAGATATAGAATTATATTTAAGAAATATTTATAGTATTAACGTTGTGTGGGATTATACAACTACGATGATATATCGAGTAGGCAGAATTGTTCCTAAAAGTGGAGAAACTGCCGATGTTATTATTGAAAATTCGAAAGAAAACGTATTTGGACAATTAAACGAAGATGTTGGAGAAAAAAATGTACTTTCAGCGTATAACTTTTATTTTAGAGTTGGAATGTGTCAAAATAATCGCGAAGAAATAAAAGCCGCTAATCATTACGTTTTTATAGGGACTTTAAAAAGCATATTTAACGATACGGAGTATATGAAAGATAAAGGATATCTTAACGATTTAGACATTTGCCGACATTTTGGAACGGAAAAAGTTTTTCTTTATAATTATAAGAATTTTATAGATAATTACGGCGTAAATGAATTAATAAATTTAGGAAAACATAACCAACAAAAGAAATCGTGGAAATTAGAATATAGAGGCACAGAATTACAATTTAATATAGTGTTCTATTTAGCTTTAGCTTTTCTGGATCGTCTGCTTTATTTTTAAGGATATTAAAATTCATTATAATTTGAAAATCAATCAATTAGTTCATAATTAATGAAATCCTCAAGAGATTCTTTGTAATTAAATCCTAAAGCTTTAATCTTTTTAGTATCAGCTATGTTTCTTTGTAATTCCTTTACATCTGAGGTTCTTTTTTCTATTTTTGGCGTTTTTTTCAATCTTTGAGAAATTAATTCAACTAACTTGTTTACAGAATATTCTTTATCTCCTGATAAGTTATACTCTTCGCCAAAGCAGTTTGGATTGTTAAAGACAGTTAATATTGCTTCGCAAATATCGTTAATGTGAGTAAAAGCTCTTGATTGAGAACCATCTCCGTAAATAGTCAAAACCTCATCTTTAATGATCTTATCTTTTATAATAGAGATAATATTTTGTTGTCCCAATCCATAAACGCTAAAAGGTCGCACGATTGAAAATTTAAGGCCAAAAAGCCCGCAAGAGCGAATTATTAATTCGCCCATATATTTTGAAAACCCATAAAGATTAATAGGATTTTTTGGAGTTTCTTCAACAAAAGGGAAATTAGGAGGAATTCCAAATACTTGCCCAGAAGAAAAATATACAAAATGTTTTACGTTTTCTTTTATAGCTTTTTCTGCCAATTTTTTTGTTGCTATTACGTTTAGACCAAAGTATTTATCGTAATTTTCTAAAACACCCTCCCTAATTTTAGTAATTGCGGCAGTGTGAATGATATATTCTATCTCTGAAAAATTTGGAAATTCCCAATTAGGTTCTAAGAAATCTTGAGACCAAAAATCAACGTTTTCGAGACTTATATTATTAATCTTTAAAGTTTTAATCAAAGTTTTAATTGTCATTTCGGAGCTTCCATGAGCTATTATACTATAACCTTTATTTAAAAAATATTTTAAAAGATGACTTCCTATGAATCCTGTAGCTCCAGTAATTAAAATTTTAGACATACGATTAGACTGAAATTAATAATTTATAATTTTCTAAAATATTTTATTTTATGCTCAAAAATTTTAAAAGATACTTTAATAATAACAATATTAAACGAAATTGCGAAGCCATTTCAAATTTTTTTTAAAACTTTTTATTAAAAAATTCTCCAGTTTTAACAAACTCTTCCTTAAATTCTTCTACTAATTCTTTAGTTAGCTTTTCTTGATCTTTAATTTTAAAAAATAGTCTTTCGTCAAAATCTTTTTTTCTTTCCTGATATTTTTTTAAAATATATTCCCAAAATTGAATCTTTTCCGCTCTTAAAGCCTTAAATATACTTACGATATAAATGATGGGTATATAAAGTTTAAACTTTTTCAATTGATTAATATAATCAACAATAGAACTTTCCAAACTATTTTGATTGTCAAAACCATCTAAATGAAAGTTCTGAAATAGGAGACTTAAGATATTATCAAAATCAGTGTCCTTTCTGGAAGACGGAAGCTTAAGGGACTCATTTTTTACGAATTGAATTAACATAAAAAGTAGATTAACACCTAGATTTGAACTAATATCAGCAGTATCAAATTTTACTGGTTTTTCAAGCGAATTTTGCCTAAGATATGCTTCTAAAGTAATATAAAAATTCTGTTTTTCACGAAGGTGAATTGATGGAGATCTTAATAAACTAGAAATTTTAACCCTTTCTTTTCTTTTTATTTGATAAACTTTTTTCATATTCTTACAGAATTTTTTTTAATTTTTATATGAAATATAAAAAAATTCTACTATTAATGATTATCTATCAAAATTTTTATTTTTAAACGCCGAAAATATAATGAATGATTCTCTTATTTTCTTTCCAATATTTTTGTAAATCTATTCTATCTTCAAGGTCCCACCAATCAAATAAATCATCTAATTCTCCTTTTTTTAATTTTTCCCAAGTATCAATAAATTTAGCCTCCCATTCTAATCGTTTCTTTCCTTCCACTAATTGATTTTCGCCTTCTGAAATTGAAAGAGGTACTAAGTTAATTAATGAATCGAAAAATCTTATTGCGTTGTGTTTATCATCGTATAAAGTCTTACCAGTACTATCGTGTCTAATGTGATGGACAAGAACATCGTCAAAAGAGTCAAGTATTTTACCACTGTACCAACTGCGATGCCCTGTTAATAACCAAAGAGCCTTTCTATATTTAATTGCTTGAGCAGGAGTCAAACAAGATTTTTTCGCTGTTTTAACATCTTTTAAAAGTCCAGTAGTTGTTAAAAGATCTTTAAAGTAAATTTCTAACGAAATCAAGTTGTGAGATATTGAACTTCCTTTAGTTAAACATTCCTTCGTCCATTGCACAGCCATATGATTAGAATCAACTCCTTTTCTTGAAAGTAAAGAAATCAAGTTTTTTAAATGTTCAGGTAAAAGAGACCCACCATTTCTAAACATTTTTGATATATATTCTTTATCTCCTATTAAATCTTTACTAAGGTCCGCAATAGTTTTTTGATTGCCATCAATATCAGAAATTGCATGTAACGATTCCCATATCACATTAAATACGGAAGGATCAAGAGTCTTAGAAATATATTTATTATCTAACATATAAGAACGAATAACTTTCTTACAATCCACTTGAATTTTCTCAATTGTATCTTTATTGACATCAAAATTTAATAATTTATTATTCTTCAAATGAGAAATATAATATTCTAAATTCCATAGACTATTAATCTCAGTACGAGCTGGATTTGGTGTCTTAAAAAGGGTATCGATAATAGACTTTTTTTGAGAAAGTAGTTTAGAAAAAACTTCGTTAGAATAAAATATATGAGTGTATTTTTGAAAAACATTCAATAAATTATAAACTAAGAAATATCTTTTGCCTAATCTATTAAGATAATTAGAAATAATTCCATCAGCAGCTTCTTTACCTAATGCTTGTGAAAGTTGAAATTGAACTTTATTTTTTAATGAATTAAAATGGATATACGATCCTACTCCTAAAACAGGATTTTTAAATTTTTCAGAAAAGAAACTTTCCCCCATTCCAACGACTTTTGAAACTTGAAAAAGTGGGAGTGGATAAAAAATGGAAGAGAAAGTTCTAGACCTTGATAAATTCAAAGATTAATGATTGAAACAGCCAGTAACAATCAAATTTCTGGAAAGGAAGTTTCAGTCAAAGACAAAGACGGGAAAATAATCGACTACGAAAGATTTTGTTCTAACTGTAATGTTGCATTAACTGAAGCAGATTTTTTTTGCGAGAAAACGTATTATTCGAGTACGTTATGGTTTTTATGTCCTAAATGCAATAGACACATCCATTTCGTATATTAAATTTTCATTTATTTTTTAATTTTTTATCTTTTACTTTTTTCTGACACTCTTTTGTCTTATAAGCTAATTTATTTTCATTATTCTTATGTCTAGTAAATATTTTTCGGTTTCGCGCCCAATAGATATAGGAACTTTTCCCAAAAAAGAACAACTAATAAAATTTGAAAATTTCTCTAATAGAAAAAAGATCAGCACAGGTTATCTCGCCTTCGGAGTTTTAGAATACCCAGACAAGTTAAGTTTCGAAGATATAAACCGATTTGAGTTAATTCCCGAAGACTTAAACGAATACGTTGATTATTTCTTTTGGGATAAATACGATAAAGACAAAACAAAGGCAAACAAATCCAAAGATAGATATATGCGAGAAAACATCGAAACTTTAAAAGAATACAGAAATCAAGACACTTTCGCGGGATTAATCTTGCTTTTAAGAGAAAACGAAGACTCTAAAATAACCAAATAGGAGTGACAACTAAATGATTAAAAATTGTAAGGAATGCGAACATTACGGAACAAACAAATACAGAGATTTTGACTGTAAATTTTACGAAGATTGCGTTTTACACAAACAACGCAATTTTAAACAAAAAATCAAATTTTAATTTTTTTAATTTTTTCTTTTTCTGTTTTTTTGATGAATTTACAATTTTTATTGAATCCAACTTGTTTAAATTGTTGTCGAAAAAACCAGCAATCTAACCCCTCGTTTTTGTCAAACCTAAAAATTAATTTTTAACTTTTTATTTTTACTAATTTTTACTAATTTGAACGCAATTTGTTTTGCTGGTTTAGGTCTTTTCATGACTTCTTCGTCGATTTCGTTTCCTTTAACAACGAGTCCGTCAATGTCGTAATTCAAGGTAGTTCTAAGATTGTCCATCGTTTCGTTGCGATAATCAATTATTTCGTCTGGATTTTTAAAAATCTTTATATCCTTCTTTCGTAAAAAATTTGGCTAAATAACTGCCAATAAATCCTGTGGCACCAGTTATTAAAATTTTTTTAGAATATGATAATATTTTTTTAGACATATTATAAGATCAATTAAGAATACAATTACTATAAAAAATGTAGTTCTGTAATTAATATATATAAATTAAAAAAGTCAAAAGTATTTGTTGTGATTGCATGCAAAATAAATACATTACCCATATAATAATTGCAAATTTATTGTGGAGTTTTATCCCCGTTATTGTATTGGGACTTTTTAAAGAAATCTCGTTAGTAATGATAATTTTTCTTAGATTCTTTTGTGCTGGATTAATAATATTACTAATTTCGCTATTATTAGTGGCGTTAAACAATAGAAATCCTCACAACGAAAAAATCTCGTTTAAACAATTACTAAGAATGCTAGGCGCAAAAAACAAGGCATTTTTCAATTTAAGGCGCATTTTTTATTTAATGATTCTTGGATTTTTTGGAATCGTATTACAAATAATTGCCTATTTTTTGTGCTTAAAAACTACATCTATAGGATTTACGATGATTGGGTTTCAGTTAGGCATTATATTGGTTGCTTTTTACGAACACGGAGTTAAATCAGAAAGATTAGACGTGTTTAAAGTATTATATCTTGTAATATTGTTATTTTGTATAGGTATTATCGTTTTCGTGAAATTAAGCGGACCTGCTCAAGTATCCAACGAAATTACAATGCTAAGCGTTTTTTATCTTATTTTCTACACTTTATGCATGACATTTTTACAAATCGGGATTGGTAAAGATAGATATAATAAAGAAGAAATGATTTTAATTAATAAAAATAAAAATTATAAAATTATACGCCTATTTTTTAAGTTATCCTTGATCTTTTTAACTGGTATCGCTTTGATGTTTCCATTTATTGTAATTGTGTATTTTCTTATTCCTATTAAAACGGATTTATCCAACGAAATAGGGCTCTTTTTTTCGGAATTTCCCGTAATATTTTCGATTTTAATCAGATGGGAAATTTTATTTTTAATCTTTTTCTCGACAATAATAACGTACGTATTAATATTTATAGCGAATGTAAAATGGAGTTCTTATAATTTATCCTATAGCCAATGGAACACCATTTTGACTATAATTGAACCAATAGGTGGTATAATATTCGGAGTTATTTTATTAGGGGAGTTTTTTCCGTTAGAATATTTAATAATCGTTATTTTTTTATTAGCACTATCGATTTTGCTTCGATATGCGCACGAATCAAGGAATTTGGTAAATTCAATTTTACTAATTAGCCATAAACCTGGTATTTTGGAGACTTTAGCGTTGAAGTTGTTAAAACTTGAAGGTGTTTATTCCGTCGAATCACTAATCGGTACCTTCGATTTTCTCGTGAAAATAAAAACCAATTCGATTAAAGGGCTGTATTATTTGAAGAATATCGGCATTAAAAACATAGAAGGTATTGAAGATGTTAAAGTGTTATTTATAGATAAAATATTTAAATAAAATTTAAGAATATTAAAAATATATAAAATAAACAATTAAACTTTAAAAATTGTTGAATTAAAATGACGATTAAAGCCGCAATTTTTATCAAAGTAAACCATAGCGCTATGGCAAAGGTAATAGAAGAATTTAATAAAATTCCTGAAATAAAAAAGGTGTTCGCTCTTACAGGAGATTACGATATCTTAGCTGAAATTGAAGTAGAAAATACGGACGAGCTATATAACGTGTTTTCGAAAAAGATCGATACGATTGAAGGGATTATTAATACCAACACTCATGTTATCATGAAAGCGTTCGAAAAATAATTTATATTCAATGATATCTATTTAAATTTCAATATCATAAAAATCACATTTTATTAAAGATGACTGAACCTACTTATTATTTATTATGTTCAACTTATCACGATCCAGAGTTTAGATTAAAAGAATTAATACAATCCGCTTCAAAAGTAATAAAAAAGTGTTTTTTAAAGTCTATAATATGTTTAACACCTTATACACCTAAAAATATTTACGATTTTTTAATCAAGGAAGGTTTTCTAGCAATTTATGAACCTAGCGATAAGCAAATAGACACGTATAAAACTGCGTTGAGATATACTTTAGAAACTTTGAACAACGAAAAAAATCAGAAAGTATTTCACGTTGATTTTGACCGTCTAATACATTGGGTTAATAATTATCCCGACGAACTAATAAATGTACTTCAAAATCATTCAGATGTCGATTATTTGCACGTCGGTCGAACTTCAAGAGCATTTAATACTCATCCTGAAACGCAAAAACTTACGGAAGGTATTGTAAATGAGATTGGTTCAAAAATATTGGGATTAGATAAACCAATGGATATTATTTCTGTATGCTATGTTTTTACAAAATTATTAGGAGAAAAACTTTTAAAAGTAAATAATTCAACTACGACGGGATTTTATGGCTCTTGGCCTATTTATCTATGGAATTGGGCTAACAATAAAAGATATGTAGAAGTAGAAGGTCAAGAATGGGAAACGCCCGATCGCTTTAAAAAAGAGATAGCTAACCTTGGATACGAAAAATGGATGAATCAATTTCAAACGCACCAAGAATGGAATAAACGCGTTAAATTTTTACGCGAATGTCTATTTGAATTTTCTAATTGTACAGATTTTATATTCAATGAGCACAAATAAAAGTAAATAAAATTAAAAAAAAATTACCAAATAATGTTATGAATAATTTCTTTCGCTCGTTCGCTTTCTTTTTTAGAAAGAATCTTTTGCATTCTTAAATCGTTTATAGCGTCTTCGAGTTGCGCGTCCAAATTCTTAATC
>Ga0315284_10011039_pt1 | contig 12879 bp, 16 predicted proteins | sample YL17G09_16_MG_FD_203696 | JGI IMG/M metagenome (GOLD analysis project Ga0315284, IMG submission 203696) | Sediment microbial communities from Yellowstone Lake, YNP, Wyoming, USA - YL17G09_16 | ecosystem: Environmental > Aquatic > Freshwater > Lake > Sediment | place: USA: Wyoming | collected... | reverse complement strand
GTCCTACTGAGTACCTTTTCTACGACGAAGACAGTGCAGCCATTGTGCTGACGTACCGCAGTGGTGCGAATTATGGCACTAATTCTCTCGGTGAGTCGCTCGCGCCAGAGGAAATAGACCGGCTGATTGACGACAACGATCTGATTGAAATACGGGACTTGTCGGAGGACGAAGAGGAAATCGTAAGTGGTATCCGCCTTTGGCACCCGGAAGTCAAGCACATCATATCCAAACTTGGACAAAACGTGACAGCGGCCGAGCCTAACAAGTCAGTGCCGACCAAAAACACACCGGGCAAAGGTGGCCTGTTCCCAAAACTGGCCGATATGGTTGGTAACATATTTAGAAAAGCGTTGCCGGAGGCCGAGGACAAAGTCCAGCTGCAAAAGTTCCTCAAACACAATTGGGGAAACCTGGAAAAAATTCAAAAACAGATCAGAAATGACAAGCCGTTAATGGATCACCTAGAACGGAGTGTCAAGTCCGGCAAATTGGATGTCGGTGGCTTAACGGCGATGACTGAATTGTTAAAGTCCGACCCGTCATGGCTAAAGGCGCTGGATCTCAGCCCAACTAACATCGCCGGCCCGTCGCTTACTATCCCAATAAGCATCCTCCCCAGAATGTCCGGGCTAACAGATATTAATAATGACGAACTTGTCCACCAAGAGGTTGACAAATTAATTAAGCGGGCTGGTATCAGGAAAGTCAGTGTTGAAGTGTTACCGTTAAGCGATCGCAAAGTTAATCCTGTTGAAAAAGAAATAGAGACACTTCGAAAGAAAATTAAAGAACAGGGGGCCGAGAGGGACCCAGCGCTAGTTCAGGAGCTCGAAGAAAAACAGTCTGCTTTTAAAGAAAGAGCACTCAAAGACCTGAGTGGCGAGCGCTTCGTTGACTTGAATGGCCCTTGGGAGTCCATCGTTAAGCTAAAGCGCGTGTTCAAGATCGACCCCAAAGAAGTTACTAAAGCCTTATAAGATGGATAAAGCAGCGTGGCAGACGTTAAAGACACACTAGACTCTCTTGCTAGCAAAACTGCTAGCATTGATGATTTGGGCAGAAGCCTTAAGGACCTGGAGGCAGCCAGTAACGCCGCTATGGCTGCTGGTGATACCAAGCTTCTGCTTAATATTATAGCGCTGCAGAAACACACTGAAATACTGGCATCTACAGAAGAAAAGCGACTAGCTCAGCAACAAAAGATGCAAGAGTCCCAGAAAAAAGGGATAGCGCTTACCGAAATTGAAATCAAAGAAATTGAAGACAACGCCGAGGCTGGGAAAAAAGCTGCTGCCGTTTTAGAAAGCGCCCAAAAAGCTGCCATAGCAGCTAACGAGGCACGAATAAAGAGTGAGCTAGAGCTCAAACAAGCAGCGCTCGAAAACTTCCGTACAAATACACTTACCGGCAAAGCATACACAGCGCTTACTGGTCAAGTTTCGAAATTTATAGGTGGCATCACTGTTGGCGGCTTGGCCATGAAAGCATGGCAAACCCACGTCGAAGCTGCCGAAGTACGCCAAAATATCCTAATTCAGAGTTTTCAAGGGCTTAGCACGTCGGCAGGCGGAGCAACAGATGGCTTCATAGACGTAGGCAAGCAAGCTGCACAGATGAGTGTGGCTATTGCCGGCGCTAACGCCACTGCAATCAGAATGGGTGTGGACACCGCCGTGGTCGGCGACACAATGACTCATTTTGCTCGAATTGTAGGCAGCCGAAACCCAGAGGCCCTGAAAAAGCTTACAGAAGGCGCTATTACGGTATCGCGCGCACTTGGTGTTACCGTACCAGAGGCTGTAGAGTTCGTTCAGACGCGAATGGACAAATTTGGCGGCACAGCGGCCTCTGCACTCTCTGCACTCAATAATCTACGTACCGGCGCTGAAAACACTAACAAAGCGTTTGGTCGCACTGTGGTGCGCGGTGACGACGTAGCACGTACGCTGTTAGACATCGCAAAACAGTCCAATGTGTACGCAATTGACCAGCGTTTTGTTGGTAACATTCTGTCTGATAACATCGCCCACTTACAGGCAACGGGTGACAGTTACGACCTTGCGCAACGGAAGGCGAGAGCCTACACAGATGCCGTTACCGGCAAGGCACCAGAGTGGATGCAGGCATTGTCTGGTGCGGACATTACCAACACATTGATTGACAATTTGATACCAGTTTTGGATGAAACCGGTAAAGTGATAGGTAAGAAGTTGCCAGAGGATATGGCAACAAGCCTTGAGGCTGCATCACCGGGTCTTACTAAGAAAGTTGAAGGCATCTTAGCCGATATAGACTCTGGTAAGATAGGCCGATATGAGGGCGAACGCTACATTCAGGAGCTGACGGCGCAGACCGAAGTCGGTATGGGCTCTATGAATAAGCAGATTCTTAAGCTTTACGACGGTACACATGGTTCGCTCATAACCATAGCCAAGCAATTTGGTGTGACGCAAGTCGAAGCCGCTGGTATGGTGGAACAAGCTAAGCTATTTGAGAAGACACAAAATGACGTTAATGAGGCAGTTAAACTAGGTGCTGCTGGCACTACAGAGTCTATTGCAGCGTTAGCTAAAAAGCTTGGCATTTCAAAAGAATTGGCTGCTGGCCTCGCCAAAGACCCAGGCGCAATCAAGGAAGCGGTTGCGCAGCAATACAAAGCAAACGCCGCAAAAGAAGACGCACTGCGCATTGAAAAACAAGCTGCTGATAACGCCAAAAAGCGTGAAGCAATTAACGCGGACATAGCCAAGCTTGAGAACCTAAGAAAAAATGCACCGGTAGGTTCTGCTGATGCTAAGTTACTAGATCAACAGATCGCGACCAAAAAGCAAGCACTGCAGGACATGACATCCGAGGCAGAAGCAGAGGCTAACCGCAAGAAGGCCGCAGAACTTGCGGACCAAATTAAGCTGCTTGAAGAACAAAAGAAGAAAGCCCCGGAGGCCGAAAAAGCCGGTCTAATAGCTCAAATCGACGCGAAGAAGAAAGAAATGGACAGCCTTCTTGGTGCTGAGCCATTGAAGACTGTAGAAGACATTAACAAGCAAATGCTTGATAAGTTTAGTGGTTATAGCGACATTACAGGTAAGGGTTTTATGGCCCTTATCGCCGAAAACACTACTACCAATTTGTTGCTTGGCGGTATTGCAGTTTTGCTGGCTAAGAAGCTAGGCGGCTTGGCGCTCGACCGCGCTCTTGGTGCAATGGGTAAGAGGCTACCGAACCTCGAAGAGGGCTTAGCTGGTGCCATTGCTAAAACCATCGGTAAGGGGCCGCCGCCTGGCGGCGGCGCTGGTGGCTTGGCGGAGGCTAGCGCAGGGGCGGCTAAAGGTGCTGGCAAAACTGGCGGAATGTTCGGCAAGCTTAAGGGGATGTTTGGTGGCAAAGCTGCCGATGTCGTCAGCGAAGTGGCCGAAGAAAGCGTCAAAGCTGCGGGTGCCACAGCGGCCGAGGTAGGCAAGGACGCGGCTAAGGCTGCGGGCGCAGTAACTGGCGCGGCTACTTCGACTGCTCAAGCCACTTCCAAGCTTTCCAAGGTGGCCGGCGTAGCAGGTAAAGCTAGTAAGTTCCTGGGCACCGCTGGTAAAATAGCCTCTGTTGGGCTAACTGCCTCAGCTATTTACGCGTCTTATAAAGATGGTGGCCTAAAGGCGGCGGCGGCGGAGGCCATCCCAGCAGCTGCAGGCTTGGCTGGCGGTTTGGCTGGCGGGGCGCTTGGCGCAGCCGGCGGCACATTTGTCGCGCCTGGTCTGGGCACCGTTGCTGGTGGCATTGCTGGAAATACTGGTGGTGGCATAGCCGGTGAATACATAGGCGATAAGATAGTAGACTTCCTCGGTCTCAAAAATTCTGGTGGTACCGATTTGGCTGGCTTAAATAAAGAGGGCCCGCCACCAAAAGATACCGCAATGAGTACAGCAACGGCGCTTTCGCCTACGCCAGAAACGCCACCAACTCCGATACCAGGTGCAGCCACTGGTGTAGCTGGTGCGGCGACGGCTGATACCGGTGGCCCAGGTCGTGGCTCGTTCATGGGTGGTGTCAATCCTGATGGGTCGGCCACACTTAGAATTGAGAACTTTGGCCAAGTGTTCGCTAGTGCCACTAACATGGTAAAACGTGGTCCAAGAACATGAGGTTGTTTAAATGCAAGTTACAATGATATTCAATATGCCGGATGACACGTACGAGTATGAGCTCGCTCGCCAAGCCCCCAGTTATCACCGGGTGCTACACGAGTTAGCTGGTTTTCTTCGCCACGAGATCAAACACGGTGATGACGGGATAAAAGGAGCCTATTATGAGGAAGTACGCACTAAGTTATTTGACATAATGCGTGACTTTGATATCGAATTAGACGGCTAGGGGCAGAGTTGCCCAAGGTCCGTTTCCTCTTCTTTCCTGAGCATCATGTTAACCAACTCTTCGACCTCGGTCTCGCTTGGTGCCTCAAGAGGCGCGATCTCGTTCGAAGAGGTGGCGTGTGTTGGTGCTTGTGGTCTCAATTTGAGGTCCTACCTTTAGGGTAAAGGCTGCAGCACCCAGGGGATGGGCTGCTGCGGCATTTTTGCGGAAATGGAGCAGGGTCAATCCTCGGGGAAAGTGTACCCCCACGACTTAATGGCGTCCGCACTATAACACTCTATGCTATCATAGTGCAAGACCTCAAGTGTGCGCGGTACTCCGTTGAAGTCCCTAATTACCCTATATTCACCATTCTCAAATTCTATCAACGCCTCGTCAGCATCATAGAATTGGATATACAGGGTCTTAAAGGGGCTGAATTTCAAGGTGTCGGCAAGCAACAGGTCGGCCATAGCGAGCGCCTCATAGCACTTCGCGTCCGGCGTACTGGTTGAGGTTTCACTAAGTTTAGTGACAATAGCAGCAGCGATTAAGGTACGGTCTTCCATTAGAATGCCTCGCAAAGAGTAAACAGAAAGAGTGGCTACGGATTTTACGATTTACAAGGCGACAGCACGATCTGCGCGAAAAAACCGCATATAAGTGTGCACTGTGTGGTGTTTGAAGATGGCCTCGCGTGTGACTGAGAACAGAGCACCGTCAGCGTCCTCTATCTTGACTTTGTTGTCTTTTGTTTCGAGTAGTTCTAAAGACAGGGCCAGCATTTCAGGTGGAGTCGGGCTACCAAAAGGCACCGGAGTCAAACGAAGGCCATCGGCGCGGTATATCCCAACTATTTCCTCTATCTGGCATTCCAACGTTCTGCTGTCACTTTTTGGAAACGCCACGCCAATAAGTCTTGGGTCATCCCACTCCACAAAGTTTCCCTTTATCACAGATAGCCCTTTCACGATATTTAGATACAAGGTTTTTACCCGCTGTCGGGTTATGTTTAACGCGTAGCACGACCACAAACGCTGAAGGGGTACAACACGATATGCGTAAAGACGATAGCAGAGCTAACCATGCAGCACGCCAAGCCTACTATGTTTCCAACAAAGCGGACTGGATCAATGTTGACCTTAATGCAGCGAACCCTAACTTAAGCACCTTTGTGGCTGCTCTAGTGGCGGCTAACCTGCTACCACACGGTATTGACCATGCAGATCTGCTCGTGTCAGTACGCAAGGAATTACAAAACGTAGACAAAAGCCGCATTTAGAACGCTTTTGGGGTAGCACAGCCGTCGTCTGTCTGCTTGTTATACAGGCAAGACAGAATAAACTCTTGCGCTTCGGCGTCGCACTTTCCTTTAGCCACTTGAATGCTTGGCTGGTCGGAACCCTTTTTCAGGCACTTGCCATTCGCATATAGGCGGTAAGCATAGTGCACATTGCGTGGGTTAGTGCGCAGTGAGTAATGGTATACTAAACCGTCTACTCTGACATCTGCGCCCGTTTCGTCCAGATATGTGCCGTACATTGCAATGTAGAATGATGTAGGGAGTAGGACGCGGTCTAGTTTTTCTTCTTCGTCTTTGACCATATTGATGTAGACATATGGCAGTTTAATCTTGTGGTCATAGTCTTCAAGAGGGAGCCATTCCGGGGAGTTAAACTCGGTGCCGAGAACTACACAGGCGTCGTCTTTTCTCAAACGGTCACCAACTACTGTAAATCCAGAAGCAATCAGTAGGTCTTTGAAGTGGCGTTTTTCATATGACATCGTAATGTTTTCCCCAGGTAAGTAGTACGCTACTCCAAATTAACAAAGACTAGCCCTTAAGGCTATTGTATAGTTCGTTTTCTCTGCGGATGTCTGTTTCAAGCGGGTGAGTAGCATCGGTGCATATAACATATTTGAGACCATGCTCTTCGAAGCCACGAAAAATGGCCTTAAAATCCTCTAGTTTCTTTACCGCGCCGGTAGCCAGGTTGCTGCTAATACAAATTTCGAAGGTGGGCTTTAGTGATTGCGCTTTTTTGATGAGCTCTGGAAACTGCAGTATCTTGATGCCGTGACCGATGCGGTCCGGTTCTAGTTGGTTCAGTGCCCAATCCAGTTCCTCTTCGAGCCCTGGGTGGTCTACTTCGCCTGCGTGGCAAGTAGTCATCAGTCCAACAGCCTTTGCTGCACGATAATAACCAGCAAAAGCTGCTCGTTGAGTGGCCGTAGACAACGAATACGAACCAGCCACGTCAATTCCGATAACCCCCTTGCCCCGGTAATGCAGCGCCTTGCGGTAAGAGGCTTCATTCGCATCATCACTGCAGTCCCAGCCGAGACACAATATAAGACCACCATCTATACCAAACTGAGAACGAGCCAGCTCAAAACCGGATCGCGCACTAACAATTAATGCGTCAAGGTCAATTGCGCCATCGGCGGACCGTTTGGTTATGTTCATTCGCAGTTCTAAATAGTCGCATCCGGCTATATAGGATGAAACAAAAGCGTCGTAGGTGCATGCTTTTAACGCATAAGGCGAAGATTGAGCTCGATCGATCCTGTGTAATACGGATATGTACTGCTCTAAGCTGCCTTTGTTCAGGAGGGACATGGCCGTCACGAACTCACGATAGGATTTTATCCCAGTCTTGAGGCCAGAGTCCTGGATTACGGACCAAGTACACCTTAAAGAAGCGCCGCCTGAAAGATGCTGGTGAATGTCACGCATTGTATTCTCCGTTGTGTTACTGCTCACTTTTACTTTATGACGGACGATAACACACGCCGTAGTAGGAATAACCATGAACAGAAGCGCAATTGAACAACAACTCCGGTCTGCAGGCATTCGGATTGTGGCCGGAAAAATCAGGCTGTCCGACGCAATGCGTTTCGTAGAGGCCCTCGCGGAGCCTAAAAAGCCCAAAGATTATGAGTCCCTAGGAAAAGGGGCTAAGGCTCTATGGCATGACGATATGTCTAAGTACCACTTTGCGCTCGCGCTTAAGGCTAAAAAAGCAGGCGATATAGCCGCATACCAGCGACATGAAGAAGAAGCATACCAGCATGACATGGCTTCATTGAGGCTCCATCCTTGGGGTTAAGGATGGGGTGTTCAAAAAGCTCAACAATTTAGGGTGATCTAATGGATGTGATGGAATTAGACAGCAGCGGCGAATTACAACGTTCTGGGTTGACCATTAGCAGTATTTCACCCGTAGTGTGCAATAGTAGCCCGTCGCTGTGCCGTCAAAAAATAATTTATGCCGGTGACGCCGATGAATTTAGCGCGTTGGTAGACGCCAAGTCGCCAGAGATAGTAGCCCTACTTAAAGAAGTAGTTGGCGACGTGGTAGAGGTGCTCGGCGTGCAGATTCACGCACTAAGCGATAACGTGGCGTGGCTAGACATTCAGTTTATGATTAATCTGGAAAACCCACGTCTACAGGCTAATGTGAGTGCTATCATCAAGACCGTGTTAGAGCACGTTTAAACGGCCTATTTTTTCCAGTAGGCCGAAAAGCACACCCTCTCGATCGCGCCGGACGACTCTAATTGCCCCGGATGGAATGGGCTACCAGTAAAACAACCGTAAGTTCCACAGTTACACAACGCGCCAGTTATTTCTTTCGGTGGAGTAAGCCTACCAACTCGGTGCAAGAAGTCTCGGGTCGCATGCGCTGCTCCGACGTCCGTGCCAAAGTCGTCAATAATGACATACCCGCCATCGGACAGGTCGCCGTAAAGGGCGTCCAGGGCCTGGATCGTTGACTCGTAAATGTCGCCATCGAGTCTGAGCAATGCCCATTTTCCGCTGGCAGGTTTTAAACCGGGCAGTGTGTCTTTAAACCATCCCGGCAGGAACACCGTGCGATCGTCCAAATACCCATATTTTGCGAAGTTTTCTTTAACGCCACCAAGTGACGCTTTGAGCCACGCGGATTGATAATGGGTAGAGTATGAATCTATTGGGTAGTGTTCCAAGTCCGGTTTTGGTACACCATCAAAAGAGTCGGCGACATAAACCTTACGGTCCTTATTGCCAATCTCGTCAAGAATGGCCCGCATAAAGATGCAAGCCCCGCCCCTCCAACACCCGGTCTCAATCAAGTCACCTGGGATACCTTTATCATCTAACTCTTTAAGAACGGTTATTAAGTGGTTAATCCGTTGGTCGGAAAGCATGGATATTTTAGTGTCGTTGTCTCCGCCGATCAGCTCTTGTCTTAGTGCATTTAAATCGTGCATATTACGCTCTTAAAGTTGGTTTCCTCCAAGCTAAGTTCTGTAAAACTAGTGGGATGAAGTGGAAGTGTGGATGATGTTACTTTAACGCATAACGCATGACTAAAAAAGACAAAAAGAAACGACCACCGTATAACCAGCAAGCGCACATTCGCTCCGCTCTTCGTCGTGCCTTCTCCCGCTCGCCGCTTGTAATAGAGGTACTTAACGAATCACGGCGTGAAGTGCCACGTTACAGAAAGGATGGGTCCAGAGCTAAGAAGCCTGGAGTAGAACGGCTATGCGCTCTGTGCAAAAAGTGGGTGGGGTCCACTAAAGTGGCCGTTGACCATATCGTCCCGGTGATTTGCACAGACGAGGGCTTTTCCGGTTGGGACGCGTACATTGAGCGGCTGTGGTGTGATAAAGGCAATCTTCACACATTGTGCCATGAATGCCACCAAGCCAAAACGAACCGTGAACGGTTTGACCGTCAGTACTTAATAGAGCTCAAAGAGTTATCACAATACGAGGCTAACTTGGCGGTCCGCCGTGATGAAGCGAAAAAGTGGGTAAAGCGGTTTACCACAAAGAGGTATGAGAAATTTCCGTACTACCCACAAGACTTCAAAGACCGCGTGGCTAGCCTGAGACAGAGGCTTAAAGAAAAGCATTGAGCTAGGTCGGCTTGTATGGCTTGTAGCGCAGACAGATTCTCTGTATGCTCTCTTCGTCTATACGCTGTTCTGGGTGACTCTTAAACCACGCCCTAATATCAATGCGCATCCGTGAGTGACGCATTTCGCATATGTTATACCGTCTTGCCCAATCACGAGCATAAAGCATAGCAGCGGCGTCATCGAAGTCTGTCATAAAGGGAAAATAAGGAAAGAAAGGCAGGGGCCGAATGCCCCCAAGGTAGGCGGGATGTTAAGACGGGCGTTGGTTGGCGGTAACGAAGTCGATGACTTTTTGGCAGAAGGCGAGTAGTTTAGCTAGTTTTCCCTGTATCATGTCGTCTGTGGTGTTTGTGGTCATAGCCGCAATTTTTGCGAGTCCCATGCTAAGACCATTAAGCAACGCAAAAACGGCAAGAGTCCAGCCGATAATGTCGTATGGAACTGCACCAAGGAAAGTTGGTACAAGCCCTGCCAGCCAGCCATTAACGTCTGGGGCAACCGTGGTAGCTTCTTGGCCGAAAGCCACGAAGCTTGTAAACATGGTCATAATAACTATAAACAAGCGATTCATGAGCACACCTCTCTTAAAATGTTGTTAGAGTCCTCTAATAACAAAATAAGCTAAGACCAATGTGCTAGATGGACCCAAAGTTGATTTGAGTGAGCAACAGGTTAAGGTCGGCGTAGTCGATATTCCAACCGCGAGTGCTAATGGTGAGTGATGGCGAGCCTGTGATGGTGGCGTTCGCGTTAAGCTTGAGGCTGTTTTTGTCTCTGATCGATTGGATGTAGCTGTCGTTCGGGATGCCTTCGCCAACAACACTTAAGCCAACGGCCAAGGTAGACGTGTCATCAATTCCGACGATGATGCTACTGCCAGCTATGGCCTGTGAGGCTTTAACAGCGGCGTATTTGTCGGCCAGCGTTTTGGTCGTAAGTATTTGCAAGTATGACGCTGTAAGTGTGGCCGGAATATTGCTTTTATACAATTCCACTGTGAAATAGTCAAGCACATTAGTGTCTGACTTGGCAAAGGGGTAGTTGTTGCTGTCAGCCAAGTACGATAGTATACTTATTAGTACATCATTTGGTATCGTTTTAATGCTGAAGGAAGAATAGTGGTACTTTAGGTTTGTCATGGTTGTAATATAGCCTAGGTTATGGTAAGAGTACAATAAAGAAGGAGTACACTCGTATGATTAAGACCACCTGGTGGACAATCGTGGCTTTGCTCCTGGTTAGTGGCGTGACATACGCGAATGACGCTATCCCATTTACAGCCACAATTGAAAAAATACGCCGCAATGAAAAAATAGTCATTGTCAACGCTGGTACTCAACAAGGACTTGTGGTAGGCTCATCAGTGTGCTTTTACACAGGCTCCAACATCTCGATCACATGTGGCGAAGTTATTCGCACGCTCACCTTGTACTCTTACGTTGGTGTGGCGGACGAGAAAATATCGTCTCTGGTCGTTGGCATGAAGGCTGCGCCACCGCCGGCGGCGTTGCCGCCGGCTGTGGACTCGGACTCGGTTACGCCACCACCTAAGGAGCCGCAGGCCGTTGTAACCGCCCCAAGCGACATGAATATTAAAGGGTACTATCTATTTACGCCGGTTGCTGTCACTACTTACTCGAAGTTAGCGTATGTTAATGCCGGAGAATGGGGTAGCATCGGTACCGGGCGCACCGCGCCAGTTGGTTTTGGCCTGGAATACGAGACTACTCAGACCCCGTGGTTTGACATGGCCGGCGGACTTAAGGCGGCGTTCCAAACCGAAATTCGCAACATAGCGAGCGATGGATCCGGTGTCACCTCGACCAATGCATCAGCCATTGGTGGGTATGCAGACGCATATTTTTGGCAATGGGCGTCGGAAAACCTGAAGGTAAAGTTAGGCGCTGGCCTGGATGTGAACTACTCTACGGTGAAAGTGAACGCCAAGAAAGCAGACGTCGTAGTAGCGACTGGACGTTCTAACCTACTAGTCACCTCCGGTCGTTTGGTGTCCATTCTTGACTTACCAGGTGAGGGCATAGGCTTTACCGTTGGCGGGGCTATTCTCTTGCCGTTCGTTGAGTCCGCTCGTACTGGCTCAACATCGGACCCTGAATTTTTTGGCGCTCTCCAACACAAAAAAGCCGCTATCGGCGTAGAGTTGCTAATCTCGGCCTACTATCCCTTTTGAACGGAAAGCTCGCGCAGTTAGGGTTAGTTAAGGCTGTGGTGCCCGCCAGACTGACGCATAGAACCAAACACTTCTGAGGTGTGCGTGAAGATTACCAGCGATCTCTCAAAAACTCTATACCACAGGACTGAAGAAGACAGGGCTATCAAGGTCCTCAAAGAAAATATGTTCCGGTTGTCAACTTGGCTTGGAACCATGATGGACAAACCAAAAGACGCTGAACATCTTTGGTTTATGTCTACGGCCACCAGGCCAGATGCCTACAAAAGAGGTAATGTGGTCTTCGTTCTCGATGGCGAGGAACTTAATAAGAGGTACCACGGCTCCCCTTTTGACTATTGGGGCGAGGAGTGGAGAGACGCTGCCAAAAGAAACAATCGAGACAGCTCCGATTTTGACGAGGCAGAGGAAAGAATCTACTCAGATAGCCCCACGATCCCAAATGCCAGCAAGTACATCAAAGAAATTCACGCAGAATGGTGGATGCCGGACGAGGGCTGGCGAGCACAACATGCTTTCAAGAGGCACAGAAATTTGGCTCTATTTGCCAAGCGACACCAAATTCCACTCTACTGGTATGAAGACAATAAAGACCTAGATACTTTGTCAAAAGACAAAGCCAAGAGGTTTTCCGACTTCCCCGCTGGCCCTAGTATGTCAGACGAAGAGAGAAGCTCTTTTAAAGACAGAGGTATGAGTGCCTACTCTTACAAAAAATGGAGGGCCCTTCTGAGTGTTGAGCCTGCAAGAACCTACAAAGATCTACCCGATGACTACCGGAAATATCTTTCGACATCTAGTGACGGCCATCTAGGGTTTGAAGCTGATATTCACAACGCAACAAAGAACATGCGAGCCGAGGAGATGCGTTTTATCTACAAGCTCGCGAGCCAGATGAAACGAGTTGGAGCCAAGACCTTCAAGGAGTTTTATGGGGTGATGATGGACAAAATTAGGAGGTTGCATTTAGAGGACAGAAAAGCTAAGGCGTCCCTTATAAGGGCTTTAAAGAGGGTGTGCGGCCAAAAGACACCTCGGCTGTAACCGCTCTAACTGTAAAAAGCATCTGCACGGTTCAGATACCCTTGGGGATTCTGCTTTTAGTAGGGTCCCCTTTTTCTTATTTTGAGACGTGAGACCGTTTAACGAGAGGACCAAACCCAGATGTCATTGTCTACTTTTCCAACGCCAGGGAAGCCTAAAGAGTTTTTGGCCTCGTGCACTGTATCATTTCGCAAGTCGTTGTCATCGGCTGAAATGACGGCACTGCAAACCCAAATTCAAACGCTCTGGCCAGACTGCGGTGTTACCTATACTGGCTCAGCTTTAGATTATTTGGTTACAGTCACCGGACCGGCTGACAATTTCCGCAAAGCGGTAGCACTTGCCATGCCGCTCAATCGCACGGACATTATCATACAACCGGCATCG
>Ga0315284_10011038_pt1 | contig 12879 bp, 9 predicted proteins | sample YL17G09_16_MG_FD_203696 | JGI IMG/M metagenome (GOLD analysis project Ga0315284, IMG submission 203696) | Sediment microbial communities from Yellowstone Lake, YNP, Wyoming, USA - YL17G09_16 | ecosystem: Environmental > Aquatic > Freshwater > Lake > Sediment | place: USA: Wyoming | collected... | reverse complement strand
CCTACGAGCCACAGTCCTGCGTAGGAGACATCCTCAACATCGGCCTCTGGCGGGTGTGGAAGCATCTCGATCCGAAGGACTGCCAGATCCTGGGTCAGGTTCACGACGCAATCCTTCTCCAGTATAGGGAAGAGGATGAACTGCGGGTGCTGACTCGAGCCCTCTCTCTAATGAGAGTGGAAGTGCCTACGCCACACGGCACTATGACAATTCCAACCGAGGCCGCTGTAGGTTGGAATTGGAGGAAAGCGGGCAAAGACGGAATAAATTTCTGGGGGCTAAAGAAATTCAATGGTAAACCTGACACCAGAAAGCGGCCCGAAGGACTCAAGAAAACTTCCATGCTGGATCGACTCGTTTGTTCAGTCAACTGAGCATACTGGGTCGCCAAAGCTCTATCGGAAATGGGCTGGCTACTTAGCAGTTTCAGCGGCGCTACAACGAAAGGTCTTCGTTGTTGTGCGGGGGAGAGAGCTTTACCCAAATCTCTTTGCAATCCTAGTCGGCCCTCCAGGCGTGGGCAAGACCACTGTAATCCGCGCCGCCCGCGAGATCCTCATCCAGCTCCCGTCCATCCAGGTCTCCCCAACAATGGTGACGAAGGAGCGCTTCATCAACCTCATGACAAAGGCGCAGACCGTCGAAGTCCGAGACGGCGCGATGACTTCCCACGTCTCTTACAACGCGATCTGTGATGAGTTCGCTGTCTTTCTCCGCCCAGGCGACCAGCAATTCTCCTTCGTCCTAACCGACCTCTTCGACTGCCCCACCGTCTTTGAGTATGAGACAATAACCAGAGGCAAGGATCGGATCGAGAACGTCTATCTGAATATCTTGGGCGGGATCACACCGAAGAGCCTGGCCAGTGTCATCGGCCAGGAAGCCATCGGCATGGGCTTCACCGCGCGGCTCTTCTTAATCTACGCCGAGGAGCAGCACCACACCGACCCCTTCTCCGTCCAAGTCCTCGCAGACTATTCTCCCCTAGTCCGCGACCTCGAGATCATCCACCAGCTCCGCGGCGCTTTCTCCTTCACCACTGAAGCGATGGAGTTCGTGCGGGACTGGTATAATAAGGGAATGTCTCCAGTCCCTGCCGACAGCCGCTTCGCTGAATACAATCCCCGCCGGCTGACGCACTGGCTCAAGCTCGGCCTACTCCGCTGTGCGAGTCGATGTAATGAAAGGCGGATCGAGGCGATAGATCTCGCGCGCGCGAAGGAAGATCTTCTCGAGGCCGAACTCCTAATGCCAAAGGCGATGGAGAGTATCGGAGCGAACCCCCTGCAAACAGCAATCAGCGGAGCAACGAAGTGGTTAGCAGTCCAGTACATGATCAGGAAGCAGCCGATCCCAGAGATGCAATTGCGCCAGCACCTCATCCGAGAAGTCCCGCCACAGTATCTCGACAGCACAATCGAAATGATGGTCTCGTCCGGTACACTGGTCTCTATCGGAGGGAGCAAGCCATCCCGACTGTTCACTCCGGGCGCGCAGTCAGTGATAGCAATTTCCAATCGGAATTAATATTAAAGTTTGGGGAGGTTCTCTTGTCTGAGGACGAACCAGAAGAGACGGAAGAGGAGGCTCCTCCAAAGAGCACTCCCATCCCACAATTCCAGCTACGCTCCCTGGGAGTCTCTCCCCATTCCCCTCTTTTAGCGGAAGTCGGTAGAGACGAGGACGACGAGCCTATCTACTCCAGACTGTCCGTTAGCATGGCGATTACTGCCGCAATGCGGGGGTGCCAATGGGTGTTTGGTGAAGTGCCGGGGGAATGGTGGCGGTGCGGCGAACCCCGCCACAAAGGCGTCTATTGCGCCTCTCATGCCGCTACGGTGTGGGGCTACCAGTTGCCACCGCCTGTGCAAGAAGTTCTGGATCTCGTAGGAGAGATTGCTCAAGGGATGGAAGCAGAGATGCGCGCATCCGACTCTTCGCACTCATCATCACATTCGGAAGTGGAACCCCTTGGAGCATGGCTGTCTCGAGAACTTGCTGCATCGTCGCCGAGTCCTTCGCTTGCCAAGACTGGAAGAACGCTTCCCCAAGGCTCGATACAGCAGCAGCTAGATTTTCTTTTTTCGTGAAGATCTCGCTCTGAAGCTCATAGGCTTTGCTGATCTTAGTCGGGGTGAAGCCCATTGCATTCAACCCTGAATCCATGGCAGAGATCCCATCCACAATCGGCTGTCCAGTAGAGGCTGCCTTCAAACTCCCGCCCTCGATCTGCGCGAGGAGCTTGTAGAGAGTCCGGGGCATGAGCGCGTAGGCAAAGAGGTCGCGGGCCTGATCGTTCTCCAGCGGGTTCATGCCGGCCGAGAACTGCCCGCTCAAATAATCCGCTACCTTGGCAATCCGCCTTCCCCGCTCTAAGATGGCGAAGTTGGTAAGGTAGGAAATGTCGCGGGCGGGATTGGCAAAGGGGGCGGACGCATTCGCCTGCAGGCTAACGCCGAAGAGGCTCGGCAGCCCATAGTAGATGCTGTCCTGCACTTCCGGGCTCGCCCCGTCTGTCCAGCTGTAGAGGTTCTCCATTAGCGACTTATCCGAGATGATCCTGGAAAGGCCATCAGCCGCCCCGTAGAGTGGCAGCCCACCCACCCCGGCCAGGCTCGCCGTTCCACCCAAGCTCCAAAGCATCGGCGCGAACTGCTCCCCTTTAACCGCCGCGCCGCCGTAGAGAGCAAGGTCGGAAAGGTTGTGTGCCGTCCAGTTCTTAAAGAGCCCGAACAGACTCCCGACCGGCCCATTGAAAGCCTTCGGCCGATCCGCAGTCGTATACTGATACATCGTCCTGTGGGCGAATTGCTTGGCAAACTGATAGACCCCCTCAGGGTCTCTAACGCCCAGCACATCCGCCAAGTTCTTCCCTACCACAAGGGCGTGGAAGCGAGAGAACTCTTCGCTCTTCTTCGCAGGGTTGATGATTGGGAGAGATGCAATCTTATCATACCACTCTCCAAGATCAAGCTTATCCCCGACCCACTTGCCCATCGAAGAGTTCTCTCCGACGTAGTTCTCATGAAGGCCAGAAGTAATGACGCCCTCGTCCATCGCGCGGTCGATCACCTTCTTAAGCTCCGGCCCCGGCCGAGCCATATCCCGCATTGCCAGGCCGGCCAGCTTAAGGGGCTCGAAAACCCCCATGATCCCTCGAGGCCGGTTCGTGTTCGGGTCGATGTGAGGGTGGTAGCCCATGACCTTAACCAGGCTCTCCGGCTCCGCACCGAGAACGTATGCAGCTTTCGGCAGGACGGTTTGGAGGAAGGTCATCGCATTTAAGACTGGGTAAGCGATGTTATAGCTCAAGAGAGTGAGCTGCATTTCCGCAGCATTATACGCACGGACGAGGCGGTCAGCTGAGTTCCGGCCAAGGACTGGAGAGAGGAACTTATCCACCGCGACATTAACCGCCTTGTTAATCGGGCCTTTAATCCCAAACTGCTGATTGATCCGGTAGGCCAGAGCGTTGAAGGTCTGCGGCCCGTAGCGGTGCCAAACCTCAATCGCATCCGGCATCACTTGGTGCTTGACCGACTGCTCAGCCATATACCGATAGCGGTCTGTGATGGTGTTCTCGAGCGCGGAGAAGAGCTCCTTCTTGCTCATCGGAGTTTCCTGTCCGATGAAGCCCGACACCCCTTGCCGCGCGCGGAAAGTATATGGATCGACTCCAAGCCCGCGAGCCTGCTTATCCAAGAGCTTCCGCTGCCGGCCGAGGATCGTTGCGGCCCAGTCTCTGTCTTTATTAAAGTCAGCCAGCTTCGGCCCGCTCTCGTCAACTCGCGCGCCCATTGACTCCGCGTACTTAAGAGCGTTTGCGGTCGCTTCCTTCGAATTATATCCGCTCCCGACTGCAACCAGCCCGCCCTTCTCATTGACGACTCTATGCCGCCAGTCCCCCTTCCACATATGCGGGATGAGATAGTGGCCTTCTTTGGGCTTGAACTCTTTCAGCCCATAGGCTTTCTGCAGTGCGATCGTCTCATCCAACAGCTTCCTATCCGCAGTATCAAGCGTTGTGAAGAAGTTCTTCAGTCGAGTGAACTGCTCGGGGACGGCGCCCATTTTAGAGAGTGCGTCGGGCAGCTCTCCTATCGGCGTCCCTGCGAGCCAGATCTTCTGCACGAGAGGCAGATCCTCCTCCTTCAGTCCGTAGACCAGCTCCTTGAGTCCGCGCGGCGTGTCGGGCTTGAGCCAGCGCCCATAGACGCTCTCATTACTCCCCAGCCCCTGCTTCCCAAAGAGCATAGCAGTGCTCTTCGCCTTCGCAATATCCGAGATGCTCTGGACGGTGAGGCGGACTTGCTCCGCGAGCGGCTTCCCAATAAACTCATGTTGCGCCGGGACGATCTTGTCTCGCACAAATCCCCAGGCCGCACTCGCCGCACCTGTCTGATCCGCGGTGAGGTTCCCTAGAGTCTGGAGGGCGTTCTTCGCGGTCGGAGCGCCAGGGATCTTGGAGAGCACTCCTTCCACGCTCCGCGCCGCCGCGACTGCGGGATTACCAAAGGTCTTACGGAAGCTCTCAACCATCCGAGGGAAGCTGTCCTCGGGAAGCGTATCTAGATTCTGCCTGAGCCGCGCCGTCCGAACTTTAGTCGCGAAGTTTGCATTACGCTCCGCAGCGAGGGTTATGACGTCAGCGCCAATAAGCTTATTGGGCTCCGAAGTCTTGAGTGCCACCCACTTATCGCCCTTCCTTGGGCGCATCGGATCGCCCTCAATCTTCTTAAACATGACGAAGAGTCCGCTATCCGCCTCTTCAACAACGTGCCAGCCCGCATGATTCTGGGGCGCTCCAGAGCGGATCGTCTTCGTTATGTTATTCGCGGCGGACTTCTCGCCGGCAGAGAGAATGCGAGGAAACTGCACGAACTCGCCCCAGCCCTTGGGGAGCCCCATCGACGCCAGCGCGGCGTCTGCTTCCGCGCGCGAGGCATAGCCTGTCGTTGGACTGATAATGGCTTGCTTCCGGGAGAGTATGGGATCTTGCTTGAGCTGGAAGAGACGGTTGAAGTCATGCTTGTCCACGCCGCCCGCCAGCTTATCGACGTACTTCCCTCCTCTGGGAACCTGCGCTAAGACGTTCCTCTCTAAGAGATTTGCCTGGGATTGCAGCCACGGATCGACAGTTGGATTCTGCCCAATCTTGCTGTAGAGGAAGCCAAGCTGATCCTGTATCGTCCCTTTGACAGGGTAGTTCGGGAGGAGTTTATTGAGACGCTGGTTGGCTCCCTGCCAAGGGGAGAGCATCCCAATTCCCTTAAACCCTGCCTTAAGGGCGCCGGTTACGACAGGGGCCAGGGCTTGAGAGAAGACGTCGTTGAGTGCAACTTCCGGTACCCGTTCCGGCCCCCTCAAGGCCGCGACCGCCCCAAGTTTAAGTGGCTCCGCCACAGCCAGCTTCGCACTCTCACTAAGCCAGGGCTTGATGATTCCCTCTGCCTTGCCAAGCTTGAGGGCACTGGCCGCCAGCGGAACACCGAGTTTGGCGGCGCCCTTCAGTGCCAGGCCGCCCAACTTAACCTGCCCCATGTAAGGGATGAGGAAGCTTCCGAGCGTTGTGGCAATGTCCATACCTGGGTTCTTCTTCTCCCAGGCCGCAAGGCGTTCGTCAGGCTGATCGCCCAAGAGAGAGGTTGGCCGCCCCATGAGGGCATTCAATCCGCTCTCGTATAGGAACTCCTCTCCAGTCCCGCGGAGCGTACTGTAGGGAGCAACGCGCGCAGGGACGTTGGAAGGTGCGGGCGCTGCGAGCCCAGGGAGATTAAGCCCCTTAAAGGCAGAGTAGTCGGTCATTTATTGCCCCAGCGCCGAGTAGAGGAAATCTTCCAGACTGCCAGTATTGCCTTGCGAGCGAGAGGTTAGACGGAGGGTGTTTTGCAGAAGCTCTTCGTTCCCCGGCGTCATGAGGAACTGGAGGATCTTCTCCTGCGTTCTCCGCTCAATCTGTTTTTGCGCGCCAGCATTGTTGAGCAGCAATTGCGTCTTTAGCTCTGGATCTTTCGCAACCTCGTCTTGCTGAACAGCGGCATAAATATCCGCAACGCTAACCCCTGGCCCGAGATCTAAGACTCCCTTCCCATTGACGGCATTGGCAATTGAGGCGGAGAGTGCGGTGTAGCGGTCGCCCGCGCCGCTCCCAGCATTCTGCGCGCGAATGAGTGCCGCCGTATCCTGATTGGCATAGTGGCCTTCCGTAGCCACCTGTGCTCGCTCGGCCAGACCAAAAGTAGCCTTCCGCACATCCAGTTCTGCGTTCTGCATATCCGCCGACCAGGCCTTGTATGCCCGATCGTCTCCGTACTTCGATTGCTCCAGCGCATCGCCTCGCTTCGCAAGGACGCTGTTATACTGAGCGAGCGCGTTGTCTTTCGCAATCTGTGCAGAGGTCGTTTCCTTCTCTTGCTCATGCCCGCCCATCGCAGCATTCCAGCGGAGGATATCCTGCTCGCGCGCCCGCTCCTCATTGGTCTGATAGCGGCGCTCCTCGAGACCCTGCTGCATCCCCGGCCCAACGAGGCGGCCGAGAATTTCCCCAACACTCCCATGCGGATCGAACCCCTGCAGCGCGCCCATCAGCACCGACAGCCCGAGCTCTTTCGGATCGCCCGCGTAGGCTTCCGGCTTCGCCGCCTGCATATATTTGTCTGAGGTTGAATAGTCGATCTGCGGCGTAACAGGGGCATCTGGCCAAGCACCAAGATCAGGCATGGGAGCGAGGTTGAGCGGCCCCGGCCCCGAGCCTCCAGTATACCCCTTCGCGACCTGTCCGGCGCCGCCACCAGTCAGCCCTTGGAGGAGCGACTGCATTGGATCAGACTGACCCGCGCCGCCGCTCCCACCGAAGCCTAACGGCCCTTGAGCAAAGTTCCCGACCGGGGCAGGGCCAGGGAGAGTTGGCTGCGTGGCCGGCCCATAGAGATCTGGGTTCTTCGGGTTGTGCGTCAGGCTTTCGTTACCCTGCGTCCAGAGTGCATCGAGACTCTCCTGCTTCTGCTTCCGTATTCTAAGCTCCCCAAGCATCTGCTGCGCCCTAACAGGGTCGTTCTCGTAGGTGACTGCCTGTTCCAGCGTCGGAGTGCTGAACATACTGAAGGGTGAGGGGCCGTTCGGAATAATCCCGCCAAAGCCAGCCGGCAACGGAGCTTTCCCAGGAAGAACGGGCTGCGGTGGGGGAAGAGGCTGAGGCGGCGCACCAGGGACACCAGCTGGAGCGCCCGCGCCCGCGAACGGAGAGGGGAGCTGCGGCATCCCCCAGTTCCTCGGGTTGAGGAACTGAAGATACGGCGTGAGTGGTTGCTGCCCTGAGAAATCTGCCATCTAGCTCTCCTATCCGTAAATGCCGCCGAGCCCACCAGCCAACGCGCCAATCCCCGCCCCGATCAGTGGCTGTCCGAAGAAGCTTCCTGCCCCGTAACCGAGCGTTCCCCCTCCGAGCGCGCCGCCGAGGAAGTTGCCGAAGGTCGAAGTGGACGGGGCTTGCGCAGTCGTGGTGCCGCCTCCAGGTATCCCGCCGCCGACCGTTGCCGAGTACTCACTCAACCCTGTCCACGGAGCAGCCTGTTGCATCTGATAGCGCTGAAGGGCCTGGTTGAGAAGATCCTGTCTCCAGGCCTGCTCCTGCCCGCCGGCCGCTTGCATCGTCTGCAAGCCCGCGCCCTGCGTGCTCAGCCCCTGCTGGAATAGCTGCGGGGCCAGTGCGAGAAGGGCTTGCTGCCACTGAGCGTTCTGCTGTGCGAGCTGGCTCTGCTGCCCTGCCTCGATCCCGCGCTCGGTTCCGTAAGCCTGGTTCCAGATGTTGGTGAGTGAGTTTCCGGTCTCGCGAGCCGCCGCGTCCTCAACGTCTTTGGCAGTCCGCGCCATCGCAGTCCCATGCGCCGTCCCGCCGTAAGCGCCCTGCTGCCACGCCTGCGAATTGAGCTGCGGCAGCGCCACATCTCTCGCATATCCCGCCGCGTCTCTTATATTCATGGCCAGTGAGGGCATGAGAAAAGGATTCGCGTCTGGGCGGAGGAATGCCGTATTCATCCCTGTCATCGGCGTTCCAGGCTGCCCGACCTGCTGAGTCTGCGGTCGGTTGAACTGGTTGATAGTCTGGCCAAGACCGAAAGCACCCAAGCCACTCCCGGCCGAGAACAGATCCTGACCAGTGCCGAAGGCAAGGTTGTTGGTTGACTGCTGCGTCTGGCTTGGCGCCGCCGTCAGTTCCCCTGCATAGGGATCTTTCGGCGTAGCGCCATAAGCAGTTTGCGCCTGCTCATAGACGTCTTTTAGGTACGGCTGCTGCCCTGCCCAGGGGGTGTTGTTTTGGACAGTGGTTGTCGTCCCACTACTCCCGCTGCTTCCTTTGCCCATAGGTCGCACTCCACTTCAGTGTAAATCTTTTTCCAGCCTGCTCCCATTACCTTCTCAAAGCCATCTCTGCCTGAGGCGCGTAGAACGTCGCAGCCTAGATGAGTGGCCCAAGCGCGTAAGTGAGGCTCGAACTCCGCTCGCATCTTCTTGAGAGTATAACCATCTGCCGTAGAGAGGATCACCAACTCACAGACCTTCTTCTGCGGCAGTTCATAAATCCTCGTAACAGCAATCCCGTACTTCTCCAGATCCTCCCCTATTATCCACAATTGCCAATCCTGAGTCAACAGAGCAATGTAGATGTCTCGAGGAGAGAACTCTCCGTGGGCGCGCTCGAGAGCATCGGCGACCAGTGGCTCGACTACGGGCCACATTACCGACAGTTTATCTCTCGAACAACCTGCCCACATTAGGAGAAGTAATCCAGCGTGATGACAGGAGTGCCGGCCGCGATCAGGTTAATCCCTGTCACGCCCGCGAGATCGAACCAGACCTCAACGGTGGCCGGCAGAATCACCGAGGCCGTTCCGTCTGCGATGTCCGCCGCAGGAATCGCCGCCGCCGTGTTGGCTCGAGCGTAGGCAATGGTGCTCGCAACCACCCTGACCTTATTCGCGCCGACTGGGGGAGTCGCGGCCTCGTTCGTGCTCGCCGCCAGAACTCGAGCGTCGTGCCAGCCGAGCAGCGGCATGAACTTATCCGCCGGAGTTATAATCAAACTTGCAAGTGCAGCCATCTTAATCTCCTATACGATTGAGCCGTCTGTGACCCGCCGCCAATCCACTCCATCTGAGTAGACGGGCTGCGGGGTAACGAGATCCGTGCAGTAAACAAGCATATATTTCGAACGAAGGGCGGAAGGAAGCTTGGCGGTAGTGAAGGGCTGGAGGCGAAGCGGTTCGGGCGCGGAGAGCAAGTTAGAGAGCAGGGCGCTTGCCCATTCCCTCCAGTCCACATACATCTCTGGGGAGGGAAGCATTACGGTACGAGCTCCGACTCTTTCTGGTTGATCTCTGCATTGGTATCAAGGAACGCCACGAGATCAAGATCGTCTGTGGGAAGAACAAGCTCCCCAATCTTCTTGAGAAGCCGCCGCGTCCGTCTCCGCAGTTTCCTTTCCAGTCGTTCAAGCTCCTCGAGGATCGGAGCGTTAATCATCTCACTCGTCGGCGGCGGAACGTCTGCCAGGTTGTAAGTTTCCCTGACCAGATCTCCATCAATCGTAAAGATCGAGTCAACGATATACTTCCCAACAGGGATAGGCTCGGAGAGGATAGGCTTGATCCCCAGTGCGAGCAGCCTCGCTGTGGAGTAGGATAGAAAGATCTGATGGGAATGCTGAATCCCGTCAAGGGTGAATGGCTCTGGCTGGCGGAAAACCCGAACCACGCTCGTGCTATCTGTGAGTGCCCACATTAGAAAACTCCTCTCGCGTTCTTGCGCTTAACCGTTCCTGTTGCAGTCCAGTTTCGCGTTCCCGCCTGGTTGTAGGGAGACGCAGCTGTTTTGAGTTTGAAGCCTTGTGTTTCGGCGTCGGCGTGAGTACCGAAGGTAACAGCGTTCCCGTCGATGGAGAGCGTGGCGGGCACTCCGAGCATCGGAACAACTGGGCCATCGGTAGAGGCGTTGCCAGGGAAGGAACCGGAGAGCAGGACGGTCTCCTCTGGGAGATTCTCCGTGCAGAGAGCTTTGTACCCGGTGGGGATGCTGTATGTGAAGGGACGCTGGCCAAAGTTGAAGTGAGAGCCGGCGCTGCCCGCGGAGCCAGAAGAACTTGCGCAGGGATAGGTGAAACCAGTAATACTGGAAAAAGCAGGATCAGTCCCTGCTACTGGATCGCCGGCTGGCGAGCCCATCCACGTTCCATTCTTCCCGATGAACAGCTTTCCATTATCCCTATCCAGCGCCATCATGATAATGTCGCCACTCCCGAAGGAGCCGTTGACTATGCTGCCGATAGAGCCGCTGTGGTAACGGATTCCTGTAACCCCGAAGAGCCCCCAACCATTCGCCCCGCTCCCCGCGTAAGTTCCGTCCTTGGGAGTGACTGCAATCGCGGCGAGAGCGAATCCAGTCTGCGGATGGATTTCCCAGTACCATTTTCCAGTAGAGACTCCCATTGTTGCATAGCACTGTGTATCAGCACCCGATCCCCAGAAGAGTCCGCCATCGTCAATGGTTCCGCCGGTTCCCTGCTCTAGGTCAGCGAAGATCGGGAAGTTTCCATGCAGCACCCCAGCATCGAGATAGTTAGTCGGGGTGTCGGTAAAACTGTCGTTTGTGATCCCGGCCGCGACCGAGAAGCCGATTGGGGTAAAATTGTTACTACCGGCTCTGTCCTTCCCTAGAGTCGTGGAGGTTGTGTTGCTGTTGTCGGAGAAGTCCAGATAGAAGCCGTTGAGTCCGTGTGCGGAACTGTAGGGGATCGGCTCCCAGCAGCTCGTGATGGGATTATTTCGTCCGAAGAAAGCGGGGATAAGCGCCTGGCCATCAACGAAGTGGATCTCGGCCATGTAGCCGGGAAAAGTGAGAGACGCGTTCTGCGCTCCGACATAGCGAGTTTTGGAGACAGTATTTAACTTCGCTACCTGATTGGAAGGAATGTCCACGTTGACAGACCAGCTCGTCAACTCAACTCCATTCACATAAATCCGCAGCCGGTCTGCTGCAACAACCTGCGGAGAGTCGAACTTAGCGACGATATGATACCAGCCCGAAACATCAACAAACTTCTTAGTAGATGTACGGTAGTAAGTAGTGCCGTTGAGGATGAAAGAAAGAGTGCCGGCAGCATCGAACTGGATAATGTCCATTGTAGCTGTATCGGCTGCAATGAGGGTATTGACTGCACCCAGCTTCGCTCTCTTAACCCAGCAAGAGTAGGTAAAGATCTTGTCGTTCGTCGGAGTGACTGACGTGTTGCTGAGCCGCGCAGAGTCACCTGTATTGAGGCGCAGGCTCCGCGCAACCCGTAAAGAACTCCCGCCCGATCCGCCCGGCTTAAGGATCATAACTTACCCCAGCGCCTGGCTGCGACCGACCTCATAGAGGTTCGTTCCATCGCACCAGAAAGTGAAGATGTCGCGCTTCGCTAGTGTTGTCGTCAGGGTCGGCGCGGTTCCGCCCACGAACTTGAAGAGAGATGGGAAGGAGAGTGTGCGACCTCCTGTGCCATCCTGGATAACCATGAGGGCGTAAAAGACATCCACTCCGAGATTGGTCGGAGTACCCATCGTGCGGTTGTTTGCCAGGGTGACTCGTGCTAGAGCGCCCAATGCGAGATCCCAGGCAATTGTCGCAGCGTCAGTCAATGTCTGTGCCGACGTCAGATCTGTTCCGTTCCGGAAGAACTTTATCGCGTTGACTGTCCCGTTGCCCATATCTCCACCAGTCGCGGCTCCGACCACGAGGCCTTGTGCGAAGGCAAGCGCCTGAACAACCGAGCCGGCCACGGCGGTCTCAAAGATGATGTATCCATCTTCACTCGCCGCAACCGGGTCTCCGATCCCGGCGCGAATCGCACCATAGAGAACGGTGGCCGCCGCTGAGTTCTTTCCATTAAACCTAACAACGCCGATGCTGTCAGCGACGGCAGGAGAGGCACTCGCGCGGGAGAGGATAATATCAGGGCCGGCAGTAGCGCCAGCATCCGAGCTCTCAATAGTCTGCAGCGCGGTAAAGACATTTGCGTCTGCCAGGCCCGCCGCCGCAAGTTTCGTCCTTGCACTCGTGGGCGTGATCTGCTCGAAGGCGGTCGCGCCCGCGTTGCCAAAGAGAGGCTGATCCGCGACGACTGTTGCCGGCACCGCCGGAAGTTGCGCTCCATCCCGATAGGGGAGGAAGCCTGTAGCCGTCAACTCCCCAACGAGAAGCCAAGCCGTGTTGGCCTCATTCCGCAAGTAGAGCTTGTTGTCCGTTGTGTTGAAGGCCCACATCCCCGCAACAGTCGAGGCTGGGAGGCTCGCCCCCGAGTTGTTACTCGCGAGTGCCTGCAGTCCTGCATTAAGATCCGCGCGCGTTGCGGGGAAAAGTTGGTTTGCTATGTCGAAGTCATGCTGGCTCATTAGAACCTCTGTCCACTAACAACGCCGAAAGCGGCGAGCTTTTCCAGTGTCCAATTCGCATTAGGGTCTTGCGATGAGAACCTAAGCGAGAGGTAAACTGCTCCAAAGTTGTCCCAGATTTCTGTGTTGATATTGCTGATTGCTACAGGAGTGCTCCAGGCTATCGCATCCGTGAGCTTCTCCTGCCAGCCAAGCTCGACGAAGAGGCCGGTGGAGGAAAGATCCTTCAGAGTGAGCTTGAGCATCTGGAGAGTTTTCCAGATGTCTGGCGCATCCATATCCAGCTCTTTCGTCTGCGCGAAAGCGTTAATCGTCGCGCCGTCGAAGAGCATCTGCGCATTCGCCTCGGCAAAGAAGAGCTTTCCGCCCGCCGTTCCGACTGTCGAATAGCGAAAGACGCTCGAGGTGGTCGCAGCCGTGACACCCTGATCGTAGAGGGAGAAACTCCCAG
>Ga0315284_10011036_pt1 | contig 12880 bp, 11 predicted proteins | sample YL17G09_16_MG_FD_203696 | JGI IMG/M metagenome (GOLD analysis project Ga0315284, IMG submission 203696) | Sediment microbial communities from Yellowstone Lake, YNP, Wyoming, USA - YL17G09_16 | ecosystem: Environmental > Aquatic > Freshwater > Lake > Sediment | place: USA: Wyoming | collected... | reverse complement strand
TATCGAGGTCACCCCGGAGAACTTCGGGCGCATCGCCGCCCAGACCGCCAAGCAGGTGGTGGTGCAGAAGATCCGGGAGGCGGAGCGGGCCATCATCTTCGAGGAGTTCAGCGAGCGCGCCGGGGAAGTGGTGACCGGGGTGGTGCAGCGCCGGGAAGGCCGCTCCGTGCTGGTCAACCTGGGCAAGGTGGAGGCCCTGCTGCCTCCCTCCGAGCAGATGCCGCTGGATACCTACCGCTTCGGCGAGCGCATCAAGGTGTTCGTGGTGGACGTCAAGGAAACCACCAAGGCCCCGGTGGTCACCGTCTCCCGCAGCCATCCCGGGCTGTTGCGCCGGTTGTTCGAGCTGGAAGTGCCCGAGATTCACGACGGCGTGGTGGAGATCAAGGCCGTGGCCCGGGAAGCGGGCGTGCGCTCCAAGGTCGCCGTGGCCAGCCGGCAGGAGAACGTGGACCCCGTGGGCGCCTGCGTGGGGCACCGGGGCAGCCGGGTGCAGGCGGTGGTGGACGAGCTGCGCAACGAGAAGATCGACATCGTGCGCTGGAGCGACGAGATGCCCCAGTACCTGGCCAGCGCCCTCTCCCCGGCCAAGGTGTCCCAGGTGTTCGCCGACGAATCCAACAAAACCGCCACCGTGATCGTGCCCGATAACCAGCTCAGCCTGGCCATCGGCAAGGAAGGGCAGAACGTGCGCCTCGCCGCCCGGCTCACCGGCTGGCGGATCGACATCCGCAGCGAGGCCCAGGCCCGGGAGGCCGCCGCCCAGGCGCAGGAGCGGGAGGCCGCCGCCATCCAGCACGAGCGGGAGGTCGCCGCCCAGGAAGCGCAGGAGGCCCAGGCAGAGCAGCCGGCACCCGCCGAAGAGCAGGAGCCGGAAGCGCCTGTCGAGGCCGCAGCGCCCGCCGCCGCCGAAGAGCAGGAGCCGGAAGCGCCTGTCGAGGCCGCAGCGCCCGCCACCGCCGAAGAGCAGGAGCCGGAAGCGCCTGTCGAGGCCGCAACGCCAGCCGCCGCCGAAGAGCAGGAGCCGGAAGCGCCTGTCGAGGCCGCAGCGCCAGCCGCCGCCGAAGAGCAGCAGCCGGAAGCGCCGGTCGAGGCCGCAGCGCCAGCCACCGCCGAAGAGCAGCAGCCGGAAGCGGCTGCCCCCGAGGCAGCGCCCGAGCAGCCGGTAGCGGCGGCGGCCGCGGTTGACACGCCGGGGCAGGGCGAGCAAGATGCCCAAGCGTAAGCACGAGCCGCAGCGCTCCTGCGTGGCCTGCCGGCGCACCGGCAGCAAGCTGGAGCTGATCCGGGTGGTGCGCACCGGGGCCTGTACCCTGGAGCTGGACCCCCGGGGCCGACTTCCCGGCCGGGGGGCTTACCTGTGCCGGGAGCCCGCCTGCGTGGAGCGAGCGGTGAAAGCGAGAAGTTTCGAGCGGGCGCTGGGCTGCCCGCTGCGGGAGGAAGTGCTGGCCGAGTTGCGGCAGGCACTCGCCCCCGCAGAACAACTGGCTTCTGCCTCCAGGGGAGGCAAGGTGATGGAGGTATAGCGTATTGGCCAAGATGACCGTACTGGAGCTGGCTAAGGAGCTGGGGATTCCCGTCCCCAAGCTGAAGCCAACGCTGGATAACCTGGGCGTCCAGGTGCGCAGTGTGACTGCCATTCTGCAGGAACAGGACGTTCAGCGCGTCCGCCAGGCGCTGGGTAAGCCCACCCCGGTGGTGAAGCGGGTTGCCCGCGTTGAGGAAGCGCCGGCAGCCGAGGCCGCCCCCGCGGCGGAAGCGGCTGCTCCGGTCGCGCCGCCCTCAGCCGAGCGTGCCCCCCAGCCCGGGGCCCAGCCCGCCCCTCCCCCCTCGGCCCCTCCCCAATCGGCACGCCCCGCCGCGCGCCAGGTGACCGCCCCCGCTAGCGGCGCTCCCCAGCGCGCCTCCGGGCCGCCTTCCGCCCGGCCCCGGGTGGACACCGCCCCCGGGCAGCGCCCCCGCCCCTCTTTCGGGCCGCGCCCCGGCGTGCGGCCCGATACCGGCTTCGCCCCCCCCGCCCCCGGTGGCCCCGGGCGGCGCGACCGCGGCCGCCCCGGCCAGCATTACGATCGGGACCGGGCAAGCGGCATCCGCCCCGTGCGCACCGGTGACACCGGCCGGCCCACCGGCCGCTGGCACGGTCCCCGGCGCAAGCCTAGCCGCGACCGCCAGGCCGCAGCCGCCATGCGCCCCAAAGAGCCGGAGAAGCTCGAGATCACCATCACCGGCCCCATCGCCGTCAAGTCCCTGGCCACCGAGATGCAGACCGACCCCGCCCGGGTGCTGGCGCAGCTCCTGGGCATGGGCATGCTCGCCGACATCAACCGCACCCTGGACACCGAGGTGGCCGTCAAGGTAGCCGAGGCCCTGGGACGGACGGTGCACCTGGAGCTGGCCGAGCCCGAGCTCGAAGCGGCCGCCCGGCCCACCTTCGTGGCCCGCGGCAAGCCGCTGCGCCGGCCCCCGGTGGTCACCATCATGGGCCATGTGGACCACGGCAAGACCACCCTGCTCGACGCCATCCGCCACACCAAGGTCACCGAGCAGGAGGTGGGCGGGATCACCCAGCACATCGGGGCCTACCAGGTGGATGTGAGCGGCAAGAAGGTCACCTTCCTCGACACCCCCGGCCACGAGGCCTTCACCGCCATGCGCGCCCGCGGCGCCAGCGTCACCGACATCGCGGTGCTGGTGGTGGCGGCCGATGACGGGGTGATGCCCCAGACCATCGAGGCCATCCATCACGCCCAGGCGGCCAAGGTCGCCATCGTGGTGGCCATTAACAAGATTGACCGCCCCGAGGCCCAGCCCGACCGCATCCTGCAGCAGCTCACCGAGCACGGGCTGGTGTCCGAGGCCTGGGGCGGCGACACCGTCACCGTGCAGGTGTCCGCCAAGAACAAGGTCGGCCTCGACCAGCTCTTGGAGATGATCCTGCTGGTGGCCGAGATGCAGGACCTCAAGGCCGACCCCAACGTGCCCGCGGTGGGCACCATCATCGAGGCCGAGCTGGATAAGCAGCGGGGCCCGGTGGCCACTGTGCTCATCCGGGAAGGCACGCTGCGGGTGGGCGACACCGTGATCGCCGGCACCGCCCACGGCAAGGTGCGAGCCATGACCGACCACACCGGCCGGCCCATCAAGACCGCGACCCCGGCCAAGCCCGCGGTGATCACCGGGCTGGATACCGTGCCCCAGGCCGGCGACGTGCTGGAGGAAGCCTCCGGCGACCGCCTGGCCAAGGCCGTCACCACCAGCCGCCAGGTGCTGGAGCGGGCCGACCGCATGAAGGCAGTGACCCGGGTCACCCTGCAGGACCTGTACCAGCAGATTCAGTCCGGCCAGGTCAAGGACCTCAACATCGTGCTCAAGGTCGACGTGCAGGGGTCCATCGAGGCCATCGCCAAGAGCCTGGAGCAGCTCGGCACCGCCGAGGTGCGCACTGCCATCATTCACGCCGGCGTGGGCGACGTCTCCGAGTCGGACGTGATGCTGGCCGCCGCCTCCAGCGCCATCATCCTCGGCTTCCACGTACAGTGCCAGCCGCAGGCCCGCGCCCTGGCCGAGGAGCAGGGCATCGACGTCCGCATCTACCAGGTGATCTACGACATCATCGACGATGTGAAGGCGGCGATGGTGGGCCTGCTGGCCCCCGTCTACGAAGAGGAAGTGGTGGGCCAGGCCCAGGTGAAGGCGCTGTTCAAGGTGAGCCGGCTGGGTACCGTGGCCGGGTGCGGGGTGATCAAGGGTCACATCACCCGCGGCCTGGATGCCCGGGTGCTGCGCAACGACCAGAAGCTGGCCCAGGGCAAGGTGGACTCCCTCAAGCATCTCAAGGAGGACGTGCGGGAGGTGCAGGAGGGCTTCGAGTGCGGCATCTTCATCACCGGCTTCAACACCTACGAGCTGGGCGACATCATCGAAGTCTATCGCACGAAAGAGGTACGGCGGGAGACCCTGTAGGGCTTCCGCACCTGGGCCAATGGCGATCTTTGTGGGCACCCTGGTGATCGAGCTGGAGATTACCGATGCCCTGACCCTCAAGGATAAGCGGCACGTGGTCAGGAGCATGCTCGACCGGCTGCGGGACAAGTTCAACGTCTCCGCGGCCGAGGTGGAGCGGCTGGATTCGGTCCGCCATGCCACCCTGGCGGTGGCGGCGGTGGCCAACAGCCGCTCCTTCGTGCACGAGGTGCTGGCCAAGGCTGTGGACCTGGTGGAGAGAGAGCACCGGGCCGTGGTGCTCGACTACCAGACGGAAGTGAGCTGACATGCCTTCCCACCGCCAGGTCCGGCTGGGCGACCAGCTGCAGGAAGAGGTCAGCCAGATCATCCGGCACGAGCTCAAGGACCCTCGCCTGGGATTCGTGAGCGTCACCCAGGTGGTGGTGGCCCCCGACCTGCAGCAGGCCACCGTTTTCACCTCCGTGATGGGGGACGAGGCACAGCAGGAGGAGAGCCTGGCCGCCCTGGAGAGTGCGGCCGGCTTCATCCGCAGCCAGCTGGGCAAGGCGCTGCGGCTGCGGCGCATCCCCCAGCTCACCTTTCGGCTGGACCGGTCCCTGCAGCACGGAGCACACATTCACGCGCTGCTGGAGCGCGTCAAGCGGGAGGAAGGCGGCCCTGGCTCGGAGCGCGACGGCAGTAGCTAAGGCCATCGCCAGGCACAAAGCTTGCCTGGCGTCCACCCACATCAACCCCGAGGGCGATGCCATCGGGTCGCTGTTGGCACTCACCCTGGGGCTGGAGCAGCTCGGGATCCGGGTGTGGCCGGTGCTGGCCGAGCCCCTGCCCCCCGGCTACGACTTTCTTCCCGGCGCCGACCGCCTGGGCACCTCCCTCCCCCACCCCCTGCCCGACCTGGGCATCGTGGTGGACTGCGACGGCTCGGCGCGCCTGGGGCCGTTGGAGCCGGTGTTCCTGGGACTGCCCGAGCTCATCGACATCGACCACCACGCCACCCGCCAAACCTTCGGTACCCTGCACTGGGTGGACCCCCGGGCCGCCGCCGCCGGCGAGCTCATCGCGCGGCTGCTGCGGGCGCTGCGGGTGCGGCCCACCCCCCAGATCGCCACCAATATCTACACCGCCATCCTCACCGACACCGGGCGCTTCTCCTACAGCAACACCAGCCCGGCCGCCCTGCGCACGGCGGCGCGCATGGTCGCCGCCGGGGCCTCCCCGGTGGCGGTGTACCGGGGGAGGTACGAGAGCAAGTCGCTGCCCGCCCTGCACCTGCTCGGCCGGGCGCTCTGCAGCCTCACCGTCTCCCCCGACGGCATGGTGGCCTGGGCGGTGCTGGACCGGGAGGCGTTTGCCGCCGCCGGCGCGGGTGCCAATGACACCGAGAGCATCATTGACGTGCTGCGCACGGTGCGGGGCGGTGAGCTGGCCCTGCTGTTCTCCGAGCAGGCCGACGGCAGCGTGCGCGCTAGCCTGCGCAGCCGAGGCAAGGCGAACGTGGCCCGCCTCGCCCGAGCCTTTGGCGGCGGCGGCCACCCCCGAGCCGCCGGCTGCACTTTGCCCGGCCCCCTGGATCAGGCGGTTACCCGGCTCCTGGCCGCGGCCCGGCAGGCCCTGGCGGATGCCCAGCATGCACTGGCAGGCGATTGACGGCTTCCTCAACCTGCTCAAGCCGCCCGGCCTCACCAGCCAGGAGGCGGTCACCCTGGCGCGCCGGGTGCTGGGGGCGGCCAAGGCCGGCCATGCCGGAGCCCTGGACCCCGTGGCCGCCGGCGTGCTCCCCGTCTGCCTGGGCAAGGCCACCCGCCTCGCTGACCTGGTGAGCGAAGGGAGCAAAACCTACCGGGCCGAGATCACCTTCGGCCTGGCCACCGACACCCTGGACGTGGAGGGACAGGTGTCCGCGCAGGCGGAGGCGGGGATGGTGAGCGCGCCCGCACTGAAGCAGGCGCTGGGATCCCTGGTGGGCGAGATCGAGCAGGTCCCCCCCGCCTACTCCGCGGTGCACGTGGCCGGCCGCCGGCTGTACGAGTACGCGCGGGCCGGGGTCGAGATCGCGCCCCCCGTGCGCCGGGTGCGGGTGATGCGGCTGGAATTGCTGGATTTCCTCCCCTCCCCGGGCTCCCCGCGGGCGCTGGTGGAGGTAGTATGTTCCCGGGGTACCTATATCCGCTCTCTGGCTGCCCAGGTGGCCGGGAAGCTGGGTACCGTGGGCTACCTTTCCTTCCTGCTGCGCACCCGGGCGGGGGCCTTTGCCCTGCCCGCAGCACAGACCATCGAGGAGGTGGGCGACCGCCTGGCCGCCGGGGAGGACCCGGTGCTGGCGCTGGATTGGCCGCTCGGACACCTGCCCCGCCTGGACCTGGGCGAGGCCGAGGCACGGCTGGCGGGGCACGGGGGGACGCTGCCCTGCCCGGAGTCCGGCCTGGTCCGGCTCTACTGGGGGGACCGGCTGCTGGCCGTGGCCGAGGCGGAGGAGGGGCTGGCCCGGCCCCGCATCGTGTTTGGGAGTGGCGCCTGATGAACGTGATGGACGGGCTGCTCGAGTGGCCATGGGAGGCCGCCGCGGTGACCATGGGGGTGTTCGACGGGGTGCACCTGGGGCACTGGGCGCTGCTCGAGCGCACCGTCGCGGTGGCCCGGGAGCACGGGCTGCGGCCGGTGGCCCTCACCTTCGAGCCCCATCCCGACCAGCTGCTCCACCCCGGCTCCGCCCCCGGCCTGCTCACCAGCACCGCGGAGAAATCCGCCCTCATCCAGCAGGCCGGCATCAGCTCGCTGGTGCTGGCCCACTTCGACCGGCCCCTGTCCGAGATGGAGCCGGAGGCCTTCGTGCAGCGCCTCTTGGTGGGGCGGCTGGCCGCCCGCTACCTGGTGGTCGGGCACCGGGTGCGCTTCGGCCGCGGCGGCCGCGGCGACCTGGACCTGCTGCGGGTGGTGGCGGCCGCCCTGGGGGTGGAGGTGGAGTGCGTGGGCCCGGTGCTGGTGGACGGCGAGCAGCCCAGCAGTACGCTCATCCGCGAGCTGCTCCAGCACGGCGACCTCCCCCGTGCCAACCGCCTGCTGGGAAGGCCATACCGCCTGCTGGGCAAGGTGGAGGCCGGCCGCGGGCGCGGCCGCACCCTGGGCTTCCCCACCGCCAACCTGGCGCCGCCCCCCGGGCGCATCCTGCCCGCGGTGGGGATCTATGCCGCCCTGGCCAGCTGGGGCGACTGCGTGGGGCCGGCGGTGGTGAACGTGGGCTGCCGACCTACCTTCGACGCCGGCGAGCTGTGCGTGGAGGCGCATCTCTTGGGCTTCTCGGGTGAGTTGCGCGGACGCCAGCTCGCGCTCTCCTTCCTGCATCGGCTGCGCGACGAGCGCCGTTTCGACAGCGCCGACCAGCTCCAGGCGCAGATCGCCCAGGACATTGCCGACACCCGGCACATATTGGCGGCTTTACAGGGCCGGGGTGACGTGCTAGAATAGCGCCCGACGGACTCTTACACAGGCAGGGGCAGCCAAGTGGTGGGATCCCCTGGGTCCTACGACTTGGTTACCCCAAGCCCAGGTGGGAGTCCGCCAATACTGCTGCGGAAAGACGGAAAAGGAGCGGGCAACCGCGCGGGTGGAGGAAGAAAATGCCCCTTTCAAGCGAGCAAAAGCAGGCGATTCTGGGCGACCACAAGCAGCATGCCACTGATACTGGCTCCGCTGAAGTGCAGCTCGCCTTGCTGAGCGCGCGCATCAGTCAGCTGACGGAGCACCTGAAGGCCCACAAAAAGGACTTTCACTCCCGCCGCGGGCTGTTTGTGATGATCGGGCGCCGCCGCCGGCTGCTTACCTACCTGAGCAAGATCAACGTCGAGCGCTACCGCGCGCTGATCGGCAGGCTCGGGCTCCGCGATACCGTCGGTCCGCGGAAATAGAGGAAGTTTTGACAAAAGTAGAAGTGCAGATCGGCAGCAAGCCGCTCATCATCGAGACCGGCAAGCTGGCCCAGCAGGCCGACGGAGCCGTTACCGTCCGCTACGGCGACACCATCATTCTCGCCACCGCTACCGCCTCCGCACAGCCCCGGGAGAACATCGACTTCTTCCCGCTCACGGTGGACTTCGAGGAGAAGCTGTACTCCGCCGGCAAGATCCCCGGCAGCCGCTTCATCAAGCGGGAGGGCCGCCCCAGCGAGCAGGCCATCGTCACCGCCCGGCTGATTGACCGGCCCATCCGCCCCCTCTTCAACCAGCTGCTGCGCAACGAAGTGCAGCTCATCGTCACCACCCTCTCCACCGATCCCGAGAACCTGCCCGACGTGCTGGGCATGGTCGGAGCCTCCGCCGCGCTGCATATCTCCCGCATCCCCTGGGGCGGCCCTGTGGCCGGCGTGCGCGTCGCCCGGGTGGAAGGCCGCCTGGTGGCCAACCCCACCTATGAGCAGGTGGACCTGGGCGACCTCAACCTGGTGGTGGCCGCCTGCAAGGACGGCGTGATCATGGCCGAGGCCGCGGCCGGCGAGGTCACCGAGTCCGAGCTGGTGGAGGCCATCGAGTTCGCCAGCCGGGCCATCCAGCCGCTGCTGGAAGCCCAGGAGCAGCTCCGGGCCCAGGTGGGCGTGCCCAAACAGCAGGTGCCCGCCAAGGAGCAGGATCCCAAGATCACCTCCGCCCTGGGCGAGTATCGGGAGCGGATCTCCGCCGCCCTCACCAACCCTGACAAGGCCGCCCGGGAGAACGCCACGGTGGAGATCGTGGCCGAGATCATGGGCGAGCTGGTGGAGCGGTTCCCCGAGCAGTACGCCGCTCTCTCGGAGGCGATGAGCAGCTTCGTCAAGCAAGTGTTCCGGGGCATGGTGCTGCGGGACCAGCGCCGGCCGGACGGCCGCCGCCCCGAGCAGATTCGCCAGATCTCCTGCGAGGTGGGGCTGCTGCCCCGGGCTCACGGCTCGGCCCTGTTCAGCCGCGGGCAGACCCAGGTGCTCTCCACCGTCACCCTGGGCGGCGTCGGTGAAGCGCAGATCCTGGATGGCCTGGTCCCTGAAGAGCAGACCAAGCGCTACATGCATCACTACAACTTCCCGCCCTACAGCGTGGGCGAGGTGCGCCCCATGCGCGGGGCCAGCCGCCGGGATATCGGTCACGGCACGCTGGCCGAGCGTGCGCTCTTGCCCGTGCTGCCGGATGAGGCGATCTTCCCCTACACCATCCGGGTGGTGTCCGACGTGCTCTCCTCCAACGGCTCCAGCTCCATGGCCAGCGTCTGCGGAAGCACGCTGGGCCTGATGGACGCCGGCGTGCCCATCCGGGAGCCGGTGGCCGGCATCGCCATCGGCATGGTGAGCGAGGGTGACCAGCACGTGCTGCTCACCGACATCCAGGGCATCGAGGACCAGGCCGGCGACATGGACTTCAAGGCCGCCGGCACCGCCCACGGGGTGACTGCCCTGCAGCTCGACGTGAAGGTGGGCGGGCTCTCCCACCAGGTGCTCACGGAGGCCCTGCAGCGGGCCCGGGACGCCAGGCGCGAGATCCTGGAGACCATGCTCGCCACCCTCCCCGCGGTGCGCCCGCAGCTCGCCCCCCACGCCCCGCGGGTGTTCACCCTGGTGATTCATCCCGACAAGATCGGCGACCTCATCGGCCCCGGGGGCAAGGTAATCAAGAAGATTCAGGCCGACTACAATGTGCGCGTGGACGTGGAGCAGGACGGCCGCGTGTTTATCGCCGCCGTAGACGGCGAGAGCGGCCAGGCGGCCCTGAAAACCATCGAGGACCTCACCCGGGATGTGACCGTGGGCGAGACCTACGTGGGCAAGGTGGTGCGTATCGCCCCCTTCGGCGCCTTCGTGGAGCTGGCCCCCGGCCGGGACGGCCTGCTGCACATCAGCCAGATCTCCCGCGAGCGCGTGGAGAGAGTGGAGGATGTGCTCAAGCTGGGCGACGAGGTGGTGGTGAAGGTGCTGGAGGTGGATCCTACCGGCAAGGTGCGCCTCACCCGCAGGGGAGCGCTCAGCCCCGAATCCGAGCAGCACCCGCCCGAGTCCGCACCCGGGGAGGCGCCGGCCGGGGAGAGCGAAGAGCACCGCCGCCGCCGCCGCCGGCACTAGCGGCCGTCTCCGCGCATCACCGAGGCAGGGCCCCTTGGGTCCTGCCTTTGCTTTTCGCACAAGGAGCCCGAGCTTGACCAATAGCCACCAGTTCAACCGGCAAGTCCTGCCCAACGGCCTGCGGGTGATCAGCGAGCACCTGCCCGGCGCCGAGTCCGTCTCCCTGGGGTTCTGGGTGGAAGTGGGCGTGAAGCAGGAGGAGCCCGGCTGGGAGGGGAGCACCCACCTCCTGGAGCACCTGCTCTTCAAGGGCACTCGCCGCCGCAGCGCCCGGGACATCGCCGAGGCCATCGACGGCGTCGGCGGCCAGCTCAACGGCTATACCGACCGCGAGTACACCTGCTTCTACGCCCGGGTGCTCGCCGATCACCTCCCCCTGGCCATGGACGTGCTCTCCGACATGCTGGCCGAGTCCGTGTTCAACCCCGACGAGCTGGAGCGCGAGAAGCAGGTGGTGCTGGAGGAGATCAAGCGCTACGAGGATGACCCGGAGGATTGGGTGCACGACCTCTTCGCCCAAACCATCTGGGAGGGCCATCCCCTGGGCCGCTCGCTCTTGGGCCGGGAGCAGGTGATCAGCGCGATGAACCGGGACAAGGCGCTGGCCTTCTTCCACCGCCACTACCAGCCGCCCCGCATCATCATCTCCGCCGCCGGTGCCCTGGACCACGATTGGCTGGTGCGGGAGGCGGAGCGCGTGTTCGGCGGCGGCCGCTCCCCGGCCCCCCTGCCCCCGGAAGAGCCGGCCCGTTACCGGCCGGCCGAGCGGGTGATCTCCCGCCCCACCGAGCAGGTGCATTTCGTACTCGGTACCCGCGGGTTTGCCCACACTAGCGAGCAGCGCTACCACCTGGCGGTGCTGGATACGGTGCTGGGCGGGGGCATGAGCAGCCGCCTCTTTCAGGAGGTGCGTGAAAACCGGGGGCTGGTGTACAGCATCGGCTCCTACGCCCTCGCCTACCGCACCAGCGGCCTGTTTGCGGTCACCGCCGGCGCCAGTACCCAGCACCTGGAGCAGGTGCTGGCCCTCACCCGGGCGGAAATGGAGGCCTTGCGCGAGCGCGGCATCACCGACTCCGAATGCGCCCGGGCCAAGGAGCAGATCAAGGGCGGAATGGCGCTGGCGATGGAGAATACCAGCTACCGGATGCGCCGCAACGCCACCAGCGAGATGTACTGGGGGCGGCTCATCCCCTTCTCCGAGGTGCTGGAGCGGCTGAGCGAGGTCACCCCCGCCGACGCCGGGCGGGTGGCGGCCATGCTCTTTGGCGGCGATTCGCTCAACTACGTGGCCATCGGCCCCTTTGCCGAGCAAGACAGGAGCTGACCATGGCGCAACTGACAGTGCTGGTTACCGGGGCGGCCGGGCGCATGGGCCGCCAGTTGGTGCAGACCCTGGCCGGGGAGCCCGACCTGCGGCTGGTGGCCGCAGTGGACGTCACCGGCGTCGGCCTGGATGCCGGCCGGCTGGCCGGCGGGGAGCCCTGCGGGGTGGCCATCACCGATGACCTGGCCGCCGCGCTGGCCAGCCGCCCGCAGGTGATGGCCGACTTCACCGCCCCTGCGGTGGTGATGGGCAACCTGCAGGCCGCGCTGGCCGCCCGCGTGCCCTGCGTGGTGGGCACCACCGGCTGGGACCAGGAGCGGCTGGAGTGCGTGGACCGGCTCGCCCGACAGGCGGGGGTGGGGGTGCTGATCGCCCCCAACTTCGCTCTGGGCGCGGTGCTGATGATGGAGTTCGCCGCCCGCGCCGCCCGCTACTTCCCCGCCGCCGAGATCGTCGAGCTCCACCATCCCGGCAAGCAGGACGCCCCCAGCGGCACCGCTCTTAAGACCGCCCAGATGATGCTGGAGGCCCCCGGCTGCCAGCTCCAACCCCACGGCCTGGTGGACAACGAGGCCACCGGCCTCCGCCAGGGGGCCGTGCGCATCCACAGCGTCCGCCTGCCCGGCCTGGTGGCCCACCAGGAGGTGATCTTGGGCGGGCTGGGGGAGACCCTCACCATCCGGCACGATTCCCTCCACCACCAGTCCTTCATGCCGGGGGTGCTGCTCGCCCTGCGCAAGGTGGGGGAGCTGCGGGGGCTGGTGTACGGGCTGGAACAGATCCTGTAGCCGCAAAGCAAAGCGGCCCTCCGGGGGGAGGGCCGCCTGATGATGTTGCTGGGCGGCCTAGGAAGTGGGGGGGGGAGACCTCCTTCGGCGCACCCAGCAACCTGGGAAACTGGTTATCGAGTACGGGGCAGAGTAACCGGGGGCTTGGCTCCCGACACAGGTAATCGCCGAACACCGAAACCGTACGTGGAACTTGTACCCGGCTGGAAAACCCATCAAACAACTTGCGAAAAAAAGTCTTCCAGCCAGCTGTGCATATGCTTGCCTAGCAAGCGAAAAGGCACGCTACTGTCGCAGCAGCGTCCCTACCCCAGGCGCTTTGTAACACATTTCGTACACCATGTGGGAGATTGTTTACCAAAAGCGCTGCCGGCCGCGGGGCAGGAGGCCGGCCGCCCGGCTGGAATAGTGAAGCCATCCTCCCGTTGCTGCCGCCTCCCAGGGGAACCGATGCAGCATTACTACTGCGATCTGCACATCCACATCGGGCGCACCGCCCAGGACCGGCCGGTGAAGATCACCGCCGCCCGGGACCTCACCTTCGCCAACATCGCCCGGGAATGCGCCGCGCGCAAGGGTATCGAGCTGGCGGGGGTGGTGGACTGCGCCTGCCCGGGGGTGTTGGCTGAGATCCGGGAGCTCGTCTCCCGCGGGGAGATGGCGGAGCAGGAGGGGGGCGGCCTCCGCTACCGGGAAACGGTGACCGTCATCTTGGGCGCC
>Ga0315284_10011035_pt1 | contig 12880 bp, 11 predicted proteins | sample YL17G09_16_MG_FD_203696 | JGI IMG/M metagenome (GOLD analysis project Ga0315284, IMG submission 203696) | Sediment microbial communities from Yellowstone Lake, YNP, Wyoming, USA - YL17G09_16 | ecosystem: Environmental > Aquatic > Freshwater > Lake > Sediment | place: USA: Wyoming | collected... | reverse complement strand
CCCTGGTCACTCGGCCGCTTCTCTACGGACTCGGCGATAGTTGCTGACGACCTCCAAAGCCGGTATTATCGTCTATCCGTCGACCGCGATACCTTCCGAGCTTGCCCAAAGGAGGCTCTTGAACGTCCGTCGCGCCCGCAGGACTGGCATGACCAAGCTGTGAACAAGAAGACCGCCGACTCCGGCGCGCGCATCAGAGTCACGCGCAACGGCCCGTACATCGTTACCGGCCGCGTCCCGCTCTCCGAACAGATTATCGAAGTGGATTTAAGCGGCGACCCCGTCGCGTGGCGCGAAGGCCGGCGCTGGCCTGGGCAGGAAACGTACGCCCTGTGCCGCTGCGGCAAGTCCGGGAACATGCCCTTCTGCGACGGAACCCACGCACGCATCGGGTTCAATGGCATCGAGACCGCAAGCCGAGTGCCCTGCCTCGAACAGGCTCGCGTCGTCGAAGGCCCGGGCTTGAAACTCACCGACGCCGTGGCGCTGTGCGCATCGGCCCGGTTCTGCACCCGCGCCGGAGGAGTATGGGAGCTCACTTCCCGCTCAAGCCAGCCCGAAGCAAAGCAACTCGCCATCGAGGAGTCCGTACTCTGCCCATCCGGCCGGCTTGTCGCATGGACCAAAGAGAACAACGCCATCGAGCCTGACCTCGTGCCGTCAATCGGCCTTGTCAAAGACCCGCAGGTCGGCGTCAGCGGCCCAATCTGGGTGCGCGGCTGCATCCCGATTGAATCCGCGGACGGCACGTTCTGGGAGACTCGCAACCGCGTCACCCTCTGCCGCTGCGGCAAATCCGGGAACACACCCTTCTGCGACGGCAGCCACATCCCCGAACAATGACCCCATCCCGTCTGCCGTCCTGCCGCTACTTGAAGAAGTCAGGACACCTCTCGATTCCTTAGCGCCCGCCGCTGCCCCGGCAACCGGTCCGTGTTGCCTCATATATAGATCTACTCGAGCCACGCTCGTTGCCTCAGAATAGATTTCTACTCCTAATTGCCGCCATGTCCAGTCCGGCGCACCACGAGCGGCGCGGCTTGTCCGTCTTCTTCTTTCAGGAGTTGCCGCTTCAGCCGTTCGCTCTGTCGCTTTCAGTCTGCCGGGTTCAGCGGCCTGTTCTCCGCGGTCAGCCGAGCGCGGTCTGAACCAGTCTTTCCGGTCCACGCCAGCAGCCGTCGGTACGGCGTCAGTGCCTTGTCGTTCCGCTTGCTGTCCCGGCTGCCGTTTGCGGTCTGCGTTATGAGCTTCACCGTCGGCTGGAAGTAGTTGGTGTAGGACCGCAACACCCGGTACAACCGATTGAGCAGCAGTAACTGACACGGCGTCGCGTTTCGTAGGTACCACACCGGCCGCCGCACCACCGAGTAGTTCTTCGGCTCGTCCCATCAGTTGTCGTTGTTGTGGCCGGGTCGGGAATGGGTGAATTCCAGTCTCTCAGTCGGGCAGTAGTCAATCTACGCCGGGTTGTTGTACTCGCGGCCTGAGTCCGGATGGATGCCCATCTTTGGGAAGGGCAGCCGCTGACGGTTGTCCTTTAGTGCAGCAAGCACCCTCAGGTGTGCCTTGTTGCGTACCGCCGCGGTCTCGGTCCAGCCGCTGTAGCGGTCGGTTATGTCCAGCGTCTGGCAGTACTCGCCCAAGCTTTCACCGCCATCGTGTCCCACGAGGTCGATTTCCACTATCCCGGGCTGGTCAGCACGACAGTCGGTATGGGCCTGAATCGGTATCTTGAGCAGCAGCTAGCTGTTGGGTTTGTCCCCGGCGCGCTCCAGGTTTCGTTGCCGGGCTTTCTCCTCAGCCAGCAACCGATCAATCGATGCCGCACTGATGGTGCTGAGTCGGCTTCGGGTATCGGCGTCCAGCACCAGTACCTCGTGTCGCTCCAGTATCGGTACGAGCTCGGGCAGGAACGGTGCCAGCCGCTTGCCACAGATACAGTCCATGATACGCCAGACCCGTTTGAGAGCGGAGAAGACCCTCTCATCATAGACACGTGGCCGGGAGCGACGGCGGGTCTCATCGCGGGTGGCGGCCTGGACGATTACGACCTTGCCTCCGGCCGGCAGAGTCACGCGGCGACCGTAGGTACGCAGCAACCACGTGGCATAGCTCCGATTGTTGCCGGCGATGCCGATGACCTGGTCAATGATAGCGTTCTTCATCTGCCGGTTGGCTCGGGCATAGCGTCGAGCCAGTTCCTTAGTTACCGCTTGCTTCTCCTGCATTGTTAAAGCCACTAGACCATCTCCTTTCGTTCTTGGGGATGGTCAGATTGTGCCTCCTCTTCGAGTAGATTCCTTATGTGAGGCAACGGGGGGTCTTCGAGTAGATTCTAGGTGAGGCAATGCGGTGGTTTGACAGAGCTGGGCCTCAGCCTATCATTTGTTGTCTGCGAGGCGCGGTCCCGGTCCGGACAAACTCTCCGCACGGAGGTTACGAGTGAAGAAGGCCGCTCTTTTGGCATTTGTCCTGTTATCCGTCGCACCGCTGTTCGCCCGGGGCAACCGCTGGGCGTACACCTACAATGGCCCGGCCGGTCTCTGGGACCAGGCTTGGCGCGTCGTGGTGCGGCCGGACACTACCGTCTACGTGTGCGGTGACGCCCAACAGAACCAGATTCCCCTGACCCTTGATATGACGATTGTCGGCTTGACTGCCGCGGGCATGCAGCGCTGGGTGTATAACTACGGCGGGCCCGGTTTCCTCGCTGACCAGGCGCTGGACATGATTGCCCCGGCCGACGGCAATCTCTATGTCTGCGGTGCGAGCTATGACCTGACCACCGGCGACGACTTCACGATTCTCAGCCTGACCGATTCCGGGCCGAAGCGCTGGGTCTATCGCTACGCGACCCCCGGCATCGACGTCGCGAAAGCGGTGACGATGACCGTGGACGGCTACGTCTGCGCGGCCGGGTACACCGAAGACGAAATGTACTTCACCGTGCTTTCGATGCTGCCGTGCGGGCACGAGAACTGGGTGTACCGCATGGCCCGCGGCGGGGCGCAGGCGATACTGGCCAGGCCGGATACGACCGTCTACGCGGCCGGCTACGTTTCGGACTCGGCGACCGGAGGCCAGGCCGACATCGGCGTCGTCTGTCTGTGGAAGGACGGAACCCGGAAGTGGCTGTATACCTACGACGGCCCGGGCCACGCCGGCGACACGGCGTGGGCGATGAGGCTTTCCGATAACGGCAAGCTCTACGTCGTGGGCCATTCCAACGGCGGGGCTACCGGCACCGACCTGGTGGTAATCTGCCTGAACGCGGCCGATGGCAACGAAGAGTGGGTGTACCGGCGGGACGGCGGGAGCAACGGGTTTGACCTCGGCACTTCGATTGCCTGCGGCCCGCACGGCGAAATCTACGCGGGCGGGATGACGATGGCCGACAGCGGGTTCTCGTTCACGGTCGTGAGCCTGACGGCGCAGGGCGGGGAGGATTGGGTCTTCCGGGACACCGGCGGCCACGCGCAGGCGTTGAACATCGCCGCGGCCCTGGTCTGCGACGATTCGGGCAACGTCTACGCCGGCGGCGAGATTGCCGGGACCGAGAGCACGTACACCGACGCGACGGTCATCAGCCTGGCGCGCGACGGTGCAAGGCGCTGGCGCTACGACTACGCCGGCCCGGGCCGGTTCCGCGACAACTTCGGTTCGATTGACCGGGGGCCGGACGGCAACATCTACGCGTGCGGCACGACCGGCGAGCCGCCGAACTGCGACTGGGTCGTGGTCAGCCTGACCGCGGCGGGCGCGGTGGCGGAGCCGCAAACGGCAAACGGCATACGGCATACGGTAAGCGCGACGACGGTCTTCCGGGACAACATCGTGGTCAATCTGAACCGGCCACCGGCACCGACGCTGCGCTTCCGGTTGTGTGACGTCGCGGGCCGGGTGGTTGTCGCCGGCCGGGCGTCGGCGAGCGGGGGCAGGGTCGTTCTGCGCGACCCGGGACTGGCCCGGCTCGGGACCGGCTGCTACTTCCTGACGCTTGAGCCGGTCGGGGTTCAGTTCAAGTTAGTCAAGATCGAATGAGATACCATCGGGAGGGAACATGAAGGGTAGGTCACGGGCCGCGGGACTGATGTTGCTGGCAGCACTGGCTGCCTCCGCCCTGGCGCAGGTGACGGTGCGACTGCACGAACCGCCGCCGGGCCGCATTAACATCGAGGACTTGTGGTGGGTTGACATCACCAACCGGGACGGGTCAACATACCATCGCGTCTATCTGCACGGCGAGGTCCATGAGCGCGACCGGGGGCTGGTCTACCGGGCGAACTCCAACGAGTTCGACCTGCCGCCGGGCCTGACCACCAAGCGGCTGCGCGACATCAGGTTGCGCGACCAGTGGTATCTGCCCGGGTACGAGGCGTTCTTGTACCGCACCGGGACGATACCGGCGGGCGAGTACACGCTCATCGTGACCCTGGTGCCGCTCGGAGTCGGCGATACGAACGAGATGACGGTCAAGGCGCCGGGAAGCCCCCGGCTCCTGTCGCCGCGCGACGGCGCGACCCTTGCCAGCCGGGAATCCTATCCACTGTTCACCTGGTCGCCGCCGGTGCCGCGACCGGACCGCGCGACCTGTGAACTCACAATCACGCAGATTCTTTCCGGACAGAGCAAGGAAGAGGCGATTGCCGCCAACCCGCCGTGGTTCCGCCAGCGCGGGCTGACCGGAAGCGCGCTCCGGTATCCCATACGAGCGCGTCGGCTTGAGCTGCGGCAGCAATACGCGTGGCAGGTGCGCTCGTTCTCGGCCGGCGTGCCGGGCGGGGCCAGCGAAGTCTGGAGCTTTGTTATCGGCGATACGGCACGGATGCTCACGCGCGACGAGGCAATTGCCATCATCCTGAAGCAGGTCATCAAGCCGGAGAGCCTTGACCACGACGTAATTGCCTTTCTCGGCCGCGAGCCGCTCGGGCCCGGGGACTCGGTGAGCGATGCCGACGACAGCCTGCGGTTCACGGGGATGAGGGGCCCGACGTGGTTTGCCTGGGTGAACGACCACGCGATGGCGTACTTTGCGCACCCGACGAGGTACGTCTTTGTCGACGCGTACTCGGGCAAACTGACCGTGGACGTGCGTGAATGGTGGCCGCTCTTGAACCGCCGTCCGCTCTGGGTCACGCGCGAGGAGCGCGAAGCCGGCCGGTTCATATTCTTCTCGAACGTTAGTCGGCCTTGAGCCGGGATACAGGGGTGCAACGTGACTAACAGAATCGCAGTGGCAGCAGTAAGCCTGTGTCTGGCAGTGTTGGTCCATACCGGACTGGCCGAGAACTACGGCATCTGGGCCGCGGGCGGCGACCCGTCGATGGGCCCCAAGATGGAGGAATGGGGGCGCGAATTCGCCAAACTGATGAAGGACCGCGGGGTCTCGAACATGGACAGCGCCAAGAGCAAGGATGACCTGCTCGCGGCCATCCGGCGCTTGAAGGGCAAGGTGAAGTGCGGGGACTCGATTGTCTTCTACTATAACGGCCACGGCGGGGCCACGGACGGCGCCCTGAAATTCGAGCGGGGCGGCACCATAACCGGGAGCGTGTCGGCGGCCGAGCTCGTCAAGTGGTTCCTGCAAGAGGCGGGCCTGAAGGAAATCTGCACGTGCAAGGTCCACATCGTAGTCCACGCGTGTTACAGCGGCAACTTCGTCGAGGACGTGGCGAGCGCCGATACTCACGTCATCGTCGCCCAGTCGAGCACCGGCGGCACAATCGCGAACGGCGACGGAATCATCAACAAGGACGGTACCGTCACGTGGAGCGGCAGGGACTGGCCGACCGGGTTCAACGAGAGCCTGGCGAACGTCCCAAAGGACAAGAGCTTCCAAGAGGCGATCCAGGACGCAAATAAGGGCGGCAAGGCGAAGATGAGCGACGCCGTCAAGAAGACCGACGACCCCCAGACCTGGAAGCGGTTCGCCGGACACGTCGAGGAGGTAAGCCAGCCCAAGACGAACGGCCCGAAGACCATCAAATTGAAAGACAAGTCCGGTGCCATCCGTGAAATCGTGATGAAGCCGGGCTCCATGATTAAAGTCGGCGACAAGATGATGGAGTTCTGTCTGCTCAATGTCTGTTCGAACGCCAACATCCTCGTGCACGAATCCGCCGGCGTCTACGAGGCAAGGAGCAGCCGGGTTGAGCTGAACATCGCGGGCGCGCGCGGGCACGTGCAGAGCGTGGACCGGGAAAAGGGACTGGTGCAGATCTACTTCGACGCGCCCGAGCTGCTCAAATGCTCGACCCGCACGTTCAAATGGAAGAGCACCGACCCGATTCCTGACTGGCTGCGCGAATGTAAGTGGGTGACAATCACCGAAGGGCACCTCGATACGGTGCCGAGCATCGGCGGGGTCAAAGAGATCGAATCGCCCGACGTGGAGTTCTACGGCCACGTGCAGTCGGCTGACCCGGCCAAGGGTGAGTTTGTGGTTCACATCTTCCGGCCGCTCTGGCAGCGCTGCCATACGCGCAACGTGAAGATGAAGGAAGGCGAGAAGCTGCCGGCCTGGGTGCAGGAATGCAAGTGGGTGACCTTCAAGGGCAGGCTCAGTGATAGCATCTTCGGCGCTACCGGGGTCACCGAGTCCAAGCCTGAGTTACTGTCGTTCCGTGGCCACGTGCGCGAGGTGAAGGACGGCGTGGTGACGTTTCACATCCAGGACCCGGAATGGCTGTTCTGCGAAGTACGGAAGTTCAAGCTGCCCAGAGGGGGAAAACTGCCGGATTGGGTGAAGCCGTGTAACTTCGCCAGGGTATACGGAGTGCTGACGGGGGACTCCATCAAGCTGGAGACACTCGGCACCCAGGGCTGGATTTCGAAGAGCGACCCGGTCAAACTGAATGTCAAGGGACACATCGAGGCGGCGGGCGACGCCTGGATTGACGTGCTGGTCGCGGAGCCGCCGGCCCTGAAGGGCAAGATTGTCCGCGTGCGGCCCGAGGGCGGTAAGGTGCCGAAAGGTTTCACCCCTTGCCACGACATTACCTTCACCGGCAACATGACTTACGACAGTATCATTAACGCCGCGAACCTTGCGATTGTCGGCCAGCCGACAAAGGTGAGCGACGCCGGGGTCAGGAACATTATCGCGCCGCGACTGGACATTCCGGGTCGCACGCCGGTCTTCCCGGAAGCCGTGGTGCAGAACTACGGCCGGGACACTATTCGTACAATGAGCGTCCTCTGCCGGGTGGATTCGGCGGGAACGCGAGTGTTCGAGGACACCCGAACGGTCGCGCGGCTCGCGCCGGGCGGCTTCACGAACGACACGTTCAACCAGTGGATCCCGGATGGCCCGGACAACGGCTATGATGTGGCGTTCCAGACCCAGCTTGAAGGCGACAGCAACCCGGGCAATGACCGGCTGACCCAGCCGACGCGCACCGGCACCGTGCCGAACCAGGTGCCGGTGCTGGACTCGGCCACGGTCAAACCCGATACCGGCCAGCCCGGCATGCCGTTCGTGTACCGCGTGCGGTATCGGGACGCGGATGGCGACGCGCCGGTCGAGCACACGGCGCTGGTTGACGGCGCGCCGCAAGCGATGATGCCGGCTGGCGGCGACCCGGTTGCCGGGCTATGGTTCGTGCTCCAGATGCCGCTGGCCGCGGGCGAGCACTGGTATGTGTTCCAGTTCGACGACGGCAACGGGCACGTGGTAAAGACGATGACTGCGCCCGGGCCGGTGGTGCTGCCGCATTGACCGGCACCGACTAGAGGAGGAAACATGAGACTTGTCATCCGTTGGCTGATTGCGGCGCTGGCCCTGTTCCTGGCGGCGTGGATCGTGCCGGGAATCGAAGTCGCGCCCAACGCATGGTGGATTTACGCGGTCGTGGCCGTCATCCTCGGCCTCGTGAACGCGCTCGTAAGGCCGGTGCTGAAGCTGCTTTCGTGCGGGCTCATCATCCTGACGCTCGGTCTGTTCACGCTGGCCATCAACGGCCTGACGCTGTGGCTCTCGTCGTCTATCGCGGTCAATTGGTTTCACGTCGGGTTCTACGTGCGCGGGTTCTGGGCCGCGTTCTGGGGCGCGCTCATCGTCAGTATCGCCACGGTCATCATGTCGGCGTTGTTCAAGGATAAGGAAGTGCTAGCCGCCGGCGGTTGATAGTAGCCTGATTCCGGGTATCCTTTCGACGGCATGAAAGGCAACCGGCCGCGCGTCTGCGTCGTCGGCAGTTTCGTGATTGACCTCGTGTTCAAGGTGACGCGCCGGCCCGGGCCGGGCGAGACGATGCTGGCCGATGAGTTCGGAATGTTCCTCGGCGGCAAGGGGTTCAACCAGGCAGTTGCCGCAAGGCGGCTGGGCGCGGACGTAAGCATGGTCGGCCGGGTCGGCAAGGACCAGTTCGGGGATATGTTCATGGCGAGGCTGGAGCAGGAAGGAATCGACTCAAGCCACGTGACGTGCGACCCGGAGGCGGGAACCGCGATTGCCTCACCGGTCATCGACGCAAGCGGGGAGAATAGCATCATCGCCGCGCCGCGGGCGAACTTGCGCGTCACGCCGGATGATGCCTTGGCCGCGGAAGAACAGATTGCCGCAGCCGACGTGCTGATGCTGCAGTTCGAGATACCCCCAGCAACGTCGAGAATGGCCGCCGAGATTGCACGCAAGCACGGAACGCTGGTCTTGCTCGACCCGGCGCCGGTCAGGCATGGAGAACCGAACGAAGTCAGAAGTCAGATATCAGAGACCAGAAGTCAGAATTGCAGCCCGGTCGCACTGGGGCACTCGACCGCTAGACCACTGGATCACTTTCCGATTGACTACATCGTGCCCAACGAAATCGAGGCCCATATGCTGACCGGCAGGATGACGCCGGAAGAGGCCGGAGCGGTGCTGCTGCCCGAGACGCGGCGGGGCGTAGTCATCTCGCTCGGCGAGAAGGGTGCGATGGTTGTGGACCGCGACGGCTTGCGCGAGTTTGCAGCGCACAAGGTAAATGTGGTTGACACGACCGGCGCGGGGGACGCGTTCCGGGCCGGGCTGGCGGTGATGCTGGCGCAAGGCAAGTCGCTCGACAATGCGGTCCGGTTCGCAAATGCGTGTGGTGCCGTCGCCTGCACGGTCATAGGCGCGGAACCGTCCATGCCGAGGCTGGAGGCGGTCGAGTCACTCCTGAAAGGAGTCTAGATGGGTCTATTCCTGGACAGCGCGAGGATTGAGGAAGTAAGGCAGGCGGTCGAACTCGGGTACCTTGCCGGTGTGACTACGAACCCGACCATTATGGCAAAGGCCAAGGGCGAGCCGAAGGATATCATCCGCCAGATATGCCTGATTGCGCCCGGGCCGGTGTTCTACCAGGTTACAGCGAAGATGGTCGCGGAGCGCGAACGCGAAGGCCGGGAGTTCTTCGGCATCAGCCCGGAGAAAGTCGTGCTCAAGATTCCAGCCACGACCGAGAACATGGCGCTCATCGCCAAGCTCGCAAGGGACATTCCGTGCGCTGCGACTGCGGTGTACAGCGGGCACCAGACGCTCGTTGCCTGCGAGGCGGGCGCGCGCTACCTGATACCGTACGTGAACCGGGCAACGCGGCTGCTGGGCGACGGGTGCAAGCTGGTGGCCGAGATGGCGGCAGTGATTCGGGCTACAGGCAAGTCCGCGGAGATTCTGGCTGCCAGCATCAAGTCAGCCGATGAAGCAACCCAGGCCGTGCTGGCCGGCGCGAACCACTTGACGCTGCCCATGGATATTCTGCTGAGCCTTGGCAATCATCCGCTGTCGGACGCGGCTATCGAGGAGTTTGGTCGGGCTGGCTAGGAACGGGAAGAGGTTAAGGTTAAGGTTGAGGTCAAGGACGCCAAGGCACCAAGGGTAGGGGCATTGGGGGGAGTCAGAAGTCGGAAGCTGGACTGCAGAACGCAGAAGGTCGAAACCGGACCGCGGTCCTTCCCGATCAGCTTCGTGTCTTTGTGTCTGGGTGGTTAGTCGTCTGGTCCTGATTCCGCTCGGCTCTCTTCGCCTCTTCCGCTGAGTCGCGGCGGAGCTGAACCAGCGGCGGGTGCTTGTAAGACGACTGCTCAGACAGCTTCCGGGTCGCCTTGAAGAAGATGACCCAGAAGAGAACTACCATGGTCAGCAGGCTCAGGATCAGCAGCGGGGCTTTGTCGAGCGAGAAGACGAGGAAGTCGTACAGCCCGTGGGCCACAACCGCCAAGACAAAACCCAGCGCGGTCAGCCAGTTGCCGACCCGGTCGCTGCGGGCGAACTTGGCCTCGCCGAGGAAGTAGCCCATCAGCACGCCGTCAAAGGCGTGGCTCGGCATTGAGAGCAGCGCGCGCATGACACCGGAGCCGGCGCCGTTGGAGAAAACGTAGAGGATGTTTTCAAGCGTGGCGAAGCCGAGCGCGGCCATCACCGAGTACATAATCCCGTCGTAGGGTTCGTCGAACTCCGGCCGGTGATAGGCGTAGAACCGAACGACGATGAACTTCGCCCCTTCCTCGACCAGGCCGACGATAATCATCGCCCCCAGAAAAGCGTGGAACAGGCTGGGTGTATCGGAGCGCCAGCCGGTGAGCTTCTGAAGCGATAGCGACGTGATAGCCGCGGGCACGAGCGAAACAGCGCCAAGGCCGAAGGTCACCAGCAGAACGCCAAGAGGTTCTTTCCGGTACTTGTCGCGGAGGTAGAAGAAGAGGAACAGCGCGACGGCCGGAGCGATGGCGAGAACGAGAAGACCTAGCATCAGCAGGCGAAGTCAGGAATCGCCAGTCGCCAATCGCCGTCCGCCGTGCGCCATTCGGAAAGCGGCAATCGGAAATCGAAAATGGTCAGACGATGGGTTCGAGCAGGTACTCGGGCCGGCCGGTCGGTGGTCGTTCGCGCAGGAACGTCACTTGGAACGATATCGGGCCGGCGTGGGCGAATTCGAACCGGAGGCGGCCGTTGCGTAGTTGATACTCACCCTCGTCCAGCATGTAGGGTTTCGTCCTGGGGGGCGCGGCCTCGGCTGAAGGGTGGATTCGGCCGGGACGGACGAAGGCCGCGTAGAGCCGCGAGTTCGGCACGGTGCCGTCGTCACGCACCAGCACCGGCCAGCGATTCTCAAGAAAGAGCGGCGCGCTGTTGAAGCTGAACGTCACACAGTCCGCGCTGCGCCCGAGCAGGGCCCGGCCGAGTTGCGGCCGTGACCGAGAAGAGACCTGGACCGTGGCGCTGCCGTGGAGCGGGGGAAGCTGGTCGAGCCGGACGGCGACGCTTGCCGCCGACCGCTTCGGGCCACGCCGGGGCGGGAAGAGGTGATGAATCTCCTCGATGATTTCGTCCAGACTCAGGTGCCGGGTAATCGAGCCAGCCAGCGCGGCGCGGGCGCGGGGAACGACAATACCCAGCCGGCTGCGCTTGACCATACGCGACAGTTCCGCATGGGTGAAGTTCTCCAGGAGGCCGCGGGCAGGTTCGAGGCTGATTCCCTTCATGAACTGAGTATACGAGGCCGGTGGCGGCGGTCAAGCCGCGTCGCTACCGGCCGAGTCTGGCTCGGGCACGGGCCGCCACGGTCCTGGCCCAGGGATGGCCGGGTACGAGCTTGAGCACCTGCTCGGCCCGGTCAAGCGCAACCTGGTAATGCCCGGCGTTGAGCGCGGCGAGCGAGAGGTTGAAGAGCAGCGCCGGGTCCTCGGGGAATCGTCGCGCGGCGCGGCTGAGGACGTCGAACGCTTGCCTATGCTGCTGCCGCGCGCCCAGCAGGCCCCCGAGCATCAGATAGGCGTCATGGCTGGAGGAATCGGCGGCCAGCGTCTCGGACAAGCGGGCAATTGCCTGGGCGGTGTCAGCCTGCGCGAGCGCTGCCCGGGCGAGTTCCAGCCGGTCCGGGCCGAACGGCGGCAGGGCGAGACCAGCATTCAGTGCCGCCGCCTCTTGAACCGCAGCTTCGGCAAGGTCCTGCCGGCCGGTCTGGGCATAGAGCCGCGCCAGCAGGACACGGGTCTCGGCCTGCGCCAGTCGTTCCTGGCGGTTGGCCGGGTTAACGTTCTGCCGGTAGATATCAAGCGCCGTACGGTAAGCCGCTTCCGCCTTTCCCGGTTCTGCGGAGCGGTATTGCCAGACCTCGGCCAGGTTGCGGTACGCCCCGGCGCGCAGCAGTTCTGAGCCACGCCGCAGGGGTAGCGTGAAGGCCGCGGTCGAGAGCAAGAGCAGCGCTACGCCGACCGCCACCGGCCACGGCCGGAGCTTTCGGAATCGCGCCGCCCGCCAGAGCTTGTGCGCACCGGCGCCCGCCAGGACCGCCAGCGCCGGATATGCGGGCAGGCGATAGCGGTCGGTCACGTAGAAGCTCAGCAGGGCCGCAAGCGTACCGAGTAGGACCGGGTACAAGGGCCAGTATTGCTGCTCGCGCGAGAGCACCAGCCCGGCAACGGCCAGGGCGAGCAGCAACCCGAAGCGGACAAAGGCAAGGCGCAAAGGCCAGACCGTACGCAGTTCCAGGTCAAAGTTGTAGTCTGACGGTGACTCATAGTTGGACAGTGCGAGCACCAGTTTGCGGCCCAGCAGCAACGCGAATGCGCCGGGGTGGTGTACGACCCACGATAGAGCCCGTCCGGCCCAGAAGGAAGAGACCCGCGATGGCCGAAGCGCGTGCCCGGCAAGCGATTCCGCGTACAGCTTCTCGAACTGCTCCTGCTCGGCAGTCGCGGTCAGGAAACGGCCGTCGTGCTTGAACTCGAACATCTCCGGCGGCTGGGCAAGGGTGCCGGCGGCAAGGCGGTTGTTGCCCTGGTAGAGGGTGAAACCGCCGTTGGAACTGATGGGGACAAAGTCCTGCCCGACCGTGGCGTTTCGCGCCGTCACCGCACCGATGACCAAGAGGCAGGCGGCAACGCCGAGCCATACCCCTTTGCGTCCGGCGGTCCG
>Ga0315284_10011034_pt1 | contig 12880 bp, 10 predicted proteins | sample YL17G09_16_MG_FD_203696 | JGI IMG/M metagenome (GOLD analysis project Ga0315284, IMG submission 203696) | Sediment microbial communities from Yellowstone Lake, YNP, Wyoming, USA - YL17G09_16 | ecosystem: Environmental > Aquatic > Freshwater > Lake > Sediment | place: USA: Wyoming | collected... | reverse complement strand
TGCAGGAAGATATTTAAGATGGAATAAAGGAACTTCAAGATTTGAATTTTCTGGTTCTACTTATATTCCTACATTATTAGAAATTGTTTCAGCTTCTGGAACTAATGCTTTAACAATTTCTTCAACATCAACAGTAAATCCAAGTTATGGTATCAATATAACTAAAACTGGAATCGTAGCGGGAAGTTCTTATGGTATATCTTCTTCAACCGCAAGTACATCTACAAATAATTATGGTGGATCATTTACTGCTAGCGGGGCAGCCGCAAGTTCTAATACTGGTGTTGTTGGCTATGCTAATGGGGCAGCGAGTTGGAATATTGCAGTTCAAGGTTCTGACAATGGAGTTGCCGCCGGAGGGTCAACTGTAATTGGGGTTCAAGGCATTGTTTTGGGTAATAATGCCACTAATATTTATGGTGGTTCTTTTGTTTCTAATGGTATCGGGGCAGGAACAAATTATGGGATTTATGCAACTGCCACTGGGGGAGCAACGAATTGGGCGGGATATTTTGTCAGTGGAAATGTTTATGTAAAAAACAAGACCTTATACGCTTCTGTAGATACAGTCGCTACCACTGCCGCAAGATTAAGAGTTCAAGAAGCAGATTCTTTATATACATATACTGGATCTATAGCAACATTATCAGAAAATTCTTCTGCGAGTGTTAATAATGTTGGAGTATTAGGTGCTGCTCAAAGTACTGATAATACGATGATATTCACTACTTCGGGAATTATTGGACAGGGAATTATTGGAATAAATGCTTGCAAAGTAATCGGAGTAGAAGCACAAGTCAAAAATGCTGGTTTATTTCAAGACGTAGTTACTTATGGAGTTTATTCTGATAATAATGTTTCTAATATAGGAACAGGATTTAATTACGGTATTTATTCAGCCGCATCTGGAGCAACCACAAATTATGCTGGCTGGTTTGAAGGATTAGTTTATATAAATCAAACAGCAACCACAGGGACTACTACCGCTTTGCAAATTATGAAATCCGGAGCGGCTACTTACGGTTATGGGATTGAATGTTCTGCTGTCGGAGCTTCTGCGGGTAATTGTGGAGCAGCTATAAATGCCTATGGCGGAACGGTGACGTGTATTGGGGTTCAATCACTTGCGAGTGGAAGTGGAGGAACAGCTGATTCTCGAGGTGTATACGCCAGAACAAATTCGACTGGAACAAATTCTTATGGAACTTACTGTGAAGCAACAGGGGCAGCGACAACAAATTATGGTATTTATTCAACTGCCGCTGGAGCAGCTACAAACTGGGCCGGGTATTTTACAGGAGGGGGAACCTCAGCTTATACTTATGTAGATGGATTATCAGTTAACCAAATTTCTCCAGCAGGAGATTCTTATCTTGAGGTTTATAATAATCTTGCGGCTTATTCAATTAAAGTTGATTGTCCTTATGCCGGAGGGAGAGGAATTTATATAACTCTTACTGGATTAGGTAGCACAGGTAATTTTGGAGTTCATTCTGTAGTTGGGGGAGATACTGGAGACGCGGCCGCAGTTTTAGCATCTTGTACTTCAACCGGAACAAATTCTTATGGAACTTACTGTGAAGCAACAGGGGCAGCGACAACAAATTATGGTATTTATTCAACTGCCGCTGGAGCAGCTACAAACTGGGCAGGATATTTTGGAAATGGAAATGTGTTTATTGCAAATACAGCGATGATTGGTTCTCCGGTGTCTTCTGCCAAACTTGCAGTTTGGGGATCAGTCGCCGGTAAAGCAATTGATGCAGAAGCTTCTACAAATGGGGATGTTGCAATTCAAGGTTTTTCTCAAGGAGTTGGGGCCGCAGCTAACTACGGAGTTTTAGGATATGCTGTAGGATCAACAACTTGGAATATCGGAGTTTATGGGGGTGACAATGGTGGAGCTGCCGGGGGAACAAATGTAATCGGAGTTAGCGGAAGTGTTAGCAGCACAACCGGAACGAATGTTTATGGGGGTTATTTTAATTCTGCCGGTGCTGGTTCCGGAACAAATTATGGGGTGTATGCAACCGCTTCTGGGGCTACAACTAATTATGCTGGGTATTTCTCTGGTAATGTTACTAATCTTTTAGGTGCGGCAAATAAACTTTATATTAATGCTTTAACTACGCCTCATACAGATACAAATGGTGCATTAAAAATAGAACTTACCACGCTTACCGATGGAGTAAATGCCGTACTTATTAATTCTGGGACTACAACAACTACTGGCGGAACTCTAATGGGAGTTCAAAATATTGTTACATGTAATACAGCAGTAACAGCAGGAAATCAATATCTATATGGTGATTACAATTCTATAGTTAAAATAAGCGCAGATTCTACTGTAGATACAATAACTGTTTATGGCTCTTACAATGCGGTAGTTCAATCTGGTTCCACAAATGTCGGAACAAAAAATACCTATGGCGGTTATTTTTCTGCCACGGGGGATACTGCTGGCATTTCTACTACTTACGGTATTTATTCTACTGCTTCAGGAGCAGATACCAATTATGCTGGTTATTTTAATGGAAATGTAAAAATAACAGGTAAATTAACTGTTGATGGGGCAATAGATCCAACTTGGATGGCTTTAACTCCTGGTTCAGTTCCGGGAAGTCCTGCTAATGGAATGATTTATTACGATTCGGTCGCTCATTCATTCTATTTTTATCAAAATGGGGGATGGATAACTGCCGGAGGTGGAGTAGGAGCCCCCGGAGGATTAGACACTGCAGTTCAATTCAACAATGGGGGTCTTTTTGGCGGGGATGCTACTTCTTTTGCTTGGGATAACACAAATAAACAATTAACAGTTTCGGCAAATAATAGTATGTCAGATAGTAAAACAATATATATCACCAAAATAGGGGCTCCAATGGGTCCTCATTATGGAGTTTATTCATCAATTACTGGTGGTCCAATAAGTGAAACGGCTATTTATGCTACAGCTTCCGGAACGGGGCAAGAAATTGGATTAGAAGCACATGCTATAGGAACTGTGGCTGGTTCATCTTCTCCTGTTGCTATTTTTGCTACTGCTTCTGGAGATTGTCCAACGGCTTGGGGGGCAAGTATTTCTTGCTCGGCGGCTGCAACAATTGCAAATTATGGGGTCTCAATCGATTCAGATGGTGGAGTCGGTTCGACAGTTCCTACTTGCTATGGAATTAACATTAGAGCTCATCGCGCCGCTACAACTAATTATGGTGTTTATTCTTCCGCTTCTGGAGCTACTACTGGATATGGAGGATATTTTAGAACTGAAATGGCCGGAACTATAGGATATGGTATTTATAGTGAAGCTGTTGATGCCCCTACCTGCTACGCGGGATATTTTATAGCTAATTCTGCTGTTACTACTAATTATTCAATTTATGCTTATGCTATAGGGGCTGGAACTAATTATTCTTTTTACGGCTTGGCCGGACAGATGTTAAATGTAAACACTTATAGTAATAACGTAGGAGCCGTAAGAACCATGATGATTGATTCTACTGGTTTAATGGGGTATAATGCTTCTTCAATTAGATATAAAGAAAACGTTATCGACATGGAAAACATCGATTGGGTTTATAATCTTCGTCCAGTTAATTACAACAGAAAAAATGATCTTTCTAAACAAAAAGAATATGGATTAATTGCAGAGGAAGTAGCGGAAGTCTGTAAAGAATTAATTGTTCTTGATGAAGAAGGAAAACCAGACAGTGTTGAATATTACAGAATAGTTCCCGTTTTATTAAAGGCAATTCAGGAACTTAAAAAAGAGATATCAGAACTTAAAAATCAAAGGATGAATTAACATGGATTTTTCAGCAATTATCGAATTGGTTCGGGTAGTAGGATTTCCAATCGTAGTTACATTATATGTCCTAATCAGATTAGAGAAAACCATGAAGGAAGTTTCAGAAAAAATTGGAAATCTTTCAGAGAAAATTACCGAGGCTTTGACTTATATCAGAGCTAAATTGGAAAATTCTCAGGGAGGTAAATAAAGTGTTAGGACTTTCATTTATAGATTTAATTTATATTATTGTTACTGCAATATTTTCAGGAGCAGTTTTAAATAAATGGATTATACAAAAATTCCCCAATCATATAATTGAAAAATTAAGTGCAGTTTTTGGAGTATTGATTTTTTTGTCATGGTTAGCTTTGACGGCAAATAATAATCCAACAAGTATGGCAATTACTGAATATTTATTTATAATTTGTGTCAGTATATTGTTTGGTATATTTCTCGACTCGATTATGGATCATTGGGTAACCCTGGGATTGAATTCCAAGAAGAAATGAATGTGCTAAATTTTTTAAAAAGTTTACTTGATTTCTTTTTCAAAAAACAACCTGAGAAAATTGTAGAACTTCCAAAACAAGAAGTGAAAATTATTCCACCTAAAATTATATCAGCCATTCCTATTTACAAGCAGTCAAATCCCAAATGGGGGCATTTGACTATTGGCAAAACTAAAATGACAATGGCAAAGGACGGCTGCTATATAACAAGTCTGGCGATGATTGATGGCCGATTACCGAGTATTATTCTTGAACTTTTTAATCAAAAAAATGCTTTTAATTCTGAGGGAATGTTATTGAATGACGTGGCAGCTAAATTGCTCGGAAGGAAATATAGTTATTCAAAAACAAATCCAAATAAAGTTTGTATTTGCGAAACAAACCATTTTGCTCCGTCATATCCTCAACACTTCTTTGTTTGGTTAAATGACAAAAATTCCATTACTGATCCACTGGATGGAAAGATTAAAAACAATTTTTATAAAATAGTTTCATACAGAATTTTTGACAAAATAGCTTAAATATTAATTTCAAAGGTGATGATTTCAATGGGATATGTAGATTTTGAATCACATTTCGTAGAAAATTTTGAAAAAGAAGAAGTTGAAAATAAAAAACATTGGTGTAAAGAGCATTTTAATAAAACATGCGACAAGTGTAGCAATTTTTTATGTGAAATAAATCCTGATCATAATAAGGTTTTTGAAAATAATATAGAGGAGGGAAAAAATGAGTTTTGATACTAAATTAAATTTAACCACGACAATTTCTGACGATCTGACGGCCGAACAATATATTAGTAAATTGTCGAATGTGACAAATGTGCGTGGGAAATATTCTGCTCAGGCTTTCACTATTGCCGATGGAATAACAGATTTTAACCTGGATATTAACGACATGACGGTTGTGAGTGATATTATATTATCTTCTGACCAGCAACTAACAGCAAAAATAAACGGGTTAACAGATTATGCTATACAAAATGAAGAACAAACCTCAACGGCAATTGACAGGGTTAGCACAAATTCTATTATAAATTCTGTTCAAGGGGTGTATCTTACTTCGAGTTCGATGGTTATTGGAACTGCTGGATTTCTTGGAGCTGGTTTGAATGATCTGACCACTGGTGGAGTATTCACGGGAACTGGATCAAAAAGGTATAGAGTTATAATTTCTACTTCTGCAGGAACAGATAAATTTGATTGGTCCGATGACAACGGACAATCCTGGACAATAGGAGTCACAATTACTGGTTTTGCTCAAGTATTAAGTAGCGGTATTACTATTACTTTTGGAGCTGTTTCTGGTCACACATTAAGCAATACTTGGATTTTTGAAATTGGTCATACAGGAACAAATTATTTCTCAGGTGGATCTTTTAATGTTAATGAAATTGATTTAGGAGTTAATTTACCAACTGCAACAGAAGATGTTTTAATCGACTATACTACTTCTGCAGAAATTGCCATGACAGAAAAATTAGTTCTGCAGGGAAGTTCTGTTAAATCATTGAGCGTCACTAACAATTCTGGCAATACCGCTAACCTTTATATTGTTTTAGCCGGAGATTAATTAATTCAAAGGAGAGTGAAGTTTATGAACCTATGGGAAGAAGCTAGTAAATGGGAAAAGCAATGGCATGGAAATTGTGTGAATTCCTATATGGAAGAGGAAAAACAGTTAATATATGTAAATCGTATGGGTATTAAAACTTATCATGATGGAAAAACTCCTTATAATTTTGATTTAAAAGGAAATATTTTAGATATGGGTGGGGGCCCTTACAGCATTTTGCTTAAATGTCCAAACAAATTATCAGGAACTGTCATTGACCCTTGCAATTATCCGGATTGGATTAGACAAAGATATGAATCTGCCGGAATTGAATTAGTGAAAATGAAGGCAGAAGAATTTAAATCTAATACTGTTTTTGATTTAGGGCTATGTTACAATGTGCTTCAACACGTTGAAAATCCTGAATTGGTAATTAGGAATATGAGAAAAACTTGTAAAGAGATAAGAATTTTTGAATGGTGTTTGAATGGTATTTCTCCAGGTCATCTTCATAATCTTATACCCGAAGAATTAGATAAATGGTTAAATGGTGAAGGTAAAGTAGAAAAACTTAACACTCCAATTTGTAAAGGACTTTGCTATTACGGAATTTTTCCTGGAGATATAAAGTAATGCCGACGTCTGATCCCATGTTGATAACTCCTGTGGTAAAAGAAATTTTAACTTTCCAACCAAAAACAGTTTTAGATATAGGTATTGGTTTTGGAAAATTTGGAGCTCTAACAAGAGAATATACAGATGTATGGTGTAGGAGAACAACTAGTACTGTAATAATACATGGTATAGAGATCTTCGAAAAATATAGAGGTTTGAATTGGGGACATTACAATAATATCTTTATTGGGGATGTTATAAAGATACTTCCTACATTAGGCTCATATGATTTGATATTATTCCTTGAAGTTTTAGAACACATTGAAAAAAATAAAGCATTAGAATTATTAAATTTGTGTAGAAGTAAATGTAAAATGCTGCTTTTCAGTTATACAAATTCTCCACAAGACGCTGCATTCGGTAATGAGAATGAAAAACATCTTTCGACTTGGCAAGATGATGATTTTAATTTTGACAAAACGTTGTTATTAAAAAACAGTCTGACATCTCTCTATAAGATAGGGGGCTATGAACATAATTCAACCTAAAGGTTTGAACTTTTCTTGAAAGGAGGTTATAAAAATGGCATTAGAACGTTTTAAAATTATTGATGGTTCTGTTTTGTATCTTGATAGATCTGAAGAGTGGATTGGCACAGACATTAGTATAAACAAATTATATGATCCTATAAATACGGCTTTTGTATTAAAAAGATTAAAACAAGGAGACATTTTTGTAGATGTTGGAGCTCATGTAGGATATTTTACAATTCTTGCTTCAAAAATGGTTGGAAATACTGGCAAAGTATATGCATTTGAACCTTGTCCTCGTAATTATTCTGTTTTACTAAAAAACATTAGGGCTAATAAGCTGACAAATGTGGTCACAATTAACAAAGCAGCTTCTAATGTTAGCAGCGAAGCAGATTTTTACAATTATGACAGCCGACATTGGGCGCTAAGTAGTTTATGTCCTGAGCGAAATAAACCTTATCAATCAAAAAGTCTTGTCGTTAGTGGTTCCACAAAAGTAAAAACTGTTCGTTTAGATGATTATTTTAATAAATTAAATGTAATGCCAGATATGATAAAAATAGATGTTGAAGGCGCAGAGCCAGAAGTGATTGAAGGACTAGGCGATTTTATTGGAAGAATCCCCTTAATGATGCTAGAAGATGTTGTTGGTAAGGGTTTAGAGATGGTTAAAACTTATGGATATAAAATAAGCGTAGGATGTAATCAGTATAATTTCGTATTAGAAAAATAAAAAGGAGTGAAGTCATGTTAATACATTTTTTAGTTACTGGAAATGATTTTCCATATCAGTATTATTTAGCAGTAAAAACTGCTCAAAAAACACAGAAAACAAAAGTTAAGATTTGGCTTATGGAAGACGGAGTTAAGGACACTAAGTATCTTGATTTATTGGACGTTGAGATAGGTTATTTGCCTAAATTAAATGTAAAATGTTTTGAAGGCAAAGATGAACAGTTTATTTGTAGTCACACCAAAGATTATTATATGTGGAAGATTCTTAGGGAATTTGGGGGTTTCTACTTTGATCTTGATATGGTATTTCTGAAGGATATTACTTCATTACTTGATGATAAGGAAATACTGTTATGCAAGATTGAGGAGAAAGATGGTAACTGGGCTTCTTGGGGAGCTCATGCAGTAGGGGCCCAAAAAGATTCTATTATAATGAAAAGGATATTTGAATCTTGTGAAAAAATATTAGAGAATTCTCAGATAAAATGGAATACTCTCGGCCCTGAGATTTCCGCAAAGATAATTAGAGAAAATTCTGATAAAGTTTTTAGTGTTTCTTATCCAATAGGTTGTGGAATTAGTGGTCCAAAATTAGACTATATTTATCAACCTGGAGAATTTAGTCCAAATGTTAGAATTATTCATTTATATGGACAAGCAGGTAGATTTGTGTCTGGAGAAAATAGGTTTGAGAAGATAGATCCTGAATTTGTTCGTAAATCAGATTCACGTTTGGCTAATGCTATAAGAAGTGTTCTCGAAGAAAATGAATATAATCCTATTTTTAAAGAACTTCCTTACGTGCATTTTATTTGTACCGGCGGAGATTTTTCATATCAATATTATTTAGCAATAAAAACAGCCCAAAAAACTCAAAAAGCCAAAATTAAGATTTGGCTTGTAGATGGAGTCAAGGGGGAATATCTTGATTTACTAACTGATGTAGAAAAGGGAAATATTGATTTATTAAATGTTCCTGCCTTTGTTAACAGGGATGAGCATTTTATAAGAAGTCACACTAAAGATTTTAGAATGTGGGAGATTCTTTACAAGTATGGCGGTTTTGTTTTTGATTTTGATACAATGTCTTTTAAAGATATTACTGAAGATATTTTAGATAATGAAGTTTTAGTATGCAAACAATACGATAATGATAGTGATGAGGCGTGGATGTCTGGATTGGTCGGAGCAATTAAAAATTCTCCAATTATTCATGAAATTTTAGAAGATAGTATTAAAAGTTTACAAGATCCTAATATGAAATGGGGTACTACTGGCCCAAAATCAGTTTATAAAATGGTTAAAAGTGGAGCTAAAGTTCTTACAGTCAAATTTCCTATTGGTGGCGGAAGATCCTTATTGCATCCTTTATTCGAAGAAGGAAACACTGATCTGGCTGTTAATGCTAAAATTGTTCAGCTTTATGCCGGCGCTAAATTATTTTGTTCAACTGAAGATTTTTATTATAGATTGACCCCTGAGTATGTTAAAACTTCTAATACAAGAATTGCCAAGGCGATCAAAAGTATATTAACAGAAACGGAATATGACCCCTTAAAAATAATTTCAAATAAAAGTAAAGGAGAGATTGTAATGCAAGATAAGAAAAAATTTCGATTTCATATTCTCGGATTGTGTCATCTTCCGTGTTCAAAAGAATATTTGTCATGCGCTTTTACTCAGAAAAATTATAAATTAGCGAAAATGCTTCTTAGTCTCGGTCACGAAGTTTATTATTATGGTTCTGAAGGAAGCGATATCTCTTGTACAGAGTTTATTCAAACACATACACTTTCGGATATTTGCAAAGAGTGGGGAGATGGGGACAATCGATTTGAGATTGGATATAATTGGAAAGAAACAGATTTTAGGCATGATTTTAATACTAAGAAAACGGAAACAACGTTAAAATTTTATAAAAATTGCATTGACGAAATTAATAAGCGTAAAAAACCTGATGACTTTTTACTTATTACACAGGGATCTTACCATAAACCAATCGCTGACGCGGTTAATTTGTATTTAACATGTGAGCCAGGAATTGGATATAGAGGAAGTTATTGTAGATTCCGAGCATTCGAAAGTTCATATATCCAAAACTTCACTTATGGTTCAGCAGCCCCATTTCAATGTATAAATGGTTCTTATTACGACAGAGTAATTCCAAATTATTTTGAAGAAGAAGACTTTGAGTTTTCTGATAAAAAAGAGGACTATTATTTATATATTGGACGAATAATTAAAAGGAAAGGAATTCAAACTGCTTATTTGGCGACACAGGCTATAGACGCTAAATTGCTCATTGTTGGACAAGGTGGTAAAATAAATTCAAATGGTTCTTTATCAGGAGATGCTTTTACTATCCCTAAAGGAAATTGGGAATATGTGGGATTTGCAGATATTGAAAAACGAAAAAAAATGATGTCAAAAGCAATTGCTACGTTTACCCCGACAGAGTACCTCGAATGTTTTGCGGGAACTCATATAGAGTCGATGTTATCCGGTACTCCTCCAATAACTACAAACTTTGGAGTCTTTCCGGGAACTATCCCGGATTGTGTTGATGGAAAAATTGGGTTTCGCTGTAATACCTTGGACGACTTTTGTAAAGCGGCTTTACGAGCAAAAGAATTTAAAAAAGAAGATTATCTTGCCATAAGAAAATATGGCGAAAGATTTTTATGTAATAATGTAAAAAATGAGTACGAGAAATGGTTTTCTGATCTTTATAGAGTTTACTTGTCTGCTACTGTTCCAGGAGAAAAAGGTTGGAGCTGGATTGATAAAGAATTAATTCAACAAAAAACTTAAATAAAACGGAGGATTGTTAGATGGCTACATTCCCTAATGGAACAACAGATTTTTTTGTATCTGACTCAACTGTCGTCGGAGACAGTAAAGTATTTGTTGAGTTTATTCAGGTTCCCGGAGCTCAGATGGGGGCTGGATCAATTCAATGGATAGAGCTTTTTCCTGGTGTAGGATTTACTATCCATTTAAATACTGTTTGTCAGGATGATGTAGAATTTGTTTATTCAATAGTTGGAACTGCCGGTACTAAAGGTGACACTGGCGCTTCTGGTGGTCCAGGTCCTAAGGGGGATACTGGTTCAGGAGGCTATTTAATTAAAGTAGATTCTGCAGATACTACAGCCGATTTCATTGCTTCAAAATTAGTAGCTGGGGCAGGAGTATCATTAACAACTAACAACATCGGAGGAAATGAGTCTATTACAATTGGATTATATCTTGGACCATCAGTTTCTTTATCAGGTGGCTCTATAAATGAAATAGGAATTACTATCGCAAATGTTCCATTAACTTGGACTTGTAATAAGTCTATGGTTTCTAGGATGTTGTCTACTCCGGTCCCGGTAGGAGATAGAAATAGAGGACCCGGCCAAAATGGTTCTTACACTCATAATGGAGCAAACTTAACCTCGACTACAACTTATAGTATTACGGTTAGTGATGGAACCAATGGGGCTTCAAGTTCTACTTCGGTCCAATTTTTAAATAGACGATATTATGGGGTAAATCCTAATACTATTTTAACTAATTCTCAAATACTGGCTTTAAATAAAGAATTTTGTTCCGCAAGAGCAAATACACACACTTATGATTGTACTGGAGGAAGTTATATTTGGCTTTGTTATCCTGACAGTTTTGGTACTGCCACTTTTTATGTGAACGGATTAGAAACAACATTTACAAAAAATATTCAAGCTGTTACAAATGACAGTGGATATATAGAAAATTTTGGTTGTTATAGATCAGATAATTTACAACATGGCTCTGACATAACTGTGGTGGTGGTGTAATGAGTAAAAATTCAGGAACACTAATAATCAAGGAAATTCGTCCTTATGATAGTTTAGACACGTTCCCAACTGCATTTGCTAATGAATTATTAGGTGGACATTATCAAGTAGCAGATTTGACAGCGAGAGATAATATAACAACAGAACGTAGGATTGAAGGAATGCTTTGTTGGGTTATTTCTGAGAATAAATTATATCGTCTTATCGGCGGAATAGCTAATACAAATTGGGTTGAGGTTGGAATCCAAGGTGATACTGGAATTACTGGTGATACTGGTGTTACTGGGGATACTGGTTTTCAAGGTGATACAGGTATTCAAGGAGATACCGGAATTACTGGAGATACTGGAGCTGATTCTGTTATTCCTGGAGATACTGGAATCCAAGGCGACACAGGTATTCAGGGTGATACTGGAATAACTGGGGACACTGGTATTACTGGAGACACTGGAATCCAAGGAGATACCGGTATTCAGGGAGATACTGGAATCCAAGGTGACACAGGAATCCAAGGAGATACGGGAATAACTGGTGATACCGGAATAACTGGAGATACAGGAGCTGATTCAATTGTTCCTGGAGACACAGGTTCTCAAGGAGATACTGGAATCCAAGGAGACACAGGAATCCAAGGAGATACTGGAGCCGATTCCATTATTCCTGGAGATACAGGAATTCAAGGAGATACTGGAATCACTGGAGATACAGGTGATCAGGGGGATACAGGTCCATATTGTCCCTATGTTGGTCCTACTCCTCCACCAAGTCCTTTTAATGGTAGATTGTGGTGGGACACTTCTGATCTCACAAACTCTACTCAGGGTGATACTGGTTTTCAAGGAGACACGGGCACTCAAGGAGATACTGGAATAACAGGAGACACTGGAACCGATTCTATAATTCCTGGAGATACAGGTTCTCAAGGAGATACCGGTACTCAAGGTGATACAGGTATCTATGGAGATACTGGAATTCAAGGGGATACAGGTGCTGATTCAATAATTCCTGGTGATACCGGAATTCAAGGGGACACTGGTTCTCAAGGTGATACAGGTTTTTCTGGAGATACAGGTTTTCAAGGTGATACAGGAATTCAAGGAGACACTGGTTCTCAAGGAGACACAGGGATTCAAGGAGACACCGGAATTACTGGAGATACAGGAGCCGATTCAATAATTCCAGGTGATACAGGCACCCAAGGAGACACAGGGATTCAAGGAGACACCGGAATTACTGGAGATACAGGAGCCGATTCAATAATTCCAGGTGATACAGGCACCCAAGGAGACACAGGGATTCAAGGAGACACCGGAATTACTGGAG
>Ga0315284_10011032_pt1 | contig 12881 bp, 14 predicted proteins | sample YL17G09_16_MG_FD_203696 | JGI IMG/M metagenome (GOLD analysis project Ga0315284, IMG submission 203696) | Sediment microbial communities from Yellowstone Lake, YNP, Wyoming, USA - YL17G09_16 | ecosystem: Environmental > Aquatic > Freshwater > Lake > Sediment | place: USA: Wyoming | collected... | reverse complement strand
GAGATTTTTTACTGCGGTATTAAATTGATCTCCCCGGTCAAATTCATTTTTAAACATTCCAAAGCTAGCGGCAGCAGGAGAGAGAAGAATAATCTCGTTTGGTTGGGCTTTTTGCAGGGCAGCTTCCACCCCCATTCTCAGGTCTGAAGTAAGGACAATTTTTTCTGGATCAAGATGTTTTTTTAAGGCAGAGAATATTTTTGGGGAGGCATCATAATCTGGGTGTTGCAAGAGGATAATCTTTTTAATTTCTTTATTTTCCCCGATGACTTTCCCCAATTTTTCATAATCTAATTTTTTATCTTTACCACCCAAGATTAAAATAATAGGCTGTTGAGGAAAAGATTCTAAAGCAGCCAAAGTTGCCTCTGGAGTAGTAGAACAACTGTCATTATAAAATTTTATTCCTTTGAACTCCCTAATAAATTCTAATCTATAAGGAAGGCCAGGAAAATTATTTATAGCCCTTAGAATAATTTCAGCTGGAATTTTATGAATGAAACCTACTGTTCCGGCTGCTAAAATATTTTCCAGATGGTGTGGTCCAGGTAGAGTAAGATTAGAAATTTTAGCAAAAGGTATTTTACGTTCTCCTGATTGAAAGACCAAATTATCTTTTTCTAAATAACTACCTGACTCTATCTTTTCCTTAGTGCTGAACCAGTAAACCTGTGATTTAGTTTCTTCTTTAACCTGGATAGTCTCTTCATTGTCAAAATTTACTACTAAGTTATCATTACATCTTTGATGTTTGAAGATTAGTTTTTCTGCATGAGCATATTCTTTAAAATTAGGATAGCGATCTAAATGGTCAGGTAGGATATTGGTTAAAACTGCAGTTTGAGGTCTAAATTTATGCTTCTTCATCCCTTCCATCTGCCAGGTAGATATTTCTAAGATTACCCAAGTTTGAGGGGTGATTTTTTCCAAAATATCTAAAACAGAAATACCGATATTACCAGCTAAGACTACTTCTTTTTGGGCTTCTTTAAAAATTTGGTAGACCAGAAAAGATACCGTGCTCTTACCTTTAGTTCCGGCAATGGCAATTATTTTTTTAGAGGGGCAAAGTTGGAAGAAGAGTCCCAAATCTGTTTCTATGAGGATTCCTTGGCTTCGGGCTATCTTTAAATATTTAGAATTATGGGGAATTGCCGGATTTTGAATAACCATATCAGTGTTAATAAAATCTTCTTCCCGGTGTCGGCCTAAGACATATTTAATATTGAAGCCTTTTAATTTCTCCAAAGAAGGTTTTAGTTCTTCTTTAGTTTTTAAATCGGTAACTAAAATTTGAGCACCAGCTTTTACTAAAAACTGAGTAACTCCCAATCCTCCTTGATTTAATCCTAATCCCATTATAGTGATTCTTTTATTTTTTAAGTCTTTTAAATTATCTTTCATTTAAAAAATACCTTCGATTGGTTATTTTATTTTTCCTCTATATTTATGTTTTTAAGACCTTTATATTAATTCATTCCTTTATAGAATATATCAAAGTTAAGTTTATATTTCAATAAATAAATGTAAATACTGACTAAATAATTAAAAATGTAATTGGTGATAAGTAATAAAAAAGGTGTAAAAAGATTGGAAAATTGGTAAATCGGTTAATTGATCGATTAATTGAGCTTTAAATAATTTGACTAAGGATTTAAATTATAATAGAATCAAGATTGAGATTTTTATAGTGCGCCCGTGGCTCAATTGGATAAAGCAACTGACTACGGATCAGTAGACTGGGGGTTCGAGTCCCTTCGGGCGCACCAGTTCTCCCGAAAGTCTTCATAAAATATGCTAAAAAATGATGATAAAGATATCGAATTAATGCAAGAAGCTCTAAGAGAAGCTGAAATTGCTTATTCTAACCAGGAAGTACCAATTGGAGCAGTAGTTGTTTACCAAAATAAAATAATTGTCCGGACTCATAATCGAAAAGAAGAATTACAGGATCCTACTGCTCACGCTGAAATCTTCGCTCTGCAAGAGGCTGCCAGGTATTTAGGAAGTTGGCATTTAGAAGATTTAGACCTTTATGTAACCTTGGAGCCTTGCCCCATGTGTGCCTATGCTATGCTTCAGGCCAGAATTAAAAGATTAGTATTTGGTACTCCTGACCCTAAGGCCGGAGCAGCAGGCAGTGTAATAAATGTTGTACAGGATAAGAGATTTAATCATCAAATTGAAGTAGTAAGCGGTGTTTTAGAAAAGGAATGTAGTTTAATTTTACAAAAATTCTTTCAGGAAAGACGATAAACTTAATTGTGTATTTTGATTCGTTAGTTAACTAATTTATCTTGTATTTTGTATTTTACACTAACGACTATTCACTATTCACTAACGACTAATATAAAAGGAGAGGTGGCTCAGTCTGGTTGAAAGCGCTCGACTCGAAATCGAGTAGGCAGGTAGTCCCTGTCTCGCGGGTTCGAATCCCGCCCTCTCCGCCAGTTGGGAAATGTTTTTGTTGACTCGTCCTTTGCGAGGGCTCGCCAACCGATTTTAAGCGCAAATTGGAATTTTTTATCTTTGTCCCGCTACTGCGGGGCTGGCCAAAAGCGGGCTTTCCTCATTTTTAATTTGATTGATTTCATAAAATTTGTTATCATATTTATGAAGGGTTAGATAAGCACCCATACTAATACTAGCATACTTAGGAAACTATGAAAAGTCAAAACAATAATGAAACCATTGGGGATAAGATAAAACTGCTTAGAAATAAGCAAAGATTGAAACAGGACGAATTGGCGAGAAAATCCGATCTTCCCTATACAACGCTTATCAAGATTGAAACAAATGTCATCACTAAGCCTTCTATTCAAACAGTCGCAAAAATAGCTACAGGGCTTGGAATTACAATTGATAATTTAATGAAATAAAATATATGACAAATATAATAAAGGAGAAAAGAAATGGATACAAACAGAAAAACCGCAGGAATCATGTTAGATGTGAGGATAATCCTTGCATCGCTATGGGTAGCTGGAATGTTAAGTAGTTTAAATGGGGATACGTACCGCATAAATGATCCGGTTGCACTACAGTCGTTAATTGCGAAAACCGGACCTGTCGTAGCATCCAGCGAATTATTGTTGGTAATGTCAATAATATTCGTGGTTCCGATTCTTATGAGTGTCTTGACCCTGACGTTGAAGTATCCCGTGAGTCGTTGGGCAAACCGCATCATAGGCATACTCTATGCTATGATTATTCTTGCTTTTTGGGTTTTAGGTCTTGTATGGCGATCCGCTGGTTATGAGATAGTTTGGTCAACAGCACAACTTGTGTTTGCCTTACTGGTTGTTTGGTACGCATGGAAGTGGCCTAAACAAGAAGCTTGAGTCGATTCCATCTTGTTTAAACTACTCAGAGGAAAAGTAGTCATAACTTTGGAACATTAGAACAAAACCTAACAACGGGTTGCAGCCGACGTTGCTCCGCTGCGCTCCGCAACGCGGCTGAACTTTAGTTAGGTGCTGCAACTTTGCAGGATGTATTGTCGTAAACTAATCTGAAAATGGTCGAATCATAACTTTTTTAAAAAGGAGAATCTAAAATGGATACAAACAGAAAGACAGCGATAATTGTGGGAGTATTATTTATTCTTGGGTTTGCAGGCGTATTCAGCGCTGTTGTTGTGAAACCCATACTGGATGACCCAAATCTTCTTATTAAATTAACCGAGAATAAAAACCTAGTGATGATGGGAGCGCTCTCAGAGTTAATTATGGCATTTGCATGCGCGAACATTGCAATTTGGCTGTATCCAGTCTTAAAAAAGCATAACAAATTCTTGGCTCTTGGGGCTGTTGGCCTTCGAATTATTGAGAACGTATTCCAGATTGTTGCTACGCTCGGTCTACTATTATTATTGACACTAAGCCAGGAAGTTGTAAAAGCAGACGCTCTTACTGCTTCCACTTTTCAGACCGCAGGTGCTTTGCTGCTCGCAGTGCGTTTTTGGGCGAGCCTATTGTTGGCGCAAATAGGTTTTGGCCTTGGCGCTCTGATGTATTATTATGTATTTTATCAATCAAGACTCATCCCCCGATGGCTGTCAGGATGGGGCCTCATTGCGATTATTTTGCATTTAACCTCAGTCTTATTGACAAATGTTGGCCAGATTGATCCTTTTTCGGGGTCACCAATCTTATTATTGAGCATGCCTATATTCTTCCAGGAACTGACTCTTGCAGTATGGCTGATCGTTAAAGGATTCAATCCATCTCCAATCTCTTCTGGGCCTGCAAAACAGATATAAACGAAAGAAAATGACGAAAAATCAAAATGAAATTGAAGGAAAACTTATGAAAGCAATTATATGCACAAAATACGGGCCACCAGAGGTTCTCCAACTCAAAGAGGTGGAAAAACCTACTCCCAAGGACAATGAAGTACTGGTAAAAATTCATGCGGCAGCAGTAACAGTCTCGGACTGTATAGTTCGCAGTGGCAAAGTAAATATCTTGCTATGGATCCCCATGCGCATATTTATTGGTTTTAGGAGACCAAGAAAACCTATACTGGGGTTAGAGTTAGCCGGAAAAATTGAAGCAATAGGCAAAGAAGTAAAACGATTTAAAGAAGGTGACCAGATTTTTGCATTTACCGGCAAGCGTTTTGGTGCTTATGCCGAGTACACTTGTCTGCCGGAAGACGGATTGTGTATGCCTGCTGACTGTATTATGGCATTAAAACCGTCCAATGAGACCTATGCGGAAGCCGCCGCTGTTCCTTCTAGGGGAACCCTGGCATTGTATTTTCTTAGAAAAGGAAATATCCAGAACGGACCTGGCCTACCTGCCTACCGTCAGGCAGGCCGGTCGGGCAGGCAAAAAGTTCTTATCTATGGGGCTTCCGGAGGAGTAGGTACTTTTGCGGTACAGCTTGCCAAGTACTTTGGGGCAGAAGTTACCGGGGTATGCAGTACTACGAATTTAGAATTAGTGAAATCGCTGGGAGCTAATAAAGTAATTGATTACACGAAAGAGGATTTTACAAACAGCGGGGAATCTTATGATTTTATTTTTGATGCCGTTGGAAAAAGATATAGTTCAAAACTACAGTGCAAAAAAGCGCTAACTCCGAACGGAAAATACATATCGGTCGATGAGGGGACACCAAAGTTATATCTTGAAGATTTAATTTTTCTCAAAGAGCTGGTTGAAGCGGGAAAGATAAAACCGGTCATTGATAGAAAGTATCCCTTGGAACAAATTGCCGAGGCTCACAGGTATGTCGAAACAGGTCATAAAAAGGGAAATGTAGTAATAACTGTGGGACATAATAACAAGACCTAACAAAGCGCTGCAATTGACGGCGGGGAGCTGTGGTTTATAGCGGCAGTTGAGCTTGGTCGTTATACATTTCTGTTTTGTTTATTGATTTTCAGGATTGCTCATGAACAATTAAATTTGAGTGAAAGCAATTGCTTAACAGTTAATTTTTTATAAAAAAAAGGGAGGAAGAAAAAATGAATTCAAACAAAAAAACCGCAATAATTGTGGGAGTGCTATTTATTCTTGGGACGGTTGCAGGCATACTAAGTGTTGTTTTTACTGGCTCTATTCTAAATGCTCCGGATTATCTTATGAAGATTTCTGCAAACGAAAATAAAATCATCATAGGCGCTCTTTTAGTTTTAGTTATGAGTTTCGTACTTGCTATGGTTCCAGTGATGATGTTTCCAATATTAAAAAAATATAATGAAGCCTTAGCTATTGGATATGTTGTTTTTAGAGGTGCCCTTGAGACAATCACAGGTATTATTGCACCAATAAGCTGGTTATTGCTTTTACCATTAAGTCAGGAATATGTAAAAGCAGTATCTCCGGATACATCCTATTTTCAAACTTTTGGCACTTTATTACAAAGAGTAGCCCAATTGCCAATAGGTGTATTCGTGTTTGGACTGGGTGCTCTGATATTCTACTATTTATTATATCAGTCAAAACTCATTCCACGATGGTTATCAGTCTGGGGTATTTTTGCCATAATATTGAATTTAATAGCTGGCTTCTTAATTTTATTTGGCGCACAGTCTAATTTTTCCGCATCTGATCTTGTTATGAATTTTCCAATATTTTTGCAAGAAATGGTTATGGCGGTATGGTTGATTGTTAAAGGATTTAATCCATCTGCAATCGCTTCCGGGTCTGTAAAACAGATATAAACCAGACACAGTAAATTTGGAGGTAACTAATGAAAGCAATTATATGCACTAAATATGGACCACCGGAAGTTCTTCAGCTGAAAGAGGTAGCCAAACCTACTCCCAAGAATAATGAAGTACTGATAAAAGTCTATGCGGCAGCAGTAACCGTCTCGGACTGTATAGTTCGAAGTGGCAAAGTAAATATCTTGCTATCGATCCCCATGCGCATATTTATTGGTTTTAGGAGACCAAGAAAACCTATACTGGGGTTAGAGTTAGCCGGACAAATTGAAGCAATAGGCAAAGATGTAAAACGATTTAAAAAAGGCGACCAGGTTTTTGCATTTACCGGCAAGCGTTTTGGTGCTTATGCTGAGTACAAATGTCTGCCTGAAGATGGGATGCTGACACTAAAACCGATCAATATGACCTTTGAAGAAGCTGCCGCTGGTGTTGCTTCTGGGGGAATCACAGCATTGAGTGTTCTTAGAAAGGCAAATATCCAGAGTGGGCCTGCCTACCGGTCAGGCAGGCAAAAAGTTCTTATCTATGGAGCTTCTGGAAGTGTAGGTACTTTTGCGGTACAGCTCGCCAAATACTTTGGGGCAGAAGTTACCGGGGTATGCAGTACTACGAATTTAGAATTGGTGAAATCTCTGGGAGCCGATACAGTAATTGATTACACAAAAGAGGATTTTACGAACAGAGGAGAGCTTTATGATTTTATCTTTAATGCTGTTGGAAAAAGAAAAGCGAAATTACAGTGCAAAAAAGCACTAACTCCGAACGGGAAATACATAACAATCGATGATGGATCACCAAAGCTACATATTGAAGATTTACTTTTACTCAAAGAGCTGGTTGAAACGGGAAAGATAACACCAGTCATAGATAGATGCTATCCGCTGGAACAGATCGTCGAGGCTCACAGGTATGTCGAAACAGGTCACAAAAAGGGAAATGTGGTAATAACCGTGGGACACAACCATAAAATTTAATAAATTAAATTAGGAGGAATTAAAATGACAAGCAAAATGCTAAAAGCAGGTTCGAGATTTCTCTCCTTATGGAGCGGCCTCAATTTTCTTATCTCCTCCTTGATACTGACCATTGTCGTCTTTCATTATGGAAACTCACCGCTTCTGGTAATGGTGTTTGAAAAATCTGAAATCGCTAGACTTGACGCCAAAGTCATTTCGGCTCTCAATTGTTTGACCATCCTGTATAACTCTTACGCGATTGCCCTCTCAGTACTGGTTTGGTTCGTTATCCGGATATGTCTAAGCAAAGGCCAAAAATGGGCATTTTGGGTGTTGTTGATCACGATTGGCTTTGTCGAGATATTTGCCTTTATCGCCTCCGCACCCATCGGAAATGTGAGATGGCAGGTGAATGTTGTTCTGAGCGCTTTATACGTTGTGGGCATTGGCCTGTCTGGCTATTCCCTATTCAAAGGAGATAAAAAATGAATACAATTAACAATACTTCAAAAATTTTAGGTGTTGCATTTCTTCTTCAGGCAATTACATCTTTGGTCAGTGGATTGATTATGAAACTGGCATTGGCTGTGCCTGGAAACATAAGTGAAACTATGATCAAGATTGCGAATAATGCCTGGCTGATGAGGGTAAATATTTTAGGTGAAATAATCACTGCTCTTGGAATCATCTTTTTAGGAGCCGTTCTTTTTGTCGTCCTCAGGAAACAGAACGAGAAAATGGCTCTTACCGGCCTGGGATTCTATATCCTGGAAGCGGTGTTACTGGCTGTCAGCAGGATGGAGGCTTTCTCTCTCTTACGCATAAGTCAGGAATATGTAGCGGCGGGGAACCCTGCCTATTTGCAGATGATAGGAAATCTGGCATTTGAATCCACGAATTTTGGATATACGTTGCTTATGTTGGCTTTTTGTCCTGGCGGAATACTTTTTTATTACCTGTTATACAAATCAGAAGTTGTTCCACGCGCTCTGTCTCTCTGGGGTCTAATTACGGTTTTTCCTATGCTAATAGCAACACTGTCTACTATATTTAGCTATCAAGTTCCATTTTTCGTATACCTTCCCTATGCCCCCTTTGAATTCGTAATCGGAGTATGGATTTTGGTCAAAGGTTTAAAAATACCCGAAATAAAATCCGAAAATTGATTTATTAAAGCTGGGCACATAAAATAATTAATAATAAATGTAAATTTGAATTCTTGAATTGCAAAAGGCATTGATAAAAAAGTCAGGGTTTGAATCCCAAATTTCCGAATTAAAAGAATTTTTCACTAAAGAAAAACTTGAAATTGTCCACCTGCCTACCATTTGGGATAAGATAAAACTGCTTAGAAATAAGCAGGGATTAACACAAGACGAATTGGCGAGAAAACCCGACCTTCTCTATAAAACCCTTACTAAGATTGAAACAATTGTCATCGCTAAACTCACCTATCCAAACGGTTATGAAGATTACTAAAAGGTTTGGGAATTAATCTTGATGATTGAATGGAATAAATTATGCCAAAGAAAAAATCTCAATCAGAACAGTTATTTACCGTGGAAAGGGAATATGCTCGCTGCGTTACTGCCTTAAACTGCACCGGCATTCTCACTCTTCTTCCGAAATCAGGTAAGCTAGGGGTGATTGGAATAGATGGAAGAGAATATCCTGTACCAACCCAAGAACAGGTTGTAGAACTATTTGCTCATAATAAAGAACTGGTAGGCAGAAAAGTTCCACAAGGGTTTGACCGTTTAGAATTAACACCCATGGCATTGCCAACACTGCTTCTTATTGACCGAATGAAAACAGCTATTCTTAAACACGCAGCTGAAGGAACAATTTATCAAACCAGACCTTCTCCTTCTGATCCTTTAATACCTGTTCGTGTCAATACCGAAAAACAGGTCTGGATATGGGATACCCTAAGACAGGTACTTGATACAGAAGAGCTGGTATATTTTCCTCAAGAATATTCAAGCAATCATCGGGGGCAGACCAAATTAGAAGCAGTCAATAATGGAGGTATTTGTGCCGTTTCAGGTTGGTCTGTGGGATTAGTGGAAAGTTTACCTATTATGCCCAAGCAAAGCGAAGGAAAGACATTAGGGGGCAGAAGACAATTAGAAATAGGCTCTTCTCCTCGTGAATACTTGCAAACATTAAAGACGGAAGCTTATCAAGGAGAGACAGGAAAAACACTTGAAGATTTTATTACAAAGTTTCTTACCCATCTCGAAACCACCAATGAAGTAAGTAATGACAGGTATGATAACAATGCCTTATGGTTTCTTGGTCAATATGTAAAATATGTAAAACAGATAAAAAGTGACCTTGTGCCGACTGGGTGGTGGCATCAAGACTTTGGGCGGGCTCGCTTGGATGCGCACCGTCCAGGCAATAGGCTTTGCACTAGGAGTTGGGGTGGGTCCTCCACGGTGAGACTTCTTAAGCCTTAATCTTCATCTTTTTTTACATAATAATTTGCCGCCAAAGAAAAACCTGAAATCGTCCACCTACCAACCTGCCTACAGGTTGGTAGGCAGGTCCGAAAGGGTCGCTTCCGCGAGCGGGCGGAAGGGAGGTCTATGGGGGAATTTCGCCCGCCCTACAAATTTTGGGCGAAATATGTTTAAATTTTTTCGAACACACACCGCCAGTTGGAAAATGCGGCATTTTGCACTATCACTCGCCAGCATTCACCAAAACCATCTGTGCTTGTTATGGCAAAAATTGCCAAAGCGCTTGGCGTTTCAATTGAGGAGTTAATAAAATAAAATTGAGGAGAAAACTATGGAAAAATTCATTTATTATTTACCCAGAGCGTTAGCGATTTTGATTGTTGCCTTTCTGTCCATATTTATTTTGGAAGGATTCGGCCCGGAATACGGTTGGCAGGATTCTTTAATGCATTTGCTGGTGGCGCTCGTCGCTTTGGGAGCGGCCATTGCGGCCTGGAAATGGCCCAAAATCGGCGGCTGGGTTTTCGTTCTTTTCGGGCTTAAGTTTTTGCTGCCTATGGCGCTTTATGCGCAGCCGTGGAGCGGCTTGATTATCGGCGGCGTGCCTTTATTGACCGGGATTTTATTTTTAGTCGAGGGTTTTAGAAAAAATAAAAAAGAAAAGAACTTGCCGCCAAAGAGTAAAATCTGTTAGGATTTTACTTGTGGGTTATCGCCCACGAAAAACTTGAAATCGTCCTTTTCGCTTCCGTTTCCCGCCTTCACTTTTCAGGTTCGGTCGGGTAGATAAGACGAGGCGGAGCGTCAGAAATAAGCGTCCGGATTTTTGCGGAAAAAAGTTCGGATTTCATTCAGGGTATAGAGCTGAGAAAATTGCCAAACAGGCGGTTTTTTGATAAAATGAAGAAGGATAAATAAATCTATGAAGAAAATATTAAAAATTATCAGCTCTATAATACTTTGGAAGATAGAACTTACTAAAAGTATTTGGAATTTTTTACTGCGACGTAAATCTAAATAAATCTATATTAAATAGATTCTAGCGTCTTTTGGAAATAGCTAAATCTGGCATATAAAACCCATCAGATTGCTGAATTATAATTATAATGTTGTCCACGATGCAGACTAAAATAAATCACGGTAACGAAACGAGAGAAAAATAAAAATCTTCTTTATATATTGTTCTGCCTGCTTTATTTATTTTAGGTGAATGTATTCGGCAAGCGATCAAAAAGAATTAAAAAAACTTGAAATCTTCCAACCTGCCTGCCCGGCCTGCCTGCCGGCAGGCAGGCAGGCAGGTCCGAAAAGAGGATGTAGGTTATGAGTACAGAAATTTACTACTTTTCAGGAAAAGGAAATTCGTTATATGTTGCAAGAGAACTTCAAAAAAGGATTTCTGATTCCAGTCTAATATCAATTGTCAGTCTCTTACCTAAAGATGTTATACAAACTAATGGAAAATCTGTAGGTCTTGTTTTTCCGGTGCATGCTTTAACCATTCCTATAGCAGTGAAACAATTTCTTAAAAAAACTGATATGAGCTCAGCTGAATATGTTTTTGCGATAGCAACGCGTTTAGGGATTATCTTTAAAGGTTTTAATAAAATGGAAAAATTATTAAAAAGGCAAAATAAACGTTTAGATTCATATTTCATTCTTAATATGTATAGTAATAACGTAAAAGATAAGCAATACAAAAGTCCAACTAAAGGTGACATTTTACAAATAGAATCTGTCGTTCAGAAGCGATTAGATTCAATTCAAAGGATTATTGCAAATAAAGAAATCAGCAAAGAAGAAGACTCTGATTACTTAATTAATTTACCTTATAATCGTCCAATCAATTATCTATTAGAAAAATTAGTGGTTTTGGGTATGACGGTTTCCGAGTATATCGGAGGAGTTAATTACTTTTGTTCAGACTCTAAGTGTACAGGATGTGGGATTTGCGAAAAAGTCTGTTTGTCACAAAAGATAAAAATGATTGATAAAAAACCAGTGTGGCAAAAAAGTCCTCTGTTATATGTGTTACGCTTGCGTTAATTATTGTCCTGCGCAGTCGGTCCAGATAAATAGCATCCCATTTTTTAAATCCTATACCCGACAAAATGGAAGGTATTCTCATCCTTATGCAACAGTAAAGGATATTTCTATGCAAAAAGGATGATGAAGGGACTGAAGTTATTAAAGTAATGGTGACGGATAAAACAAAGAGAGTTATTGGTGTAACTACTTTGGTTGTTTGGGACAGGGTTTGGTTTGAGGGAGTCGGACAATAATTAGCCCTTTAACATTTTGTTGAAAGGCTTTTATTTTTATAGTAAAAGAAGGATTTTTCGATGTTTTGTTGTATATTACATGTAAAAGATGATCAATTAAATAGCTATATCTTTTTATAATACAAAGATAAAAATATTTGCAAGTCTCTATAGTTATTTTCTCATTTCCCTAAATTGAATTTTTAAAATTAAGATAGATAAATAAACTCACTATATAGCTATATTTTTAAACCTCTATTTCCTAAAATATAAATAAATATAATTTTAATCTAAAAAAAAGGAGTATCATAAAATGAAAATGTTCCGCTTATTTTATTATTTATTAATTCTGCTTCTTCTTTTTTCTCTAAATATTTATGCAAGTGGTAATTTCTGTCCATTCTTTGGATGGCCTAATATGATGAGATGGGGGTGGGGAGGAATGTTTATGGGTTTATTGTTTTTGCTAATTATTGGATTAATTATTTATCTTATGGTGAAAAGTGTAAGGACAACGAAACCTGAAGCTATTTCAAAAGAAGAGACTGCGTTGGAGATCCTAAAAATACGCTATGCAAAGGGTGAAATTAATAAAGAAGAGTATGACAGGATAAAAAAAGATTTAAAAGATTAAAAAATTATTGCGTTTTTAGAGGTATTCTAATCAATATAGTAATTATATTAATAGAGATTTAAGGAATCAATAAAATTACCAGCCCTTTGGTATTTGCTGAAGGGCTTTTTGTTTGAAAAAGAAGGATTTTTATTCAATTATGTAGTATAGTAAAATAGCAAAATTTTATTCTACTATAAGCTGTAATTAATGGATTATAAAACCATTAAATATATGTTGAAAAGTCTTCTTTTAATTTATAAATGGAGGTCAATATGGCTAAATACAAATGTCCAAAATGCGGAATGGAATATGACAAACCAGGAAAATGCACAATGGACGGTGCTACGCTTGTCAAAGCAGGGGATGAGAAATCCCCTCATGATAATTATTCACAACATCAAAAAC
>Ga0315284_10011031_pt1 | contig 12882 bp, 8 predicted proteins | sample YL17G09_16_MG_FD_203696 | JGI IMG/M metagenome (GOLD analysis project Ga0315284, IMG submission 203696) | Sediment microbial communities from Yellowstone Lake, YNP, Wyoming, USA - YL17G09_16 | ecosystem: Environmental > Aquatic > Freshwater > Lake > Sediment | place: USA: Wyoming | collected... | reverse complement strand
GTCCTGCAGCCAGCCGTGCACCGCGGAGTTCAAGGACAGTCATCCGTACAACATGCTGCTGCAGGACTGGGAGCGCTGGACCCGGGAGGGGATCATTGACGCAGTTGTGCCTATGAACTACAAGAGTGAGCGCGATCCTGCGCTTGCGGCGCAGTTCCGCGATTGGATCAACGGCATGGTGAGATGGAAACACGACCGTCATGCGTATAACGGGATCACCGTCGCCGGCATTGACGATTTCGCGACACAGGTGACCGAGACCCGGAAGCGGGGCGCGGACGGTATCGTGGGCTTCGATTTCGGGCCGAGATCGGACCGCGCCATGTACGCGCTCGGCTTGAGGCAGAACCTGTTCCAGCGATGGGCGCCCACCCCGCCGATGCCGTGGAAGCCGGCAAGTCCCATTCACATCGTTCGCGGAACGGGTGACGACAGAGCGCTGTCCGGCAAGGCGGTCTACTATTTCCTGTCGGGGCTGTCCGCTACGTCCGACAGGGAGACCAGCCGAATGGTCGCGCGCATATTCGGAAGAGGCGGCTACCGCGGCGGCTTCGGCGGACAGGGTGGCGGGGGGCGTCCCGGTGGCGCGGGCGGTTTCGGCGGACAAGGCGGCGCGGGTCGCCCCGGTGGAGCTGGAGGCGGTTTCTGAGCCGCGCGCTCCGTGGGGTTACTGCTCAGTCGGGGCCGGTGCGCTCGTCATCGGTATCGTGACCAGAGAGGGGTCTGCCTGCCCGAGCACGATGAGCGAGAACGACTGCAGGAAGACTATCGCGGGCTGGGTGACGCAGTTGACGAGGTAGACCAGGCATAGATACGCCATCATCGCATACGTGGCGATCACGGCAATCACGGGAGCGCTCATCCTGACGTGGGCTGCCGTTGCCATCAGATACGCCACCAGCGCGACACTTCCGAACGGGATGAGCAGCACGAACCCGACCAACATGAGTGCCATCAGCGACACCATCATCGCTCCCAGGCCGAACGCTATGAGCAAGAGGAAGTAGAGGATCGTCTGGCCGGTGTTCTGCTTCAGGATCGGCAGAAGGATTCCCCATGCTTTCAGGATTCCGACACCTCGGGCGTACATCGTGATGGATACGAAATCGTTCGCCAGCGCCTCCATCACGAGCATTATGAACATGAAGCCGAGTCCGACCGCTATCGCCCATACCACCGCGATCACCTTGGCCGCGATCGGTACGCCCGAGCCGGGCAGGAACGCAGCGAGCAGAGGACCTGCGATCAGCACCGCCAGCGCCAGCGCCGCGATAAGGCCGAATCCCAGTCGCCAGAGGAAGAGCGAAGTCCCGAATCGCCTCAGCCTGTGAAACGGCTCTCGAATCGCCCCTGAGCTGCGCACGACCTGGTCCATGTAAACGAAATTGAAGACTGAGCAGATCCAGGAGATCAGAAGTCCCAGGGCAAGCAGCGCTAGAAACGCGACTACGAGAAACGGCCAGTAGTGCGCGATCCAGTGGCCGAAGTCCGGCATTCCCGTGCCGCCATGGTCTCCGCCGCCGGGGATGTTGAAGTTGCCCGATCCGCCGCCGCCGCCGCCCACCGCGAGCAAGCTCGCGAAGCCGAGGGCGAGCCACTTCGCGGCGCTGAACGGGCGAAACAACACCTTCACCATGTGGTTGAAGGCCGGTCCTATGGCGTTCCCGACATCCATTCGCGGCATGCTGATCTCCTCCGGAAAAGGTGCTGCGCTCAACTCTTCTGACGTTTCAGTTCGCCAGAGGTTGCGGGAATCCTCTCGCGCATACGGTTGACAATTCATGCAGCAAGCCGTAGACTTGGTGCGGTGGCATGGCGATGAAGAGCGGGGCCGATATCAGACCGACCGACAGGAAGATGAGCGCGCGGACGATAGCGCTGGGCACCGTGGCGTGTCTCGCGCTGGCCTCCGGTTTCTTCTTCGCGGGGCTTTGGGGCTTGGGACCGTTGCTGAGGCAGTATCTGAATCCCAATCCGAGGACGGAGCAAGCGATTCAGGTCCCTTCCAGCACTCCCACCGAGCAGTCTCCGAGCGAGGCGCCGTCCGCGGAGCAGACGCAGCTCGATGTCCAGATCACCGAGGAAGGCGAGAATCAGCAGACGTCGCCCAGTGATCAGGCATTGTCCTCCGATTCCGGTGTCAAGCAGGACGAGAGCGGATTGACCGTTACTCTGGAGCCGAAGGGCGATGCGCGGAAGCCCGCGTCGCCCGCGCCCGCCGAAAAGGAGAAGGCCGTTTCCCCGCGCGATGCCGGCACGCAGCCGCAGACCCCCGTTTCGGGTTCGAGAGCATATCGGGTGCAGGCCGGGACATTCGCGAACAGGACGAACGCGGAGAACATCGCCGCCGACCTGAAGCAGCGCGGCTACAAGCCGGAGATCAAGCCGGTACAGAGAGAGGCTGGAACGCTCTATAGAGTCGAAATGGGATCGTTCAAGACGCGCGAAGGCGCTCAGGATCTTGTGGACGATCTCTCGCGCAAAGGCTATTCCCCTACGATCTCCGCGGAGCACAAGCCCGAGTAGCGCGCGCCACCAAGCCCCGTCTCGATCCCCGATCACGGGATGATTGGCGCGATGTAGACCACCCCGTTTATCACGTAGGCGATGTAGGCTCCATTCGGCGACCACGACGGGTATTCGCACATCCCGTCGGTGGTAAGCTGCTTAGACATGGTGCCGTCCGCGCTCACGAGCCAGAGATAGGATGACAGGATATTGTGCCCATCGTCAGTGGTCCGCTGGAATATGAGAAACCTGCCGTCCGGCGACCACGTGGGATTGCATCCGTTGCCGAGGTTAACCGGCGCGCCGGAGTTGGGATCCGCTACGTAGAGATCTCCGCTCAATCCGCTGACCGCGTACTTGCCATCCGAGGATTCAACGGGGTTGAAGTAGCCGTCCTCGTCCGCGACGTTGATTAGTTTCTTCTTGTTCCCGTTCTCGTCCACGACCCAAATCTGGTTGTCCGGGTCTACGTAGATGCCCTTCTCGGCCTTGTCCTTCGCCGCCTGTGCGGAGAGCACCGAGCCGTAAGCCGTGAATGTCGCTCCCGTGATGTGGTTCAAGGCGAAGGACGCCGAGATGCTGGCGATTCTGGACAGCAGACCTCTGCCCTGTGACAGACTCTGGCATCGTTTGACCTTGCCATCCTTGTCCAGGGTCACGAGCTCGTCGCCGGTCCTGTACGTGACGCCGTCTTCGTCCCACTTCGGGGGGAACATGTCGTTGAGATAGGGCGACGCCTGCTGCGACTCACCGCCCGGGCCTCCCATCATGAGAGCCAGTTGATCGGTGCCTTCGTCCCTTGCGCGGTATGCCAGGTTGCTGCCGTCCGGACTCCATGCGAATCTCCAGCCGGCGAGCGCAGCGTCCGAAATCGTGGTAGCGTTCCCGCCGAGGTCGGAGTAGAACAACCCCTGGAACTTCGGCCCCGCGAGCGCGAGACCCTGGCCGTCCGGCCGCCACTGGGGCGACGTGAACTGGCCCTGGACCGGCAGAGGGGTCCCTTGGCCCATGCCGATCGCCAGGACAGGCGCGCCGATAGCGAAGACCATCGGAATGCACCAGAACGTGAGCTTCAGCGATGCCGATATGCATCTGGCGTTCATCATTTCACTTCCTCCATGGACTCGGGGAGTTTGGCGTTGAACTTGGAAATCGTCTGGTACTTTACGTACAGGTCGTGCTTGGGTTGCTCCACCTGGACATCCGCCGCGGGAGGCGCATGTGAAGCCTTGACATCCATTGCGGTCTGTGCCGGCGGCTGTGGGGGCTTGCTCTCGGGCTTGGCCGGCGTGTCGGTGGACGGCGCGCCCTCCGCATCCGCCGTGAGCTCGATGGAGCCGAACGTCTGGATGAGCTTGCCCTCCGCGTATGCGAAGTATGTCCAGAACTCGCCCTTCTCCGTGCCCTTCAGCGTGACCGGCTTCGTCGTCTCCGCGGTTGCTGAGGGAGACTTCTCGTCTCCACCCGGGACTGCTTTCCCCTCAGATGACGCGGCGGGCTGAGGTTCCAGGGGCACCTTCAATGTGAACGGCGTCTCATAAGTGGTATGTATCTTCACGCAGTCCCACGTCCTGATATGTTCGAAGCCCACCACCTTCGAGGTGCTCGTTATGGTGACGGCATCCTGATCGGGAACCTTCACGGTATACTTGTCATTCCACTCATCGTCAACGCGAAGAGCCTTGTGCGGGAAGCCGACGAATTTCAACTGGGCGAGGATGTCTCCCACGGCTTTGCTCTGCGGAAGCCCCGGACTCACCGGCAGATTGTCCAATCCTTTGATCTTCCGCACCGCTCCGTACTTATCCATCTCGAAGTCCACGGGTGGGACCGTGAGGAGGATCATGCCGAACTCCGGGATGTCCATAGTGCCGCTGATCATATCCCATTCCATTTTCCACGTGCCGTCCGCATCGGAAAAGGATTTCGCGTGCTGGATGAATGTCATGGTCGTGTAGCTTTGCAGCTTGGCCCGTTCGGTCTGGCCGGGCAGTTTCACAAGTCCCTCTCCGGTCACGGTGATATCATATCGCCGCAACTCTCCCGGCTCGAACTTGTACTGAAGGCTCACGACCTCGGGCGGATTCTTGATCTTGTCGCCCTCGTCTATGAGAAGCTCCACTCGCTGTGCCGTGACAGGCGATAGGACGACGAGCAACAGGCACAAGGCGGATATCACATGTTTCATGGCACATCCTCGTTCATCAGATGTGGGGGCGGATTGCTCCGCCCCCGACGGGTGAACATCACATTCGCTACTGCTTGACCCACTTGATCGCGTCGGCGATCACCACGAAGCCCGAAGTCGTCCAGCAAGACAACTTGGTCGGGAATCCGGTGCCTGTGCCGAAGCTGTAGGTGCCGAGCAGGTTCCACTTGCCGCCGTTCGCCTGCTGGTTGACATACACGTTCGAGGTGCCGCCGCTGTGCGTTACCATGTAGGCGATGTTGGCCGCCCGGTTCGCGCCTTGGCTCCACCACGCATATACCGCCCAGTTGCCGGAGGTCGGGATGTTCGGCGTCCACTGCGCTGGATCGCTCACGGCCTCGGTGCTTCTCCAGCGGTAGTCGGCCCCGTATTTGTCAGATGCCGATGTGCCCGTCGCCCAGTTGCCGGACGCGGAGAACGACCCGGAGCTGTTGTCAATGATGATGTCGGTCGTCGGGTCATGCGGCGCGATGCCGTAGTGGCTCTGCGTGCCGTGCAGGTACGCGCGAGCGGCTTCCTGCCTGTAGGTCGGATTTCCCAGCTTCGCCGCGTCGCCAGCGTTGTCAATGAACGCGACTTCGCACAGGATAGCCGCCATGTTGGTGTTCGCCAGCACGTAGAACGTGGCAGTCTTGAGCCCTCTGTTGTAGGTGCCCATGTGAGCGACCATCTCAGGGTTGACCTTGTTCCTGAGGTCGTAGCCGGTGGTAGTTTCGTTCGGATGGCAGAAGGTTTCGGTGCCATACGCAGTTCCATCGAACGCGTTGCAGTGGGTGCACTCGAACCTGTTCGCGCCGGCGTTGTTCGCGATGTCGCAGCGGCCCTGAAGCGACACGTAAACGTCCGTCGTTCGGGTCATGACGACGGTCGCAGCGTCGGCCTGCATCAGGTTCCTCGCGCGCAGTCCGATGTCGAGATTGATGTTGTCCTCATACAGACCCTGGCCTACAGCACCGGGATCCGAGCCGCCATGGCCCGGGTCAATGCAGATCTTCTGCCCGGTGAGGTGAGCGGATGCCGCGACGGCGATCAAGCTCATAGCGAGCACCAACATTGCTACGAGTAGCTTTTTCATCTAGGTAATGCCTCCTTACAGTATTTGTTTCTGTTACGGTACAACGAACGTAAAGCTGGGTCACGACCCCCGCGAGAGGGTAAGACGGGGCGGACACGCCCGCCCCCGGTTCTTACTAGCCGTGCGGCGCGACGCCGTAGTGGCTCTGCGTGCCGTGCAGGTAAGCTCTCGCAGCTAGCTGCCTGTAGGTTGCGCTTCCGAGCTTCGCCGCGTCGCCGGCGTTGTCAATGAACGCTACTTCGCAGAGGATCGCGGGCATGACCGTGTGGATCAACACGTAGAAGTCCGCCGTCTTCACGCCTCTGTTGGTAGTGCCCATATGGGCGACCATCTCAGGGTTGACGTGGTTCCTGAGGTCATAGGAGTTGGCGCTCCCGCCCGAGTAGCAGTAGGTCTCGGTGCCGTGTGCGGAGCCGTTGTACGCGTTGCAGTGCGAGGACTCGAACCTGTTGGCGCCCCAGTTGTTCGCGATGTCGCAGCGTCCCTGAAGCGAGACGTAGACGTCCGTCGAGCGGGTGCGCTTCACGCTCGCCGCATCATTCACCAGGACGGTATACGCCCTGTTCGTGATGTCCAGGTTGATGTTGTCCTCGTACAGCCCCTGGCCTACAGCGCCGGGATCCGAGCCGCCATGACCGGGGTCAAGGCAGATCTTCTTCCCGGTCAGATGTGCGGATGCCGCGATGGCGATCAAGCTCATCGCGAGCACCAGTAGTAAAACGAGCAGTTTCCTCATCTTACCAATGCCTCCTTACTGTGATTTGCCTTTCCCTTACGACTTGCGGTACAGCAAGATCGCTTCGTGACCACCTCCCCTCGGATTGGCGCGCGAATCACTGCTTGACCCACTTGATCGCGTCCGCGATCACCACGAAGCCCGAAGTCGTCCAGCAAGACAACTTGGTCGGGAATCCGGTGCCGGTGCCGAAGCTGTAGGTGCCGAGCAGGTTCCACTTGCCGCCGTTCGCCTGCTGGTTGACATACACGTTCGAGGTGCCGCCGCTGTGCGACACCATGTAGGCGATGTTGGCCGCACGGTTGGCGCCCGCGCTCCACCAGGCATACACTGCCCAGTTGCCGGAGGTCGGGATGTTCGGCGTCCACTGCGCGGGATCGCTCACGGCCTCGGTGCTCCTCCAGCGATAGTCCGCGCCGTACTTGTCCGAAGCGGAGGTACCCGTCGCCCAGTTGCCGGACGCGGAGAACGACCCGGAGCTGTTGTCAATGATGATGTCGGTCGTCGGGTCGTGCGGAGCGATGCCATAGAAGCTCTGTGTGCCGTGGAGGTAAGCCCGGGCCGCGAGCTGCCTGTAGGACGCGCTCCCGAGTTTTGCCGCATCGCCCGCGTTGTCTATGAACGCGACCTCGCAGAGGATCGCCGGCATGTTCGTATTGACGAGGACGTAGAAGCCCGCGTACTTCACGCCGCGGTTGGTGGTCGCCATATGCGAGACCATCTCGCTGTTGATATGTCCCGCCAGGTCCGCGGCACTCGTGCCTGACTGATAGGCGTATGTCTCCGTGCCGACTCCGCCGCCGGCGTTGCAGTGGGAGCACTCGAAGAGAGTCGCGCCCCAGTTGTTGGCGATGTCGCAGCGTCCCTGCAGAGAGACGTAGACGTCGGTCGAGCGGGTGCGGTTGACGCTCGCCGCATCAGCCACAAGGACGGTATATGCCCTGTTCGTGATGTCGAGGTTGATGTTGTCCTCGTAGAGGCCGTTCCCGACTGCGCCGGGATCGGAGCCGCCATGACCGGGGTCAAGGCAGATCTTCTTCCCAGTGAGGTGCGCGGATGCCGCGACTGCGACGAGGCACATGGCCAGCACCAGCATGATTACCAGTAGTCTCTTCATGATCGTATAACCTCCTTACAGTGTCTTGCGGATCTATTGCACACGCCTGGCTCGAATCATGAATCACCTCCTCCCACGTGTGGCGTATGAGTGCGCGAGTCGGAGAAGCGACCCGAAGGATGTTGAACGTGAAGCGTGAAAACGGTAGAAACGGTCGAGCGGTGTGCCTCTGGAGGTGCGAGAGGCCCGCGAGTGAGTACGTTTGGCAATCATCGTGACAGGCAGGGACCAGCCCCGCATGTGAGCCACCTACCCCAACTTCGTTGGTGAAGCAAGGATCCGATAAGCCAACGTCCAGTACGGCAAGCGCACCGAGAAGAGAATAGCAGTGAACCTCATATCTTGTCAAGTTTTTTTTCGGAATCCTGCACTCTTTCTGTCGAGCTTGCTGTGTAATGCCGGGAACAAAGCAGCGGTTTGCGAAGTCTGGGAACCTAGGAGAGTAAATTCTCGCGTGACTGGAGGTGATTGATGATCTGACGGCTTCGGGTGTTTGGGCCGAGCTGGAAATACAATCTAACTGGAGGGAAAAGCGATGAAGGGTTTCAGGTCAGATTACTTCATTGCGGCGGCGCTGTGTGCAATCATTGTTCTAGTCATATCCTCCTCCGCTGCTGCAAGCATCATCCGCGTGAAGTGGGATTCCCTCGGGACCGGTCCTCGACCGGCCTTTGAGGGTGTGTCGTCCTACTTGTCGTCTGCGATCAGAGCGTTCGTTCAAGAGTCCCCATGTGGGCGGGGAGGGTCATCATGAAGCTCCATGACACGACTCTACGGGCGTTCTGCATCACCTGCCTGCTTCTGCTTCAGGCGGCATCGGCCTGGTCTCAGGATGTGATCACGATCGGGACGGGTACCGGAACCTGGCCTTTTCCGGTTTCCACTTCGTACGACGACATGCGGGCGCAGGTGATCTATCTCGCCGGCGAGATAGGGTCGGCCTGCGAGATCACCGCACTCTCCCTGGACGTGACCACCATCCCAGGCCAGACGATGAACAGCCTCACCATCAGGATGAAGCACACGCCGCTCGGCGTCTATCCGTACACTCCATCATGGGAGTCCTCGGGCTGGACGACGGTCTACCAGTCGAGCGAGACGATCACGAGCACGGGATGGTGGAAGTTCTCGTTCACCTCCCCGTTCGAATACAACGGCGTGGACAACCTCATGGTGGATTTCTCCTTCAACAACAGTTCGCGCAGCACGGATGGGAAGTGTCGATACACCGCCGTAACCCAGCGCACAATCCAGTACCGGACGAACAGCGCATACGGTGATCCGCTCACGTGGTCAGGCACGACTCCGGCTGCCAGTAAGGTCAACGGCATCCCGAATGTGAAGATCGAGGCGAACTTAGTCGCGGCTGGAACGCCGAGGTTCAGCCCGGACGCCGGCATCTTCGACTCGGCGCAGAATGTGATCGTAAGCTGCGTGACGCCGGGAGCGACGATCCACTACACCACAGACGGGGCTGATCCGACGGAGAGCGATCCGGTGATCGAGTCCGGCTCGACGGTGCTCGTGGATCACACTTTGACCTTGAAGGCCAAAGCGTGGAGAGCCGATGTGGAACCGAGCCCCGTGAAGAGCGCCGACTATACGCTCAAGGTGGCGACGCCGGGCTTCGACCTGGCGCCGGGAGTCTATTCCTCGCCGGCAAATGTGAAGATCACCTGCTCGACGCCGGACGCAGTGGTTCACTTCACTACGAATGGCTTTGACCCGACGGAGAGCGATCCGGTGATCGCATCAGGCTCTACGGTGCTGCTGGACCGCAGCTTGACGCTCAAGGCGAGGGCGTGCAGACCTGACCTCGACCCCAGCGACGTGAAGAGCGCCGACTACACGTTCAAGGTCGCGACCCCAGACTTCGACCCTCCGGCGGGGCATTGCGTCATCCCGCAGAATGTGAACGTTACCTGCTCGACGCCGGACCCTATGATTCACTACACCACGAACGGCGTTGATCCTACGGAAAGCGACCCGGTTGTGTCAGGTCCCGTCACGATCACTGGTGCTGTCACCCTGAAAGCGAGAGCCTGGAAGGCGGGGTGGACTGAGAGCGACGTGAAGAGCGGCTTCTACGCGGCGTGGATGACTCTCCACGTGACGCCGCACGGAAACGACGCGGCGGACGGCTTGACCTGGGCGACAGCGAAGAAGACAGTCCAGGCGGCCGTGAATGCGGCCGTCTCCGGTGACGAAGTCTGGGTGGCTGAGGGTAGCTACCTCCCTCGAGTCGTGGTGAAGGACGGGGTCGCGCTTTACGGTGGGTTCTCAGGTGTAGAAGCGTCGAGAGACCAGCGGGACTGGCGCGCACATCCCACGCTGCTCGAGGATTTCGGCGGTGACGTTCTGCCGGTGGCCTCTAACGCCGGTCCCCGGACGAGGATTGACGGCTTCGTTATCACCTGGATTCCTGATGCTCAGTCGTGGGCTTGGACGGGGGGTATCCGATGCCGGTCGGGCGCATCGCCGGTCATCGCGAACAACATTATTCGGGGCTTGGATGATGGGGTAGTAAGCGAGACCACCGCATCGCCGACGATCATCAACAACATGTTCCTGGAGAACCGGTCCACGGGAGTGAGGTGCTCGGGTCCCGCAAGGATCGTCGGAAACACGTTCGCATACAACAGCGGCACGGGCATTGGCTGCGGCGGGACTGCGCTGGTTGCGAACAACATCGTTGCCTTCAATGATGTTGGCGTCTATAGGTACTCAGGAACTCCAACGGTCAGGTCGAATTGCGTGTACGGCAACACGTCCGGGGACTACAGCGGCTTTTCAGCAAGTCCAGCCGGCGTGGACGGTAACATCTCCGCCGATCCGAGGTTTGCGAGCGCCGACTACTGCAACGCGCACATCCAGCCGGATTCCCCGTGTGTGGATGCGGGAAACGATTCGCTGGTTGAGCCTGCCTCGCCCGACATTGACGGACAGCCGCGCGTGCAAGGTGCTCATGTTGACATGGGCGCCGACGAGTCGGACGCAACGCGCTGGGGTGAGGGACCCTATGCGATTGTGCGAGTGACGCCGACCGGAAACGACGACAACGATGGTTCGGCATGGGACGACGCGCACGCCAAGAAGTCGCTGCAGTATGCTGTGGACGCCGCCTTTGCGCGGTACGGTGAGGTCTGGGCGGCGGCGGGAGAGTATCCGCGGGCTCCGCAATACTACGGGCTGTCCATGCGGAACAAGGTGGCCGTCTACGGGGGCTTCTTCGGCGGAGAGACGCGCAGAGACGAGAGGAATCCGGCCGCGCACGAAGCAGTCATCCTCGGCGATTGGAGCCCTGTCCTGACGTTCTACTGGTGTACTTCACCCGTGACCCGGATTGATGGATTCACGGTTTCCGGGAGGGCGGTGCGAACCGTGCTGTTCTCGGGTGTGTGGTGTCGAAAGAGTTCGCCCACGATAGCGAACTGCACGGTCACAGGTATGATGCGTGCGGGAGGCTGGAACGGCGCGATCTCGGTCGCCGACGAGAACTGCTGGCCGATCATCACGCGCTGCCGCATCGTGGACAACGCATGTGCCGGTGTATACTGGCTCCACAGCATGGTCTGGCCGGGCATGCCGGCCACTCCGATCCTGGAGAACAGCCTCATCGCGCGGAACGCGGGCGGCGGCGTTCGGGTATCGAGCAGCATGGTGACACTCGTGGGCAACGTGGTGGAGCGAAACAGCGACTACGGAATCCTGGTGGAGTCCGGGGGACCATGTGCCGTAGTCAATAACACGGTGGTCGGGAACGGCTTCGCGTCTGGATCGCTTGGAGTAGGCTTAAGCGTCTCGCGGCCCGCTGCCGTGAGCAACAACCTTGTGGCTTTCAACCGCCGGGGCCTATGTGTGTATGATGCGCGGGGAGTCACGCCACGGAACAACGACGCCTTCGGCAATGTGGAAGGCGACTACTTCGGATTCGCAAGCGATCCGACCGGGACGAATGGGAACATATCCCTCGATCCGATGTTCCGGGATGCGGCGAATGGGGATTATCACCTGCTCTGGAATTCGCCATGCGTGGATGCCGGGACGAATGACGGCGCGCCGACCAGCGATCTGGACGGGAATCCCAGGCCGGTTGACGGGAACATGGACGGCCTCGCGGTCACGGACATCGGCGCATATGAGTTCGCGCCATTCCAGGTGACGGCGGTCGTGGTCCCTCAGCAGATACAGCTTCAGCCGAACCGGCTGATCCTGGTCATGATCCCGAGCACGCCGACCTTCAACGCAGCGACCATTGACCCGACGAGCGTGCGCCTCGGACCGGGCCGGGCGCGGGAGGTTCACAATCGGGGCCACTGGGAAGACGCGAACGGGGACGGACGGCTCGATCTGTTGCTCCACTTCCGATGCGGCGACACCGGCATCCGGGAGGGCGACACGAGCGTGCCGATCTGCGGACGGCTTGTGACCGGCGAGCCATTCACCGCGACCGCGGAGATCAGAGTCTTCGACCCCCGCCGCAGAAAGTAGCCGGTCGAAAGTCGAAAGCGGATAGTGGAAAGTGGAGAGTGGGTGCTTCTCCCACTCTCCACTTTCTCCGTGAGGGACGCTACTTCCTGAGCGGGGCTGCGAGCTGCTCGAAGTAGGGCCTGATGCCTGACCATTCGTTCAACTGGGTGATCCCGTCGGCCTCGCAGGTCTTGATGAAGCTCTCCAGTTTCGCCAGGGTCGCCGCCTTCTGCTCCGGTGTGCCCTTCTCGCCGGACTGCTTCACCTCGCGCATGACCGTGACGTAGTCCAGCGATAGGCGCGCGTGTTTCACTCGATGCAGCACTTCCGGGCCATCCGCGACGCTCTCCGCCTCATCGAAGAGTCGCGCGCTCTCCGCCATGATCTCCGGGGTCAAAAACGCGGCATCAACGTTCTGCCAGATGTTCCCGTGGATGTTCTCCTTGCGCACCTTCTCGTGCAGCAGGTCGAGGAACCGGCCGATCGGCTTTCCGGCCTTGCCGAAGTAGCCGTTCAGGAAATCCGCGGTGATCGCCTTCGGATCGGCCTTCGTGTTCCAGAGCGTCTTCGCGAGCAGATACGCCTTCAGATTGTCCATGAATCCCGCGCCGCCCGCGGGCCCGAATCCAGCGTTGTACGTTCCCTGCATGAACATCCCCCTGACGCCGAAACGCTTGTACATCGGCACGTTCGCGGCAAGCTCCTCCAGATCGGGCAACGGGAGCAGGTAGTTCGGGAAGACCGTGTTGTAGTGCCAGATGTACAGG
>Ga0315284_10011030_pt1 | contig 12882 bp, 9 predicted proteins | sample YL17G09_16_MG_FD_203696 | JGI IMG/M metagenome (GOLD analysis project Ga0315284, IMG submission 203696) | Sediment microbial communities from Yellowstone Lake, YNP, Wyoming, USA - YL17G09_16 | ecosystem: Environmental > Aquatic > Freshwater > Lake > Sediment | place: USA: Wyoming | collected... | reverse complement strand
CGGGAAACGGTGTGAACACGAGCGGGTTGATTCAACGCGCGCAATCCTATGCCACAGCCTTTCAGCGCAACGCGCGGCTGTACCTGCTCAACTCGATCCTGGTCGGACTGAGCTATAGCGTCTTTTCCTTGTTCTTTAACCTGTACATCCTGGCGCGCGGCTATCCCAAGGATTTCCTCGGCTTGCTTTCTGCGCTGCCCAGCGCGGTGGCGCTCGTGGCCGCCGTGCCGATGGGGCTGCTTTCAGATCGCGTCGGTCGCCGCCAGACCATGTTATGGGGGACGCTCGGCGCGGCGGTGGCCGTGGCCGTCATCGCGTTGAGGGCCGACCCGGCCGCGCTCGTCATCGCGGTCATCTTGCAGGGCATGGGCAACGAGATGTACAATGTCAGTTCTGCGCCGTTTATGATGGAGAATTCGGGCGAGCGCGAGCGCACGACGTTGTTCAGCGCGAGCTTTGGACTCAACACGCTGGCGGGATTCGCGGGCAGCCTGGTGGGCGGACAACTACCGCGCTTGATGAGTGGCGCGTTTGCCTTGACGCCGGACACCGCCCCGGTCTATGGCGCTGCGCTGCTGTTCAGCCCGGCGCTGTACGGAGTGGCGCTGCTGCCGCTGCTGGGGATGCGCGAGCCGCCACGTCCGACATGGCGGCCAAGATGGGTTTGGCCCAATCGTCGGTTGATGGCGCTAAAGCTAGATGACGGGTGGGCGCGACTGCAGGCCGCGCCGGTCATTGCGTGGCGTGGAGTGTGCCACCGGCAATTGATCGTCAAGCTGCTGACGCCCAACGTCATCATCAGCCTCGGCGCGGCGTTGCTGATTCCGTACATGAACGTCTTTTTCCGCGAGCGGCATCACGTGCCCGATGAGACGCTCGGCGTCATCTTTGCAGTGTCCAGCGTCGTGACCGGCGTGGCAACGCTGGCCGCGCCACTCCTGACACGGCGGATGAGCAAAGTTCGCGCTGTGGCGTTGGTGCAAGGCGCATCGTTGCCTTTTCTGCTGATGATCGGCTTTGCTCCCTCTCTGTCATGGGCCGCCGTCGCGTTCTGGATGCGCGGCGCGTTGATGAACATGGGCGGGCCGCTCTACAATGCTTTTACCATGGAACGAGTCGCCGAGAGCGAGCGCGCCACAGTCAATGCATTCAGCGGCGTGACGTGGAACGTTGGCTGGGCTGTCTGCCCGTATCTTTCCGGCGTGATTCAGGAGCGATGGGGGTTCGGCCCGCTGTTCGTGGCGACCGCGGCGCTTTATGGCGTCGGCTCAGTGCTGACGTATTGGTTCTTTGGACGAACGACTGCTTTGCGCGACGAATGATTCACAAAAGGAAGGAGCATCCATGAACACCATCACTCGCGATTGGAACTGGTGGGCCTATCTGTTCCGCGTCATACATCGCAAAACCATTCCGCGCATCGAGCGATATGATGATGAGCTGGTCGCTTTCATCGTCGAGACGCTCGATTTGCGGCCCGGCGACCGCGTGCTCGACCTGGGGTGCGGCAGCGGCGCCCATGCGCTGCGGTTGGCGCAGCGCGGCATCCAGGTCGTGGGGTTAGATATTGCGCCGCGCTTGGTCGAATACGCGACGAACCTGGCGCGCGAGGAGAATGTGCCCGGCGCGACGTTCGTCGTAGGTGACATGCGTGACCCGCAGGCCGCGCTCGGCGAGCAGCCATTCAACGCCGTCATCATCCTCGGCACCACCTTGGGCTTTTTTGACGAGGCGGGCAACCGCGCGGCCTTGGACGGCGCGGCGCGGGCGCTTGCCCCCGGCGGGCAGCTTTTCCTTGAACTCTCAGATCCGGCCACGCTCATGCTCCCGCGCGAAAAGTGGTGGCTGGAGCTGGACGGCGGCTATGTACTGATGGAAGCCTGGTACGACCCGGCGACGTGCATTCGCTGCGGCACGTTCCGCTACATTGACCGTGACGGCAACGTGAACGTCTGCGGCGAGTCGGAGCGTGTTCGCGTCTATTCGCTGCCCGAGCTGACCGCGCTCTTGCGCGATGCGGGATTCTCGCTGCGTGCTGCCTACGGAAGCGCGTCGCTGCCGCCCAGGCCCTATGGCGAGCGCCATCACGACCGGATGATCGTCGTCGGGCGCAAATCACACCCCGAGTTTGACGAGGCGCATCAACCGTGACCGACATCCGAAACTGGCAACCGGGCGATCTACCGGCGTTGGCCGAAATTCGCCTGGCGGCTCATCCGTTCGACCTAGACAATCTCCTTGCTCTCACGCCCGATGCCATTCGTCACGAGATAGAGCGGCCCGGGCTGGACCCGGCGCGCGATGTCTTGGTCGCCGGGTCGGGCGACGGGCGCGTGGTGGGGTTTGTCCATGTTCAGATGGAGCACGGCAAGAACGACATCTTGGGCTTTTGCCTGACCGTCCATCCTGACGCGCGCAGCGGCGACGCCGGCCCGCGTTTGCTGCGGGCAGCGTGGGAGCGCGCGTTGGCGCGCCGCGTCGAGTGCAACACGCCAGGAGCGTGGTTCCAGACCCAAGTCAACGCCGCTGCAACGTGGATGAACGCGCTGCTCGATCAGGGTGGACTGTGCATCGCTCGCTATGAGCTGCGGATGCGTTGCGCGCTGAGCGAGATTGACCTCCCGCCCCTCGCCGCGCCAGACGGCATCACGCTGCGGACGTATCGCCATCCGCAAGATGATGCTGCCGTGAACGCCGCGCTCAACGAAGCGTTTGGCGATAGCTGGAGCGGCATTGAACTTGCTGCCGACGAGTTTGCTCATTTTTTCGATTCCGGCCAAGTACAGCCGGAGGTTTCGGTCGTTGCGTGGGCGGGTGACGAGGTCGCAGGCGCGTGCCTCAACGATTTCAGCCCGGCGTGCTTGGAGCGGGCCGGATTGCGCGAAGGCTGGGTGTCTTCGCTGGGCGTGCGCCGGGCGCGGCGCAAGCGCGGCCTCGCCGCGGCGATTCTCACCTGGTCGCTGCATCAAGCTCTTGCGCGCCGGCTAAAAGCTGTGGCGCTCGACGTGGACGCCGAAAATCCCACCGGAGCTAAGCGGCTGTATGAGCGCGTCGGCTTTCGCGAGGTGGAACGGTTTCACGTGTACCGCAAACCCATACCTGTTTTGACTCAATAGCTGACGAAGGACGAACGACGAAGGACGAATAACATCCGTCTTTCGTCTTGTGGAGCAACCTTATGTTAGAGACGCAACCCCGCGTCGCCATCGCGCCGACGGTGACGTTCCGAAATTACCAGCCGGGCGACGATCCCGCCATCGTGGACTTGCAGAACCTCGCCAGCGCATTCGACCGCACGGATCGCAGCACGTCGCTCGTCCAGTTGAGCGAACAGTTCGGAGTGCCCGATTTCAATCCAGCGCGCGACGTGACGCTCGTCGAATCCGAAGGACAGCTTGTCGCGTTCCAGTGGCTGGACTATCGCGACTGCGCCGACGGGCGCATCTTTTTCACCTATGGTTTTGTGCATCCCGACTGGCGGCGGCGCGGACTCGGCGCGCAGATGACGAGCCGGGCTTATGCCGAAGCGATTGAGCGGCGCAAGACCAAAGAGGGCTTGGCCTTTTTCGGGTCGAACACGTTTGCGCACGAGCCGGGCCGCGTGGCGCTGTTGGAGCGATTGGGGATGAAGCCTGTGCGCGTGTTTTGCAAGTTCAGTCGCGCCACGCTGGGCGACATCCCAGAAGCGCCCACGCTAGATGGCATCGCCATTCGCAACTATCGCCCCGGCGCGGATCAGGCCGCAACGCTCGATGCGCTCAACGAAGCGTTCCAGGATCATTGGAGCCATAGCCCGGCCCCGCCGGAACATTGGGCGTACTGGACGGGCCGCCCGGAGCGGCGCTTTGACTTGTGGTTCCTGGCGTGCGCGCTGCGTGGCGACGAGGTCGCGGGTGTGTGCTTGTGTGAGCTTCAAGAAGCCTACAATCAACAGCGGGGAACCCAAAGCGGCTGTGTGGACGACGTGGCCGTGCGCCGACCGTGGCGCAGGCGCGGCGTAGGCGCGGCGCTCATCCTGTCCGGGCTGCGCGCGCTAAAGAACGCTGGCATGACCGCCGCGCACCTCTACGCCGACGCGGATAATCTCACAGGCGCGGTGAAACTCTACCAGCGACTCGGCTTTGTCGAAGAATGGCGCAGCATCGCGTACCGCTGCCCGATTTAGAAAACCTCGTCGTTGCCGCAAGCCGCGTTCTAGCGTACAATACGGGAAGGACGAAGGACTAGTTCACACGCCGCCTTTGGTCTTTTTGCTGGAGAGCGACCATGTCTGTTCAAGAGCTTGCCCAGGGTGTCCTGGCCGGTTCTATCTCGCTGGTCTTTGGGCATCCGGACGCGAGCACGCTGCCGGTAAATGATTTGCGCGCGGCTGCCGAGGCGGCGCTGCGCGGCCCGCAGGCGCGGCTGGCGTTGGCTTACGGGCCAGAGCAGGGCACGCCAGCGCTAATCGAGTATCTGGTGGAGAAGCTGAATCGCGAAGAGGGGTTGGACCTGCCGCGTGATAACTTGATGATTGTCGCGGGTTCGACCTCGGCGGTGGACATGCTCGCCCGCCTGTATGCCGGGCGCGGTGGCGTCGTGCTGGTCGAAGCGCCCACGTACCACGATGCGTTGCACATCTTTCGTGACCACGGCTGCGATTTGCGCCCGGTGCCGATTGACGACGATGGCCTCATCGTCGAGGCGCTGGCCGCACAACTGGACGCGCTCCGAAAAGAGGGCAAGCCGCCCCGGCTGCTGTATGCTATTCCCAACTTTCAGAACCCGGCTGGGGTGACGATAACAAATGCGCGGCGCAAGGTCATCTTGAAGCTGGCCCGCGAGCACGGCTTTTTGATTGCCGAGGATGACGTTTACCGCGATTTAGTCTTTGAGGGGGACGTGCCGCCGAGCTTTTATGCGCTGGCAAAAGGGCAAGGTGTGCTGCGAATCGGCAGCTTTTCCAAGATTCTTGCCCCCGGCTTGCGCGTAGGCTGGCTGATTGCAGAGCCGGAACACATTCAACGCGGCGCGGATTGCGGCGTCATGCAAATGGGCGGCGGAGCCAATCCTTTTGCGGCGCATGTCGTGGCCGAATACTGCCGGGCCGGTCGCCTGGAGCCGCACATTGCCGAGCTGCGCCAAGTGTATCGCCACCGATGCGAGGTCACGCTGAAAGCATTAGAGCGTCACATGCCGCCCGGTGTCACCTGGACACGACCGCGCGGCGGGTTCTTTGTGTGGTTGACCTTGCCGGAGGGCATGAACGTCGGGCCAGTGCGTGAGGCTGCTCGCAAGCATGGTGTTCTCTTTGTGCCGGGCACTGGTTTTTTCGCCAATGGCGGCGGCGAGCGAAACTTGAGGCTGGCCTTTAGCTTTGTGCCGCCGGACGAGATCGAGCGAGGCGTGGCGATTCTGGCCCAGGCGATCAAAGAGATGGCCGCAGATGACTGACCGCCGTCTGCCGTTCGTGGTCCGCGGTCATCAAGAGGATTATCGTGATGGAGAGTGAAGAGAAGGTTGTTGCGGTAAATGAGATTCGAGACGCGCCACCCAAGCCGCTGCGCCGGCCCGAGTGGCTCACCGTCCGCGCGCCGACCGGCGAGGCGTATCAGCGGCTCAAGAAATTGATGCGCAGCAAAGAGCTGCACACCGTCTGCGAGGAGGCGCATTGCCCGAACATGGGCGATTGCTGGGGACGCGGCACGGCCACGTTCCTCATCATGGGCGACGTGTGCACGCGCTCGTGCCGGTTTTGCGATGTCGCCACAGGCCGACCCGCGCCGCTCGATTGGGATGAACCGGAGCGCGTGGCGCTGGCGGTGCAGGCGATGAACCTGCGCCACGCCGTCATCACGTCGGTGAACCGCGACGAGCGCAAGGATGGCGGCGCGCCGATCTTTGCTATGGTCATTCGCCGCATCCGCCAACTTCAGCCGGGCTGCACCGTCGAGGTGTTGACGCCCGATTTCAAGGGCAACCTCGACGCGCTCAAGCTGGTGATGGACGAGCAGCCGGACATTTACGACCACAACGTCGAAACGGTGGCGCGGCTGTTCAAGCAAATCCAGCCGCAGGATCGCTACGAGTGGGCGATGACGACGCTGAGCAACGCCAAAAAGCTCGACCCCAAGCAGATAACAAAGTCCGGCATCATGGTGGGGCTGGGCGAGACGTTCGGCGAAGTGGTGGAGACGATGCGTGATTTGCGCTCGGTGGGCGTGGATATTCTCACGGTGGGGCAGTACCTTCAGCCAACCAAGGAGCACGCGCCGATTGCGCGTTACTACCCTCCGGAGGAATTTGCCGAGTTCAAGCGGACGGGATTAGAGATGGGCTTTCGATGGGTCGAGTCTGCGCCGCTGGTGCGCAGCAGTTACAACGCAGAACGTCAGGCGCGCGAACTTGTAGTTTCCCCGAGTTCCTCCTAGTTCCAGATTGCTCAAAGGGACTCGGAGGAACTCGGCGGTCAGCAGTCAGCTTTTCTTGGAGCGTTTGAGCTTGCTCACGATGCTCGACGGCCACTCTGTGATCGGCTTGCGTTTAGCTTTCCCCTTGACCATTTTTTGGACGGCGGCCTGAATCTCCATCGGGTCAAAGCCTTGCGTTTCCGCGGCGAGCTTGTTCAGCGCGGCGCGCTCTTCGTCCGTTAGCCCGCAGCCCATGTCTTTGTCTAGCTCGGCAATCGCCAGCAGCAGCGCACGCTGGCCCTCGTCCAGCTCTCGAACGTTGTCGAGCAGCCAGCGCGCCTTGCCGGTGGAAAATAGCGTGTTGTCTTGTTTCTTTTTGGTCACTTGATCCACCCCAAGCCCAACTCGTCCAGTTTCGCTTGAGTGGGCATCCCGGTGCTCACATCCCAACCGGCCAACTTGTAATAAGTGTCCAGCGCCTGCTTGAACTCGTCGCGTGGGATAAAGACGCCATCGGACTTGCCGCCCTTGAGCGGCTGGTCGAACAACTTTTTCGGTAGCGTGTCTTTATCGCGCCCGACTCCTTCGCGAGCGTTGAACGCGCGCAGCATGTTCAATCGCCGCTCGCCGATCTTTTGAATCTCGTCGAGCGTCACGTCCCAGCCGGTGACGGCCCGCGCCAGTTTCACTTCTTCATCCGGGCCGTAGAGCGTCCACGCCGGCCCCCACACGAACTGGCACAAAGTGCAAGTGTCCAGGAAGCTATAGTTGATCTCCGTGGTCAGCGCGAATCTGACTTTTTCTTCGTTCATCACCTGCCCGCCCTGCGGATGGATCAGGCCGAACCGGGCCAGGCGCGAGAGATACAGATTGGTCTCGCCTTCCGGCGCCGGCTCGTACATCGGGTCGTGCTCGCTGGACTGGTGATCCGCGCCGAACGGATTGACGGCATAGATCAACTCCAGGCTGCGCTTGACCTGCGGCATGTGCGCGGGGAACTCGTTCCCTTTGACGGCTACCACAAAATCCTCTGCCCCTTTGCCGATCTTGATTGCCGCGCGCGCCGAGCCTTCCGCCAGCACATCGCCGAATCCCTGGCGGGTGACGATCTTTTCCAGCATCGCCATTATCGCTTCGGCATTGCCAAACCGCAACTCGATGCCACCCGTATCGGCTTTGGTGATGAGGCCCTTCTCAAAGCATTCCATCGCAAAGGCCATCGTCGCGCCGCACGAGATGGTATCCAAACCATATTGATTGCAAATCTGGTTCGCCAGCGAGATGGGCCGCAGATCGCCGATGCCGCAGTACGAGCCGAACGTCGAAATCGTTTCGTACTCTGGCCCGCCATAAAACGGCTCGACCTTGCGATTGAGGAACTCGGTCTCGACCACGCGCTTGCAGCGGACGGCGCAGGCGTAGCACGTGTCGTTCTCTTTCAGAATCGTGTCGGCCATCTTTTCGCCAGTGATCTCGTCCGACTGTTCAAAGCTGCCGCTGGCATAGTTGCGCGTCGGCAAGCCGCCGCTCGAATTCTGGAACGCCACGGCGCTGGCCGTGCCGTAATCTTGCAAGCCTTTCACGTCGGCGTTATTCGGGATTTCCTTCGCGCCCCACTTGGCGAGTTCCGACAACGCTTCTTTATCGGCGAGGCTCACTTTGCCGTGCCCGCGCACCGCGATCGCTTTGAGGTTTTTGCTGCCCATCACCGCGCCCATGCCGGTGCGTCCGTGCGCGCGGTTGGACATGTTCATGATCGCTGCAAACTTGACGAGTTTTTCACCGCCGGGGCCGATCTGCGCCACCTGGATTTTGTTGTCGCCCAGCTCTTGCTTGATTGCGCGCTCGGCTTCGCCGGTGATCTTGCCCCACAGCCGCGAAGCGTCGCGCAACTCGGCCTGGCCGTCGTGAATCCACAGGTACACCGGCTTGGGCGACTTGCCGGTGATGACGATGCCGTCGAACCCGGCGAATTTCAGCTCGGCCGGCCAAAAGCCGCCCGCCTGGCTATCGCCCACCAGCCCGGTCAGCGGCGATTTGGCGGTGGCGGTGGCGCGCGATTGGCCCGAAATCGCAACGCCGGTTGTAGGCGAGAGCATCAAGCAGAGCGTGTTCTCCGGGCCGAGCGGGTCAACTTTGGCGGGCGTGTTCTTGAGCAGGTAATACATCCCCATCGCGCTGCCGCCCCAATACGTGCGGTAGAACGATTCGGCGGGATGCTCCACCTCGACCTTGCCGGTGGTCAGGTTGACGTGCAGAATGTTGCCAGTGAATCCGTATGACATGGCTTTGACTCCTCTCTGAGCTTGGATTATCTTTTTGAGGGACGCAGATGAACGCGGATTCACGCAGATAAAAACTCTGCGTTCATCTGTGCAGACCAGCGTCCAGTTTCCAGCAGGGTTGCGATGCGTGAATTGTATCCGAAAACGTGCCGATAGGTCAAGTGGCGTTTTGCGCTCACGGCCCGACGTGAACACTGCCAAGCATGACCGCATCATCTTGACGGCGCGTGCTGGCCGAGCGCACCGGCAGACGCTGTAGTGAAGGAAAGCTGTATGCGCCCACCCACAGCGTATACCCGCCGCCGGGCGCATCCTTGGGCACCGCCAGCGTGTACCTTTCGCGGATGACCTCATTTGGCTGCCAAAAGATGGTGCGATAAAACCCGCGACCCAATTCGTGGTCGTCTTGCGCGACGAGGCGACCATCGGGTGCCACGAGGTGTACAAAGCCAGTGTACGCTTCGGGCATGGCGCTTTCCGCCTGCCAGTGGACATTGACGACAATCTCGCCGCCGGGAGCAACCGTGGCCGGATTGACCTCAAAGCCAATCGCCGCGAGCTGGTCTGCAAAATTGGCTTGCACTGCGCGAACGGCAGGCGCAGTATCAGTAAAGACAAAAGTCGGCTTGCGCACCTTTTGCGCGTCGGCGATGGCGTACGCGCCATAGCCCAGCTTGCGCGCGGCCTGCATCGCGGGCGTGTTCCATACGATCAAATCGGCTTGCGCTTGAGCGCGGAACCGATCTGGGTTGGCCATGACGAGAACGACTTGACCTGCCTCTTGACCGGTTGCCAGCCGCTCCATGATGCGTCCAAGCGGCGCCATGTCGTAAGGCGCATGGTTGACGGCAAACAGGTACTCGATGGCCTTGACATCGTTCATCGAGTCACTGACCAAGATTTTTTCGCCGCGCCATTGCTGCACGAGTTCGTCAAAAAAAGCCAAAGCGGGCGCGTTCGTTTCGCCGCGCGCGGTGGCGCGCTCATAGTAGCGAAACAGCGAGGTGAGCGGCCACAAGCTGAGCGCCACGAGCAACACGCCTACGAGCCAACGTACTTCCCTCGCCTTGCTAGGGAGAGGGGCCGGAGGAAAGGACGAGTTCAACACATTCTCTACCAGCGCAACCATCGCCACAAAGATCAACGGCGTCAAGTGATTCGTGAACCGAGTCGTGCCCGTCATGCCATAGTGATTGCTCAACCAGGGCATGATGAGCGCGTGGGAGCCGACCGCCAACAGCGGCAAGCAGAGGCCTCGCCGCGCGGCGTAGATCAATCCGACGCTGGCCCACGCGCCGAACAAAAGCGGCAGCCCCAACAACGTCTTGAGATTCTCTTCGCCTTCCAGTACGCCGCTGATTTGTCGGCACAGTTGAAGCGCAAGACGCCAAAGGTTTTGGAGATACGTCGACAAAGACGGATTCGGCTGCCAGAGATACGATCTGGCTCCCGCTTCTTGAACGCCCACCACGCCGGTCTGTAAATTGTAGGCAATCACCGGGGCGTAAGCAATGACGAATGCAACTGCCGCCAGATACGGCCAGCGTGTGCGCAGACCGATGCCCCGCTTGTGTTGAAGAAAGAACCACACGGCCACGCCCGGCAGCATGAGCGCCGGGATGGGGTTAGTCTGCATCGCCAGCCCCAGCAGCCCGCCGGCTGCCACCAACCACCCGCCCGACTCGCGCTTGATCGCCAAGACCAGAGCCAACAAAAAAGCGGTGCTGAACAGCGGAAGGATATACGTGGTGCCAGCATAGTGGCTGTTGATGAGGATATGGTGCGGATTGGCAGCCATCAGCAATCCGACCAGCGCCGCCCACGGTCGCCCCAATCCGAGCGCGCGCGCCAGCAAGTAGGTCAAGCCGACGGTCAGCGCGCCCATCACCATCGCCACGATGCGCGGCGCGGCGGGCGTCGAGCCAAAGACGCGCAGGCTCACGGCGATGATGTACGAAAACAGCGGCCCGGCGTAAGGGTCGTTGCCCACCAGCGGCATAAACTCGCCCGGCTGGATGCTCAACGCGTACACCGTCTGCCCGGCCTCGTCCTCAAAGACGGGAATCAGCGCCAAGTACGGCGCGCGCGTCAGCACCCCGAGCAGCGCCAGCGCTAGCGCGATCAGCAAATCCCACTTGACGGATGGGCGTCTCATCACGGCCTCACATGGACGATGCCGAGCGCAATCATGTCGTTTTGAGTGGGCACACTGGCCGAGCGCACAGCCAGGCGTATGACCGAAGGATAACTGTACGCGCCCAACCAAAGTGCATAATCTCCGCTGGGCGCATCGTCCGGCAAAGTCAGATCGTATCTTTCACGCACGATTTCGTCTGGTTGCCAAAAGAGAGTGCGATACAGGCTTCGCCCTAGCTCGTGATCGTCTTGCGTCACCAGGCGGCCATCCGGCCCGACCAAGTGCGCAAAGCCCATGTAATCCTCAGACATTGGGCCGATGGCTTTCCAGTAGACGGCCACGGTCAGTTTGTTGCCGGGGGCTACTTTGTCCGCGCTCGGCTCGTATCCGATGATGGCAAGTTGATCGGCAAGGTTCGCTTGCGCTGCGCGCACAGTGGGAGCAAGCGGCGCGCTCGCCGCCAGCACGAAAACAGGCTTGCGCACCTGACGCGCGTCCGCAATCGTATACACGCCATAGCCCATCTTGCGAGCAGCCTGCATGGCGGGCGTGTCCCAGGCGATGAGATCGGCTTGAGACCTGGCGCGGGACACGTCGTCTTTGGACAGAATAAGAGTGACACGCCCGGTCTCTTGCCCGGTCGCCAGCCGTTCCATGATGCGCCCCAAAGGCAGCATGGTATACGGTACGTGGTTAACGGCCATGAAATACTCGGTCGGATTGAACGCGCCTAATGACTCGCTGATGAATACCTTTTCGCCACGCCATTGCTGAATGAATTCGTCAAAGAAGGCAAAGTAATACGCATTCGTCTCGCCACGGGTCTCTGCGCGCCGATAATACTGAACGAGCGAAACAAGCGGCCACAGGCTGAGCGCCACCAGCAGCGTGGCAGCCAGCCAGCGCACTCGCCTCTCCCGGCTAGGGAGAGGGGCTGCGGGTGAGGGTAAATTCCACAGTCTGTCTGTCAACGCCGCCATGCTCACCAACATCAACGGCGTGAGCAGATTGGTAAAACGAGTCGCGGTGGTGATGCCATAGTAATTGCTCAGCCAGGGCATGATGAACAATTGTGAGCCAACGGCCAGCGTCGTCATGCCCAGCGGCTCTCGCGGTCGAGCAGTGCAAATCAAACCCGCCACAGCCCACGCGCCAAGCAACAACTGCGGCCCGAGCAATGTTCCCAGGCTCTCGTCGCCTTCGGTGAGAACGCCGCCAGCTTGATGGCACAGTTGAAGCGCCAGGCGGCCCAGGTTTTCAGAATAGGCCCGCAGAGAAAAATTCGGCTGCCAGACGTAGGAGCGGGTCTCAGCCGCCGCCACGCCCACCCACTCGTAGCGCAGATTGTAAATGATCACCGGCGCGTAGGAGAGCACGAGCGCGGCCACCGCCAGGTACGGCCAGCGCGTTCGCAAGCCGATCTTGGAACCGCGCTGCGCCAGAAACCAGATCGCCAGGCCCGGCAGCGTGAGCACAGATATGGGATTGCCTTGCATCGCCAATCCCAGCAACACTCCCGCCGCGATCAGCCACGGCCCCGAGTTGCGCCGGACAGCCAGCGCCAACGCCAACAGAAAACCCGTGTAGAACAGAGGCACTGTATAAGTGGCGCCTGAAACATGACTGTTGATGAGAATGTGATGAGGATTCACCATCATCAGCAAACCGGCCAGCGCCGCCCACCGCCGGCTCAATCCCAACGCGCGCGCCAGCAGAAAAGTCAAGCCCACCGTCAGCGCGCCCATGACCGCCATCAAGAGACGCGGTGTGGCCGGTGTAGCGCCGACCACTCGCAGCCATCCCGCCAGCATGTACGCAAACAGCGGCCCGGAGTAAGGATCCAGCCCCTTGAGCGGCACGAACTTGCCCGGCTGGATGCTCAGCGCGTACGTCGTATGGATCACGCCATCCGTAAAGAGCGGGACCATCGCCGCATAGGGCACGCGCGTCAGCGCCCCGCCCAGGAATAGCGCAGCCGCAATCAAGAGATCCGACTTGGGAGAGAGTCTCAAGGTCATGGTACGCTCAGTCGGAGATTTACCACGCCCAGGTTATGAAACGCGCCAGCCGC
>Ga0315284_10011029_pt1 | contig 12882 bp, 16 predicted proteins | sample YL17G09_16_MG_FD_203696 | JGI IMG/M metagenome (GOLD analysis project Ga0315284, IMG submission 203696) | Sediment microbial communities from Yellowstone Lake, YNP, Wyoming, USA - YL17G09_16 | ecosystem: Environmental > Aquatic > Freshwater > Lake > Sediment | place: USA: Wyoming | collected... | reverse complement strand
TCCGTCTCCTTATTTACGATTAACGATTCAAGCTGATTCGTATATTTTTCAACCAATTCTCTGGATGTTTCGATTTCTGTTTCTTTTTCCGAGATATCTTGCCTTTGCTTGACAATTATCTCTTTTAATATTTTAATGTTTTCAGGCAAATCTCTGAAACGCTGCGATAGCTTTTCTTCTTGATCTTTGATTTTGCTTTCATTTTCGCTATTTTTGTCGGTTAATTGCTTTATTTTATTTCTAAGTTTAATTACAGTATCTTCTAATTCATTTTTCGTTTTATTTTCCGTTTCAACAGCATCAATTATGTTTTTTAGATTATGACTGGTCATTTAATTATTAGAATTTTTTTTTATTGTTACATTTAAAAGTTTACTTTAAATATAAAAACATTTATCTAAAAAATTTTTGAAATTTAAGAATTTAAACTTAAAACCAAAACCTAAATTTAATAAAATCTATTATTATATTGAGTAAACTAAAATTTCAATAGAAACAACTGTAATCCTTTTTAAAAGCGTATGGGAATCCTTTTTAAAAGCGTTGGGAATTACAAAGAAGGTTCAGCTTCTTATTTTTCTATGGTATCTAAAAAAAACAGAGGCTTAATAGTTTTAGACGATAAAACGTTGACCTTCGAATCTGAACGGAAAGACGTATTAGTTCAAATAATTTTAGCTGATATTGAATCTTTTTACATTTTAGATAAATTTAAAGCTCCGATTGTCCAAATAAGGAATATTTTTGGATTAGAATTCTCTTTTTGCCCTTTAAAAGAAGAAAAAGATTTGTTTGCACCTTTAAAAGATCTCTCAATAGAATTGTTAAGGGCATTAACTAACGTCATTTTTAATAGAAACAATTCAATACTTTTTGATTCGTTAGGTTTTTATTGCGAAAATCTTCCTTCAGGTATTAGCTGGAAATCGGGAATGATCAACGGGTTTATTTTATTATCGCCGGAATATATTGCGTTTAAACCTATTGAAGAAGGCTTTTTTTATTATTTGTCGATTAACCATTTACAAAGTATAAAGTTTGAATCAAAAGGCTCAAATCCCATTGTATACGTTCAGACATTTGAAGATTATAGTTATTCGTATACGACTACAAAATTAGAAGGAGGTAAATATTTAAAAAATAAAGAAAAAACTGAAGTATTATTTAATCTTCTAAAACATTCGAAATTAGAAAAAATAAGCGAACCTAAGGAATTTACCCTTCCAGATAAAAGATTAATTGAAAAAGTGGAAACAATGCTAAAAGTATCTACTCGAATTAAATTAGAAATGATGCGAGAAGCTTTAGATATTGACGAAAGATTGTTTTCTGAAAAGATTTTTGAGTGGGCTGAAAAATTCAATTTTGTAATAGACGGGGATTATTTAATCGTTAAATCAGGTAACATATCGGCTTTTGTTAAAAATTTACTTTTAGATCAAGAGTTTTTAAAAGAAAAAAAGAAAAAAAAGAAACCGGATCAAACGATCAATTGTCAATTGTGTGGAAAGCAAATCGATAAAAATTCAAAGATATGCCCTTATTGTGGGAATGAAATAAAGATTTTTTAATTTTAATTCGTTTTTGATTGAAGTTCTTCTGGTCCTGGTTCTGATTCTTTTACAATTTGAGGCGATTCTATAATTTTTTTCTTAAAAATCAAATATAAGACCAAACCAGCTAAAAATCCTACGATTAAATTAAATATAAAGCATAAAATTCCAGAAATTATAATGATTGGAGCTGTTTTCACGTTAAAATCTTTAAAAGCTATTTTTCCTAATAAAATTGCCGTATAAAGAAGCATAGCACCTAATATTGCTTTTGGAAATTCCATAAAAATCAAGAAAAGCAGATTTGAACAAAATAAGCCGAGAAATATTTCCAAAATACCTTCCATAATCATTGAACCTCCAGTCCTAGCTCCAAACGCGTACTGAGCGGCTAAGCCCCCTGAACCATGGCATTGCGGAATACCGCCTAAAAAAGGGTTTATTACGTTCATTAATCCCATGTTAAAAGCTAAAGAATTAGCGTCTATCGCGTCTTTTTTATCAGGAAATAAATCTTTAGATAATTTTACAGTAGCAATCATAACATTTGCTAAAGTAAGAACTAATTGGGCTAATCCGGCAATTAACATACCAATTAAAATATTTTCCCATGTTGGTATTTGAAACTGAAAAGTTGGAAGACCCATTGATATTTGAGATAATAACAACGCGCCAGTATAAAAAATGATAAATATTCCTAATATTGTAAGTATAATTGCCGAAGGTATCCTTTTATTATTAATTAACACAATAATGATTGCCATTGAAATAACCCCGAGTATTATATTATCGCTAAACAATAAAAGCGCAGCCCACCCTAATATTAAACCTAATCCTAACTGAATGCCCCGCACAGCAATTTGAGGGATCTTTTCGACGATAACGTTCAATTTTTTTGTAAAACCTAAAATTAACCATACAATTCCCGTTCCAAATCCCGTTGAAATTACTAGATTGGGACTCCATTTTTGAGATATAGCGACAGTTCCTATCGTTTTTTGAGGTTCAACTGGAAGCGGTAAATTATATTTTATTCCTAAGATAATATTTGTTATCCCAATACATAAAAAAATGCCAGCGGGATTTAAACCAACGATTGAAACGTATCCAATAATAAAAGGAATCAGTGTTCCCCAGTCGCCCAAAGAGCCTCCGAATTCGGCTAAAGTGAACTTTTTCCTTAACTCAGAGAGTTTTTTATCTTTTTTTTCTAAAGTTTCATTCATTTTAATAATTTGGAAAAAATTTAATTTTAATCAAATGTAATTATTAATACGTTTTTTCTTTAATCTCTATTTTAAATTTGTTCTTCTTTTTTATTCCAGATTTAATTTTTTAAGATTTAAACTTTCTAGTTTTTACTAGATACAACTTTCATTTTTTAAGAAAATCAACGATTATTTTGTTTATCTCTGGCGCTTTCTCTCTTGGAGAAGCGTGACCTGCTTTTTCAATAATTTTTAACTCGTTATTTGGGATTATTTTGTGCATTTCAATCGTTAATGTCTTTGGTAAAACTTTATCGTGTGATGCAGTTAATAATAAAACTGGATTTTTAATTTGATGAAGTCTATCTAAAGAATAAAAGTTTTCAAGAGCTTTAGCTTGATTTTCGATGTCTTTAGGCGTTTGCGGATCAATCGTGCGTTCTTTTACGACATCCTCGACGGACCAAAGTCCGAAGAACTTTTTCTTAGGATTTGCTTCCATTTTTTTTCTAAATTCGTGGTAATAGTTCACTTTAGCAGCTTTCCAAAACGACGCTTCTGGATCTTTCTTATTCAATTCTACTTCCTTAAGTCTCATATTTTTATACATTTCAGCAAATTTAGTATCTCCTTTATCTCCAATGACTGTATAACTTGTATTGATCAATACTGCTTTACATACTCGCTCAGGATATCGCAATAAAAATTCTTGAACGATCATTCCTCCTAGAGACCATCCTATTACGTGTGCTTTTTCGATCTTCAAAAAATCCATTAAATCTCGAATATCGTCAGCGAATATACTGAGCGAATATGGTCCATTAGGACGGTCTGATTTTCCAGCACCCCTATTATCAAACCTAATCACCTTAAAATGATTACTTAAGGGACCAAATTGAGCTTGCCAAGTCTCTTTTTTACTGCCAAAACCGTGTACCAAAAGAACAGAATCTCCTCGCCCTTGAATCTCGTAACAAATCTTAATACCATTTACATTTGCAAAACTAATCATAATAATATATTTTTAAAACGATATTATTAAAGAAAATTAGACGACTAAAATAAGATTTGGTCAATTAAACTTACAATTATTCGTAAAAGTATAATTATTTCTATAACAATTTTACGAAATACTTAAAATTTGGTATTTAAAAAACGCATAGCGTTGTTAATTAATCTAATAGCTTCTACATTATTTAATTTTTTTAGGTCGTTAACATTTATCTCATATATCTTCGCATCTAATTTCGTTAATAAGTCATTTATGAGATATGTTAGTTCCAAGATTTGAACTTTTGTTTCGAATATATTCACACTTAAGTGATCGATCTTGTCTTGCGCGCTTCTATACTTTAAGTTAGAGTCAATTAAAGAATCGATCGATTCGCCTAACTTTTTTTCTAACTCCTTAATTGTTTCGTGGAAATTTCTTGTATTATCCATCTTTCCTTGACCTAGCTTAACAATAAAAAATATATAGATTATATAGAAATCTTCTTTCTAACTTAATAAAAAAAAAATTATAAAAATTTAACTCAAAGGAGAAAACATAAATATCTTTAAATTAGATTTTTATTCGAAAATCCATTTAGAATACTCCAAAATTAAATTATGTCGATACTTTTTGACTTTAAAATAAAAAAAAGGGAAGCAATATACGTTTTATTATATGGTTTTTTATTGTTTTACCCATTTATTATTTATTATCGTTAAACAAAATTTAGTTGAATAAAAATATTGATTTTATATCTTATTTTGAACTATTCAAAAAAAATTAATAATAGTTTGTTCTAAGTAAGATCATAAAATGATCAATTTTCGAAATAAAAATTTTAAAAACCATTTAATGGTGAATTGTATTGGTTGACGTAGTAGATCAAAAAATTCTAGAGGAACTTGAAAACGATAGTAGAAAATCGTTTAATAAAATTGCCCAGATAGTTGGCAAAACCGAAGCGACAGTAAGGCGCCGAGTTAATAGGTTAATTAAAAACAAAGTTATTTCTAAATTTACAATCGATTACGACGTTGATTCTAAACCTAAAATTCGAGCTACGATGAAAATAGAACCCGATTTTAAGGCCATTAAACGAATTCTCAACGATTTAAAAAGTATTAAAGAAGTGACGGACATTTGGAGATTATCGGGAGATTGCGGTATTTTTATTAAGCTCGAAATACCAACTATAGAAGAGTTCAATCCGTTAATAGAAGGTAAAATATCGCAGATTGAGGGAATTAAAATCATCGAAACTTGTTTTATCACGGACATTATTAAATAACCAATTTTTTAAAAAATAGGATTTATACCTATCATTAAACCGAGGAAAATAAGCAATAATTATTTTTTTGTACGAACATCAATTTCATTATAAAATTTTGAATAAAATTCAGCCAATTCTTTATCATATTTAGCAGTTTCTAAATCTTTTAACAATAAGTCTACAGCTTCCTTCGAATTTAAAACAAGATCGTCATTATCAGAAATAATTTCATCTTCTTTTTATCTAATATTTCTAAAGGAAATTTTAAAAATTATACTTATTTATTGAATATTTTAAAAGTGTAGAATTAAAGACATTTTGACAAAATTTAATTGATTTTATATTGCTGAACAACTTAATCAAATTGTATATTGTACATATTCATTTTTCGATATTAAAAAATGTTCTCTAAGAATTTAAGAATTTATAAGAAATTAATTAATTCAATTAAATAAAATAAAAAAAATGTTAATTTTTCTCATGGGTCCGAAGGGTGGATTAAAAAAGATAGCTAAAATTAATTTTCAAGATAAAGAAGCGTATTTAATTGACGATTACAAAACATTATATCTATGGTTTGGGAAAAGCGTGCCAACGGAAAAGAGAGAATTAATTTTACACAAAATAAACGATTTAAACAATAAAAGAGAAAAAATTGCGAACATTCAAGTTCAAGAGCAACATAAAGAATACGGATCGTTTCTATCTATGATGGATGTTTTAAAAAAAGGTTTAAAAAGTGAAACTGAAATCGAACGCAGGCCCGAATTAGAAATAGATTACGAAGATGCGCTTGAACTAATGGACACGGGCTTAGAACCGGATTTTGAAGCGGAAATAACTTTTGCTGCACATAATCTAATACAAGAAAAAAAATCTTACGAAGATTTATGTAAAATGCTTGCAAAAATCCAATTATTATTATTAAAAGAAAAAAGTAAATTAAACGAAAAAGATATAAAAAAACGAGCAGATAATATCTATAAATCTTCTTCTACATACGAAGAATTATGCTGGTTAATCGCAGAATTGAATATAATGCAAAAGAATCAAACTTTTGATAATCAACTATAATATTTGTTAACGCTTCAAACGCTTCGTTTATATTATAACCAGTTTTTGACGAAACCCTATAAAAACCGCTAATTTTGCATAGTTCCATAAATTCCTTGGTGGATTCGTCGCTAACCTCAGCTTTTTCAGTTAAATCGCATTTAGCTCTCAAAAGCACGATAGGAAGCGTTGGATCGTACTTACGGACAATGTCAACCCATTTTGGTAAATTATCAAACGTGTAGCGATCGGTTGTGTCGTACATTAAAAAGGCACCCATAGCACCTCTGACAAGATTATCAAGAAAAAATCTGAATCGTTCTTGGCCGCCAAAATCCCAAAATTGTAAAGAACATGTATAACCGTTCTTTAATGTAACAATTTTATGAAATATCTCTACGCCAATTGTCATTTTTGTATCAAAGGAGAATTTACCTTCTATATAACGATGTAGCATCGTAGTTTTACCTACGCCACAGTCTCCACCTGTTATGATTTTATTTATGAAAACTAAATACTTATTAAACGCTTAATTGGTTTATTATTTTAAAGATTTGTTTCCAATTATGGACTCTGAATATATTTTTTTCAGCAATGCAATCTTGATTCCACGGTTGATCGTATAAAAGTAAATATCTATTCAATCCTTTAATTGGTTCTATTAAATTAGGATTATCGTCGATGTATACATCAAATTCGTGTTGAGCTTTTAAATCCCAGGGTCTATCTGGAACAATTATAACCTCTTTGTAATGGATATCTTTTTTAATATTGTGATAATTTAACTTTTCTATTAATAAAGATTCATATAGACTGTCTAAAGCCGATAAAAGATATACGTCGTGAATTTTATTTAACCTTTTCATAATTTTAGGGGCATTACTATCAATAAACTTAATTGAATTCATATTATCGTATGTTTTATAAAAGAGTTCAAAGAATTCTTTATCAGAAAAACCCCAATCTCGATAAAATTCCCAATTTGTTATGTCTTTTTTTTTATATTGCGTTTTATGTAACTTGTTATAAATATCCACAAAATTTTCCATATTATCGATTAATACGCCATTAATATCAACTGCAATTCTCATTGCTGTAACCCAAGTTCTTATTTACGTGTTTTTATACTTAAATTTCAACTTTTATTATTTTTATAAACTAATATTAACAAGAGAATAAATTTAACTACTTTTTGATATTAATGTGTATTGTATTTTGTATCGATCGTTCCAATTTTTTTCTATTTTATTTAACGCTTCAATTATTTCTGACTTTAACAAGCGATTATTGGTTTTCAATAGATTTAGCAAAGGTATTATGTCGTTCTTGTCTTCTAATTGGCCCAAAGCTTTGATTACGCCTCGAAGTAAATTTTCTTGATCGTTTAAATTTTCAGGTTCTGTAAGCATTTGTAATAAATATTTTATTGTTGAATAAGTATCAATTCTCTTATTTATTGATTTAACAAAATTCTCTATTTCTTTAGTATTTATGGTTTTAAACTTAAAAGAAAAAAGAATTAATATTTTTAATATTTACGAAATCCAAACATATAATAAAAACTTCTTTTATTTGCTATAAAGAAAGAAGAAGTAAAATATCAACTATTTAGATTGCATTACTTTTTTTAGTAAAAATATATGACGGAAAGTATTCCTAAAGAAATCATTGGAATCGTCCAAGCTTCAGAATGGCCTCATATAAAAGAATTTACAAAAGCGTTGTTAGAAATGACGCTTAATGAAGACGATGAATATTCTTTAAGCGCTTTTAACGCCGTTATCAACAACGAAAATATCGAAGAATACGATATTCAAATTAAAAATAAAACAGATTTAAAAAATATAGATTCTATAAACGATTTTGAAAAAATTTTTTTTTCCCAATACTCCGAAACTGTAAGAAATTTCATAAACATCACAAACGATAAAGATCTCAATATAATCATCTTCGTTGCAAAATACATGGGTCCTGAAATTGACCATTCTAATTATTTCGATTTTGCAATCTATTTAGATAGCTTCAATCCCCCCTATTTCAGCAACAGAAAAGGAATAATTTTAAATAGTAGCGAAATTTTAAACGTTTTTAATACAATTGAATTGAAAAAAGAAACGAAACGCGAAAAATCAACAATTTCTAAAGTATCCATTGATAATCGTCTGGAAATTGAAATTTTTGAAAAATTAACGGAGAAAAATGCCTTATGGAACGAAGAGGAAACCAATTTATTTCAGAAGTGGAAACAAAGAATTTATAAGGAATTTCACGAGAAAACGGGCGGAATACCTTACTACGGCGGTAAAATATCAAAGAAATTTGAGAGCTTTTTGAATAACCTCAGTAAAATTCAGAAAGAAGAAGAACCAGCAATAAAAGAGAAAAAATCGGCAGCAAAAGTTGTTAAATCCACAGTAAAAGAGAAAAAACAAATGACAATAGCTATAAAACCAGAAGTAAAAGTGAAAAAGCCCGCAACAAAAGCTATAAAAACAGCTGAAAAAGAGAAAAGATCAACCACAAAAGCAAAAAAACCAGCAACAAAAGCTATAAAACCAGTTGAAAAAGAGAAAAGATCAACCGCAAAAGCAAAAAAGCCAGCAACAAAAGCCATTAAATCAGCAGTAAAAGAGAAAAAACCAACGGCAAAAGCAAAAAAGCCGGCAACAAAAGCCATAAAACCAGCAGTAAAAGAGAAAAAACCAACGGCAAAAGCAAAAAAGCCAGCAACAAAAGCCATAAAACCAGCAGTAAAAGAGAAAAAACCAATTGCAAAAGAAAAAAAGCCGTCAACTAAAAAATCAATAGCTAAATAGGAAAATGAATTGGGAGAAATATTATAAATATCGTATTAAAATAAAAAAAAAATAGGAAAATTCAAGGATTATTTTAAGAAATCTATTACCAATTGATTTATTTCTGGTGCGTTTGACAAATAGGACATGTCCCCTGCTTTCTCAATTACTTCAAATCTCTTGTTAGGAATTTTTTCTGCAAATTTCTCCATAGCTGCTTTGGGATGTATTTTGTTGTTAGAAGCAGCAATTACTAAAGTTTCAGCTTTTATTTTGTTAAGTTGATTTAACACGTTGAATCCTAACAATGCATTACCTTGATTTTTTACGTCTTGTGGAGTTTGAGGATCTATCTTATATTCCTTAACCCACTCGGCTACTGACCATAAATCGTGGAATTTTTTGTCTGGAGTTGCTTCTAATTCTTTTCTGAATGGAGTATGAAACGAAATTTGAGCTGCCTTCATAAAATATTTCTCGGGAGCGTTTTGTTGAAAGCTCAAAGCTTTACTATTTATTTCCATTCCACTTTTTACAAGATCGTCTGTTTCGAAAGCGGCTACTGTGTTAAGTAAAATTAATTTGTTGATGCGGTCAGGATGTTTAATTGCTAAAACCATCATAATCATCGCCCCTAAAGCATACCCCATTAGATTAGCTTTTTTAATTTTAAGATTATCCATTAATCCAATGATGTCAGCAACATACATGTCCATCGTATATGGTATATTAGGTCTATCAGACTTTCCACAACCTCGATTATCAAAGGTAATTACTTTGAAATGTTTGCTTAAGGGACCAGCCTGTGCAATCCACATTTCTTTCTTTAAAGCCCAGCCACTCACAAAAATCAAAGGTTCAGCTTTTTCGTTGCCCATGATTTCGTAAGAAATCTTAATATCGTTTACTTTAGCAAAATTCGCCATAATTTTACTAAATATCCAACGTTTAAAATTATTACTAAAAGAAATTTTTTTTACACTTAAATATACCATCAAAATTAACAAAAAATTCGAGTTTAAAACACTAATAAATCCTACTATCAAATTTTCTTACATTTTGACCTTATCAATTATATTTAATTACTGAATTTTCCTTTTTTCAAAAAATTTTCTTAATTTAGTTGCATTTTTCAATTCTTCTTCCATTTCTTCTTCTGATAACGCTACAGGTTGGATTTTTTCGCGTTCAATGTAATCCATCATTTCATAAATCGATACTTTTGCCAAATTCGCTGCTTCCGCTAAGCTTACTAATCCTTTTCGATATTTTTCACCCACATCCTTCATTCTATATTCTGTAATCTGAGTAAGTAAAAATTTCCGAATTAATGCTGAACGATCAATTCGTTCTTTTTCACATATTTTGTTCAATTCTTCAATTTCTTTCTCTTCCAATCTAGTTGATACAACATCAGTCATTTTTATCAACCTCTCTTTTTTGAAAAAGCTTTTCCATGAAAAATAACATAGATTTTGGCTTTATAGCATTAATACCTTCTAATTTTCTTAAAATTCCAATAAATTCATCTTTTTTTAAATCGTTATTAACATATTTTTCATAGTAAAAAGTATCAATCTTCATCACTTTCAGATTTTCTCTAATGAATTTTTTATAAGCTCTATCATCAGAAGTTAAACATATACCATCTTCTTTTGTTAAAAGATAACAACTAGTTTCTCCTGGATCTCCAAAAAGATTTAATTCGTAAGAAACTTCAATAGATATAACAGGAATTCTAAATTTGTTTAATAAGGTCTCAGCTTCAAAAGCATCCGGATAATTTTTTTCTTTACCATCAATTATTACTTCTTGACAGACGCTAGAATCAATAACTACGGGATATTCTACGAGATCCATAAACTTTGAAAATAATTTTGCTTTTATTAAATAAATTAAAGTACATGCATCCAAAATCCATCTCATTATAAAGTATATACAATAATGTATTTTTATAACTTTCGATTGTATACATATGATTTTAATTTTTTCGTTATATATAATTCTTTCTATTGGTTCGATAATTTCAATTGGATTTGTATTGACAGAAGATTTAGAAAAGCTTTTTAAAATATTATTTATATAATATAATCCTTAAATTTAATAGAATAAGTCAATAGTAAAGGGTTTAGGAATAAAAATTAAATAAAATCCAAAAATTAAAGGTGATTGAATTGTTTTGTAAGTATTGCGGTGCGAAATTAAAAGATGAAAACCAAAATATTTGTGAATATTGCGGGAATATATTACCCCGAAACGAAGAAATAAAAAATAAAAGTCAACCTACTTTGGTTATTAAAGAGGAAAATATGAGTAATGAGAAAATAAGAAAAAGAAGAGGTTGCTGTTAAAATAAATAATTTTCTTTTTAAATCAAAAAATAATTATATATTAATCGGAATTTTTTGAGAAAATAGAGCATTAAATCTTTTTTTATGACACTTTGTTTAGATTTTTTAAAACACCAAATGAACTCAATTGAAAGAATTTATATTTCCTAAGAATTATAATCTTAATACATAATTAGAAAAGATAAAAAAGGGAAAAAAATCTAAATGAAAGAAGAAAAAGTGAACTATGGAAATTGGATATCAAAAAAAAGGGTATATGTTTTTTTCGTAATATCCATAATATTAATCCTTATTAGTCTATTTCCTATATTTATTGTTGTTAGAATTGGTATAATAATTTTTGCGGGAATTAGTCTATTAACTTTCTTAATCTTTCTATATTTTTATATATAATTCTCGAAAAATAATGGCGAATTACAGCACAAAATAAGAAACATTGTTTTAGAAAAACTTAATTGGAATGGCAACGGAAAAGCGCTTGATATCGGTACGGGCTCAGGCACTCTTGCTATTAATTTAGCGAAAAGATTTCAAAATGCTAAAGTGTTAGGAATAGATTATTGGGGGGTAACGTGGAGTTTTTCAAAGAAAATGTGCGAAAAAAACGCAAATTTAGAAGGCGTTGGAAATCGCGTTGTTTTTGAAAAAGCAGACGCTTCAAATCTTCCCTTTAATAACGAAGAGTTCGACGTTGTAGTAAGTAGTTTTGTATTTCACGAAATCTCAAGTATAAAAGGTAAAAAGTCGTTAATTAAAGAAGCTATGAGAGTCTTGAAAAAAAACGGAGCGTTTTCAATTATGGATACTTTTAACAATAAAAGAACTTATGGAAACATTGAAGAATTGAAAAAAGAGATAAGTAAATTTGGCGTAAAAGAAATTTATTATTCTGATATTAATACCGAAATTAAACTGAAAAGACTAATGCGAATTACATTTAAAAATTCCGGTTTGTTTTACGGTCAAAAATAAAAAATATAACATCTTATATAATTTCGTTTAAAAGAAAATTTCTAAATTGATATCATAAAAATACTTTTATTCTTCTTCTTTTAGTTTCTGACCTAACTCATACCAATTTACAATGGAAAGGTCCTCAATTTTCTCAAAGTGAGTTTTATTTCTTGTGTAAAAGGTTTCTTTATGAGCTACGCACACGCTAGCAATTAATTCGTCCATCGTACCTATTAATTCACCTCTATTTTTTAAATCAGCTGATATTTTTGCGTATTCTTCAATTGATTTTTTGTTAAAAGTTAATATTTCGTTTAAAGATTCAATTAAATTTTTTACAGATCTTAAACCTTTAGCAACATTTTTCATATTATAACAACCCTTATAAAGCTCAGCAACATTAAAAACAGTGGTTTTCAAATTTACTTGATCATTTTTCAATTGTTGAAGTACTTCATAAGATTTGTATTTTTCTCTTAAATAAGCTATTAAAAAATCTGTATCTAATACTGCCATCTTTCGTTCTCCGTTTATTCTTCGTTTAATCTTGCGGGTTTTTTTCGATCTTCATAAATATCTTCTAATATCTGATCCCATTCGTTATCTTCTTTTAAACTTCCTGCAAGCTTTTCTAAATTGTTTTCTTTCGTTTGTTTTTCTTGAATTAACCGAGCGATAAGATCTGCAAACGATTCTTCTTTTCG
>Ga0315284_10011028_pt1 | contig 12883 bp, 10 predicted proteins | sample YL17G09_16_MG_FD_203696 | JGI IMG/M metagenome (GOLD analysis project Ga0315284, IMG submission 203696) | Sediment microbial communities from Yellowstone Lake, YNP, Wyoming, USA - YL17G09_16 | ecosystem: Environmental > Aquatic > Freshwater > Lake > Sediment | place: USA: Wyoming | collected... | reverse complement strand
ATTGCAGCGATTGTCACAGCAGCAACAACTAGACGAATGACAACCGAACAAACCACGCAGGCTCCGGACGTCGGCAGGAGAAATTTCCTGAAGTACGTGCTCGGGGGAGGCCTGGTCGCTTGGTTCGCATCGGTCCTGTATCCGATCCTTGCCTACATGCAGCCCCCGAAACAGCCGGAGGTCGAAATCAGCAGTGTCAAAGTCGGAAAGCTGAGCGAGATCGAGCAAGACAGCGGGACGATTGTTCGATTCGGAACAAAGCCGGTGATTCTCATCCGGACTGCTGCCGGCGAATTGCGTGCATTCAGTGCAACGTGCACACACCTCGACTGCACCGTTCAGTATCGAAAGGACATGGGAGTGATCTGGTGCGCCTGCCACAACGGTAAGTATGACCTCAACGGTCGCAACATCGCCGGGCCGCCGCCGCGCCCCCTCGACGCGTACCGTGTTCTGGTTCAAGGCGACGAAGTGTTTGTCTCGAAGGCATCATGAGCGGTTTCTGGAAGAAGACATTCGGCTGGATTGACGAGCGAGCGCAGCTGATGAACCTGATCGAGTTCATGGGGAAGAAATACGTCCCCGTTCACCGGCACTCGGTGTGGTACTACTTCGGCGGCGTTTCGTTGTTTCTGTTCATAATTCAAGTCGTCACTGGGATACTTCTGCTGCTTTACTACAAGGGAAGCGAGGATCTCGCGTTCGAGAGCATTCAGTTCATTATGTCGAAGGTCCGGTTCGGTTGGCTGATTCGCTCTGTTCACAGTTGGGCGGCGAATCTTTTCATCCTCGCGGCGATGATCCACATGTTCAGCGTTCTATTTTCGAAGGCGTACCGAAAACCGCGAGAGATAACATGGCTGACGGGCATGCTCATGTTTTTCCTGGCTCTTGGCTTCGGCTTCAGTGGATACTTGCTTCCTTGGAATGAGCTTGCGTTCTTTGCTACGAAAGTCGGCACCGACATCGCCGGCGTTATCCCCGTTGTGGGCAGGCCGATCATGATGTTTCTGCGAGGCGGGGAAGACGTAACGGGTGCAACGCTCTCACGGTTTTTCGGATTTCATGTCGCGGTCCTTCCTGGCATCTTCACTGTCTTTCTGGGCATCCACCTCTTGTTTGTCCAACGACAGGGTATGAGCGAGCCGCTCGGGATGGAAAACACCCGATCCGCCGAGAGGAAGACGATGCCGTTCTTTCCGAATTTCCTCTTGCGCGATTTGCTTCTCTGGCTCATCGTTCTGAATGTACTGGCCATTCTGGCTGTGTTTTTCCCATGGGAGCTTGGGAAGAAAGCCGATGCGTTTGCTTCCGCCCCTGCTGGAATAAAGCCCGAGTGGTACTTCCTCTACATGTTTCAAACGCTCAAGTATCTACCTGCAAAGCTGCTTTCCATCGACGGCGAAGTGTTTGGAATTCTCCTATTCGCGGTGGCGGGAATTTTGTGGACGCTGGTTCCGTTCTGGGATCGAAAGAGTGCTCGCGGCGAGCGCAACCGGCTCGTCAATTATGTCGGGCTGATTGCAGTCATCTACATCATCGTATTCACTATCGTGGGTTGGGTTTTGTGACCATATTGTTGGCAATAGCGTTGGGAGCAGTGTTCTCGGTTGCCCCCCCACGCACCGACCAATGCTTGGTTTGCCACGAAGGCATGGGCGATCGTTCTGCCGAACTGTTCCGCCGCGACGTGCACTTCAAGAAAGGGCTTTCGTGTGCCGATTGCCACGGTGGACACGCCTCGTCGGACGACGCAGAGCGTGCGATGAGCAAGCAGGCCGGGTTCATTGGTCGACCTCAGGCGGACGAGGTAACGGCGGTGTGTGCCAGGTGCCATTCGAACAGTGAGACGATGCGGCAACTGCGTTCGAATTTGCGGACAGGCCAGGCTGAGGCACTTGCTGCAAGTGTCCACGGTAGGTCGTCACTGTCGGGGAAGGGGCGAATTGCCCAATGCACGACTTGCCACGAGGCTCATGGAATCGTTTCCCCGAAAGATCGGTCTTCCCCCGTCCATCCGCTGAACGTTACACGAACGTGCTCGCGGTGTCATTCCGATGCTGCGTTGATGCGTTCCTACAATCCGTCGCTGCCGGTCGACCAACTGGAGAAGTATCGGACGAGCGTGCACGGAATGCGCAACAAGCAAGGCGATGCGAAAGTAGCGGAGTGCGCAAGCTGTCACGGTGATCATGGAATACGCGCTGCGAACGATGTGAGGTCGGCCGTGTATGCAACAAATATGCCCGCTACCTGTTCCAAATGCCACAGTGACTCCGCCTACATGAAAGAATACCGGATTCCTACGGATCAGTTCGCGAAGTTTTCGAGAAGCGTTCATGGACTTGCTCTGCTGCAGAAGCATGACCTCGCTGCGCCCACGTGCAACGATTGTCACGGCAATCACGGTGCAGCACCACCGGGGGTCGAATCGCTTTCAAAGGTCTGCGGAACTTGTCACGTGCTGAACGCCGAATTGTTCTCGGCGAGTCCTCACAAGAAGGCGTTCGATGACCGGAGGCTCCCCGAGTGCGAAACCTGTCACAGCAATCACGAGATCGCTGCGGCCACAGACAGACTGCTCGGCGTCGGACCGGACGCAGTATGCAGCCGATGCCATCGGGAAAACGAGAATCGAAAGGGATTTCTCGTCGCACTGTCAATGCACCGTATGATCGACAGTCTGGAGCACGAGGAGAAGTTTGCCGGTATGCTCCTGGAAGAGGCCGAGCAGAAGGGAATGGAAGTATCGGAGCCGAAGTTCAAGTTGCGCGACGCACGACAAGCGCGTCTGCAATCGCGCACAACGGTGCATGCATTCGATGAACAGAAATTCCGCGAAGTCGTCGAAAAGGGTCTTGCTTCCGCCCTGACCGTCAGTGAGGCGAGTCAGGAAGCCATCGATGAGTTCTACTTCCGTCGTTGGGGGCTTGGAGTATCAACGTTAATTATCACAGTCCTGGCTGTCTCGCTCTATCTGACCGTTCGAAGGATCGAGCGGAAGCAACGGGACACGATCCGTTAGTCGTGAAAGGATAGCTCTGTGGGTTTTGGAGACTTGTTCATCCAGATTGCTTTTGTCGCAGCTGTGGCGTCGACGATTTGGTTCTATCAGGGAGCAAAAGCAGCGGGTGCAGGCAAGGAGGAATCAAAGAAGACGAAGCTTCCGAAGTTCAGTTTTCGACTGATGGTTGCTGCCGGATCCGGTGCCGCTGCCGTACTTATGTACGATTTGTTGACGCACCAGTTTCAATTCTCGTACGTCTATCGCTACAGCTCACGCGAGCTGCCAGTGTTGTATTTGATTTCTGCCTTTTGGGCAGGACAAGAAGGGACGTTTCTCCTTTGGGCGGTGCTCGTTGGCGCGCTCGGACTCGTTCTGGGCAGGGGCATTAGGTCGGACGGCGGCTTTGCGATGTCGATCGTGTCGGCATTCGCCGCGTTCCTGTTCTTGCTGATGATAGTCAAGAGCCCGTTTGAGACGCTTGCGACTATCCCGGCCGACGGGGCAGGATTGAATCCTCTCTTGCAGGATCCCTGGATGGCGATCCATCCGCCGATCCTTTTCGTGGGATATGCAGCGGTTGCGTTTCCTTTCGCGATCGCGACAGCTGCCCTGAAACGTCGCCGATACGATGAGTGGCTCGTGAGCGGATTCCGTTGGACTCTCTTTGCGGCGTTGATGCTCGGCTCAGGCATTATCATAGGGGGCTTCTGGGCATACGAGGTTCTCGGTTGGGGAGGATACTGGGGATGGGATCCCGTGGAGAATTCGTCGCTCGTGCCCTGGTTGACGATTCTTGCTCTGGTGCATGGACTGACCGTGCAGAAGGCGAAAGGCTCGCTTGTCAGAACAAACATCTTCCTTGCTCTGGTTAGCTTTGTGCTGGTGCTTTACGCGACGTTTCTTACCCGGAGCGGCGTGCTTGCCGATTTTTCGGTCCATTCGTTTGTCGATCTCGGCATAAACAACTACCTCGTCGGGGCCATGGCGCTGACGATTCTGCTGGGTCTCGGACTGTTCGCACTGCGTTTCAAAAAGGTCAAGGGCGCACGTATAGACATGTCGTCTGTGAACAGAGAGAACGCTCTGTTGGTCAGCATGATCGTCTTGTGCGCTGTGGCCGTGTTCACGTTTGTGGGAATGTCTTCTCCGCTACTCACCGGTCTCGTTGGCAACCCCTCTCAGGTTGACGTGTCGTTCTACGATCGGGTCAATCTCCCTGTTGCGATTCTGATGGCACTGCTGCTCGGGGTCACACCGTTTCTCGGGTGGGTGGAGGAGCGCAAGTACGAATTCGTGAGGCGATTAGCATTCTCCCTTGTCCTCACATTCATCTCGGCGGGCGTTGCCTATTACTCCGGAGTCGAACACGCTCTCTATCTTGTGTTTGTGACATCGGCAGCGTTTGCCCTGTGGAGCAACTTGATCACAGGGATTCGTGTTGCACGAGCCCGATGGCTGAACACGGGCGCTTCAGTCACCCATATCGGGGTTGCGCTGCTATTGATAGGTATCGTAGGCTCAGGGGCCTATGACGAGACTACCCACCTTGCACTCAAGCAAGGCGAACCGCAGAACGCTTTCGGCCATTCCTTCATATTCCAGGGGACCTCCGAACGACCGGACAACAAGACGGAGACGAATGTTGAAGTTTCCTCGGGTGGCAGTTCGTTCCTCGCCACGCCCAAGTTATACCACAGCGAGTATAACCGTTCCATCATGCGCGAGCCGGATATCAAGATCATGCCGCTGAAGGATCTCTATCTGTCGCCGGTCGAGTTGCGGGACGCAACAGCCGAGCACACACATCCGATACTGGAGCTGACGAAAGGGGAGACCAAGGAAATTGAGGGTTATCAGATTACTTTTGTTCGGTTTGAGACGGCGCCCCACGCAGAGGCGGGTGCAATGAGTGTGGGTGCCGTTTTGAACGTGCTGGCAGATGGACGAACCCGGCAAATTGTGCCGGCGATTTCGTTCGACGAGCGAGGCCAACGGAAATTCACACCGGTGGATCTGCCCGAACTGAATCTACCGACGAAAGGCGCTCTGCGGCCGCAGGTCCTATTCGTCGGCCTCAATGTTGACGCGAAAAGGATCGCCCTCCAGTTCAACGGGCTCGGCGACCATGCTGAGGTCTCGACCTCCGCTGAACTAGTCCTGGAAGTGAGCAAGAAGCCGTTGATGCTCTTCGTTTGGGGCGGCGTGATGTTGATCGCTGGTGGGATCGCCATCTCGTTCATCCGTCGAACGGCTACCAAGGCGGGATAGCAGGTCCAGACAACCTGAGGGCAGACAAATCTGCATTGATGTGTCAGTTTTGACAAATACTAGCCAACAGATTCTCAAGAATGACAATATTCAACGCCCGAAAGCGTGGAAATATTCAGCTTCGACGAGAGAAAAGGCCGTTCAAAGCTTGGGAATAGCCTTTTCTTCTTTTTGGCCTGCCCGGCGGAGGCTGGCACATGGATTGCCGACACAAGCGCAAGTTGGGCTTTCATGTAGGCTTTCGGGTTTCTTGAGTGCATCACGACTCTGCAGACCTGCACTCTGCGACAAGTGGTTGCTCTGTTGTGGCGGGTAGGGCAGATGGTCGCCCTTTGAAGCAGGAGATCTTCTTTCTTCCTGACTCACGGCCCAGATCTCATGGATCCCGCCCCGACTACCGTCTGAGTAATTGTTCCGTGTTGGTACAAACCCCCGGATTGATGTTGGATATGACAGCTGTGTTTGCGATATTATTGACAATCTGGAGAGGGGCGACTGGGCCCTACGAACTTGGAAACTCTGGTTCTCTGAGAAGCGCCTAACCATGAGACCTTCATTCCGGGCACTCTTCGTTGTTTTCATCCTTGCCACTCCCGCCGCAACTCTGGCTCAACTCATCAACGGTCGACTAGTCAGCTCGTTTTCGACCTGGGAGAGGTTCGATACTGTCGGTTCGTCGACCAGACTCCTGCGTGCGTATCAATCAATTTTGATCGATGCCGCTCAAGCTTCGTGGAGTCTCCATACGCATTTTCAGGCCGCCGGCACATTCGAGAACCTCAATCAATTGGCTGAGGGTGGCGTTGACTATCGTTTCTACTACGTCTACGGACGGCTGAAGGAAATCGGCGACATGCTGGACCTGTCGATCGGGAGACAGCCTTTCTACGCCGGGGTGGGTCACGGGACGCTCGACGGAGGCCTGGCGAACCTCCGGCTTGCCGAGAACAGGATTCGAATCATCATGTACGGTGGCGCCAACGTCCCCGACGATTTCAGACTGAAGGGGTGGGGGGTGTTGAGAGAGAATTACACAATCGGCGGTCAGATTCTCACGACAGCGCTCACGGAGGCGCGCTTTGGAGTCAGCTACTTCAATCGTCGTCGCGAGCGGGCGCCATATTGGGCGCTTCGACCGGACTCTCTATTCAATCCACTTTCGACATACGTGGCTCCGGGGGCGATGTCCGAGGAATACCTCGGATTCGATGCATCGTACCAGGTATCGAAGTTCAGTGCGTACGCTCGATTCGATCACGATCTCCCGAACAAGAGACCTCAGCGGGCCCAAGTGGGTTTCCGGTTTGGCTTTCGGGATGACATGGTCTTTTCCGGCGAGCTCATCCACTGGGCGCCTCGTATTCCTTCCAACTCCTTTTTCGCTGTCTTCAATCCGGCAACCGTCAATGAGTTTGAATTGGGCATTGACCATTCTGTCTTTCGTGCGGCGGGCGTTTTCGTGCGGGGAGCCTACGTTGCTTATCTTGGCGAGGAGAGCTTTCGGTACACTGCAGGGTTCACATCACAGTATGTTGGAGCTACGTACCGCGGCACAACGGGGTACGCAGGAGAACTGAACTCGTTCACAATCCAGGGCGCCTATCCTTTCCTGGATGGAATGCTTGTGCCGTCAGCAGTGATTTCACACGCTACGTACAGATCCAGCAGCGAAGATGGGCGGCAAAACGTCTTCACGATCGCGCTCGGAGCAGTTGTGCGTCCGTTGAAAATCGTCTCGATGGATGCACAGGTGCAATGGTTGAGGAATCCCGTGTACGGTCGAGATGTGCGTCTATTCGGGAAAATCAACTATTGGTTCGCGGAGCGGCTATGACACGGCTCTACTGGTTCTTCGCGGTTCTTGTGACACTTCTTGTTGCGGCTGCCGCACCCATGACGAAGCCCGCGCGGATTTCGACGATTGTTGCCGAGGGGAAACCTCAGAGCGACCGCTCCGCCGTTATCAAGTTCTCTCATAAGTTTCACATTGTAGACCAGGGAGTCGCGTGCGATGCATGTCACAGCTCTGCAGTGACGAGCAAGTCTTCGTCAGACAATCTTCTGGGAAAGATGGCGGACTGCGGAACGTGTCATGACGTGACAGATCAACAGCAGTGCCTTCTCTGTCACACGGATCAGGATCGAATGATTCCGTTTGACAATCCAGCGCGTGAAATCGTATTCTCCCACGATTCGCACGCTACGGCTCGGAGCATCTCTTGCGAGACTTGTCATCCCGGGCTTGACAAAGTTGATCTCTCTACGAAGGCAAACCTGCCGACCATGGCAACATGCAATACATGCCACGACAATGTGAAGGCGACGAATACGTGTGAGTCGTGCCACACTAACTTCGTGAGTCTGATTCCGGGAGATCACTTGCGTGTCGACTTCCGCCGCGACCATCGTGATCAAGTGCGGCTGGGATCTATGGAGACTGAGTGTCAGACCTGTCACTCCAATAGCTTTTGCCAGCAGTGCCACGACGGTGCAATATTGAAGGCGTTCGGCAAGAAGGATCTCATGAGCGATCCGCAGCCGAGGAGATCTACAAAAGACTCGCCCAACCAGTTGAATTTGATGAACGCTCACGACTTGAATTACCGGTTCACACATGGCATCGACGCGAGGGCACGGCAGTCCGAGTGTGCAACATGCCATGATCGCCAAACTTTCTGTGCAGAGTGCCATGCTGCCGGCGGGAACATCACTCAGCAGAGATTCAAGCCGGCGTCGCACAACGTTGCCGGTTATGTGACGATCGGTGTCGGGTCTGGGGGAGGAATACACGCACAGGAGGCGCGGCGCGACATGGAGACATGCATGGGTTGTCACGACATCGCCGGCAGCGACCCAACGTGCCTGTTGTGCCATACCGAATCTGGGACAGTCAGGTAGTCCGATCTTGATGGGCGCAAGATAATTATGAACGACTTGCTGTGGGAGTTACACTTACAAACTAACCAACCAACCTCCAGGAGGGTGATCCCGTGAAAAAAATGTTAGTACCAGGTGGAGTGCTTGCCGCGATCCTTGCTGTGGTTCTGCTTGGAGGTTGCAAAGGAGCAGACGGATCGCAGGGGCCGCAGGGGCCTCCCGGCATCGATCCGGGCACATTCGAAGGATTTGCCACCGGCATCAAGTGTGGGACTTGCCACAGCTCCGAGCAGGACACAACGTACTACGTAGCAGGGAAAGTGTACCAGTGGGAGTTGTCCAGCCACGGCTCGGGTGGAGCTTATATGGAAAACCGCACAACGTGCGCTGGCTGCCATACAACAGAAGGCTTCCTGGAAAGATATCGCGGAGGGTGGTCGACCCAGGTCACTTCACAAGTTAACAATCCCACTCCTCCGGGATGTTTTGCATGCCACTCGCCCCACGCTCGGAACAACTTCAGTCTCCGCGACACAAATGCTGTAACCATCACTTCATTCATCACGGGCGTGAACGATGCTACATTCAACTATGGGGTTGGCAATTTGTGTGTGCGTTGCCATCAAACTCGCACGTCGTCGGCGATGAGCCCGAAGCCAGATCCAACAAAGACGGCCCCGACGGATACTATTACCATCACATCGAGTCGCTGGTATCCGCATTACGGGGTGCAGGGTCAAATGCTCGTGGGAACCGGGGGATTCCAGTTCCAGGGGGGTAGCTATACTGGAAACGGACCCCATACCGGCGCTGCCTTGATCCAGCAAGAGGGTTGCCCGCAGTGCCACATGGCTGATGCTGGCACGAGCGGGGTCGACCTGCGCGGTGGTCATACGATGAAGGTACGATCTGATACAGCCGCGACGGCGGTGAATCTCGCCGGATGTAGGGATGCGGCATGCCACGGGTCCTCTTGGTACAATTCCGGTGATATGAGGGACTACTTTAGTCAGTCCAGCGGATTGACAGCTGGCGTGGGTGTCCAGAGGTACATCCAACGGTATCTTGACACCCTCTATGCAATGATGACCGACACGAACGTTGTGGGGAGATGGACGGTCGGCAATCTCAAAAAACCGTGGCTTACGATGGGTGCAGAAGGCGTGCAGGTAAATGCCGGCACAAGCGGTGGGCTGACCCCTCTTAAGATCCGGCCAGCGTCGCGAGCAGGTGCATTGTACAACTATTGGTTCCTCGAGCATGACGGGAGTTTTGGTGTTCACAACAGCAAGTATGCAGTCCAGCTGATTCAATCTTCTGTTGCTGAGCTCCGCCAACCCTAATGAGGCTCTTGTCCAAAATAGCGCTTGGCATCGTGCCAGTAGGCATGCTGACTTCAATCGCTGTACTGATTGGCTGTTCCGATCTGCGAGAAGAGCTGCCAAATCCGAGCGCCTCAGGCATAAGGATCCATGACCCTAGCTGGACCGATGCTGCTTCGCGGGGCTTCCATGGGAATTCGATTCGGGCTTCCAACTGGGATATGAGTTCCTGCAAGAGTTGCCACGGACCACGATACGAGGGTGGCATTGTGATTGTATCCTGCAAGAAGTGTCATGATGCGAGCATGGGTCCGGAAGACTGCACAACGTGTCACGGGAGCGGTGCGAATGCTGCACCGCCCCGTGATCTTAGCCGAAACACGGTGCGGTCAGCGCGCGGTGTCGGAGCGCATCAGGCTCACTTCGTCGGGACTAGCATTGCTGCTGAAATATTCTGCTCAACATGCCACAACGTCCCGGCGTCACTCTATGCCCCCGGCCACGTTGATTCGCCCCTGCCCGCGGAGGTGACAATCCGGTCATGGGTGGCGACAAAACGCACGAACGATACAACGTCCGCGTTCTGGGATCCTTCGAGAGCGGTGTTTCGACCAATACCTTCGTACGATCAGGGATCGCTATCGTGCAGCGGCACGTATTGCCATGGTTATTTCAAGAACGGCAACACGACAATTGCCCCTGTGTGGAATGATACAACGGGGGCGCAGTCAAGATGCGGAACCTGTCACGGGGATGTCACACGGCCAACACTCGCTGAACGTGCCAGACCAGGTGGAACACATGATCCGACCGTCACCCAATGTTATTCCTGCCACTACAAATCGTCGCCGGGCGATCTGATCAACGCCAGCCTGAACTTCGTCGACCGGTCGAAGCACGTCGATGGGAAGCTTTCGCTGTGGGGTCAGGAGCGAGACTTCTGAGTTGCCGCGTCTGCCCCTGCTTGGGGGTCATCAGAGAGGACTTGCTGTCGGTTTTCGAAAGCTGCTGCTGAGTCATAGCCTCAGGAAGTGTGAAACGACCTCGTTCGCGCAGAACAGACCGGATGTCAGCGGTCTTGAGTTCGGCGCGCTGTGTGGCCGGTGAGATAGGGAAGTACACAGATCGCTTTCAGAGACGTGACTCGACACCTCTGCGAGCCCACCGGCGACGGTCTGCCGGGGCGGTGGCTAGAAACGTGAGTGCGGTGAAGGAGCTGGGCGGGGCCTCGGACCGTTCACTGAAGCATTTTGTCGACGCAGTGTCGTATCTTGCCGAGACTGAAGTCTGGATAGCTATTGCCTTCCATAATGGCTTTCTCAGGAGGGAGGAACGAACACGCCCCCTTGTGACTTGCTCGGAAATTGGGAAAGGTCTGCAGCGCGCGATGAACCTACCGGATTGAAATCTGAACGTTCCTACTGCAGCCCCTGCCTGCTGCTCACGCAAGCGCCTCCCGAACCGACTTCTCCAGAACTTCTTTCGTAAAAGGTTTCGCGATGTATGACTTCACGCCGAGTTGCTTTGCCGTCTTAACGAAGAATTCGTCCGCCAGAGCGCTCATCAACAAAAAAGGCACGGTCTTCACGGCGTCTCCGTACTCTCCTTGTTGGATTTTCTCGAAGAACGCAAATCCGCTCATTCCGGGCATCTGAACGTCGCAGAGGATCAGCGAGGGCGTGGCCTGCTGGAGAACAGCAACCGCTTTCTCCGCACTCTTCGCGGACAGCACAGTCCGGTAGGTTTTCTTCAAGATGTATTCGATGAACCGCAGGATGCTTGCATCGTCGTCGATCACGAAGATCACAGCGTGCTCGTCGGGAATGCCGAGTTCTTTCTTTACGCCCCGCTCGATTTGCTGGTGGTCTTCGGCAGGAATTTGATATAGGCTCATGAGGTTTTCCAGCAATAGCTGCTCGTCCGCAAAGGGCTTCCCTTTCTTCCACATCTCGCGGACTGCCTCAACATAGGCGCTTCGATGGGCGGCCTTCTTCGCGGCCTCGTGCTCCTCGTCCTCAATGGAGAATGACGTGCGCAGCGTCTTAAGGATCGCTTCTTCAGTTTCGGAAGAAAGCTTGAGACGGATCGTCAGTACCATCATCGCCTGATAGGCGTTCAACTGGGTCTCTCTCGCTCTCGCCTGCTCGCGCATGATCGCGGCATTCCGGTCTTCTTCCGTCTTCCGAACGAGTTCTTCCTGAGTACGAGTGTGTTCCTCGCTCAGTTTCTGAAACGTCTCTTCGCGGATTGCTGTCCGCTCCGATTCCAGTCGCTGCTGCGTCTCGTGCTCGACCTGTTCTTTCACTCGAAGGAGCTTTGCCTCGTACTCGATCCGCAGCTGCTCGAGTGACTCATCGCCCACGCGCCGTGTAACCACTTGTCCCGTCGGTTCGATGGAGAGTCTGATTTCACCCAGGTGCTGGCGGGATTCTCCTTCGAGCCGACGGCGCTCGATGTCCAGAGTTTGGCGCATCTGCTCGGCGAAGCGCTGCTCAAGCTCCGCGACACGCTGACGCATAACAGTTTCGACGGAAGAAAACTCCTGCTCGGTAAGCTTTCGCTGTTCACTCACCGACGCCTCGCGGGCGCGCTGCTCCAACTCCTGTTCTACTTTCTCCTGTTGTTTGCGGAGCTGCGCCTCGACATCCTGCTGACGGTAGAAATCCTTGATCCGCCTCTTCACCTCGAGTTCGGCCCCTTGAGCCGCCTTTGCCTCGGCCTCGCGTTTCAGCTGTTCACGTTCCTTCTCCAGTATCATCACGAGGATGCGCTCTTCGAAAGCGCGCGCATACATGTTCTTCAGGTCGAATTCGTAGACTTTGCGGATCTTGTCGAGCGCGCCGTCGAGATCATGTTTCCTGACGGCTTCGTCGACTTGCCGCAGAAGCGCGTTCACCCGCGCCCTGCGTTCCTCTGGTGGAAGTGTCGTCTCTGCTGACATGATGCGGCTCTCCTCCGGTTGTTTCACTGCCGCCCGTCTGCGCCCTGAGGGGTAGTTGTTCGGGAACCCTGATGGCGCTCAGACAAATATATACTTTTTCAGGACTTCTTCAAGTTGGGAGAGTGTCACCGGCTTGCGGAGGACGTCGACGGCGCCGGCCAGCCGCAGCGCCTCGGTGCTCGATTTCGAGTCTTCGCCCGTGACTATCAGTACAGGGATTTGCTTCGTGCGGGATTCCCGACGAAGTGCGTTGAGCATTTCAAAACCATTCATGACGGGCATAGAATAATCAGCCACGATCAATCGCGGGCGGTGCCGCTGCGCCAGTTCCACCGCCTCATGCCCATCTGCAGCCTCAATCACGGTCACATGCGGCAAAGCCCGCTTGACAAACTTTGCATGAAGCACGCGCACGCCTTTGTTGTCATCCACCACAAGTACTACCTCGGAGGAGGTGGCGCCTTCTAC